>Ga0209210_1000046_pt1 | contig 166689 bp, 260 predicted proteins | sample RifGroA1_FD_183991 | JGI IMG/M metagenome (GOLD analysis project Ga0209210, IMG submission 183991) | Contaminated groundwater microbial communities from Rifle, Colorado, USA - Rifle Groundwater A1 (SPAdes) (version 2) | ecosystem: Environmental > Aquatic > Deep subsurface > Groundwater >... | reverse complement strand
ATTAAGAAGACCAGCGAAAAGGCGTCAGAGAAGAAAGTAGTTTCCCTGTCCTACAAGCAGATGACAAGGGACCTGATACACAAGGGCTTGCTGGCTGAGACCGTCAAGTCCAAGATAGTAAACAGGTATGTCACTGAAGGAAAAGAAGAGGCTTGGGCAAAGGCAAGAGCGAATGCCATTTTTTCAGATGTTTCAAAGCATCTGAAGAAGGCCCCCAAGGCCGCGTAACAACAGGATAGCGCTCAACAGAGCCATACATCCTGGAATGACTCGGCAGAAATGCCGAGTCATTCACTATTCCCATTTCGGAGCTAATCAAAATGAAAGTTAATATTATTGTCAATACACAATTCACTGCCCTTCATTCATGGGACACTTGTGATATCCCTGAGGTCATGTTTCTTAAGGACTTGCACAGGCATATCTTTCATGTAACAATAAAAATTCCAGTAATTCATAATGATAGAGATTTAGAATTTTTTTGTGTCAAGAAAAGATTGGATGAGTATATATCTTTTAATTTTGCCAATAAAGAATTAAAAGGTGTTTCATGTGAAACAATAGCAGAAGATTTGATACTCTGGCTTAAATGGCAATATGGACAACACCTAATAGGCGGTACATTTTATGTATCAGTAATGGAAGATGGAGAAAACGGGGCTGAGGTGATAAGTGATTAAACAATCTTTCAACCCAAGTATCCCAGAGCTGTATAGTGTTGAAGTTTCATCAGCTTGCAATTTTGACTGTCCATTCTGTCCTAGGACCTTATATAATAGAAAGCCCCAGAATATTGATATTAACCTAGCAAGGACTATAGCTGAGAGAGACCTTGGTGGTAGTTATTTTGTTGAATTTCAGCTATCAGGAGAGCCACTTCTTCATCCACAGCTATCAACCATCATTGATTTCTACAAAGGAACGGTGCTCACAGGGCTCAGCACGAATGGTTCACTCATCCATAGGCAATTAGATGCCCTGTGCAAACTGGACTACTTAACAGTGAGTGTGGACGCTTTTAATGATGAAGATTATAAGAACCTCAGGGCAGGAGGCACATTCTCTACTCTAGTTAAGAATATTGAGCTTCTGTTGTCAGTCCGGACAAGCTCATTATCAATAGACCTTCAGATTATTGAATTGAATAATTATGGTAATCAATGGAAGAAGGATTTAGAGCTTCTTCAGACATTTGTGCAAGAAAACAAATGGGATATTAATATCAGAACAGTACCTGATTGCTCACTCGGAACAAAAGGTGGAGAGAAAATATCATGTACTGAGCTATGCTTAAACCCATGGATGTCTGCTACAGTTCATAGTGATGGTGATGTGGTTCCTTGTTGCTTCAGCTTTGGTAAAGACCTTGTGATAGGCAATCTAAATGATGATAGTTTAGAAAATATCTGGAAGAATTCAGAAGAACTTCAAAAGATTAGGACTGAACATTTGACAAAGCAATATAGGGATTTATGTTCAAAATGCTACATGCACTCTCCTTCCCTGTTACATTTTGAAATATATAAAAATACAATGAAGAGGAAGTTAAATGCTTTATAATATACCAATTGAATCCCTCGATGAAAGATATTCTGCTCAGTGGAATAAAATATTTCCTGAAGAATTTAAAAAAAGAAATATTAATTTCACCACAATTTATCCTGAGCCTCTAGATAATAAAATCAATACTGGGAAATTTCTTGATATAATTGGGACTAATTATTTTAAGTCAAAGCAGTTGACTGAGATATGTCAACTGCTAAATGAAGGTAAAGTAAAGGATGGTGATATATTCTTTTTCCATGACCTTTGGTTTCCTGGAATTGAAATGTTATTTTATATGAGAGATGCTTTAGGAATTAACTTTAAAATAGCTGGTATGCTTCATGCTGGAACTTATGATGAATATGATTTCTTAGCTCAGGAAGGTATGGAAAAATGGGGAGAAGATTTAGAAAAGAGCTGGTTCAAAGGCCTTGATTTTATTTTTGTTGCCACTCATTTTCATAAAGATTTACTTGAAAAAACTGGTAGAATTGATTATCATACAAGAAATAAAGTTTATGTAACTGGATTTCCACTTCCTGTGCATATAAAATTAACAGAAGATGATTATGAAAAGAAAGAGAATATAGTAGTGTTTCCTCATAGACTGGATGATGAAAAAAATCCTCAAGAATTCGATATTCTTAAGTGCCGCCTAGAAGGTGAATATCCTGATTGGGAATTTATATATACAAAAGAAAAGTGTAAAACAAAACAAGAATATTACGAACTGTTGAAAAGAGCAAAGATAGCGCTATCATTTTCAGAGCAAGAAACTTGGGGAATTGCACAACAAGAAGCTTTTATGAGTGGGTGTATTCCAATAGTTCCAAATAGATTATCTTATCCTGAAATGTATGGATTGAACTTTTTGTATGAAGATGGGGTTTATGAGGCAATAAAGAAAGTTAAATATGCTATCAAGAATTATGATACAATAAGAAGAGAGATTTATTTTAGTCATAATATAGAAGAATTAAAATTTAGTAGTCATTGCGCTATTTTAAACATGATTACAATGATGGGAGTTAGTTAATAATGAATAGAACAGTATATTACCCAGCCATTTCAGTATAATTGATATTGCTGGGTAATAAATTAGCTCCTTTTATAAATATTTAAAAGGATAGAAGGAGCTAATATGAAGAAAAAATATACAGAAAAGGATTTCATTGAAAATTTTGATAATATTAAAAAAGTAAAAGGACGAGAGATTAAAGAGTTTTATTGTAAAGATTGTAATGAATTTTTGATTTTAGATGATAAAGTTCTTAGATTTTTAATTAAAAATAGAAATATTCCTTCTGGTGATGGTTTAGTAATAAAACCAAAAATAATTTTAGGTAAAGAGTATTATAGAGTTAAATGTTTTGATTGTTTTATAAAGAAATTTGATAGAAAACCAAAAAAATTAAATATAGTAAATTATGATATGGAATTTTTATTAGAAGTTCCAAAAAAAGAAATAGAAGAATATATTGCAAATAGGGTAAACACTTATGAAAATACAATAAAGAAATATGGTGAAGAGGAAGGAAAAAAGAAATGGGAAGCATTTTTAGATAAGAATGGTAATTCTTTAGAGAATTGTATTAGAAGACATGGTGAAGAGGAAGGAAAAAAGAAATGGGAAGAGTGGAAGAAGGCTTGTGTTCAAACATATGAAAATTTTGTTAGAAGACATGGTGAAGAAGCAGATGAAAAATGGAAAGAATTTATTGAAAAGAAATTATTTGTCCATACTAAAGATGGTTATATAGCTAGACATGGTGAAGTAGAAGGTAGAAAGAGATATGAGGAAGATTGTAGTAAAAAAGCAAACACTTTAGAAAATTTTATAGCTAGACATGGTGAAGTAGAAGGTAGAAAGAAGTTTGCTGAATGGAAAAAACTACTTTCAGTAAATAGTTCTTGTAGGATAGAATATTACCTCAATAATGGGCTATCCTTTGAAGAAGCAGAAAAAGCCTTAAAGACAAGACAAACTACAGTTACTATTGAAAAATATATAAAGAAGCTTGGAGAAAAGGAAGGTAGAAAGAGATATGAGGTTATATGTAGAAAAAGAATTGAAAACATAAAATTTTACTCAATTATATCTCAGAAATTGTTCAATGAAATAGTGTATTATGGTAATATAGATGTCACTAATGAAAATATTTATTTTGCTACTTTAAATTGTGAGTTTTTTCTTAACCAAAAAGGTGGTAAATTTTATCTCTATGATTTTACTGATTTAGAATCAAAGAAGATTATAGAGTTTAATGGAGATTTTTGGCATGCTAATCCAATATTGTATGAAGCAGAAGATTTATTGAGGTTTCCTGGCGGAGGAAAGACATTAGCCAAAGAAATTTGGCTTGAAGATGAAATGAAGCTGAGCTTAGCTAAGTCTAAAGGGTTTGAAGTGTTAATTATCTGGGAATCAGAATATGCAAAAGATGAAAAGGGTATAATACAAAAATGTATAAACTTTTTGAAAGGAAAACAAAATGAATAGAACAATATATTTCCCCGCAATTTCCGTTGGGACCTACTTAACTACAATGTTAGTAAATGAAAAGTATAATGAAAAGTCATTTAGATTTTATAATAAAGATGAAGATTCTTTTTTTTACTATCCAAATTTACTTGTTTCTGCTGGTCATAATTTCAAGAAAGAAAAGTTTAGGGAAAAGATAAACTTTCCAGCATTTGGTGGTAAAGGTAAGTTCTTCGCTGATAGTGGCGGCTTCCAGCTGGCTAAAGGAGCGCTAACAGAAAAACAAATTAATAGTGAAATAATTTTAAAATGGGCAGAAGAGAATGCTGATATATTTCCTATCCTTGACGTCCCTCCTTACATAACTGGTCAAGGAGCAAAAGATGACCATACTCGATTTAAAGATTGTCTTAGAAAATCTGTCATGTCAGCAAAGTACTTTCATGATAATAGAACCAGACCAGATGCTAAAATATTAAATGTACTTCATGGTCGAGATATAAAGGATATTGAATTATGGTATTCCTTTATTAATAAAATTCCTCTTGATGGCTGGGCTGGTGGTGGAACTAATTCAATAATTAGTATGCTCAGGACTTTATTCTTTTTAAAGAGTAAAGGAGAGTTTTCAAGAAAGACAACTGTATATTATCACATATTTGGTGTTAGTAAATGTCCGTATATGGTATACATTGAACTAGTTCAGCATCTATTCAATAAAGCTGGTATAGATGTTGTAATATCATATGATTCTTCTTATCCTTTGAAGACAGCAGCATTTGGTAATTATTTTATGTTTCCATCTTTCTCTGGTGTTACTCAGGTTAATTTCAGTAATAAATTTAAAGAACAGTATCAGACACTTTCAGAAGAAGCAAGAATGCCTTGTAATTGTCATATATGCAGTACTGTGACTGATGTTAAAAGTTTGCTGTGTCACCCAAAAGATTTTTATAATATAATCTCAGCTCACAATATGTACTTGTTCTTTGAATATAAAAAGATAGTAGAAAAGATGGTTTCTCTTGGGTTGCTTGAAGTTTGGGAAACAGCTTTTGATGCTAATGTAAAAAGAAATATGAAAGTCATTGAGAAAGCGTTTTATATGAAAGAAGGTTGGTATGAATATCTTATTAAAGAAATTCGAGAAGATGAACAAGTTAGTTCAGGAACTTCAATGGAGGAATTATTCTAATGGTTGATTGTATGGGAAGCGGATTAGTTGTAGGTGAGTATGTTGCTTATGTTCTTAAGATAGGTAATTCTCCTGAACTTAGGTTGGGTAAGATACTAGAGACTAAAGAAAATAGTATTAAAGTTAGAAGTATCCCTTATGGTAAAACTAGTAGTATTGAATCCTGGTGGTGTGTTTCTTCTAGATTAGTGGCTTTACAGTTTCATGTTCCACAATCATTGATGGAGAAACTAGATAAATAATGGAAAAAAAATTTAATGATATAGTGAAACAGATTATTGAAGTATTTGAAATCCCAGAAGAGGATATTTGGGTATGGTATGATGCTGAAGAGAAGCAGATGTATTTTGATTGTTTCTATTTCTTTAATGGTGTAATATCAGAAAAGGAAATAACCAATACAATATATTCTGTTTTAGAAGTATCATTCTTTTCATCAATTCAGCCAGCGGCTTCTGCTCATGTTGCCTTGCAATTAGAAAGCATATGTGATATTATTGAAGTAATGGAGAATTATTATTATAAAGATGAAGATATTATTTGGGGTCAGGAAGCAGATAGATGTTTTACAGATGAACTTAAAAAGATGTTTGTTGAACAATATTTAGAAGAGCAAAAGTTTTTAGGTGAAGCAACTCATAAAAAAGAATATCTTTGTTAGGAGTAAATTGAAATGAAGGTATGGATTATTTGGGATATCACTCTGGAACGTCCTATCTCAGTACATAAAACAGAAACTGGCTGTGATAGGAAAGTAGAAGAACTTTACAAGCAAAATAATTATAGTTTCAATGCAGATGAATTTGAGTTAGAAGATTAAATACTTAAGTGGGTTTTAATGAGAAGAGAGTATTTTGTTCTTAAAAAGTTCATATATTAAATAAATGTACCTATACCTATATTGAAAGAGAACCGGAGAGGATATTAAATGACTTGGATTCAAGATGAGATAAACCCCGGTAGAAGAGCATGGGAAGAATATTATAGACTTCGTTGGCAACATCAAGGAATTAATTGCATTGGTGGTTTTACTTGGAGGATTTATGTAAAAGAAGGTATTGTAACTTGGGAGTGGCAATGGAATAATCTAGCCTAGAAAGATTAACTTATTAAGGAAGGTCAAATGTTTAGTTCCATATATTATGATGCTAAGGCTAATAAAATTCACTTATGGGAATTCATCAATGGTCAGAAGACTTATGGTGAATATGATTATGTCTCATATTGCTATATCTATGATAACAATGGAGAATATACAGATTTAACTGGTAAGAAGTGTAAAAGAAAAGAATTTAATAATTGGTTTGACCAAAGAAATTTCCTTGAGAAATGTGAAACCCTTGAAGGTGATGTGAATCCAGAAGACCGTTTTCTCATTGATAGATATGCTCACATAAAAGAATTTACTGAAGTCCCAACTTTAGATATTCATTTTATTGATATTGAAACAGAAACAGAAAATGGCTTCCCTGATATAGAAAATCCAAGAAATGAAATCAACCTCCTAACAGTTTATTCAACTCAAACAAAAAAGTTTCATATGTTTGGTTTGAAAGATTATACCCCAGAAAGTAAGAATGTAGAATTTAATTATTGTGAAACAGAAGAAGAACTTCTTAAGAAGTATTTTCGCTGGCATAAAGATTACTACCCATCAGTCCTAAGTGGTTGGAATATTCGCGGGTTTGATATTCCATACATTATTAATAGGGCAAGATACCTTTTATCAGAATCCGTGGTTAAGAAGTATTCTCCTATAGGGGTTATAAGAGAAATTCAGGTCAGAGCAGATAAAGGTCAGAATTATAAATCTTATTCAATAGCTGGTATTAATATCCTTGACTATATGGATTTGTATAAGACTTTTTCTATTAATGAAAGGGAATCCTATTCTTTAAATTATATATCTCAGGTTGAATTGAATAAAGAAAAGGTCAAGTATGATGGTTCCTTGAATGATTTATGGAAAGAAGATTGGAATAAGTTTTGTAGATATAACTTACAAGATGTTCAGCTTCTTCTTGACCTTGAAGCAAAATTAGGTTACTTAAAATTAGTTCAAGCTCAGAGTTATATGTGCCGGTGTTCATTTGAAAAGTATGGGTCCACTCTTAAGAAACATGATAATTATCTTCTTTCAACATTAAAAGAGAAGAAGATAGTTTTACCCACAACTAAGCATAGTTCAGCAATGGAGATTCCTGGAGGATATGTTTCAGAACCAAAAGTGGGTTATTATAAAAATGTAGTGAGTTATGACTTCACTTCTCTTTATCCACATATTATAATGGCAATGAATATTTCTCCAGAAAGATTAGTAGGAAAGATTAAAGGTAATTTTACTGATTTTGATTTAGAGAAAATTAAATCAACAGAAACATATGAGGTAGCTGGTAAGAAAGTTACTGGAGAAAGACTAAAAGAGTTTATTAATCAAAATAATCTAATACTCACTCCTAATGGAGTTCTTTTTAGACCAGAAGAAGGATTTATCCCTAAGGTTATTAAGCATATATATGCAAAAAGAAAAGAATATAAGAATAAGATGCAAGATGCTGAAAGATTATATCAACAAACAAAAGATGAAAAGTATAATATAGAAAAATCGACTTATGATTCTTTTCAATATTCTACAAAAATATTAGCCAATAGTCTTTTTGGTGCTTTAGCTAATGCTCATTTTAGGTTATTTAATATTGATTTTGCTTCTGCTATAACATTAACAGGACAGAAGGTTGTTCAGTTCACTGGGACTAAGATTGATGATTTTTTTGATGAAAAATTCAAAATAAATAATGTTAGTATATACTCTGATACTGACTCAGTAGTTGGGGATTCTATTATCAAAACAAACCACGGAGATATAAAAATTGAAGATATTTTCAATGTATTTGAAGGTGATGTAAAAGAATATCAAGAAGGAAAATATATTAAGGAAATAAAGAATTTAACCTCATTATCATTAAATGTTAATACTAAATTAGTAGAAGAAAAAAATATCAAATATGTCATGAAACATAAAGTAAAAAAGAATATGTATAAAATTTCTTATCATGATAAAATTGTAATTTTGACAGAGGACCATTCTCTAATAATTCTTCGTCAGGATGAATTATTAGAGATTTCACCTAATAATCTTCAAAAAGGAGATAAGATTATTATATTGTAAGGGCAGTATCAGCATAAAATACCTAAATGTATAAATACTTATAGGAGGGTATTTTATGCTAGATTTAATTAAACAATTCTGTGAAAAGTTTGACAGTTTAAAATGTGCTAAAACCCGTGAGGTAAGTGATTTTTTTTGTTTAGAATGTGGTGATATTTTATTATCAGAAAAAATGATAAAATTGTTATTAAGAAATATCAATCCAGGAAATACAGGTTGTGTATATTCTCCAAAAAGAATAGAGTCTATTGAGTATTACAGGAAACGATGTTTTAATTGTTTTGAGAAAAAGTATAACAGGAAACCTAAAAAGTTAAATGCTATATCATATGATTTAGCTTTTTTATTTGATATTGATATTAGTATTTTAAAAGTCTGTAATAGGAAAAGAGCACAAACTCTAGAAAATTGTATTAATAGATATGGAGAAGTTGAAGGAAAGAAAAAATGGGAAGAGTATTGTGAAAAGCAAGCAGCTTCAAATACTTTTGAATATAAAAAAGAAAAACATAATTGGGATGAAAAACAGTTTAATGAATATAATAAAGGTCGAGCACAAACTCTAGAAAATTGTATTAATAGATATGGAGAAGTTGAAGGAAAGAAAAAATGGGAAGAGTATTGTGAAAAGCAAAAATATGTTGGATGTTCAGAAGAATATTTTATTGAAAAATATGGTAAAGAATATGGACTGTTAAAGTATGAGGAAGTATGTAAAAGTAAAGGAAAAACTCTTGAAAACTTTATCAAAAAGTATGGAGATGATGAGGGGAAAAGAAGATTTGAGATAAGTATAGAATCATCACCTATTTTTTATTCTAAATTATCACAAGAATTATTTTGGGTATTATATAATAAAATAAAAAATAAATATGAGAAAATCTATTTTGGTGAATTAAACAATGAATATGGTAAATTAGCACCCAAACCATTTAATTATTTTAAATATGATTTTACTTGTCTTGATTCTAAAAAGATAATAGAATTTAATGGTGATTATTGGCATGCAAATCCAATAATGTATGAAGAGGATGATTGGATTAAATATCCAATCAAAGAAAAAAAAGTTAAAGAAGTATGGGAAAAAGATAAGGTTAAAATTGATATTGCAAAGTCTCATGGATTTGATATATTGATTATATGGGAAGTTGAATATAGAAGTGATAAGAATGATACAATACAAAAATGTTTAAATTTTTTAGGAGAAAATAATGGAATTTATTGAAAATTTTGAAGTTTCTTGTTTGGGTGAACAAGAAATAGATGTATATGACATTGAAGTGGAAGATAATCACAATTTTTTTGCTAATGATATTTTAGTTCATAATTCGGTCTATGTTGACTTCACAAGAGTTCTCAATAAATTAAAAATATCAGATAATAAAAAATATATTGATTTTGTTAATACATTTAATGAAAAGTATCTATCACTGTATCTTGAAGAAAACTTTGTTTATTTCAGTAAAAATCTACATGGTATAGATAAAAATTATTTTGACTTAAAAAGAGAAGTTATAACAATAGGTTCTATTTTTATACAGAAAAAGAAATATGCTTTATATGTCATAGATGAAGAAGGAATAACACTTGAGAAACCAAAGTTGAAAGTCAAAGGAATTGAAATTGTCAGGAGTTCCACCCCTGGTTATTGTAGGACTAAACTCAAAGAAGTAGTTGAGGATATTTTTATTGAGAATAGTCTAACCAAAACAACTGAAAGAGTGAAATTACTTAAAAAGGATTTTGAAAAGCAATTGATAAGTGATATAGCATTCCCAAGGGGAGTTAATGACTTAGAGAAATATATTGATAAGAATGGCAATGCAGGGAAGGGCTGTCCTATCCATGTCAGAGCTGCTTCTATTTATAATAAATTATTAGTTCTTCATAAACTTGAAAATAAATATGAAAAGATTAGAGATGGTGATAAGATAAAGTTTATTTATATCAGAGCAGATAATCCTTTAAAGGAAAACATTATAGGATTTAAAGATGAGCTTCCAAAGGAATTTGGATTTGATAAGTATATTGACTATGACCTTCAATTTGAGAAGTCTTTCTTATCTCCTATTGAGAATATAGCAAAAGCAATGGGTTGGAAATTTTCCCTTGATACTCAAGATATTTCAGATTTTTTCTAGAACTATACTTGACAATTAGGTGAAGATGTTTTATTATATTCAAATCAGATTGAAAGGAGCCGGGCATGACTATACTAGTTTTTGATTTACAGAATCGAGAGTTATGTAGTGGGTGTAGATTCTTATGTATAGACGACAGTGATGAGAAGTATACAGCATATTCATGTTTGAAGAGATATTTTTTATATAGAAATTATTTAGGAAGAAGAGTAGAAAAATGTATAGAGGATAATGGGTGAAATGGAAGAAGTGAATAAAGTAAAAATTCTTAAGGAGATAATATGATATAAGAATGGCATTTGAAAGAGTAAGCAATGAAAGATTAGCAGAATTTGGGTTAGTCCCTCAAGATATAACCCTACCTACCAGAAAAACAAAGTTCTCAGCTGGTTATGACCTTCATGTTCCTTGTAAGGTTATAATCTCACCTGGCTGTATTGCAAAGATACCAACAGGTCTGAAATGCAAATTTCCTGAAAATATGGTATTGAAAATTTATCTCAGGTCTTCTTTTGGTATTAAAAATAATGTAGAACTTCCTAATACAGTTGGGATTATCGACAAGGACTATTTTAATAATCCTGATAATGAAGGTCATATATTTATTGCTCTGAGGAATAAAGATACTGAACCATTGGTAATAGAGAATGGTCAAGCTATTTGTCAAGCTATCCTTGAATCTTATCATACATTTGAAGAAGTAGTTGAAAAGGAAAGAACTGGTGGTTGGGGAAGTACTGATAAAGCTTATGGTCCTATTCCATATCCTGGATTAAATACTCCATTAAAACAGGAAGATCTTGAAAAAGTCCTAAGAAGGAATGATGTTTATTTTGGTGAGGAAGGCAAACCATAATATGGATGCTATCAATGAAGGAACTTTATGTTTGATTTGCAATAAAGGTAATTATCAAGGTTCTTTAATAACAGAACCAGTTGAATATAAAGGCAGGCAAGTTTTAGTTCATAATTGTAAAGTATATAAATGTTCTCATTGTCACGAAAAATATCACAGTTCAGAATCATTCAATAAAATTGAAAATGCTAAAAAAGAATTGATGTTATTATTAGAAGCAGAAAGCAAACAAGAAAAGGATAAATTATTAAATGGCTAAATATAGAAAGAAGCCTGTAGTGATTGAAGCAGAACAATGGTTTCCTGATAAAACAGTTGATGGTGTTAAAGGTCCTTTCATTAGTAAATCTTATTTGAATGATGAACCAGTAACTGCAGAATATGGTTTAATTCAAACTCTTGAAGGTACATTTGTTTGTTCTCCTGGTGATTGGATTATTACAGGTGTTAAAGGTGAGAAATATCCATGTAAGCCAGATATATTTTCAGTAACATATGAACTAGTCTCGGAGGAAGAATGATAGCAAAAGATTTTATAAAGGATATTCAAAAGATTAATGAGTTCGCTTCTATACTTGATAAAGATACATTAAGTAATATTGATGATTATATATCAACTGGGTCTCTTGTATTAGATTCAGTTATATCAGGTTCTTTTAATAAAGGTATACCTGCTGGTAGAATAACTGCGCTTGTGGGCCTTTCTGGTACAGGTAAAAGTCTTGTTGCTGCTAAAATAGTAGCTAATGCAATTAAGAAGGGTTACACACCAATTTGGTTTGATTCGGAGTTCTCAACAGACCATTCCTTCTTAGCAAATTTTGGAGTTGACACTTCTCAAGTAATAAAACTCCCAGTGGCTACAATTGAAGAATTTAAACTTCAATGTTTTAAGCTTATTGAAATATATAGCGAGAAATATAAAGGTAAGAAGATAATGATTGTATTGGATTCATTAGGTAATCTTGCTTCTCAAAAATCTCTTGATGATGCTACTAATGGTAAGGCAGTATCTGATATGGGACAGAGAGCAAAAGTATCAAGAGATTTATTTAGAGTTCTTGGTGATAAAATAGGAAAGCTGAAAATACCATTTGTTGTTATAAATCATACTTATGCAGACCCAGTCAATCCATATGCTGAGGAAAAGATGTCAGGTGGTGAAGGCCTGACTTATAATGCTCATATTATTGTAGGGCTAAAAAAGTCAATGGTTAAAGATGAAGATAAACAAGTTATTGGTACTATTCTCAAAGCCAAAACTAGAAAAAATAGAATTGCACCACCTTTTATGTCAGGGGCAGTTTTAATTGATTTTAAAACTGGCCTTGATACTTATTATGGTCTATTAGAAGATGCACTTGAAGCAGGCCTTGTTATAAAAGATGGTAAGAGATTTAAAACAGTTAAGAGAGATAAGCTGGAATGGGAAAAGAATATCTATAAAGAAGAATTCTTTGGGCCTATTATTGATGATTTGAATAAGTATTTAACCGAGAAGAATAAGTATAGTACAGAGATTATTATTGAAGAACCAATAGAAGATATAGTTGGAGAGATAGATGGTAATATGAGTCATGGTAAAAGAAAAGGAGATGAATGATGAATTTAGATACTAACGAAATTATACAAACTAAAAATGGTATATTTGATATTTCTATTAAATTTAATTCTGGACCACTATGTAATTTTCAAGCTAAAACACAAGATATTAAAGAGATAATGATTCTACACCCAGGCTGTGGCAATCCTTTAAATGACTTGATATTTGCGATGATATATGAAGCTGTTAGATTATCAGAATTGAAAGAGGAAGGCAAAAATGACAATTAGAATAGACATTTCAGTCCCAGAGAATGAACAAAAATCAATTGATATTGATAGTTATATTGATGGAAAATATCAACATACTGAAAGAATCTCTCCGGGACAGTCAACATTTAAGCATGTTTGGAAAGGCAGTCATTTAGAAATAAAAGAAACTGATATAATAAATAAAAAGGAGGAATAATGCAAGCTGCAATTATTGTTTTCCCACTTCGATTATTGGAAAGAAAGAGTTATTTTATTAGAAAGTTTGTATCTATCAGACAAACTTTAATTAGATTTCTTATTGGTAAAGATATTTCTGTAATAGCTAATATGTCAATACCAACACCATTAATAATAGACTATGATAAAAATATTAATGGTACATTAATAATAGGAAATTTTCTGGCTCCGTATATTCAAACAGTAAGAACTAAGTGGGAGTCAGAATGTTAAACATTAAACCATTTATAGGATTAATTGGTAAAGCTGGATGTGGTAAAGATACTGTTGCTAATTATCTTCAAACCAATTATGGAATAACAAGAGTAGCCTTTGCAGATGAACTAAAAAGGAAAGCAATGGATGATTTTGGTTTGACTTATGAACAAGTACATGGTGAAGAAAAAGAAAAACTAATACCAAAGTATATGAAGTCAGCAAGACAAATACTTCAGATAATGGGAACTGAATGGTATAGAACAATATATCAAAATTATTGGGTAGATGCTCTTTATAATGTTTTGAAAAGCAGCGCAGTTCGTACAAGGAAGGGATTAGTTATATCAGATGTTAGATTTCCAAATGAAGTAGATTTTGTAAAAGGTCAGACTGGAATTATAATAAGGATAATCAGACCAGACCAGTCCTATATTAAAACAAGCAATCATATATCTGAAGTGGCAGTAGATGATATTAAGGCTGATTTTGTTTTAATGAATGATGGAACATTAGAAAGTTTATTTGTCCGTATAAATAACTTGGTAAAATTTATACAAAGTAAAGAAGGGCAATTACAACTTACTAACAGGATTAATGGAGAATTAGTATGAAAAGGGTTATCTATTTTGGTGGGACTTTTGCTGCTCAGAATGTCTTTAATCTTTATCATGAAAGACTGAAAGTTAAGAATAAGATTTATGAAACTTATCCTGATGTTTTTACAGTCCTTGACCCACTGAGAGGTAAGGCTTCTAACCTTGTAGTTGGTGGTGACACTACTACTGAAATGATATATGCTTCTGGGAATTTTACCCCTAATGAAATTATGGCAAGGGACTTGAATGATATAACTAGAGCTGATATTCTTCTCATGGAAATGAAAGCTCCAAGTATAGGTTCTTCATGTGAAATTATGTATGCTTGGCAGAGACAGAAAATGATAATAGTTGTTTCAACTAACCCAGCAGTAATTTACCACCCTTGGGTTAACGCCATAGCTGCTAAGATTATTCCTTCAATGGATGATGCAATTGACTATTTAAGTTATTTACTATAAAAGTTGGTGAAGATGAAAAGGATTAATTATAATTCTGTTTTAGAAAGAGCAAATACTTTATATGCATCTGAAAAGTTAGCGCAAAAAGCTATGACACTTAAAGACGCTAGATATTTAGCTCAATCTATTCCAAAGATAGAATCTGAACAAGTTAAAGCAGTAACAAGAGTTTTAGTTGATGAGCTAAATCAAGTCATAAAAGAATTTACTGATGAAATAAATAAAGAAAGAGGTGATTGGAAATGAGATTGGTCAAACCATCATATCAGATACAAGGTAATATTTGTGCAATAGATATACTTCAGTCGATCGAAAGAGCTGGTCGTGTTTGTTATAAGTCAGAGGATAAGAATCCTAACCTTGATTTTGAAAAGACTAAGAAGTTTGTAAAGGGTATTATTTCAAGAGGGCATGAGGCTGTTCTTGAGCATGAGAAATTAACAGTTAAGTTTGTGTGTGACCGTGGAATATCACATGAACTAGTCCGTCATAGAATTGCTTCATTCTGTCAGGAATCTACTAGATATTGCGATTACGATGCTGGTCATGTAACTTTTATAATTCCTCATTGGGTTGATATTAAAGAAGGAGAGTATAGCGAGGAAACTATACTTAATATGCAAATAAATAAGAGCCCGTTTAGTTGTGGTGATTACTGTTGGTTTTTGTCTGTAGCTAAAGATGAATTGTTGTATAAGAGGTTAAGGAAAGAAGGATGGATTCCTGGTCAAGCTCGTTCAGTACTACCTAATTCTCTCAAGACAGAAATATTTGTAACTGCTAATATTAGGGAATGGCGTCATATATTCAATCTTAGAGCTATTGATAAAACAGGTGCTGCTCATTCACAAATGAAAGAACTGATGATACCTCTACTTGAAGATGTGAAGAAAATGATACCAGTACTTTTTGATGATTTGGTGATTAAAGGATGAAGAAAATATTACTCAGTTTATCTTTTGTTTGGTATTTTTGGTATTATGGAAGTAATGGACCTATGATAGTGAGTCCATTCATGTCTAGTGATACTTGTATAACGATAGCAAGTAGTATGCGGCATGTTTCTCCTTGTTGGGAAGTATCAAACTCATATACTTCAAGGATAATTAAGTGATAGAACTCAAAGGTAATATTTGGGACCAAGAAGCAGATATCATACTCATAACAACTAATGGAACTGTCAAAGCTAATGGTAGAGCAGTTATGGGTAAAGGATGCGCTCTTGAAGCTAAAAAGAAATATAAAGGTATTGACCAGATTCTAGGCGAAGTTATTATTGGGGTAGGCAATTATCCCACAGTTCTGATTAATTTTTCTAAGCCTAAAATAGTTTCATTTCCCACTAAACATAATTGGTGGGAGAAATCAGATATTGACCTCATAGAACAATCATGTAAAGAATTAAAGGAATGGATTGACTGTACAACTTATAAAAAGATAGTCCTACCCAGGCCTGGTTGTGGTAATGGTCAATTAAGCTGGGATGTTGTGAAACCTATTCTTGAAAAGTATTTTGATGATAGATTCATAGTTTGTTCTAAGTAATATACTTGTTTAAAAATCCAAGTTCCTATATAATGACTGAATGATAAAAGAAAATCTTATACTATCCACCTTAATTAAAAATGTTTATTTTCGAGATAAAACTTTCCCTTATCTCAAGTCTCTTTATTTTGATGGTGATGATTACAGTAGAGTATTTCAAGTTCTTGAAAAATTATCACAAAATAAAGTAACGGTATTTGATAAACAAACATTATCCACTCAATATAGTAAAACAGATGTAATTGATGAGTTGTTTGAAATAGATTTCCCAAATGAAAATATTGACTATCTCATCAGAGAAACTGAAGCCTGGGCAAAAGAACAAGCATTAAAAGAAGCTGTGATGGCTTCTGCAGATATTATTGCAGATAAAAAAGATGTAAATGTCATTGATACTCTTATCCGAGATGCTTTAGCAGTATCCTTTGATAAAGACCTTGGATTGAACTATATCAGAGATATTGAACAAAGACTTGAAAGATATAAAGAGAATAGCCGTCAAATGCCCACTGGTTATCGAATGTTGGATTATTTTACAAATGGTGGGCTGAAAACAAAAATACTTTTCACTATATTGGGTAGTAGTGGGCTAGGTAAAACAGTAGCCCTTTGTAACCTTGCTTGTAATTTAAATGCTGCTGGCTTTCAAGGTATTTATTTATCTTTGGAGCTTGACAGAGATACTATTGCAAGAAGAATGGATAGTATTAACACACAGATACCATACTTTAGTTTACTTCAAAATAAACAAAGAGTTATGAATTGGTTTAAAACTAATAAAGGTAAGAATACTTATGTAAAAGATTATCCTCCTTCTAAGGCATGTGCTATCAATATCAGAACTTATCTAAAAGAACTTGAAATTCATGATAAGTTCAAACCAGATTTTCTGGTAGTTGATTATATCAACTTGATGAGACCTAATGCTCAAGGTAAAAATGATAATATGTATCAAATTTATTTTGAGGTATCAAAAGAACTCAGAGAAATTGCAATTGAAATGGATATAGCTGTACTAACTGCTACGCAGGTTCAAAGAGAAGCATATGGAGCTGAACATGTAGGTCTGGAACATGCTCGAGGTTCTATGGGTATTATGGAAAACTCAGACCTTGTTATTGCTTTAACTCAAGTAGAATCTCAAGCACCAGAGAATCTGATTACTTGGAAAATTGTCAAGAATAGACTTGGCAGAAGAAGTGGCAAAATGGAAACACAATTTGACCCAGAAATATTGAAAGTCAATGAGATAATAACCAGTGATGATAGGATTCTTTTATCACAAAGTAATTCTGGTCCTATTATTGATGAAACAAAAGAAGATGAGTTATCAGAGCTGAGCTCTCTTATAAAAAATAATGATAGTTCTTCAGATTCTTTCTCAGATTTTTCTTGATGTTCTCTAAAGAACATTATATAATAGATAATATTGAAAAAAGGAGAAAATTGGAATGGTAGAATCAAAAGAAGCAGTAATTAATATCGATTGGACAAAAGAACTCGGCCATTGTTACAATGCAAAGATTGTCAATAATGAGCTGAGGATTTTAAATACACCATTATTTCAATCATGTGATTATCAAACCTTAATTAAAGTTAAGATTGCTATAGAAGATGTAATTAAAATAATAGAAAGAGAAAGGAATAATATAAGAAAATGATGTATATCCTTTTAATTTTAACAATTTTGAATATTGTTGCAACTGTTTTATGTTTTATGAGTTCTGTTAATACTAATGCAAGGCTTGAAGAAATACAAAAAGAACAACGGAGGGTTGGGGAATTTTATGGCTAACGTGCATTTATTTTTGATGAAGGACCGTTCACTTGTAATGGGTGAAGTCTGTGATAAGTTTGAAAATGATTATAATGTAAAGAAGCCAGTGATGGTTCAGCTTATGCAGGATGGTAATAAAGTGGCACCTGTTTCAGCTCCATTTCCTTTACCTCTTGCTGAGATGTTCTTGATTAATGAGCCTGAATTTGTTAATATAGATAAATCAGACATCAGGTATGCTTATTCAGAAGACCAGTTGAAGAAGCAAATGATTGACTGGTATTTCAGCGAAGTATCAAATTCAGGAATTGAAATAGCTACAGATATTCCAACTAACTCCAAAGGACTTCATTTAATCAAGTGAAAGCTTTAACTTTAAATTCTTTATCAGTATTAGGTACTATAGGATTAATTTCCTTCTTGATATTCTTTGTGGCAACCTTCCATGTCTTGCTTGAGCAAATATTCATGATAGGTATACAATTATTTTTATCAGCAGTGGTATTAACAGTAGTTATTTGTCTACTGTATGCAACCTTTTATGCTTTCAAAGAAACTCTTAAGAGAGTATTCAAGTGAGGAATCTCTCTCTAGTGCATCGGGACCTTGATGGGGCTGTCTGTGCTATTCTTCTTAGAAAGGTCTTTCCTGATATTAAAGTAATAGCAACCACTTATGCGAAAATAAATGAGTTGTTTGATGAAAATATCTTGAAGAGCTCAGTTAAGTATGATAACATCTTTATTACAGACATTTCAATAGATGAAGAAAGATTCAAGGATTTTATAAATGAAAGTAGTAACATACATTTCATTGACCATCATCCAAGAGAAGTGAAATCCATAATAAAATCTCAATTACATAATACCAATTTTTCTGGGTGTCTCTTAACAAGAGCCTTTCTTTCGCGAAAGTATGGAATTGAATTTGATAAGAAGATGGGCAATCTGGTTAAGTTTGGTAATGATTTTGACCTTTGGATACACCAATATGGATTGTCTAAAATCCTGAATAGAGTTTATTATTACTATAATTTTGATAAGTTCATTGAAAGATTTAAAGATGGGTTTGATACCTTCAATGATGAAGAAATGCAATTCATAAAGAAGAACAATGAATATTTAAAAAATGTAATTAAGAACCTGGAATATGTTAAATTGACTGATTACCTTATTGTGACTCATACAAGTGAAGGTAATATAGATGAGATAGGTGATTATCTGCTCAAGTTCAATCAAGGTGTAGATACTGTTTTCATTTATAATACAGCATCAAAAAGTTTAAGTCTAAGAGGTAAGTATAATGGTGTTGATTATGGTCAGTTTCTGAAACAATTTGGTGGAGGAGGACATAAAGAAGCTGCTGGTCTCAAAGTTACATTAATGAGTGATTTGGAAAAAGTCATAGAATCTTATGTAGAGGAGAGAGATAAACTATGTCAAGCAGACGGGTTAAGTATTTAGTATTTAAATTTCCAAATGGTGAAATATTCCATGTTCCTGCAGAAATAATTGCAGAAGATAGGACTATGTATTATGCTACAAAGATAGATGGTTTTGATAAAGATACAAAAGAATGGCAAGATGAATATACATATTGTTTAGGGTCGATAAGTGAGCTAATAGACTGGTTTAGTAATAATATGTCGTGGGAAGATATTGATGAAAGTGCAGTCAAAGTAAAAGATAGAGATAAAAACTGTTATCAGGAAATGATAAATTCTGGTGAAATGTATTACAATTTAATTGAGTGTGACGAGTAAAAATTAAAAAAGGAGATGGTCCAAAATGCGTAAGGTAGAAAAGGGTATGAAGCTTGAAAAGGTCAGAGGAGTAACACCAAAGGAAAAGAAGTCTGGCACTAATGTTTTTGTTGTTGAAGGTGTCCGAGCTGGTTCAGCAAAGGTCAAGAATGTAGTTACCGAAGAAAAGATTAAGTTCTCAGTCAAGACCCTCCAGGGTGGAGATTTCAGGACAGCAATCTAAGTAGTAAATTAACAAGGTGGCGGAATAGGTAGACGCAAAGAGGATACGCAGAGGAGCAACGTTAAGTTCGGGTTAATCCAGTGATGGAGGTCTCCTTAAAATAGCCAGCTCACTCCTCAATGCAGGGTGACTATACAGGTAAACAGCTTTATGAACCATGGGATAGCGGTTAACGACCCTCCTGTCAAATCCCTGCCCTTGTTAAATTTTATTTTCAAAAGAGGTTTAGGTCCAAATGATGTTACAAAAGAAACCAGATATTGATGTTTTATTTTTAGCTACACTGAAGAAGATCTTTACAGAAAAAGAAATTTTTGATATTATGGTTATTCTTACTTCAGAAGAAATTGATGAAAGTTCTATAGAAGTAGTGGAATACTTTTTCGAGAAGCTTTCAGCCAGAGTGGGTTCTGTGTGGACTGCAGTAATTGAATTGAGTAAGGCTTTCAATCTTGATATATTAACTATGGTACCTGTGTTGAAGAAAACAGATGTTTGGAAGAAAATTAAAAGTTCTATTGATAAAGAAAGTAATTCTGAATCCTTTAATGAGTTCTTTTAATGGTTTACAGAAAAACAGGAATAGGACCTTTATCAATATTTAAACTATATTATAAAGTTCAATCTTTGTATAAACCAAATCACTTTTCTAATTTTATCTGGAAAACAGCAAAGCAAATAAAAGATAAGTCAATAGAAATATCTATAGAGCAATTTTTAAATAAGAATAGATATATTAATTTCAATGATAATATTGGAGAGATAAATGAATATTTTAGTTATTGTTTCACTAATAATTATCCTATTTATTTTAATAACCTTGGACAACATATAGAATCTTGGAAGAAGTACAAAATGAAGGGATCTAAGGTTGAATTACAATACCTTTTTGCTAATAAGGTAATATCATATTTAAAAGAAAATGGTATTAGCTTTAAACAGTATTTGGCCCTTCAGAAAAGATATGTTCCTTTAATCATACAACATTATATAGCTGATAAAGAAATACCCTTTGAGGTTATATTATACTTGAAAGCATTAGACAGATGTGATATTGATAATAAGAAATTAAAAATGTTACTTCATAAAGAGTATATAGAAATGAAAGTACATGAACAAAGGTTGGTTAAACTAAAATCAATAATACAGTCAGAGCTTGAAAAAATACTTGAGTGGGAGAAGAATAATGGAAAATAAAATATTCCATGGTGAATGGTCAAATAAAGAAGGTATCATTGGAGATTTTGATATATCTTCAACAGCATTGAGAGGTTGTAAAATATTGTTTGCTTCATATAATTCTGAGGATTATCAAGGGACTGCATTTGTTCTTTTTGAAAGGAAAGGTAAATTATACGAAGTAAATGGTTCTCATTGTTCTTGTTATGGTTTAGGTAGTAGCAGCTGGGGAGATGATGGAAACAGTCAATGGCAACCAGAAGAAACAACGATAGAAGCTCTTATCTCAAGACCATATTTATCGGATTATGTTGAAAGGTATGGTTTAAAGGAAAGGCTTAATGAATTAAAAGAAGAGGGTTACAAATGATAAAATTATCCATTGAGGAATATTATAATGATATTGAAAAGTTTGTTGAAGGACTGAAAAATCATTTCTATTTTGGAAAGTGTGCTGGTGTTCACGGCAAGCCAAGAGGTGGATTGTTTTTAGCTCAAGTTGTTTCACATAAACTAGATTTACCATATCTTCATAATCCACCTTTCCTTTCATATTGGGAAGATAAAAACTGGCTTCTTGTCGTTGATGATGTATGTGAGAGTGGCAGTACATTTTCAATTCTTTCTGAACAGTACAGACCATATCAAATAAGGTTTGGTTGTTTGTACAGAAGACATTCTTCTAAGTTTAATCCTGATTATGTTCAAAGGGTATTAGAAACAGATGATTGGATTGTTTTCCCTTATGAAAAAGAAGTTATAAACGAAACACAGGAAATAAAAGAGCATTATAATAAAGATTATATTCGTTAATGGATAAACAAATAGCTCTTGATATTCTCACTGAGATTGGGGTTTCTTTTAAGGAATCTTCTAAAGGGGTAAATTTTTCTTGTCTTATTTGTGGAGATTCTAAACGGTCCATTAAGAAGAAAAGAGGCTGGGTTTTGTTATCAGAAGATAGGGCTCAATATTATTGTTTCAATTGCTCTGCTAACATGAGCTTTCAGAAATTCTTAAAGGAATATTATTCAGAAGTGTATTTTAAATATATAAAAACATTTGGTTCAAAGATGTTTAAATCAGTTCTTGGTGCTACTAAAGCTACTGAATTACCAAATGATGAAGACCTGATAGTTCAGGATTTAAAATACATTTATGAAAATATTTCCTTCCCCATATATAGTACAGTTAATGGTATAGTAAAGAAAACCCTTCAACTTAAAGCACTAAGGTATTTGAAGAGTAGGAGTATTCCTATCGAGAAGATAAAAGAAATGAGTGTTTGCTTTGGGAATTATTTAGACCCACAAACATTAATACCAAAGTATTATTTAAAAAACAGAATAATCATACCATATTTTTGTGGAGATAAAGTATATACCTTTCAAGCCAGAGCATTACAAGAAGGGCATGAACCAAAGTATATAACTATAAAAGAAGAGAATAAAACAAAAATATACAATTACTTCTCAACTAAGAAGAATGAATTGGTATTTATTTTAGAAGGCCCCATTGATAGTTTCTTTTTACCTAATGCAATAGCAACCTCTGGTACTATATCAGCATCAAGTGATGCTGCTAAGCTGATAAAGAATAAATTTTCAAATAGAATATGGGTGTTTGATAATTATTATAAAGATGAGGCCGGAAAGAGAAACATATTTAAATTTGTAAAAGCTGGGGAAAAATGTTTTAATTGGGTATCAGATTGGTCTGACTGCAAAGATATAAATGATGTTGTTATGAAAAAAGGTCTGACCTCAGAACAAATAACAGAAGTGATATTAAATAATATAATAGATAAAGCATCAGATTTAATCAAACTAAAACTGAGGGGTTAAATGAATTAAGAGATAATGGGTTTGGGGAAGAATATTTTGAAATAGATAACCTTGATTATATTTATGTAGAACTAATCGAAAAGGCAGTATTATAATAAAGGAGAAATGAAATGATAGAAGTTAAGAATCTTGATGGTTTTACTTATGCACTAAAGGCTTTGAAGAATGGTGGGATTGAGTCTGTAATATTTTCAAACAGTGCAGGTAAGATGGCTGTTAATGTGAAGCAGGCAGATGGGACACAGATTGTTAATATGAAGTGGAATTCTGAGATAGTTTCAATTCCTAAGGAACAGGAAAAGTTTGGAATATATAAGCTATCAGAATTCCTGACCACCCTTGAAATGTTTGGTTCAAAAGATGGTGTCAAATGTGATATAGAAGATAACAAAATGTCTATTAATTATGTTGCCAATCCCAAGGTTGAAGTAAAATATAACCTTTCAGATATGGCGCTGATTGCAGAAGGTCCAGAGGGCCCAAAGTCAAAGGTTGAATTTTTAATATCACTTAAGTTAGATAAGGACTTCCTGAAGAAGATTAAAACAATAGCATCTTCTCTTAGTGTTAAGGTTCTTAAGTTTGAAGGTAAGGATGGTGTAGTATCATATATAGTTAGTGATAAACATTTTCATTCTCACATGGTTAAGGAAGAACTTCTTAAGTCAGGTGTTGAAGATTTCAGTGTTTGTCTTAACATAGATAAGTTGAATATAATCCCAGAGGGGGAAGAACTTATAATAAACATCCATGAGAAGATGTTTGAGTTTAATGTTCAAGATCCAAATATGGAACTTCTCAGGTATTATATTGCCCCTACTGTGGTTAGTGAATAAACATGAATAGAATTTATAAGAATGTAATGCTAAGCAGAGAATTTGATAATTCTATCTTCTATAAGATAGGTTGTGACTGTATGGAGGATGAACATACCAAGACAGTTGAACTGGAATATGATGAAGAAACAAGAACTGTCCAAATGATATTTTATGCTGACTTGCAATTAGATGATTATTATACTGCTATGCCTTGGTGGGAAAAGCCATGGTTCAGAATTAAGAAAGCAGTAAGAATGTTAGTGTTTGGTAAAATAGAAACCCAAACAGATTTCCTTTGGGCTGATACAAAGTCAATTGATGATTTTATTGAAGCACTGCAAGAAGGTCGAGAAAAATTAAAGAACTGGAAACCATGATACCATTTATTTTGCCTAACTTATATCATCGTATTAAAGATTTACCTAAGAAAGACTTAGCAGTAGATTCAAATTATTATGATTGGATGGAAGACATTTGGAAGTATGTTGAACCATCTTATGATGCTTTTAGTGCTTGGGCTAAACAAAGATGTTTTGGTGAGATAACAGACCTGGGATGTGGTAATGGCTATATAGGTAAGAAGTTGGGGGCTAAATACTTTTATGATTATATCAAATCATTTAATGAAGTAGAAGTATTTGATTTAATGAATTTGTATGATTTACATTTAAAGGGTAATACTTTTATATTATCTCATGTATTAGAACATTTGCAATATCCAAAAGAAGTGTTACTTGATTTATTTGAAAATTTAAAATCAGGCGATAGAATTATCCTTTGTGTGCCTGATGGTGGTCATTTAGAATCAACTGCTTTACCTTTTCAAATGTATATACCTTCTAATGATTGTAAAAGTAAACATAAACATCATTATTATTCTTGGACTGGTTCAGACCTTTATAATACTTTAATACGAACTGGTTTTGATGAAGTAGAAATGTCTTTTGCGAATATATCTGGATTTGCTACACTTTGGGCTGTGGGTGTTAAGCCATGAAAAGAGGTGGGGGAAAATCTAAAGGTAATTCCTTTGAGCGAGAATATGCAAAGAAAATTAGTTTGTTTTTGACAGGTGGTCAAAGAACAGACGCCTGCTGGCGCACAAGCAATAGTGGTGGCCGAGCCACAGTAAATAAAAGTGATACTCATTGTGGTGACTTATGTGCTACAAGGCCTGAAGCAGAAAAGTTCTTTTCAACATTTTCTCTTGAACTGAAAAATTATAAAGCTATTGATTTTTTACATTTCAATAAAGAGAAGTTTATTCTATATGATTGGTGGAAGCAAGCCAGTGATGATGCTTTAAGGTCAAATAGACATCCTTTGATTATTTTCAGGATAAATAGGAAAGGGGATTTCCTTTGCACCAGTGATGATGTTCTTTCTGATTTAACAAATAAAGATATCCTTAGCTGTAGTGATTTTTCAGGCATGAACAAATTGATGATACATAATATAAAATGGGAAACATTGGTAGTAACTGATATAGATTTATTATGGAAATTTAAGGTATAATTTGCTTGACAAATGAAAATCTGCTATTATTCCAGGTAGCAGATTTTTGTACTATTTAGTACAAATTATTCTTGACAAACAATTCCTAAGATGATATAATTAATACATAAATTGATGATTGAAGGAGGAATAAAATGACCCTTATATCAATAGAACAGGTTGAAAAGGCTGTAAAGGAATTAAACAGACCTGCTATCAAAGCCCTTCATGAGAAGATGCTCACATATGAACAGAAGAAGATTGATGAAGCAGAATACATCAAAGCTCTTAATACTCAATATTGTGTAGTTTGCAGTAAAGAAACAAATTGGATGAAGCTCAAGAATAATGAAGCTATTTGTCCGGAATGTCATATGCTTGTAGGTGAAAGGATAGCAACAGACAGCCTTCTCAACAAGTGGTACAATCTGTTAGCAGACCTTAATGCACTTGAAAATGTTTATGTCCTTAGGATTACTGAAAAAAGTTGGGGTGGTGATATTTATATCAGAATTCTCAGGAAAGATGGAAATGAAGAAGTTGAGATTTTCAGGGAAGTAATTTCTAAGTCGGCTGTGTCAGCCTGGGGCAGAAATTCAACATATGCTCTCAGGATATCATCTTCAAATTACATACATAATGCTAATCGCCTGAAGAAGGATTTTGGTGTAAATGGTCTTGCTAAAGGCCTGCACAAGAAATGTACAGAAATCTTTACAGCAATAAAAACAGAAAAAGAAGAAAGAATTAAAGAGGCCAATGCCAAAAAATCAGCTAGTACGCTTATATTAGAGAATTTTGGTGATGCTGAATATTATCAAGGTCGGACAGCCAAAATGATGGCTGAAGATGAGTATGATATAACCAATTGTTCCTTCATATATAAAGGCATAGGGTTCAAGAGTCATAATGGGGAGGATTACAATGTTTCCATTAGAAGGTCCTTAACAGCAGAGCAGACAAAAAAGCTGGGTGATTTCATGGAAGAACTGATGAAGGAGGAAAAGTAATGATAAATATGATGAGTATTAGAGACCCTAAAGCAATTGAGGAGAGGAATGAATATGTCTGTGATATTAACAGTTTTCAAGCGAGCTTAATTTTTTCATGGTGCTTGAAGGGTCGGGTCACTGTTAGCACAGGTCGGCAAAAAGCAGCATATTGGAAGTTATGGTTTGATAAATCATTTGATTGGCCAATCAATCTTGATGAGGATTTGTATTAAATTTAAAAGGAGATAATATGATGAGTATTAAAGACCTTAAAGCAATTGAAGGGGAATATCATTTCACTCACAAAAGTGGGGGAGACCGATTTATCATAGTATCCTTGGAAGAACATGATGATGGTCTGAAGCTGATATTTGATATATGGCCGAAAGAAAGAGCCGCCATTAAAAATGAAGAAGTCCTCAAAACAGTGATAATAAACCTTGATGAAAATACTTGACAAATAATTTTTTTCTGATATAATAAAACAATCAAATTGTGAAGGAGATTGAATATGAGCCGTTTAAATCGCCAGGTATTTAATTTTAATACAGCTATAACCCCAGATGAAGTCCTTGTCAATGTTCCTGTAATAGAAAAAACTAAGGTTTTGTTTGAGCTTCCATCAGCTCAAAAAATTGAGACACCTTTTCATGGCTATGTAAACAAGTTTGATGATGGCAGAATCATTCCCATCAAGCAGGTAAAGTCAGACAGATATCAAGAGCTTGACCACCGAGCCACCCTTACAAGGGTTATAGATGAACTAAAGTCTTTCAATGAAAACCTCAAGATACAGAGCTATACAGCTAATGCTGAGCACTCAGTGCTCAGGACTTCAATCATCTTGGACAAGCCCTTTACAATGGAGCAGGTTCCTTTTGAATTGAATATGCCACAGACACCATCATATGTTGATTCTAATAAGTGGAAGGATGATAAGTTTTATCCCATGATAACAGTAACAAACAGCTTCCTAGGGTGTTCAGAAGTATCATTCAACCTTTTCAGGCTTATATGTTCCAATGGTATGTTGTTTGGTGAAGTCCTGAGAGAAAAGCTTTCATTCAGACATTTTGGTGATGTTACTGAAAGGTTCAATGAAGAGACAGGTAAATTCCTGATGAAGATATTTGAGAAGAGGTTCATGGATAATATCTTCTCAGTGTATGAAAAGAAGCAGATGAAGAAAGATACCTTTGTCAAGTTCATGGAACAGAACCTTGGCAAGAGAGTAGGTAAAGAGCTAGAAGAGAATGAAAGGTTTGCGCTCAAGAAGCAATTCTCAAGCTGGGTCGCTTTCAATATCCTTACTTATTATACAACGTTTTTAATTAAAAATTATGCAAAGCAGGTCAATGCTCAGAAGAACTTCACCAAGATGATAGCGGAGAAGTAACCCCTGAACCAGTTGGGGAGGATGTCAAAGTTGTTGTGGTTCTTTGTGGCAAAATGCAGGCACAAACTAAAGGAGAATAAAAATGAAAATTGTAACTGTCTATCATCCAAATGAATCTTATAGGACATTTAATGTAACAAAGCTGGTTTGCACTAAATGGAATTATCGTTCTCCATTCTGGCCCGGAACAAAGTTTGAGGGTGTGACTGATTTTGGTCAAGACATTGTTTCTCAGATACATCGAATCGATGGTGTGCAGGAACTTGGCCTAGATAAATATAGTTTTAGTGTTCAAAAGGCCGAAGCGTTTGATTGGAGAGATATAGAATTAAGACTTGTAAATGCAATCATGGAAACGGCAAATCAGTTTTGGCCCACTGAAGATATACACACCTCCATTAAAGACGAACGCAGAAATTGTCAAGAGTAGACTTTGGGAGGAGAGGAAGATGCTGAGTGAAGAGTTAAATAAAATAAGAAACGACTACCATAGATGGGTAGGTACAATAGGTAAGAAATATATTGAAAGGCTATTTGAGGAAATTGACCTTCTGGTGAAGGAGAACGAGGAGCTGAAGGATGACAAAAAAGATATTACTGCGATTGCAGACAACACGCAAGCTCATTGGGGTGAGTCCTATATAATGATTCAGGAACTTCAATCCCGCCTCGATGCCATAGAGAAGGCGGCTGAACCGTTCGTAAGTCTGATGTGCAAAGGCGATTACAGTCTTCCTGATGACTTCATCATCTACTACGATTCGGACAAGACATCAATTACGGTTGGTGATGTCCGCAGACTCAACAAGGCCGTTAAGGAGGCGAAGTGATGAGCAAGTATGGAGTTTGCCCATGTTGCGGGAGCAACATGCCAATCTATTCTGGGGCTGAAGGCACTAACAGCTTTATTGCTGTGGATGTCTCCACTCTGGAGTCCGAGCGTGACAGGTACAGGAAGGCACTGGAGGAGATAGCCTTGGCACTTAAGGGCATAGAATGGACAGTCATGGATTCAGTAGAAGATTTCAGGCTGAAGCTATCCACCCGCCTCCTCGAAGTTTTTGACATCCGCAGGAGGGAGGGGAGGGAGACGGAGAGATGATGCTGCCTCCTTTTTATCATCTAATAAGATGGTGCAGAGCTTGGGTGGAATTAGTTGTAGCTATTATTAAAATTATCACGTTAGGGCTTTATAGACCTGATTGGGATTATGTATTTTTGTACTGGGAAGCAAAGAGAGGCCTAGAGTGGAGAAGCCATCAAAGGTCTATTAATAAAATAAAAGAGAGTCAAAAATGAACATTGAAAAAGTTCTTGGTTATAGTTTAATATTAGTTTTTGTTTTACACTTCTTGACAAGTTGCATTCCTTATGATAATATTGATTTCATCATAAAGGATATGGAAAGGTCACATTGTGAATAATAATATTTTTATAACTGATTTTCTTGATTCTAAATATCGTGAATATGCTTTATATACTCTACATAATCGGGCTATACCATCCTTATCAGATGGCCTTAAACCAGTTCAAAGAAGGGTCTTTTGGATTGCAAAGAAAGAAGCCAAAGATTATATAAAAATTTCTAATCTTGCAGGCCAGTGCATGAAAATTCACCCCCATGGTAATGCTGCACTTGAAGGTGCTATTGGTAATATGGCACAGGATTTTTGTGGGGCGAACAATATATCTCTCTTAGACGGAAAGGGAGCTTTTGGTTGTAAGATTCTTGGTTCAGGTAAAGGTATTGGGGCTGCTAGATATGTGTCTGTTAAGCTCAGTAAATTTGCAAAGGAAGTAGTGTACAAAGATTTTGACCTCATAGAAGAAATACCAAACTATGATGGGGAATATACTGAATGTAAAACATTTTTGCCTTTGATACCACTAGTTCTTTTAAATGGTGTATCAGGTATAGCTGTGGGCTTTGCAACAGAAATATTACCCTTTCATATATCTGATATAATCAAATCACAGATAGAAATTCTCAAGAAGGGTAAGATAGATTTTGATAGCCTTGATGATGTTAAACCATTCTATAAAGGTTTCAAAGGTAAGATAATATGGAATCCGTTAATTGAAAAGTTTGAAACTGAAGGTGTAGTCAACAAAGAAAAGGACTTTGTTCGAGTAATTGAACTTCCTATTGGAATGAATAGGGAAGCCTTTATCAAAGTCCTTGATGGGTTGATTGAAAAGGAAAAGATAAGAGATTATGAAGATTATAGTAAGGATGAATATGATTTTAGAGTTTTCTTTAGAAGCAGACAACTAAAAGAAATAGAACAGCCTGAATTAGTAAAGATGTTTAGGTTGACGGCTTCGTTAAATGAAAACTTGACATTGCTTGATACAAATGATAAATTAAAGATATATGATAACATATTTGAAGTAATAGAAGAATTTACAAAGTGGCGCTTCAAGTTCTATAAGAAGAGATATGAAAAGTTATACAAAGACCTTTATGAAGAAAATGATAAGAAGGAAGAACTACTCAGATTCATAACCTTTGTAGTTAAAAATGATTATGTTAAAAAGATGACTAAGCTATCAAGGGAAGCAATTAGAAAAGACCTTCAGAAAGATTTCCCAAGAATAAATGATATGCTGAGCCTGAGTATTAGTGTGTTTACTGAGGACAACATTGAAGATTTAACAGGTCAGATAAAAGAGAATAAAAAGACTTTGATTGAATATGATGATATAATCAAAGATGATAAGAAACAGAAAGATATTTACATAAAGGAATTGAAAGAGATAGATAAGGAGTTTAACAAATGATAGTAACTTTTTATTATAAAGATAATTGGATAGATACTAGTTATGATTTGATTAGTATTCCCAGAGTAGGTGAAAGAATCAATATAAGAAACCATGATAGTGTAGTTAAAGAAATAAAATGGATATTTAATAATGATACAACATTAAGCCATATTGAGATATTCTTAGATTAGATGATTGAAGCAAATTTTTTTGCCAGGGTGAGTGACTAAAACCGGCAGACTGTAAATCTGCCGCTCTTCGGAGCTTCGCTAGTTTAAATCTAGCTCCTGGCACCAAATTTAAATATAGGTGAATGATGTTTAAAACATTTAAAAGGGTAGTACTTAGTTGGAATAATGGTGTGTTGGAAATTTATCCAGATAGTGAAAATATTTTTGGTAACATTGTTATACTAGAAAATGTTTCCTTCAATGCAGATAACCTTGATATTATATCAATTGAAGGTACCCGAATTTTTTATTCTTATCTGGAAGAAAATGAAACAGTATTTAGCCTTTCTGCAATTGAAAGAGCTCATAAGTCTGCTATTGAGATAGTTTTAGTTGATATAAAAACTGGTTGGCCCTTTATTAATCGTAAAGTAAAGAAGGAATATGTTAAGAAAGTAAAAGAAAGAAATTGTGCTTGGCGAACATTCAGAGCTAAAAGAGAAGAACAATATTCAATAGTTGGTAAATTTCCATATGTGGTTTTTGAATAGGAGAAAAACTAATGGGATATTTCGGAATAAAAATAGTATGTGAAGAAGCAAGTACATGTGATTTTGATTGTCCAAAGAAAGTTCCTTTTACGTGTTACTGTATATCTTTCCCTGTCACTGCTTATTGTATTCAACTAGAGCAATATATTGGTTTTATTAAAATGAATAACAAGGAGTCATAATGAGTAATGAAGTTCTAATAGATTTAATGTCTGATGAAATTAAAACATATAAAAAAGCTCTTGTGGAAATACTCAACCTACCTGATACTAATCAAAGATATCCAGGAGATTATTCTGATATAGCAAAAAAAGCATTACAACATTATAACAAGGAGATATAAAATGGAAAGAGAAAATTTTCTAACACTTGCAAGGGCAATAATGAATATTAAAGATGAGATGGCAGACCTCAGGGGAGATATTAAGGAAAGGATTGAAGCAGCATCAGAAGAGCATGGTGTAGATAAGAAAGTTCTACGTAAGGCTATATCAGAATATATTAAATATGAGAAGGATAAGGCACAGTACTTGACAGAGTCTGCTGATATTGATAACATCCTCAATAAGGTTATATCAACCCCAAATGAAGATAAAAAGATTGAGGAGAACGGAGATGTGTATTAAGAAGAAGGATAGTATAAGTTTTGATACTTTTAATGAAAAGCCCTTCGTACAATTTGAAAAGGTTATTTTAGATAAAGTTAAATTTGGTATATCAAATAGGATATCTCCTGCCTTATTGAAAGATTTGAAAGTATCATCATATATAGACCAAATCTCAAATGATTTAATAATAAGATTAGATGGATTTTTTTATCAGAAAGAACACTCTACTTGTAAAGTCGAAACTGATGGCTTTCCTGCAGATTGGTGGGAAGCAGTCAAGGAAAGATTCTTTCCTGAGTGGCTACTTAAGAGATATCCAGTTAAATATCTCACAATCAAAACAAAGATAACAAATTTTGTTATCAATAAATGTCCTCATATAAATACAATGACTGATAAAGACCATATAGAATTCTTAATATCAAAGGAGCATGAGTGTAGATGTTCAAAGTAGGAAGTATTCTGATAATAACAGCTATATTACTAACAGGATGTGCAGACAAACCAACAGATTTGGGCATTGACCAATGTTTACGTAATAAGATTTTTTACGAATGTCTTGAACGTATCCCAAAAGGACCAGAGAATGTTCATTATAATGACTGGTCTGAAGTGATAGATACTTGTAGCTCTGCTGCTTATTACCAAAGCCTGAGGCAAAGAAGTCAAATAGAACCATCATGTTTCATTTAGTATCGTTGAGGTGAAATAACGTTATGTTCAAGATAATAAAAGAAATCTATTATGGTATCAGGCTGGGTTGTTGGATGAAAAATTATCCAGTTGATAAAACCTTATGTGATATTATCATTTGTTGTCTTAACTCAGGAATTAAAGAAGTTGGTACTACAGAATTCCATCTAGAAATTCTCTTTCACAATGGAGTAAGAGCAGATTTTTGGAATGCTAGTAAGTATTATGCTTGGCTAAAACATGGGACTTTTAAAAGAGGAGATGCTATATTATATCAATATTCTGAAAGGATGCTATCTAATGAATTGATGTTTAAGTTAGAAAAAGCAATAGCTGAACATCTACTAAAATCATTTCAAGCCCAGTTCAGCCTCAGTGATTAATCGGAATACCCATCCTTTAGTTTCACAATATTTTTTGGCAGCACACCATTTACTCAGATTTTGAAGATACAAAGCTCTTTCATAAAGAATAGTCTTAGCTCTCTTTCTACTTGTAGAGGAGAGCTTTGTTTCTTTTGAGGGCTTTATTTCTATGAGGTAGGTAATTAATACACCATCTTTCTCTTTTACCTTCATATAAAAGTCAGGGAAGTATCTCACCCATCTTTTCTTTATCGGATGAAAATATGGAACAATTATGGTTTCAGATCCAACTTCAAGTATACTTGGATTGTTATCTGCCCAAACCATAAACTGCCGTTCCCACCCAGACCTATAAGTTATGGACACCCCCATTCGAGTATTGACCCACTTATCCTTGTTTTTTGGGAAAAAAATTCCATTTTTGTATTTGTTTTTAGCCATGACTTTATATAAATATTTATAAGCAGTAAATAAATAAAAGGATATTTATCGAATATGAGTGAAGGTTTATTATCAAAGATTTTCAAAAGCCTGACCCCCTATCACAAGAATGAAGGAGAGGCTCAAGGCGTCTCAGAAATAAGCGCAACTGGGTACGAGTATCTTTCCAACACCATTTATGCAATCACATCTGAAAAACGCTCTCTTCATCAAGAGTATAAAGAAATGAGCCAATTCCCGGAGATAGGTGATGCTGTAGATGAAATTGTATTTGAAGCAATATCGCCTGATGAAGATAATCAGATTCTTTCATTAAGAATAAATGATACAGACTTGGCTGAGAATGAAAATGTTGTTCAAAATCTTCAAAAGGAATTTGATTATGTTATCAATAAAGTTCTTGACTTTGATACTACAGCCAGTGACTTGTTCAGGAAGTTCTATATAGAAGGTGAACTATATGCTGAGCTCATGGTCAATCCTGAAAAGAAAGAAAAAGGACTTCAAGGTGTTCAGTATTTACCAGCATACACAATGAAAGTTGATTGGGATGATAACCAAGACCCAATCAAGTTCACTCAGGACTTAACATCAATAGTTTCACAATCACCACAAAAGGCGAGAAGGTCAGGAAATGAAATAGTATTTGAACCAGCTCAGATAGCTTATATCAATTCAGGGATAGTAGACTTCCAAAAGAACTTGGCTTATTCATATCTTGAAAGAGCTAAGGTAGCTTATCGTCAGTTAAAGTGGATGGAGAATGCTTTACTTGTTTACAGGATAACCAGGGCACCAGAACGTAGAGTATTCTATATAGATGTGGGTAAGCTTCCGAAGAATAAAGCAGATGAATATATCAAATCACTAATAGCGAGGACGAGGAATAAGAAAATATACAATCCCTCTACTGGTGACATTGACTCAGGTAAAGATGTGATGAACATGGAAGAATCTTTTTACTTCCCTACAAGAGATAATGGTCAAGGCTCAAGGGTAGAAACTCTTCCAGGTGCAGATAATCTTGGACAAATAGAAGATATAACATATTTTCTCAAGAAGCTTTATAAAGCTCTAAAGATTCCTCAGCTGAGACTTACACCTGAAACACCATATAACCCTGGTAGGTCTAATGAAGTATCAAGGGAAGAAGTTAAATTTGCCAAGTGGGTAGATAAAATCCGTGGCAGATTCTTAGAATTCATTTATCAAGTATTCTTTACTCACCTTCAATTAAAAGGACTGTACAAACAATATAACCTTAACAGGACTAAGATATCTATTCAGTTCAATGAGAACAATGCCTGGAAAGAACTGAAAGACCTTGAAATGTATAGAGCCCGTATAGATATAATGAAGGACTTGATTGAGTTCAAGGATGATATATTCCCAGTAGAATTCCTTTATAGAGATATAATGAAGTTCTCAGATGACAAGGTTAAAGAGGTAAAGGAAATGCTCAAGAACCAAGCAACAGGCAAAGCCCCAGATGCTGAAGAAGAGGAAGAATCACCAGAAGAAGATAAAGAGGCCAAGAAAAACAAACCTCTACTCACAGGGAATCCGAACATAGAAAAGGAAAAGATACAATAATAAATGAAAATTAAATTATTCTTAGCCTTCCTTTTCTTACTTCTCAGTTCTTATTCAGTACTTGCAGCAACTTGTGGGTCTAATTCTAGGACTAGAACTTCTATTTATTTCAGTCCCAGAGGTGGAGCAACTCAAGCAATAGTCACTGAGATAAACTCAGCCAAGAAAGAAGTTCTAGTTCTAGCATATAGCTTTACCTCAGACCCAATAACATATGCTCTCCTCAATGCGAAGTCTCGTGGAGTAAATGTAGAAGTAGTAATGGATGATACTCAACTTACATCCAGAGGCTCAGCATATACAGACCTGAAAGAAGTAACAAAGATAGATTCCTTCCACTCAGGTCTTCAGCATAATAAGGTTATAATTATTGATGATACAACATTAATTACTGGGTCATTTAACTTCTCAAACAATGCTGAATATAATAATGGTGAGAATCTTATGGTCATAAAGAAGAACTCATGTATCATAAAAGAATATAAAAAGGACTTTATCAAACATAAGGAGCACAGCAAGTAGTGGATATCCTAGAGAAAATTGAAAAGACCTTATCAACAGATTCATCTATCTGGGCTGGTAAGAAGTTCTGGGATGAACTGGACTTATTTCTTAAAAGGACTATTGAACTGGAAATAAAGGGCTGGAGAAAGAACTCAGTTCCAGATGAAGATATAATAAAGAAGTTGAATAAAGAATATGATATATCAGATTGGCAAGCACAATGGTTACTTAAAACAAAATTCCCGGAGAAGATATAAATGAATATCTTAGAGAAGATTAACAAAGTCCTAAATGAAGAAGCATCAGACGCAACATCTTGGGTTAAGTCAATAAAGAACCAGTTAGAAGTAGCAGGGATAGCACCAGACCTAGATGAAGATTCATGGAGAGGATTTATAAGAGAAGTAAAGAAAATAGATGCAGACCTAGCAAAAGCCCTACAGAGTGGTAAAGTAATAACAACAACATTTGATGGCCATGTAAGAGATGAAGTAAGGAAGTTAATGAAGAAATATGAGTAAAAGTCCTTCCTTAAGTGAGAGGCTAGCATTCAAGGACTGGCTAGTACTAGAACGGTTAGCCCTCAGTACTGCCAAGAAGTATGCTAAGAACTGGGCTAAGGAGCGCTATTCAGAGTGGTTTGGTGGTAAGTACCGCATCTACTTGGAACTTCCAGCAGAGGCTCAGAAGAAAGCAGCCATTGTCCCAGCCGACTTAGAAGAAATACTTACTTACTTAGGCTATGAGGTAGTAGACTATGGAGCTGGAACCGCTAAGAGGTCAGGCGCCAGTGGCAAAGATAGGAGAGTCTTGAAGATAGGCTCAGTTCTTCAGCAAGCAGCTAAGAAGACTCAAGACTCTAGATTCAAGACTAAGGTTGAGAAAGAGCTTAAGAACTTCCAGTCAGACCCTCAGAGAAGTGGCAAGAAGACCTCAGCGATGGTAGTACTAAGTCGCCACCCATATGACATAGCTGGAATGAGCACTGACCGAGGTTGGACAAGCTGCATGAACCTCCATCATGGAACGTTCAGACATATCTGTGCTTACGATGTCAAGGAAGGTACCATAGTAGCGTACTTAGTCAACAAAGAAGATAAGAATATCAACCACCCTATTGGAAGGATAGCTATCAAGCCTTTCATCTCAGATGAGGGACAGGTCTACTTAGTCCCAGAGCCTAAAGTCTATGGTACAGATATGCCAGGGTTCGCTGAAGTAGTACAGGATTGGTTAGATGAGAAGCAGAAGGGAATCTTTGGTAAGTTTACTATACATCCTGACCTCTATCAAGATTCAAAAAAGAATTCAATAATAATTAGAAACCTGGATGAGCTTAAGAAGTCAGTGAGAGAACTAAGAGATGGACTTAGTCTTGAGATACTAGGCCAACAACTATCTGCAGAGGCTAAGTTCCAAGATGCAGTCATAGGCTGGAACAAAGTTACACAGTCACTTAAGTTCTATGATGGGGAATGGCTGGCTGGGGACTTCAGTGGCCAAATAATAGGAGGGACTTTCAGTGGTGGAATTATTCAAAAAGCGGAGTTCCTTAGTGGCACTGTAGATGGAGCTACTATAGTTCTTAAAGAAGTTTACTTCCATCCAGATGCTAAGTGGATAAGTGGTAAGGTTGAGGTCGTCGTTGGGTCTAAGTATTTTACTATCCCTACCAAGCTCCATCCCCAAGAGGCTGGAGCGATAGTAAATTATCATAAGTCAGATGCAACGCAGAAGCTAAGAACGCTGACTTCTGCGCAGACTGAATTAAATTCCGATCTTAAAGAAGACTTTAAAAGTACTACTGATGAGCTGACGGCTGAGTATGAAAAACAGATAGCCCCATTTAAGAAGAAGTATGACCAAGACCTGACAGAACTATTAGCCCAACAGGAGCTTAAGTTTGAAAAGAGACTAGAAGACCTTATTAAAGATGGAATGTCTTGGTCTGAGAGACAGAAGATAGTAAATGCTGAGTCTGATAAGATGGATGAAGAGACTGCTAATTTAAAACATCCATTGCTGGTCCAATTCCTGAAAGATACCCAAGATTTTCGTAGTGAGTATGAAGTGAAGATGGATGATGTGAAGGTCATTTATGATGTTGAAAGTACTAAGCTGTATTCTGAATGGGTAGAAAAAGAAAGTGATTTACATACTAATGTTGAAAAACTACTTAAGAAGGACTTGGCCTATACTGATTTTGCTAAGTGGAAAGAGGACCATGAACTTTAAATCATTTATACTCAATGAGGAATATTACTTAGCCTCAGATATAGAAGTAGACGAGATAGAACCAAGAAGATTAGCTAAATTAGGGAATACTCATATTATACTAGTATATGCAGATACCTTAAAGAGCTATAAGTCCTTACTTGGTCATTCTGCTAATGCTTCTTCTAGATACAATTACATATATGAGGTAGACGCTAAAAGGATATTTACTTGGAGTGTAGAAGATTTTACTTTACTCATTAAGAATAAAGTATTGGATATAGCTAAAGCTAATGAATACTTTGGGAAGCCTGTAGATGCTGGGGACTTATCTAAATACTTTAAAAAGGATAAGTCTGCTTATATGCTGGGTCATCTAATAGATACTGACAAGTTCTTTAAACTATATGATGGCCTGGCTTCTGAATATAAAGGAGAAGTCCACATTCCATTTGCTACTATGTTAAAGGCTAAGTTAGTAGATGGTAATGCTAAGAGGTATCATACTGGAGATAAACCAGACCTTACATTTGATATACCTGAGCATTATATAGAGGACTTAATAAGATATACTGAAGACCCAGGTAAGAGACTTAAACATAAAGAGTACTGGAAGTCCTTAACCAAACCATATAAGTTTAAGATTCTCTATAGAGGGTTCTCAATTCAATTTGATGATTGGGGTGATTACTCCAAAGTTACATTTAAAGATGTCAATGATAAGTTAAAGAGATATGCTGGCATTACACTTGGCCAAGTGCCAGCTGGAAAGGTAATTGTTAAAAGAGGAAAAGAATCGTCTTGGTCTACTCATAAAGAGATAGCTCAGAACTTTACTAAGGGTCAAGCTGAAGCTAGTATAAACTTTGTAGTACGAGCAGAAGTCCCAGTCGATAATATCATAATAGACTTTACTGAATTCCCTATGAAGTTCAAGAAACAATTTAGATTCTTTGCTCAGAATGAAGTTATAGTAGATACTGGTGCAGTGCCAGCTGTAATAGAAGATGTATGGATTGAAAAGGACTTTGCTACATGGATGAAGAAGAATGGTATTAAGATAAATATAAAGGTGGATTAGATGGACTTTAAATCATATGTAGCCGAAGATAATGAGCCTGATAAGATTAATAAGATAATATCAGCTGATTGTTATCCTTTTCTAAAAGAGTCCCACGCCCTGGAGTTATATAAAGGCTATGCTAATACCAAATACTTTAAAAGGGTTATACCTGGGCTATATAAGATTAAGGTTATTAAGAATAGAAAGCCCTTGTTGGGCAATAATGAATACTTTAATTTATTCAATAAAGCTTTTGAGGAGAAGTTCCATATTCCAAAGATAAGATCTATATCTGTAGTCAGTTCTGGTAATATAGATGTTGCTAATGATTATGGAGATGTTTATAAAATATATCCAATTGGATACTTCTCTTATATATGGAGTCCTAAAGTAGAAGATGCTTATATAGAATGGGATGCTGTTATGACTGAATTAGAATATAAGGGTGCCGGGCCTGAACTGAGTGATAAACAAAAGGCCATGAAGAAATTAGTCTCATCTTATAAGATGAAAGATTTAGCTAAGGGTCTTAGAAGTGGAAATGAAATCCTTTTTCAATGTGAAGAATATTACGCTGTGGCTGAGGGCTTAGATGGACTTTAAATCATTTATAACAGAAGGACTATATGATGCTACAATAAATCATGACTCAGCTAAGTTCATTGAAGAGACGCACGGCTATGCAGTGTACAGGGGGATTGAAGATGGGTTAAACCAACCAGTCAAGCTACCAGTGAGGAAAGATAGGAAGCCCAAAGGTATGGGCAACCACATAATGCGCTTATTCAATAAAGCCTTTGAAGAAGTCCATAGTGTTATGGACTTGAGATCTTCATGTGTATTTGCTACAGGAGACAAAGGGTCTACTAACCAATTTGGCCAACCATTCAAAATATATCCAATTGGTGATTATTCTTATTGGTGGTCTGATGCTGTGTTAGACATTAACTATTCTAGGAAGTGGGCTGACCATACTAAGTCCAGATTCTTTGATAAGGATGCAGAAGACATATGGTTTCCGTTATATCCTAAGGCTGGCTCTTTCTGGGTCTACTATAAATGGGCTGAAGGTTTGTTTAAAAGCCCTGAAGTAGATGAATTAATATATCCTTCCATAGTGGAATTTATAAAATGGGCTAACTATAAGAATATTGACTTGGTATCAGCTATTAAGTCTGGTGTGGAGATAATGTTCATTTGTAATTCTTATTGGGCAGTTCCTGATAGTCATTAAAACCTTGCTCAGACTGCACAGGACCTTCGTGCTTGGAAGGACTTATATTACTTGATGAAACATGTTCAATAGAAGAAGGACTTGCATAAATAATTAATATATGATGAACTTTAAATCCTTTATAACAGAAGAGATTACTCAAGAACAAATCCTTTCTACACTTCAAAGGGATTGTACTATGTTCATTAATGAAGTAGGTAATCTAGGTCTATATAGAGGGATTAAAAGTCCTCATCCAGGAAAACTTCTGAATAAGATAGTATCAAGGTCTGATAGATATCCAAAACATACTAGGCTATCCTTTCATAATTCTTTCAATCAAGCCTTTAAGGAGATTCATGGTGTAGATAATATTAGAAGTCAGGCTGTATTCTGTGCTGGAACTAAAGATAATAATTATTATGGTAAAATGTTCAGGATATTCCCAATAGGGCATTATGAATATTGGTGGTCTAAAAAGATTAATGATTTGTTTGAATGGTTATCAGAAAGAACCCTTGGAATAGAAGATTTTTCAGATATGGTTGACATTGTTAAAAAAGGCCTTTATATTGACACAGACTTGACCTTGGCTATTACTAAATATGAATATACTGAAGTTATGTTACTGTGTGATTCTTATTATGCTATACCTATAAAAGAAAATGATGAATTATTAAAGGATTTAGATAATGAGCTTTAAAACTTTTTTACTTAATGAAAAATTAAGCTTATCCTCGGCCAAGAGGTATGCTAAGAACTGGGATAAGACTAGATACTCTGAGTGGTTTGGTGGTAAGTATAGAATCTATTTACCTTTAAAGAAGAAGATGGATGATAAATTTGAACTACCAATTCCAAATAATGTCAATTCTGTTTTATATTATGAAGGTTTTGAAGTAGTTGATTATGGTAATGGCTTAGCCAAGAAGACAGATGGTGATGATAAGAGAGTCTTCAAGATAGGTTCTATACTTCAAAAGGCTATGAAGAAGTTTGAAGCGGATAATTATTATAAAGAAGCTTATCAGAAGTTCATATCAGACCCAGTCAGAAGAACATCAAGATTACAAACAGCTATAGTAGCTATATCCAGACATCCATATGACATAGCTGGAATGAGTACTGATAGAGGTTGGACTTCTTGTATGGATTTAAAGTCTGGGTCTTTATCCAAGTTTTGTGCATATGATATAAAAGAAGGTTCTTTGATAGCATATCTCATTAATGCTGATGATAAGAATATTAATTATCCTATAGGACGATTCCTTATTAAACCATTTATAAATGACAATGAAGAAGTCTATCTAGTTCCAGAAAGAAAGGTTTATGGTACTACTGTTCCTGGATTTAAAGAAGCTGTACAGGATTGGATAGATGAGAAGCAAGAAGGACTGTTTGGAACTTTCGATAAACACCCTAGACTTTATGATGATGATTCTATAGACTCTATTGCAATAAACTATGATAAGATAAAGGATATGATAAAAGGACTTGACGGTGGACTGACCTTAGCTGAGCTGGGAAAGAACTTCCCTCATATCGACCAGTGTAAGTTCTCAGGGACCTTTACTAAGTTGAAGGACCAGGGTTATTATGTAGGCTTTACAGGAGAATGGTATGATGGAAACTTCAAAGGAATATTCTTAGCCGGAACATTCAAAAATGGTATATTCCAAGATGGGGTATTTAATGGAGGAACCTTTGAAAATGGTATCTTTAAGCCTGGTGCTAGGTTTAAGAATGGTACTTTCAAGGGTGGAATATTCTCTTTAGGGGATGGTGGTTATTCTGCCTGGCCAGAAACCGCTAAGTGGGTTGGTGGTAAGTTCAGTGCTGACATAAGAGGGATTGAATATACATTCCCAACTAAGGTTAATCCAAAAGAAGGTAGCAAAGTAGTTAAAGAATCTTTAACCTTAGTAAATAATATATTTGATACTATTAATAATCCTTTAAGTGGTACTTATAATAATTCTCATTATGGTAAAGACGACATACAACATTGGCTAGATAATTTACCTGGCCTGGAAGATACCATTTTTGATTTAGAAGATAATTTAACATTTAGAAAACAATTATATCAATATGGATTCAATAATGGACCTGAGGTCATTGAAGCTATTAATATTAAATTAAAAAGCTATATAGAAAATAATGAACTTTAAAGAATATACAAATGAAGCTATAACCCCTATAGCAGACGATATAATAAAGAATTGTTCTCAATTTCTAAAAGGACTTTCTTCTGCTGGTAAAATGTATAGAGGCCTTAAATCCAACAAAGGCCAGATAAATCTGATGGTTCCAAGGTCAGATAGAACCCCTCGGGATACAGAAGAAAGGGTACATGATTATTATAATTTAGCTTTTGAAAAGGCTTATGGAGTTAAGGATATAAGGAGCAGGGCTGTATTCTGCACTGGTAATTATGGAGATGCCAATTATTTTGCTAATAGTAATTTTGTTTATGAGGTTTTCCCAGTAGATGGTTATTCATATTGGTGGTCAAAAGGAATTCCAGATTTAACTATGACAGTACAGCAGTTAGATCTTGTCACTCCAGAAATCCTTTATAATTTTATAAAATTACCAACGAATGGGTATATTAATACTAACTTAGAAGAAGCACTGGATACTGGTAATGAAATAATGCTTCTATGTAAGGAATATTATGTAGTTCATTATGAAGCTCATGATATTTTAAAATATATAGGAAGGAAATTCTGGTGAACTTTAAATCATTTATAACAGAAGATTATAATAGGCAAATCGCTGTAGATATTGTAAAAGAGTGTATGCCTTTCCTTAAGGAATCTGAAAATAGATCTTTATATAGAGGTATGAAAGGCCTAGTAGATTCTGTTAAACAGATAAGTCCTCGTAGTAATAGAAAACCACTAGACACGAAAAAGTCACATCATGATATTATTAATGTAGAATTTGCTAAGAAGTATAATGTTGACAACATAAGATCTAGAGCTGTATTTTGCACAGGTCACACTGATAATGCTATAGCATTTGGAACCCTATATAATATATTTCCAATTGGTGATTATTCTTATTGGTGGAGTCCAACCATTGACGACCTTTATGGAGAGCTAGAAGACATGTCTGATTATATTGTAGCAGATATTATTAATAGTCATACTTTTATTAATACAGATTTACTAAAGGCTATTAGTTCTGGTAATGAAATAATGCTTCTTTGTGACAAGTATTATGCTGTGCGTAATAATCACTATGTCGTCTTGGACTGGATAGACCGTATATATTCTAGTGTGGAATTACGAAAAGGTCAAATAGATGACCTTTAAGCAATATATAATAACAGAAGGAACACAAGATATCTTAGTATAAGTCCTAATGGTTCAAGATTAAGAGACTTAAAGAAACAATAAATATTTGAAAGAGTTTGTTCAGGATTAAAGTATGTTCAAATTATTTGAACATTAAGGAGACACACATGAAATGGTATCAGAAGCTTAACCCTATCTGGTGGTTTAAAAATGATGACCCAGTGGCTCCAGACTGGTATGAGAAAACTTGGCCACTTCGGAAGCGTCAATTCTATTGGATGTATTTAAGGAATCCTCTTCATAACTTCACTAATTATATAATAGGTATAAGAGATATAGAAGATAAGACTCAACTTGGAATTGCCCCTGGAGAAGTATTTAAAACAGGCGGAGGCCTCAATCTTACTTGGTTCTTTTATATTCCAGATAGGTTACAAAGTATCATATTAGCTTTACTACTTGCAAATACATTATGGTATGGGTCTATTATATGGGCTTTAATATTTGTTGTTTTCTTATTCAGACCATTTATATCATGGCAAGGGAAGTTTAAGTTCTATATAGGTTGGAGAGAAAAGGGAGCTTTTGGCTTCAAGTTAACTAATTTAAAATAAGGAAAAGAAATGAATTTTCAATTATTTTTAATAATTGAGGGCTACCAAAAGGAACAACTGTTCCTGTTAAAAGATTATTAGATGCAAGTACTGCAATAGAAATAGCCTTTGGGTATAATAGTCAAGAAGCTAAAGAAGCAGATAAATTATTTAAATATTTAATATTCTAAAATAAAAAGGACTAATATGACTGACTTAAGAATAAAAGCAACAGAATTGATGATAGGTTCTGACCATCCCACGAAGGCAGATACCTTGAACAGGCTCATACTTGCCGAGCACAACAACGACGGGACGCACAAGTATGGTGTGGTTTATGTTGAGCAGTATGCTGGTATTGGGGATGGAGTAATTGATGACTCACAAGCAATGCAAGACGCTATAAACGCTGCCAATACTTCAGGGAAATGGTTGATAGACCTTAATGGTAAAACTTGGAGAATTACTAAAACCGTCGACCTTAAGTCGAATGTCTTCCTAACAAACGGTACCATCTACGTCGATGATATAGTGGGCGACCTGACAGGCGCGTACACAGCAGACAACTACCCTATTGTAGCGGCCTTTAGGGTACAGAGTCTCCAGAACTGTGGCTTTCATTGTGTTAAGTTCACAGGGAATTCTGATGCGTCTGGTAGCGTGAGTTGTAGTGCCATTTACATTGATTATCCATATACGAGTGGCCCTTCAACGGTCGGGACTGATGGACTTTTTATAAACTTCTGTACATTTACCAATATCTCAAGATTTGGAATAACAGGGCAATGCCTCGGTGGACAGGACTGGGATATCTCACATAATAAATTCTTTTTGAGTGGAGGAGCCTTAACCACTCTGCCAACGTATGGCTCACAACAGGGAATACAGGCCGGCGTAGATATTGTTTATGATGAGGGTGGTGGTACTCCTACAAGGTCGCTGATTGACGGGCTTATATTCGAGAGCAACCAGTTTATTATAGACTGCTCAACTCAGGACTATCATGGCGTAGCCTACAAGATACAAGGCGCGAGGAATGCGAGCGTCTCTAATAACGTCGTTAGAAAGGTCGGAGCGAATAGTGTTGTAGACCACTCTTCCGCCATATCAGTCGTTTACCTCGAAGATAGCATGTTCAATGGTAATGTCTGCGGCGGGAATGTTGGAAACATTACCAGCCTTCAATTCCAGGGTTGTGTTAATTCGTCAGCCGTGGGGAATTATACATACAACAATTGGGCTATTATCTCTTATGTTCGAGGGGCCTATACTAAAAACAGTAATGGTCTCAATATAACAAGTATGCGAGGTGGTTTGTCTACCGCTGCTCTCGTCCTTGGATTAAGCTATGGAACGACCTACGGCGTCCTGACCAATGTTGAGGTGACTGACTGGCATGGTGAGATATACAACTATATGCACACCAGCGCGAGCGGTGTGCGAGTAAAAGAAGGCACGATTACCAGATACAGAAACACTACTGCGGCATCGGCAGGGCCTCTCATTTTAGAAAGGAATACGATTTACGCCTCAGCGTCGGATGCTGACGAGATATTTCTACATAATGTGACGGCTGTGAATAACAGGTTCATTGGCACTGCAACGGGGGCGGCAGGCTACTACATTCTGAAGATATACAACACCAAACTTAAAAATAATACATACGAATACCCAGAGGCTGCGTCATACACGGGCTTTATAAGAATATACGATGGGACAACGAGTGAAATATACGAGAGCCTTGAGAACATGAGCCCGTGGGCTGGCCAATATGTTGTCTATAACAGCACCGGCACTTACCAGAAAACCACAATAGATACATCTGCCCCTACCGCAGGTTCTTGGAAGGTAGGGAATAGGGTCAGTCACCCGTGGCCCACAGCTGGTGGTTACATTGGATGGGTCTGTACCACGGCCGGAAGCCCTGGCACATGGAAGACTTTTGGAGCAGTGACAGCTTAATAAAGGTGAGGACAGTAACAACGTCAACATCTAACATAAATATTTTTAATAAACTATAACAGGAGAATCACAAAATGGCTAAAGTTAAAACACGTGAATTGCTAACAAAAGTATATGGTAGTATATCTGAAGGTAAGTTCTCAGATGCTAATGATGTATTAGAACAGGTTGTAAAGGGTAAGCTCAGAAAGAAGCTCGAAACTGTCAAGGCTGAGAAATTCCCTACCCAGCCCTTAAAAAAGTAAGTTGTATAAATATTTAAAAGGTTTATCAAGGAGAATTTATGATATCTAAGCCTCTCAGACTTCTGTCTGAGATAATGGACCCTAAGCTATTAAAAGCTGAAACTATAATGGAATCTGATGGGACTGGGGCACAATCTAAATCTATTTATCTCGCAGGACCATTCATGGTTTCAGAACAAAGAAATAAGAATGGCAGGGTCTATAAGAAGAATGTAATTGAAAGGGAAGTTCAGTCCTTTACCTCAGATAAGATAAAGAATAACAGAGCTGGCGGAGAGCTTAACCATCCAGAATCACCAACTGTCAATCTTGATAGGATATCTCACTATATAAAAGAACTTAGATGTGAAGGTGATGTGTTTTATGGTAAAGCCAAGTTAGCTAATACACCGATGGGTCTTGTTGCTCAGACTCTCGTCAAAGATGGTTATCAACTTGGAGTTTCTTCAAGAGGCTTGGGTGATGTAGCAGAAGATGGAGAGGTTTCAGAAGACTTTAAACTTATAACTGTGGATATAGTTGCAGACCCAAGTGCCCCAGGCGCATTTATGGAAGCCTTATATGAGAACAGAAAATGGTTGATGAATGAAAAGGGAGAAGTCTTTGAAGCTCCAGTCAAAGGTCTAGAGAAGAGATTTAAAAAGATTCCAAAAGATAATGCTCAGTTATATTTAATTGAAGCTATACAAGAATTCATTAAGGAGATTAAAAGTAAGTGAAATTAATAGATAGAATAGATAAAATTCTAAATGAAGACCTTGCTACTCTTCCATCATTAGATTCAGGAGTAGGAACATCGGAAGTTCCTGATGAATTTGATGTAGATATTGAGCCAATTGAAGAGGGTGATGATGTACAAGATGCTAAAAAGGCTCTTATACAAACAATGAAAGGTAGAGCACTAGTAAGAGATTTAGGTGATGATATTATTTCAATTGCCACAGGAGATGAATATTCTGTTAAGGTTAAAATTTTAGGGTGGGATAAAAAATAATGGATATCTTAAACGAACTAAATAACTTCTTAGAAGAAACTCCAATTGAGCAAGAGGTATCTCATCCAGATGATAGAAGCTTACGTAGATTAGACCTAGTCTTAAATAAGCTAATGGCTGAAGAAGATACTGCTGAATATTCTTATACTGATTCTATTAAACAAATAGATAAAATGTTTAATAATGGTAGGATAACAAAAGAATTCTGGTCTGAGATTGTCAAAGTTTTAGAAGAGATTAGAGAAGATGAAAGATCTCATAAATACCAATTGAGAAAGTTAATAACTAAATTAGGAAAGGGGATGAACAAGTGAGTGACATTTTAAAGAGATTGGGCAGAATTCTGGTAAAGGAAGACTTTGAAGAGCTAGAATCAATAGCTGGTAATCTGGATGAAGCCAGGAATGGACCAGTTGATGATGCTATAGAAATGATTGAAGAAATAGAAAATCACCTCTGGGAAGCTATAAATTTAGCAAGACAACTTTCAAAAATGGATATATATGGGGGAAATCCTGCTGAAGGTCAGCTCAAGTCATATTTTATTCCTTGGATTAGAAAATTCATGGAAGATACCAACCAGCCTGGTTCAATGGCAGCAATAAGAAGAATGATAGAAAAAGCATAATCTTAAAAAGTTAACTTTTATAAATACTTATAATACAAATGAGAGGAGGAAACAAATAGTGTCTGTTTCTAAAATGATTAAATTTCTTGAAAAGAATAAAGTCGTGTTAAATGAAGACCTTAAGAATACTATTACTGAGTCATTCAACATAGCAGTAACAGAGAAGACTTCTGAAGTAAGTTCAGAAGTAACTTCTGTTAAAGCTCAGGTTGATGAACTAAAGGGTATTCTCAAGGAAGCTGCTGAGGAAATAAAAGCTCTTAGGACTACTAAGAAGACTGAAGTTGCCAAGCAGGTTAAACTGTTTGAAGAGAAGATGGTTGACAAACTATCCAAGTATCTTGATTTTGCAATCAACAAAGCCATTCCTCAGCACTTAGTTGAAGCCCAAGCCAAACTAGAAGTGTATGAGCCCTTAGTTGAATCCATCAAGAGGACTTTCAATGAGAAAGGTCTTAAGATAGATGATAAGGGTTTTGGTCTCCTCAAGGATGCCAGGAATGAAATTGTTTCTTCCAGGAAGAAACTGGATGAAGCAGTAGCAGAGAAAATGGCTCTTGAAGCAAAGACTGAACAGCTTCTTGGTAAGTATCTCTTAAATGAGAAGTGCAATGGCTTAACACTTGACCAGAAGAAGAAAGTTACCAAAATCTTTGAAGGTGCTTCTTATGAAGATATCGAGAAGAGATTTAAGTCAGTCAGGGAACTTGTTCTTACTGAAGATGAAGTAGTTGAACCTAAGAAGTCTGATAAGGTTGTTTCTATAAAGAAGAAGCAAATTGTAGAAGATTATTCCCCAACTGGTTCAGGTCACATAACTGATGAACTTGAAAAAGAATGGGCAAGATTAGTTTAATTTCTTAAAAAGTCAAGAACTATAAATACTTATAATAAAGAATTAGGAGGATAAAGAAATAAAATGAATCTTAGGAAACCGGAGCTCGATCAACTGGTCGAGAAATGGGATAAGAAGGGGTTTAAAATCTCTGAGATATCCGATGTGAATGTTGCAAGGAATACTGCTATGCTATTAGAGAATGAAGCCAGGTATATAACTGAAGCTGGTTCCACTCTTTCAACTGACGTAGCTGATTTCAAGAAAATAGTAATGCCTTTAACTCGTAGGATTTTCCCAAATCTTATAGCTAACAACCTTGTTTCAGTTCAGCCTATGACTGGCCCTGTTGGTCTTGCATATGCTTTAAGGTTTAAGTATAAGAGTGGTGCTTCTGATGGTACTGAAATCGGTTATAACTCAGTTGTTCAGGGTTATTCTGGTGATGCTACAGCCAACCCAGCTTCTGGTGCTGGTGGTGTTGCAACCTCAGCTGGTGAGCGTTTAAGCTCTGTTGACCCAACAGCTACTGCTGAAATTCTTGAAGCAGGTCTGTCAATTGAGTCAACCACAGTTACAGCCAAGACCAGGAAGTTAAAGAGCAGGTGGTCACTTGAGTCTGCACAGGACCTCAAGAACATGCACGGTGTTGATATTGAATCTGAGCTTATCACCATGCTTCAGTATGAAATCTCTGCTGAGATCGACAGGGAACTTGTCAATAAGATGAAGGGCCTTTGCACAGTTGGTAATGGCAACCTTTCAACTTATGTTGTCAATTCCAGCGATGGTCAGTGGGAGCAGGAGAAGTTCAGAACTCTCTACACAAGGTTAGTAAAGGAAGCAAACCAAATAGCTATTACATCTAGGAGAGGCCCTGGTAACTTCATCATAGCTTCTTCAAATGTTGTAACAGCTCTTGATGCCATAGGCAACTTCTTGCTTTCACCTACCAATAGCTCACCAATGGAGTTAGCTCCTGGTATAGCAAAGGTTGGTAGCATTGAAGGTAGGTTTGATGTTTATAGGGATACATTTGCAACTTCAGATTATGCCTTGGTTGGTTACAAAGGGCCTGGAGCTGCTGATGCTGGTATTATATACAGCCCTTATGTTCCAGTTGTAATTTCCAAGACTATGGAAGTCCAAAGCTTCTACCCAGTCGTTGGTATAATGAGCAGATATGCTATCACTGACAATTTATTCGGCGCAGCTAATTATTTCCGCCAAGTAAATGTTGATTTCACAGGTATATTTTAATAGATAATATAAAGTAAATTAGCCATAAAGAAACAGCCAAGACCTAAAAATCTTGGCTGTTTCACTATCTAAAATTTTAATGGAAAATTAATGAGATTTTAATGGAAGTGGATATAAATATTTGTATAGGGAATAATCCATTTAACCTCTAATTAAATGGAAACCTGAGGAGTTCAATCAGGCTGTCTTCCCTTAAAAATATTTATATAGGAGTTAATAATGTCAAGTAAAACACCTCACAGCAGACCTTATTCTTTTTGTCAAATTTGCCAAAAAGAAGTTTACAATTTTAAATCACATCTCAAGAAGGTCCATCCAAATATCAATTCAGTTGGAGACTATTATAAACTTTATATTGATTCTACCGCAGGTAAATGTTTATGTGGTAAAGATACTACTTTTGAAAATATAGTACATGGATTCAGAAAATACTGCAGTGAAAAATGTGCTACTAATGACCCTGGTATTATTTCTAAAAGAATGAAAAGTATGGAGAAAACTTTACTTGAAAAATATGAAGTGACTAATCCCAGTCAAGTTCCTGGTTCAAGAGAGAAAGCACAGAAAACTTATCATAAAACAGTAAAAGAAAAATATAATGTTGATTATACATCTCAGACTATTGAAGTAAGAAATAAATTCAAAGATATTCATGCGAATAGAACACCTGAAGAAAAAGCAAGGATACATGAGAAAGGTCTTCTCACTTTAAGTAAAAAATGGAATATGACCATCAAAAATTTTGGACAATGTCCTGATAAGATACTTAAAGGGGATAAAGAATACTATACTCGTATAATTGAATATCTACAAGAAAAGAATGAATATGGGCTATTACTTTCAGAGCAAGAATTTTGTGATTTGAGAACACAACAAAGAAAAGAACTTGGAAGAATAAATCAGTTACTGGAAGTGTATCCGTTAAAATGTTTAAAACATGGTACTCTCACTAATGTTTGTATTTCTCAATTCGTTAATATGTTAGGGACAACTAACCATCTCTGCCCTAAATGTCAAAGTGGAAATATATCACGAGCTGAGAAAGAAGTATTAGAATTTGTTCAAAGTGTTTATACTGGAGAAGTATTAAGTAATACTAAGAAGATTATTTCTCCACTTGAATTAGATATTTACATACCAGAATTAAAATTAGGCATAGAATATCATGGCCTATACTGGCATAGTTTCAATGATGAAAATTATCATCTTAATAAATATTTGTTAGCAAAAGAAAGGGGAATAAAATTAATTCAAATATTTGAAGATGAATGGAAATTCAAACCTGAAATAATCAAATCTATGATTATTAATTCAATGGGTATTACACCAACTAAATTATTTGCCAGAAAATTAAAAGTAGTAGAAGATCTAAAGGTTAAAGAATTCACAGATACAAATCATATATCAGGGCATACTAATTATCTTAAATCATTTTCTCTTGTAAATGATGAGAATGAAACTGTTTCTACTTTAACTCTCAGGAAACCATTTACTAAAGGTAAATCAAGGGTTATAGAGATTGCTAGGTTCTGTTCCAAATTAAATACTTCTGTAGTTGGGGGATTTTCAAAGTTACTTAAATATGCTTTAGAGTGGAGTAAAAAAGAAGGATTTAAATCTTTATTAACATATGCAGATTTAAGATTTGGTGAGGGATTAGTATATTCAACTAATGGCTTTGAATTTATAGGTAGTACCAAACCTAACTATTTTTATACTGGCGGAACAATCAGGGAAGGTAGATTTAAATATAGAGCTCAAGATGGTTTGTCTGAAAAGGAATTAACTGAGAAATGTGGAGTTAGAAAGATATATGATTGTGGTAGTAATAGATATGAGATGAGGATATCTATTACTATCTAATCAGATTCAAAAGCAAATTCATAACCTTCCCAGTTATCAACACCAGCAGCTTCTAGAGCTTGAAGAAATCTGCTATCCTTTAATAACTTCTCATATTCCTTCTTCGAAATTGTGACTGTTTCTTCCATTATATTATTCTCCTTTATTATATAATACCGACTAATCTACCATAACACTCATAAGAACACAGAGCATAGTTACCTGCAAACTGAGCCTCATTTTCTAATATTTTCTTTCCGCATTCTGAACATTCTACTGTTCCATTAAATGGAGTGTATATACCTGAACCATTTGATGGGAACTGAAGGCTAGAAGGGTCAAAAATTGTACCATCTGGTCTCTCTGTCCACCAATGTGGTTCATTTCTATTCCATAATGGGCAATAATAATGCCCTCTTATTAGTTTCAATGATGGGTCATTAGTTACCGCTATTTCACTAAGCTCTTTACATTTTCCTCGATATGTAAGATAATTAGATTTCTCACTCATCTTTAAAATCAAATAATCCCTTTTTATTTAGTTCTAACAGTTGTCTTCTTACTTCTTTTGTTCCTTTATGATTAATTTTATGTATAAAACAATATGCAGCAGTATCCCATGTGGCTCTTGGTAGGTCAAGTCCAGCACTCCAATAAGTGGCAAGAGCAGGATTCAGTTCTTTAAGAAGTGTTTTAAACTCTTCTCTTGTTATTTTCTTTTCATTCTTCAATGTACTTCCTCCTTAATTTCTCTAAAGCTTCTTTCTCAATCTGATTTGCTCTCTGTTTAGATATATTCAATCTTTCACCTATTTCTTTATAGGTCATTGGTTCATCTGTCATTATCCTTTTCTCGACAAGGAATCTTTCCTTGTCATTGAGATTTAAAAGTAATCCATTGATATGTTTAGTATCAGGTGATATTTCACTATCTGCTTCAAGCATAAATGTATCATCAAATTCTACTACAATACTCTTATCTTCATTATTCCCTTTATAAAATAACTGTCTTCTTAGAGCTTTATCACTTCTACTAACAATGGATTTATTTTTCTGAATAAAGGATTGAATCTGAGCTTTAATCCACCAAGTAGCATATGTAATGAGTTTAAATCCCTTTAAAGGATTGAATTTCTTTATAGCTTTCATTAAACCTATACAACCTTCTTGAAAAAGGTCTTGAATGTTAAATCCATAATCTCTAAATTCAAGAGCTATTCTTAAAACATAACGAAGATTGGAAGTAACAAGGATATAAGCATCTTCCTCTTTCTTATGTTCATAATATCTCTTAGCTACAGTAAATTCTTCATTTGCTGAGAGGATTGGATATTTATTTATCTCTTTAAGGAATAGTTGGTAGTTAGTATCAATGACCATACTCATTTACAGTAAACCCTCGTTCAAGTAAATATTTGATTGTGCAATCAGGGCACCTAACATGGCCTAAGTACATAGACCAACCTTCTAAAGAGTCCCCAAGGTTAACATCATGCGCTTCTTTCTCGCAAGAACTGCAGATTATGGTCATTTCTTCTCCTATTCAAACTTTTTTGATAATGCAATCATATCAATATAAGTACCAATTTCTTCAAGACTGGTAGATTCGAACACTATTTCATTATAATCAACAATGCAGCGGCTTATATAACCATTTGGTTTCTTGATAAACAAACCATATACATCACTCAATCGTTTTGATTTTGCATAATCAGTTGAAATTTTATCTATATAGAACTTATTCCCCTGTTCATCTATATGATTGGGTAAAATAATATCATTTTCAATTTCTTGAATTTTATCCATGCCTTCTTACCAGGTCTATTATTGACCGCCCTGCGGCAGTTAATTGATATCCTTTGCCTGAGCAGGTTTCACATGGTATTTTATCTGAAGAAGTTATTTCTTCATATCCATCCCCTTGACAATCCCAACAAACATGGTCAAGAGATACTTCATTATTTAATATTAAAATTTTAATGTCAGACATTTACTTTCTCCTATAAAGGATTATAATATGTGCTTTACCACATTTACATTTTGATATTGACTTCTCTTTTCTGATTTGGACAATATATCCTGAGTTTAGTTAGTTTGACTTCACTGACCATTTAATTTTCCTATTTAATCCTTGCTATCTGCAATATAACTTCTGCTATTACACATACTCCAAAGAAGACCATCAATATGATAAATGGGTGCTCAACAATTAGTTTTAGCATATGACCTCCTTAAAATTTTTATTTCATGAACACCAATGTTCCCAGCTTCACATACTATTCCAACACCTATCATGCAATTGACTAGTTCTTTTTCTAATTCTTTTCGATTATCCATCCGGCCAACCTCTGCAATAATAACTGCTGGTATATGGATATATTTAGGTTTCACACTCATATATTACCTCCAAGTATATAAAAAACATCAACTGTAATTTCAGTAAAAGGGATAGAAGCACTAGACAATGCTTCTTGAATACTTTTCGCGGAGTAAGAATTTGGTGTTTCTATCCGTATTTCTTTCTCTTCTTTATTAACCTTGAAAAATGGTTTGAATGAATTTAGAAGGTCATTGACTTTATCCCTTTTGGTATATTTTGCAGGAAATATAACTTCATATATTTTTCTTTCCATCATTCGCCTTCCCAGAAGAACCAGTTACCTTTATCTATACAGACAAAATAATTGATATTTTTGCCTGTGATTTCTTTGAAGAGATTTACCCCTTTTATTTCAGCTTCTGCACTAGTGCAGTCATTGATTATATCTCTTTGGGCTTCTGTGACTGAAAATTCTTTGGTTTCAGATTGGGTTTCAAGGACAAGTTTAAGCATATAATGACCTCCTCAAATTTAATAAAGATATTTTATCACAAATATTTCTTATTGTCAATAAGGTCATATATACATATCTCACCTCACAGATTCAACAATGAGGGCCCCATCTATTATTCGCTTTGCAACAACTTTGTATTCCTTTGGATGAAAATAGCCTATATCGAGAAGGTCAGAAACAAAGGAAGACTTCCCATTTATCTGGTCTTCTGTGAGTTTTAGAATCTTTAAATCCTGTGGATAGAGAACAATGGCAGTTTTCATAATCAGGCCCCTGTTATTTGTTTTTAATCACCCAAGTTGCAACCGCTGGATTTCCCTTTTTCCTCTTCAATAATCAGTCCTTGAAGACTTTGATTAGTTCTATAAAATCAACAGCATAATTCAGTACTTCGCTAAATCCAGAGGAATGCCCCAAGGGCCATACATTCTCAAATACATTCTCAAAGATTACACTAAATTGTTCGTCTGTCAATAAATGTCTTGACTCATGTTCAAGCATACTTCTGAGATCTGAGCGAAACTGCTGGCTGGGGGATGGTATGGTGTCATATTCTTTATTGATTACTTTTTCATACATGAAATCATATGTCATAGGCTCAATTGGACCTTTCTCGGGGTCTGGCCTCAATTCAAATTTTTTACAGTTACAACCCTTACCTTCTTTTTTACCACAACAGCGACCAATATGAACCATTTGTGAATGACCACATGTACAAATATCTGATGGGTGGAATATCATTTTCACTTCTCCTTTATCAATTTATTTATATACATTATAATACAAGAAGAATTGTTTGTCAAGAACATTATTCTTCCTCAAAATGTTCAATTTCTATCATTATTATGGCATAGAATTATAAATATTTGCAAGAGGTTAAATAACTAAGGAGTTTAACATGACAGATACACTCAAATCAATATCAGTAACAGTTCAAAAATCAGGGCTTAATTCAAAAATTAAATCCAGGTTAAATCAGTTAATAAGTCAAGTAGGGCAGAAATCAAGAGAAAAGACTTCTATGAAGCCAGGACCTGGTGCTGAATTCTTAACCCCAGAAAAGGTTCAGAAGGAATTTGAAAAGGATAATGCTAGCAATTTTGAAGTAATAGATTACACTGGTAGATTTGTTCTCATCCCAGCTGGTCAACCTGTCACTGGTGAGGTAGTCGAATTATTAATCAATTTAGCCAAAGCAAATCCACAAGCCCTTTATATAAGGAAAGTAGACCTTGATAGTAAGTCCTTGGCTGATAAAAATTACTTTCCTAAAGAGTATTGGCCAACTAAAGCTGATTTAGAATTTAAACCAAATGACGTCCCTGAAGTCGATACGAATGAGATGTTACAATTCTTAAAGGGTAAGTAAATGTCTAAATATTGGAAACAAGCTATTGGAGTTCTAGGAACATTAGCAACCATAATTGGTATTACCTGGGGTGCTTATTCTTTTCTTGACTTGAAGTATGCTCATGCAGAAGAAGTCAAAATGATTGAAAAGCGCCTTGACATTAAAATACTTGAAGATAATATAACTCATTTACAAAATAGAATTTGGAGCATTGAGGATAGATATCAAAATAAAACAATGCCATCTGAGATGAAAGCTGAGTATAGAAGGTCTCTCAAAGAAAAAGAAGTGTTAGAGCAGAAATTAGACTCTATCTATAAAAAGGATTAATAATGGGTGTAAGAACAGAAATAACTCGTGAAAAATTAAGTAAAATAATGAAAAGTGAGAAAAATCCTAATAAAAGACCTGAAGTTAGAAAAAAGATTAGTGATGCAAATAAAGGGCCAGGTCATGGTAAAGCTATAAAAGTATTAGTTAATGGTAATGCTTATGGTTGTATAAAAGATGCTGTTCAAAAAGAAAACATTACTGCTTATTTAATTCATAAATCAATAAAAAATAAAGTTGATGGATTTAAATTTATACAAAAACTAGAGGAAGAAAAATGTCAATAAGGACAGAGATTGATAGTAGTATCAAACTATGCTCTTGGATTAAAAGGAAATTAGGCTATCCTACGATTAACCTGGAGATAGATGATTCTGTCATCTTAGATAATATCAATGATGCTATTCAATGGTTTCAGAGATATTCTGGTGGTGTAACTTACCAAAATGCTCTTATTATAGATTTAGCTCCTGGTATAGATACTTATACTTTAAATGAAAATGTTGCTAGCATAATAGATTTTGATACTTCCTATTCTTTTGGTGGTTCAATTACTCAATTATTTACAGTAGAGAATATACTTTACAATGAAGGCATGCTTGCAGGTCATGCTCCTATGGAAATGGTTACATGGGAATTAGCTCAAGAATATATTGAATTGATGAAAGATAAATTAGCAGCAAGGTTCTTTGTCAATTATAACAAATATACGAGAGAATTAAAACTAACACCTAAACCAACAAAGGCCTTAACTGGTATCTTAACTGTTTATTCTTTCTGGGAACATAATGTTAAAACAACTATATTTGATGAACCAGTAGTTAAGAATTTAGCTCTTGCTTATACTAAAATAGTCCTTGGTACAATTTGGGGCAAGTATAATGGTATACCTCTTCCTGGAGGTGGAACTTTAAATGGGGATTCTTTAAAGAATGAAGGTATACAAGAAAGAGAATATTGGATGAATGAAATGATAAATTATGAGTCAGAACCCCTTGGATTTCTAATTGGATAGTACATTCATCATAAATATTTAAAAGGAAATAATGTTTAACTTCACTAATAACCCAGATAGAGCTCTTTTTGAAGCTGTCACCAGAGAAGCAATTCAAATCTTTGGGATTAACATTAAATACTATATTACTAGTTTTAATGAAAGTAAAGAACCTATCTATAGTGAAGATTCTAAACCTTTAATTGAAGCAGAATATAAATTAAAAGCATACACAGAGACAATCCAAGAAGACTGGATTTTGACTCGTTTTGGTTTAGGTTCAAATGATATTCTTTCAATAAGTATTGATGTTAAAGAATTTTCAGATTCTGTTGGTGTAGACCCAAAGGCTGGTGATTATGTTTGGGTTGATTATATGTCACGGTTATTCATCGTTACAGATATAGATAAAGAGAATGCTATATTCCTTCAAAAGAAATTTGTGTGGGAAATTAAATTAAAAGCAGCAGATATTTCTGGAGAGGAATTTCTCAATACATTGAACACCATAACTAATTATGAAAATATTACAGATAACATAAATGATAACAGTGCTATATCACAAGCAGTCAGTGGTATAGTAGTGGAAAAAATAGGTGATGAGTCAATTTTTGGAGCATTTGAATAATGTTGATAAATGAAGGTAAAAAAGAAATATTAGAGAATTATCTGAATACCTATGACTTGTGGTTAGGTCTTTGGACAAGTACAGGCAAGATAAGAGAGAATAATTTTACTTTAAGTTCATTTAATTTTTATGAATTGAAGAATTTAAAGGAATATAAAAGAATTGTTATACCAAAGGGAACTTGGGTACTTGGAGATGATTTAATTTATACTGCCAGTGATATTACCTTTTCTCCCATATATCAAGATTGGACTGATATATATGGGTATTTTATTTCCTCAAGTTATGATAATTCAGGAATTCTTTTAAGTATAACTCAATATGATTCTTCTCAAATTTTGACAAAAGGAATAGCAGTTTTGACAATCCAACCAAAGATTAAGATGGTTTAATGCAAACTATATTAAATACTGAATTTAGAATTAAATTATTAGAAGAGTATTTTCCAAAGAATACTCTCTATCTTGGTTTGTGGTATTCTAATACTGTCCTCACTGAAAATGAAGTTTTGTCTTCATTTACTGATTATGAATTAACTTATTCTGAATATGAAAGAATTTCTATTCCAAAATATGATTGGATAATAGATGACCTTGAAATGTCAGCTTATTTGAATAGAATATTATATTTCAATCCTTTACTTCAGAACTGGAATATTTCGGGATATTTTTTATGTAATTCAAATAAATTAATTGAAATAGTAAAATTTCCAGATACTATAACATTAGAAGCAGGTCAATATCTTACAATTAGTCCTAAAATATATTGTGGTGGTATACCAATATCATTAGATAATGACAATGTGACCACAGAAGTAATTGTTGATTATATTGCTAATGGTGATTATTTTGCTGGATATCCAACATTAATTCTAGCAACAGGTTCAATGTACAATATTATAGAATATACAGCGTATGGATATTTTTATGCTGGTTTACCATTAGGTATATTAGCAGATGGGAACATTTAAGGAGATGAGATATAATGGAAGATAAAAGGATACAACATATAGAACGGATGGTAGGTGCTAATCATCCTACCCGAGAGGATACGCTCAATCGTTTAATGATGTCTGAACATAATATTGATGGCACACATGATGAAATCACTGCTAATGATTTAATTTTAAAATCTGGTCCCTGGTTTGATGTTAAAGCATATGGAGCTGTTGGTGATGGTGTAACTGATGATACTGTTGCTTTACAATTAGTTTTTAATACAATACCTACTGGAGGAAGAGGAGTAACCATTTACTTCCCTGCTGGTGATTATAAGATTACTGCACCAATAGTATATTCTGGTCAGGCTAATTTTAGAATAGTTGGGCACCGTAGAAGAGATTCTATATGGAGAGGCTCAACTTTAAAAGCCTCAAGTACTATTAATAGTTTTTTTAATTTTGAAGGTAGTGATTTTTATGAAATAGAAGACATGGGATTTGATGGCGACGCTTTAGCAGTTAATGGAATCAAAATGGGCTTTACTTCTGGTGCATTTCATCCCACTCATATTTTTATAAAAAGAGTCACTGTTCAAAATATTACAGGAACTGCAATAGATACAGGTTCGACTACAGGATATCAAGCTATAGCAGATTCTGTAATTGAAGATATTATAATTGAAACAGCAGCTGTAGGTATTAATATTGGAGCACAAGCAATGAAAATTAATAGAGGTACTATTGCAGGCTGTACTGAAGCTGGTATTAAAACAAAGGCTTCCTCAAGTGCTAACTGTTCAGGTGTTATATTTACTGGAAATAGTATTGATATAAAATATTCTGGAAATGATACTATAGCTGAATATGGTTTTGACTCTTGCTGGTTTGAAAATTCAACATCAGCAATCTTTAAAAGGCCTGATACTCCTAGTGGTACTGCTAATTGCAGTCCTATTTATTTTAAAAATTGCCATTTACATACCTTAGGTTCTGCTTTATTAGATTTTACTAATGTTAATGCTCAAATAAATATAGATGGTGGTAAATGGGACTCAACTGGTAATGATGGAACTATATCATTACCAGTTGATAGTAAATTGTATATTAACACAGAATATTCAGACCAGATAATTTATTCAGGTACTGGCTCCACTATAGTTTATAAGCCAACATTTAATTATTTAAGATGCAGAGCATTTTTAGATGCCACAACACAATCTGTTAGTGGTTCACAATGGACCAAAGTAGAATTGAATGGTGAGACATTTGATTCTGCTAGTAAATTTGATAATGTTACTAATTTTAGATTTCAACCAGGTATTAAAGGATTTTATTCTATTTCTGGAAAAGTACAAATTAATAGCACAGAACAAGATAAACAATATATAGTGGCCCTTCAGTTATCAAGCACCATCTGGGCATCATCTAGAGTTATTTCTTCAGTAAGTTCATCCACAATAGATGTGCCTATTAATGATATTATAGAAATAACAGATACTGCACAATATATTGAATTATTCGTATATCATGATGCTGTTTCCCTGCAGAACATTGTGAATGGCACTAGTGTGACTTATATGAGTATTCATAGGCTAAGCTAATATGTCTTATACTGATAACGATAGAAAATTTTATTTCCCAAATATAATTAAAAAGGTCACTACGGCTTTCATGTCTTTATTTACTGATATTCGTATTGGTAAATTTGATACTGATGGTACTCTTATTAATTATAGGAATGTTCCTGTAGTTTTCGGACAGAAACAGAAATTTATAACATCCATTAAAAAGTCTTCACAAATGGATTTTAGTACTTATCTACCAAAGATAGCAGTGATAATTACTGGGTTGAATCCTACTTCAGTAAAAGTTCAAGGAAGTGAGATACAGCAAATATTTAGAAATTCTATAAATTCAGAACAGTTTGATGCTATTTACAGACCTTCAGCATATACTTTAGATTTTACTGTTACTTTAATATCTTTACATATAACAGAAGTCAATCAAATTCTTGAGCAGATACTTCCATACTTTAATCCGTGCAAGACATTGACCATACAAGAGTTTGATATGATTCCAAGCCTTACAAGGGATATAAAAATCAATCTTGTAAATACAGTACCTAATTTTATGGATGATATTGATGAAACTGATATAAGGAAAATATCTTGGGATTTAAACTTTACTTGTGATTGTTTTATTTATAAACCAGTTCTTGTGAGTAATATCATTAAGAATGTTTATACTGAGCTTCTTGATATGACAACACTTACACCATCAGGCAATGATTTACTGGCAACTCATACATATTCAGTATCTGGGTCTCAAGATGATTATACAGTTATAGAAGATGGGTGGGTAGAATAATGACAAGAAAATTAAATGAAGTATTCAATGTAGAAGAAGTAGCAATGGTAGTTTCTGAACCAACCAAGATAGAATTTACTGAAGAAAAACCATCAGCAAATATAAAGGATACAGTTAAAGATTCAAAAGCAATAAGGAAACAATTGAAGACTACTTTAGAAAAAGCTCATACTGCTCTTGATGCTGCTCTTGATGTTCATAATTCAGCCCCAGATGCAAAAGCAACAGAAAGTGTAGCTAAGCTAATTGATTCTGTTGCTAAATTAACTGATATTTTATTAAGTTTAAATACAGAAGAGAAGAAATTTGAAATACAGTTAAATAAAGATAGTAATGGAAATGTAAGAAATGTTACAAACCAACTTAATGTATATTCAACTAGTGATATTTTAGATAAAATTTTAAACAAAAATAATGGAACAAATAATTAGACTAACTGATACTGAATTACCAAGATTTGCAAGATATGAAGGCAATCCCAACTTAAAGAGAGCTTTCATAAAGTCAGAATACTCAGAAGAGCAAATTGAAGAGCTAGTAAGATGTGCCAAAAACCCTCAGTACTTTGCTGAGCATTATGCTTATATCCTAAGTGCAGATAAAGGCAAAGTGATAGTAGAGCTGAGGGATTACCAAAAAAATTTACTTAATCATATACATGAAAACAGACACTCTTGTATCCTCTCAGGCAGACAGAGTGGAAAATCGACTATCTCCGCCATTTATATGACTTGGTATACTATTTTTCATTCTTCAAAGAAAAGTGTTATACTTGCAAATAAAGAGAAAATATCAAAAGAAATATTTTATAAAACAAAAGTTTTATATGAAAATTTACCTCACTGGATGCAACCAGGAGTTAAAGAATGGAACGCCACTTCTTTCTCATTAGAGAATGGAAGTGATATTTCTTGTTGTTCATCAAGTGCTTCAGCAATAAGGGGTATTACAGTTTCTGGAATATGTTTATGTGATGAATTTGCTTTTCTTCCTATTAATATAGCAGATGATTTTATATCTTCTGTTTTTCCGACTATATCATCTTCAGAAGAAGCTAAAATTATTATGGTTAGTACTCCCAATGGTATGAACCATTTTTATAATATTTGGAAGAAGGCAGAGAAAGGGCGGAATTCTTTTAAACCATTTAAAGTCCATTGGAGAGATGTTCCTGGTAGAGATGATAATTGGCTTGAACAAATGAAACTAGATATTGGGGAGGTTCGAGTCAATTCTGAGTACCTTTGTGAATTCTTAGGAAGTTCCAGAACTTTAATTAATGCCAAGACTTTAGAAGCTTTTGATTCTGAATCTCCTATAAGTATCACACCTGAAGGTCTACATATTTATGAAACACCAAAAGCTGGTCATAAATATGTCCTTGGTGTAGATGTGGGTAAAGGTGTTCAAGGTGATAATTCTGTTATTCAAGTTCTTGACCTTAGTGTAACACCTATTCAACAAGTTGCTGTTTTTGGAGACAATAATCTCAACCCAAGAAAGTTTGGAAAGTATGTAGTTAAAGTCGCCAAGATGTATAATAATGCCTTTATAATGATTGAAAATAATGCTGAAGGCTATGCAGCCGCTCAAACTATTTGGAATGAAGAGGAATATGATAACCTAGTAGATGTTGATACAGGTAAAAAAGATATTGGTATCAGAGCCACTACTAAAACAAAATCTCGAGCTGTTACTACATTAAAAGATATGCTCGAAGATAATGCTGTTAATATTGTTGATAATAATACTATATATGAACTTGCTAGATTCATTGAAACAGCTCCTGGTAGATTTCAGGCCGATGATAACGAACATGATGATTATGTGACTTCTCTTTATTGGGGTCTTTACATAACAACACTTCCTCAATATTATGACCAAGAAGATTTTACAAATATTAGAACTAAAACAAAAGAAGAAGATGAAGAAGTTTATGAAGAACCTCTTGATGTTTATTCAGATGAAGATTTTAGCGATATAGCAATATTTGAAAGGGAACTAATGAGGTCATAATGAACTTTAAAAGATTTTTAACAGAAGATCTAAATCAAGAGAATATTATTGAATTAATCAAACAGGACTGTTCACAATTCTTAAAAGAGTCAAAACAATATTATCTTTATAGAGGCATACCTAATCAAACAGATGAATTTATAAAATTAGTACCAAGGATTGATAGAAAGCCTAAAAACTCCCGTCCTGAAATGCAGGAAGATTTTAATGCTGCTTTTGAAAAATTGTATGGTGAATCTAATATAAGGGCTAAAGCAGTATTTTCAACTGGGTCTGAAATGGATACTCAATTTTATGCTAAAGGCAAAGAACCTTATATAATCTTCCCAGTAGATGGTTATACATATTGGTGGAGCCCTCATATATCAGATGTATTTGTTGAATTTAAAGATTTCTTATATGCCAATGATTATGCTAAAGATATCCTTAAAGATGAATATCCTGATGGTTCTATGGAAGAATTTGTTGAATCTGGTGAATACACCAATAAAAATTTAGTAGATGGATTTCGTTCAAGGTCTGAAATAATGTTAATCTGCACAGAATATTATGGAATCAGAGTAAATACTAAAATAGACCTTGATGAACTTTGGCATAAAATATAAATACTTGTAACATGAATTATTAACCGTTCCAAATAACAACAAAGTTTAAAGGAGAAAACATGGGATTCTACTTGAGCCCAGGGCAATATGTCCTGGAAAGAGATCTGAGCACTTATATACCTGCAGTTGCCACAAGCATAGCAGGATATGTAGGTACAGCAAAGAAAGGGCCAGTTTGGCAAAGAACTTTAGTTACAAATGAAAGGTATTTCTCGGAACTATTTGGAGAACCAACAGAAAATACTTATGAGGACTTCTTCACTGCTGCTGGTTACCTTATGTTTGGTAATACCCTTTATTTTGTAAGGGTAGTAGATAAAGCAACTGCAAAGAATGCTGAAATTGATATTACAACTTCAGTAGCTACTTCAGGTGCAGGTGATTACATTCAGTATGTTAATTCACAAGAAATTCTAAATTCATCTGGTATAGAATACACCCCAAGTTTTGGTGGTGGAGAAATACTTCAGCTATTTGCTAAGTATCCAGGTGTATATGGTAACACTGAAATAAAGACTGCTTTAATTAATAACACTGATTGGGGCACAATAGCCACTTCACCCACTCTTTCTGGTTATAAGAATACAGTAGTTGATCCTCCAGCAAGCACTGATGAATTTGTGCTTCTAGTTTTTGTTCAGAATCCTGATGGCACTTATGGATTATCTGAGCAGTTTAAGGTTTCAACAACTGAGAACAAGAAGAATAACTTCTCTGAGAATATGTATGTTGAGCAAATGATAAATACTAAATCTCAGTATTTACTTGCTTTCCACAACACAGGTCAGTCAGGAGAACCAGCATCCTTTGCTGAAAGGTTACTAACAAGTGGAGCAGATGGAACTCCTACAGAATCAGATGTAATATCTGGCTATGATTTATTTGCCAACCCAGAAGAATTTGATGTAAATCTTCTTTTAAGTGGCAGTAATACAGGTGTTGCTGTAGCACAAAAGATTATAACAGTATGTGAAACTAGGATGGATTGTTTTGGTATCCTTGATGTTCCTAAATCTGATATAGTTAATGTTGCTAATATATCAACAGCAATAAACAATGTTCTTCAGTACAGAGAATCTGAACTTAATCCAAATACCAGTTATGCTGCCCTTTATGCCCAGTGGTATTTAATTAAGGATAAGTACAATGATAAAGATAGATGGATTCCTGGTTCTGGTTATCATGCTGGTATATATGCCAAGAATGATTATACCGCTGAGCCTTGGTTTGCTCCAGCAGGCCTAAATCGTGGGGTCCTTAAAAATGTTCTGAAACTTGCCATGAATCCTGATAAGGGATACCGAGACATACTGTATACAAAAGGTATCAATTCGGTTGTTTCTTTCCCATCTCAAGGCATAGTTATATGGGGGCAGAAAACCTTATTAAGTAAACCTTCAGCCTTCGACAGAGTTAACGTCAGAAGATTATTCATCGTCCTTGAAAAGGCTATATCAACAGCATCTAAGTACATGATTTTTGAGCAGAATGATGAGTTCACCAGGTCACAGCTTAAAAATATGATAGAACCATTCTTGAAGGACGTGAAGGGTAGAAGAGGTATTTATGACTTCATGGTTGATGTTTCTTCAGCAGTCAATACTTCAGAGAGAATAGACCGAAACGAAATGTGGTGTGATATTTACATTTCACCAACAAGATCTGCAGAGAATTTAGTCCTTCGCTTCAATGCAACACGTAGTGGGGTCTCATTCGAAGAATTAATAGGTCAGTAATTACTAAAATATATTTAGTGTGGTAGACTTCATTTAATATATGATTATTGCCACACTAAATATATCAATATAAATTATAGGAGAATAAATAAATGTGTGCTTTTTCAGTAGATAATTTCCGCTCAAATTTTACTGACCTTTCCCGTCAGTTCATGTTTAAACTTAAATTTGCTAGTTTCTTAGTTGGTGGGGGGTTCAATGAAACTACAACTATACTAGTAGAATCAACATCTTTACCTACTAAAAACGTAACCCCAGTAGATGCACAATTCATGGGTCAGCAGTTTAAACTCGCTGGTAATATTGAATATCCTGATTGGACTGTTACTTTTAGAATGGATACAAATCTTAAAGTGTATAGTGCTTTTAGAAAATGGATTGATGGTGTTAGACCTGGGGCTGGGGACACTCCCAATGTAATGACTCCCCCTTCTGTTTATAAAGGTAATATTATACTAAGCCAGTTAGATAATCTTCAGAATACTGTAGGGACTATCAAATTATTTGGTGTATTCCCATCAGCATTAGGTGAAGTCACTCTTGATACTAAGAGTTCTGAGATTCAATTATTCCCAGTTACATTTAGCTATGACTATCATGTGTTCTCTGAAGGTGATGCTGATTAATCATGGATTTTAAATCCTTTGTAAATGAATCCATCAATGATATAGGTAGACTGAAAGCCATCTTCCTGGTAGGATTTCCAGGAAGTGGCAAGTCTTATACTTTGTCCAAAATTAAATCTGGTAATATTGAACCCAGAATAATTAATACTGACCGAGTAGTTGAATATTTTGGGAAGACTAAAAATCTTGATTTATCTGTTCCTCTTGAAAAGGCCTTAATTGATAAATCTAAAATATTAACAAAAGAGTTTCTTTTTCAATATTTAAATGGTATATTACCCCTTGTTATAGATTCAACATCTTCTAACAGTAGAAATTTATTACTTAGGTATGGTGCTCTTGAATCTATTGGTTATGATATTGGGGTAGTGTTTATTAATACTGACCTGGAAGTTGCATTAGAGCGGATTAAACAAAGAGAGCGTAAAGTCCCAGAGGATTTTATTAGGAAGACCCATGATAAAATATCTTCCATGAAAGATTTTTATAAATCTAAGTTCAATTTTATGATTGAAGTAAACAACAATGAAGGGGAGTTAACAGATGATGTTATACTTCAATCATTCAAGAAAGTGACTGGATTTTATACTTCTCCACTTAAAAATCCCATTGGTCAAGACCTTATAAAGAAAATGGAAGACAAGAGAGAGAAGTATTTACTACCTAATATCATCAAGAAGGATGGGTTGATGAAGGTAGTAAATTTATGGTATAGAGATTAACCATTTATAATTTCATTTAGTGTAGGGGTTGAATTGAACCCATCTATATAACCGTCGGCATAACCTCTTCTTGGGCTATTAATTGCTATCTGTGATTTGAACCCAAACAAGTATCGCCAGGCCCTGCCATCCTTGAAACCTTCATCATATACTTCTTTATAATTTTCCATACTCAATCTCCTTTAATTCAATTTAATTTCTTTGTTTTTGGTTAAGGTAAATCTTTCATCACTACTGAGTGTTAAAGTCAGTAAATCTATTCGTATGTTCATCTTTAATCTCTTTATAAGTTCTTCCTTCAAATCATACAACCTAATTCTCTTTTCATTTTCGAGAAGGATTCTTTCACTCATCCTGCATATCTTCTTTGAAGTAGACATCTTTTTATATTGTTTCATAATTCACCTTCTTAGTTAATTTGATTGTGAGCTCAATCCCATTAGCTTTGAGTGTTAGTTCTTCTATTCCTTCAGGTAAAACAATCTCAGATTTGGTTTGTGGTACTGGGTTGAGAGGCAATTCAGGTTGATTAAATCTTCGTGTATATTTTCGGTGAGGTTTTTTGAAGTGTTCAGGAATTTTTAAAGGTTCATGTGCAAGCATAGCAACAACAGTTTGAATTGGTGTATCTGTTTCTTTAGCTATTGTTTTTGCTAAGTCCACTCTTGTAGCAAACTTATCATTTAATTGGTCATTCGTGTATTTTGATAACCAAACACACATCTTATATAAAGGATAGTCACAAACATCATTAACCTTTGCATTTCGGGCTGAACTTCTTATAATTCTTTCAACCAACTGGTCTCTGGATATTGCACCAGACTTAATCTGTGAAAGAATTAAATCTAACTCCTTTGCCTTCTGTCTCAAATGTAACCTGTAGTGCTCCATAACTTTACTCCTATTCAAGGTTGAATAACAATTATAATATAAACATTATATATTAAAGTTAAATTATTGTCAAATTAATAATGTTCTTGACAAATATTAATCATTATTCACATTTTAATTGTCAAGTAAATTTTTTAATCTGTTTAGTAATCTTAGATACTTTAGTATTGTAATTATCTAATGTACCTTTTATAGATTCGCTTAAAATTTTAGGAGAACCATTTTCATCCAAATCTAGTTGATTTTTTAGACTGGTTATTTCATCCCATTCTGTTTGAAATTCTTCTGGAGAAAGAGAACATATAGCTCTTAAACAAGTTAAATAATTATATAGTTTATCTGGAATGCTAGAAATCTTCTTCATAAAAGATTCAAGTGATTTAGCTATATTATCTAATTGACCTATTGGGCTTGCTCTTAAATCTTTGAGGTAATCTCCATACCCTAATGAAAACTGATTATTGATTGATGGTAAATCAGGAAATTGCCCTGGACATGAGTTTTTTATTGCATTAATAGCCTCAGTATTTAAAGTAAAATCTAAATCAGGAATTCCTTCAAGAACATCACTTAGATTAATAGAATTAAGTATACCATCTGCTTGAGACTTTGCTGCTTTCTGTGTTGATATTCCTCTAGACATTTGTGACTTGCCTGCTTTGATAGCATTTGGTAACATATTACATATTGGATTATCTATAGACATAATTGCTCCTATTTAACTGTTCCAGCAGGATGAGAATGATTTCCATTTGATGTAACTTCACAGTTAGTTTGTATTTCATCAATCACTGCATTAGCTAAAGCCTGCGCTAGTTTATCAAACCATGAATAAGACCCTTGCTCAAACCCCAAACCTTCTAATTCTGTTATTATCCTATTTTTTAAACCTGTTTTATCTAACATAATTCTTCCTTATGTTTTAGTTGCTTTTACATTTATTGAACAATCAGCATGAGGCAAACCAGTTAAATGACAAATAGTTTCATTTGTTAATATTCCTGAAATTATGCCACCTCCACCAGTACCATCAAGTTCAATTATATCACCAGATACTGAACATTTACCATTAACTGTTATATTACAAGAACCACCAACATTAATATTTAAACTACCTTCTATTCTACTATCAGAGTTACCAGAAACGTTTAAATCAGAATTGCCTTCGATTAACTCATCTTTATTGCCTGATATTGATTGATTTAGATTTTCTTGTATAGCAATATTTCTATCTTTCATAGAAATTTCATAATGATTGGCATTAGATTTTATTACTGTTTGACCATCATTGGAAATTTCAAAATAGTTTTTAGATTTTTTATGATAAATATGATACCTTTCAGCTCCTGGTGTAGAATCATATTCTATAACCAATCCATTATCTCTTGTTTCAAATACTGTATTATAAGGATACTTAGCAGCATAAGGACTGTTAGGCTCATCCCAAGTTCCTGATTTCATTTGTTCAATACCTGTTTTACGATTATCATTTTTGACATCTTTAATTAATTCCCCTTCTGCTCTGGCATTCCTATTCCAATCAGGCTCTCCAGTATAAAGAGGATATTTTTCATTAGGGTCTGAAAATCCTTTTGATGAATTTGGTTTAGTTTTTGGATTCCCTGCAATAGAAGCGAAGTAAACTGGGTAACTATGGTCTTCACCAATAAAAAAGATTGCAACCCATGAACCAGTCACTGGGACTGAAAACATACCCAAGCCACTTGTAGCTCCTTCAGCAATAGGTATAGCTGGTATTGCCCAAGGTAAATCCTTAGTGGGAATACCATCAGTTTCTGTTATCGATTTATTGTCTGAATGTATACCTAATATTCTAACTCTGACCCTGCCTGCTTTATTTGGGTCTGTATTATCTTCAACACAACCCAACCAGATACCAGGAAAGTTGGTATTGTTCTTCTCCATGCTATTAAACATTTTTCTTTTTAGTCCTCATTAAAGATTTGGTAGTAGCCCCCGAAGCATTTTTTATAATAGTCATTTTATGTTCATAAGAATTGGCTATCCAATAATGTACTATTTTTTTGATAAGCCAAGTTCCTGAATATACCTGATTTATAATATCAGCATTATCTCCACTGATTTCTGCTATGCTTATCATCTGGCCAGCATATCTAGTTAATACACCCTTACAAAGAATTTCTCTCACATTTATATCTTCAAAATTCATTCTGAAGTCATGTTCAAGTTCATTTTTTATCAGAGCACTATTTGGATATCCCTTAAATTGGACATCTGCTTTTGTACTTTCTATATTTTGAGCAAAGTTAATAGTTTCCCCTAAAAAGGTAGCATTTTTTACATAGTCAGATAATTTAACTGAATGGTTAATTATATTTTTATCATTATGAAAATCTATACCCAAGAAGGTTTTACCTTGAATACCATTTTTGAGAGCTTTCCTATTACACATGGATAGATTTTTGATTTCTAATATATTATTAATGAATGTTACTGGCTTACCACCATCCCTTAAATAATATTTATCCTTAGCCTCTATTTTTGGTTTTTGTTCAAGAAGGGTTCCAAATGAAGTAAATTTTTTAATTGGTTCTTTCTTTTTATCATCAGATAAAGTACTATAAAATACAAAACCCGCTTCTTGTGGTGTTTTACTTCTTTTGGCTATCTTAGATAAATATTTAATAGTTGTAGTTGGCTTCCAATATGGTATAATAAAATTTATTTTATCAATTGTTTCTTCTACTTCATATTTTGAATTTTTTAGTTGATTTTTAAGAACATCAGTCATTATTTCACTAATCTTTTTATTAGAATAACTCTTTGAATAATGTATATCTAGTAACTGAAAGAATCCTTTTTCGACTAAAGATATAGTATAGATGTTTACTCTACCAGTAGTGCCTGTTTTCATTTTAATATCATACACTTCAAAAGAGATTGTTTTTTGAATATTAGCCGATTCTGTTTCTTGTATTAACTCAACTTCAAATATTTCATTACCTGTAATAGGTAGTTTTTCAACCCAGCCCTGCTTATCTTCAAATTCCATTTCTGCAGTAATATACATTTGCTCAATATCTTCTACTAAAAAGAATCTACGAACATATATAGGATTAATTATATAAGTATTTTGATTATCTTTTAATGTATAGTTGATTATCATTGATTTTTCTTAACATTTCTTATAGCCAATAGTAATTCAGAAAGATGTTGAGGTTGAATAATTTTTAATGTTTCCCCAACCATCATTTTTTCAAATGGGTTTATGACATTATTAAACAAAGCAATTAACCACCATAGTTCGAAAGTGCCATAGAATTTCTGAGATATAATATCCCACCTATCATTCTCAAGGATAGTATATTCAAAATAATATTGTATATTTGATTTATACTTATCAAACAGTTTATATTTAGAGAAAATATTAAGAGCAGAAACATCATTATATGTTATTTCACCAAAAAGATTTATAATTGATTTGAAAGTAGCCATTATTAACTCCTTTTACCTGTAACTGATATTGATTCTTTTAAAGGAGTTCCTGCCCAGTCCTCTTGCATTAATGATTGTATTTCTTCAAAACTTAAAGTCATCCTAGCATGAACTGGATAACCAGATTCATCAACAAATTGAATTTCAGGGTTATATTCAACAGACATATTTCTTAAAACTAAATGTTTTTTATCATCATTTACAGGACTTAAAGCTGGACTTTCAAACATTCCTCCTGATAATACAAATGTCCCAGGAAAGTGAATTGTATCAATTCTAGCATTTATTGTTCTTTCAGTAAATGGTATATCCCATGAGCCACCAATTGAGCCACCTCTTCTAGCATGAGAATACCTTTTAAAAAATAAAATAGGATTGTAAACATCATCATTAGCAGAAGTAGTTGATATAGAATATAAATCTATTGTCATATCAAATCTTCTCTTTTCAGATTTTAAAAAATATGTTGGCTCTTCTGTTAGAACACCATGAGAAGTATTTTTACCTATATTCGCAATAGCAATACCACCACGAACAGCATCAACTGCTAGTTCTTTACCAGCTCGGAGGGTATCAGCATAAGCTCCTTCTAAAGGAGAATAATCATGTGATATTTCTTCTCTTATAGTATTTTTTGGATAATAAAAAGAATAAGAACCCAAAGGGCTACCAGGTATAGTAGCACCTTGAGTGGATGTTGCTTCATATCTTATACCAGGTGAGGAATAAGCTGTAAATTTTATAAAATTTTTCTTTACAAAATCTGAAGCTCCATCAGTCCCTGGGAACATCTTCGCCCAATTTTTTGGTGATATTCCATTAATTTTATTCCAGCTCATTTATCTTAAAAATCCCTCTGAAAATGTTCTCAACGCAATATCTTCTACTCCACTTGGTACTGTATCTAATCTTGCTGGCATTGGAGTATTGATATTAATTTGTTGCTGTTTACTATCAACAGCACCACCTTGTTCCGTAATCTTTTTTAGAACTTCTTTCTCAATTTGAGACTTAACTTTTTCGGTGTGTTTATTTTCTTTTATAATATTTTTAAGTTCTTTTATTACTGGAGGCTTGTCTAACTCAACCCCATGAAGAACTCTGTTCTGCTCTGCTTGGATTTTCTTGACTTCTTCTTTATCACCTTTAGCTATAGCTTCTCTCCATTGTTTGGAAAGTTCAACCATTTTTTGGTTTCTTTTTTGATTCTCAGCTTCAGTCTCTGGTGGAGCAGTGAATAAACTTGTGAATCTATCACCAAGCTTGAGAGTTTTATCTAACCATTTTCCGAATTTCCAACCAGCATAAGCAGCAATTCCTAAAGCAGCAGTTGTTGCTGCTAAACCAGCACCAAAACCAACTAAGCCTTTTATTAGCCCACCACCTTTAAATAATTTGCTGAGTAGCCCAAAACCAGGTAACATTTCTAATATTTTACCAAAAAGGCCCTTACCCTTTTCTTTAGCCCCTTTTTCTTGAGTTAATAATTCTCTTAAGTAATCTTCTCTGAATAGTTTAAATTCTTCAATAACAGAACCAAGACTTTCCCTCATAAGGAGTAAATGATTCTCAACACTAAAAGAGTTATTGAGCAGGTCTTCTCTGAGCATTTTTAATTCTTCAAAAATCATTTGTAAATATGAACCAGACTCAGCAACACTTTCTACAATAGCTTCAGTTGCTTTTGTTTGTGTTTCACTTACTTCAAACCTTTGACCTTCTGATTTCTGACCTTTCATGAGTTTTTTCAATTCTCTCATATACTTATTTTCGCTTTTAATATATTTAAGTATATTAGGATTTATTCCTGCTTCTTCTGCTCTAGCAGCTATCTGCTCCTTGCCTTCAGGTGTTTTATATTTTGATAAAGCTAAATCACTAGCAATAACTCTAAACATCCGGTTAGCATCAGCTATATATTCTTGAAAAGCTTCTGATGCCATTTTAGTGTAATCATTACCTTCGAGTCCACCAGGTAATGATTGCATTTTTGATTTAATATCTCTTTTAGTATGACCTTCTTCAAGTAATCTCTTATAGTATTCCTTTTGTGTATCCCATACATCTGCATTATGTTTTTTATAATCCTCAAAAATGCTTCCTATTTTATAACCAATCAAAGCAGGGAATCTTCCAAACCAACCAAGACTAAATCCAAGAAATTTAAATATCTTAGAATTAGAAAACAAAGACCCGAAGGCCTTTATTAATGAAATAGGACTAAACCCTTGTTTTCCATCCCTTTTCTTAATTTGTTCATAAATATCTAAAAACTTACCAATAGGTTTATCTTTTCGCTCAAGATAGCCACGTACTCCCATTTTATCATTTAAAGCTTCTAAATTTTTAGAAGTGCTATCATTAAATTCTTTAGCACTTCTATGAATATCTTTTAGTATTTTATCTCTTTTTTTATCTTCTTTTTCTTTAAGCCCAGATTCTTCTCGAGCTTGGTCAAATATATCTCTAAGAATTTTCTCGGCTTTAGGTTTACCAGTAAGTGAGCCTGATTTGGATATAACATCATTTAAAATTTTAGTAGATTCTATAGTAGCACTTTTATATTTTAAAAGAGTTTCTTTCAGGGCTTTCATCAATCTATCAGAATCAGATTTACTAAAATGACCTGTTAGACTACCAGAAATCCTCATTCCCTCTATTGCACCTTCTATTGCATTTTTTAGAAGGTCTTCTGGGGTCTCTGCTTTCTTCTTTCCGTATTTAATTGCCATTATTCTGCTTCCTTCTTAAGTGTTTCTTTTAGTAAATGTAAATAATATTCTCGTTCAAATGCTGTACTATTTTCTATATACTCTGGTGACATTTTAGCATAAAGGTTCAAGTAAAATATTTCATCGAGAATATCTGTTATTTGACAATTCCTCAAAGAACTTAAAAAAAACTTAGGATATTTTCCTTCACTTCAATTTTATTATCAGCCCCACAATGAGTACATTTAAAGTCAAACTTTATTATAACACCAAAATCATTTTCAGCCTCAAACTTTTCAAATTGGGTTATGAATTTAATATCTATTTTATCTAAAAGGTCTATCTTTTCTTCTGATGTTAAATCAACAACCTTATCTTTAAATTCTACATAATCTATACCATCCGCAATGAGGTCAAGAACTGGAGCATCTGATTTCTTTGATAAAAGGTGTTTAACCTTAGGGAAAGTTAACACCATTTTTAAGTCTGGAGTAACAGCAACAATATTATTCTTGAGTCCACTGCTATATTTTGCTATAATATTTTTTTCAAGGTCTATTTTAAGGTTTGGAGTCCTTTTAGAACATTCAGTACAAATACCTGTTATATCTAAGCTTTCACCAAGAGACCTCATCCTGATATTAAGGACAAGCCATACAAAGTCTTGAATGAATAATTCTTCCACTTTAATCTTGCTTTTTTTTATACAGGATTTAATCAGTTCAGCAAGACCTTTTAATTGGTTAACATATGTTTCATTTTCAGTATTGACCAGAAGGACTTTCTGGTCCTTGGTTTTCATGGGTCTGAATGAAACTTCTATTGATTTATCAGATAAAAGACTAGTTCTGAAAGTATACTCATGAGTTTCTAGATTTTGAAGAATTTCTTCTAAATTTCCACTTGACATTTTAATGCTCCTTTGATATTATCATTCTCATTATAAATATTTATAGAAAGTTGAGAGATTTATATGGGAAAGTTTGATTTGAAACAACATATAAAGGATGAGCAAAGGAAAAAGGTTGAAAAGGTAATCAAGAAAATATATGATGAAAGAATGGAAAGATGTGGTAAAGTAAAGAAAGAAGAATAATGAAGCTGACCTGAGCATGTCACGGTAATAAACTGCTTAAAATTTAATATGGGCTTATAGCTTAGTGGTAAAGCCTTCGGCTTTTAACCGATTGACTCAGGTCCGATTCCTGGTAAGCCCACCAAAACTTATATGAACATAATATTTTTAGACATTGATGGTGTAATGAACCACCGAGGTGGATTGACTTTTCCTTGGAAGGGCAAGCCGTTTCATCCTGACCATATACCACATTTAAAAAAGATACTTGATAATACTGATGCTATGGTAGTTCTTTCAAGTACTTGGAGATATGGTAAAAGTATTTCAGAAATAAAAGAATGGTTTACTTTATCAGGTCTTGATAGCAGCAGAGTTTTATCTACTACTCCCATCTTATCTTGCCTGTCAAGATGGGATGAAATAAGAACTTGGATAAGGGCTCATCCTGAAGTTGAAAATTTTGTTATTCTTGATGATGAGAATCTTGTGGGAAATACTAAACATATTCAAACTAGTTTTGAAATTGGACTTCAAGAACAACATGCGGATAAAGCAATTGAAATTTTAAGGAGATAATTATGCCCTGGAATTATAGAATAGTTAGACAAGAAGTAGTAAAAGTTTTTGGAGAAATTGAAGAATTGTATGCCATTCATGAAGCATACTACAAAACCAAAAGGTCAAAGAAGCCTTATTCAATATCAGTAGACTCAATGGAACCTCATGGTAGTACTTTAGCAGAACTTAAAAATGATTTAAATATGATGAAGAAAGCATTAACTTTACCTGTTTTGGAATATAGTGACTTTGTAGAGACAGTAGAATGATAACGCTAACAGATAAACTCAAAAAAGAAATATCTGAAAATGGAATGATACTCAAATTTAGAGTAGGGTCTCAGATGTATGGGACTAATACTCAAGATTCTGATGAAGATTTCATGGGTGTTTGTATACCACCTAAGGATTTTGTAATAGGTCTTGGTAAATTTGAACAGTTTGAAGAAAGGACTAACTCATCATCTTCAGGAGTAGGAAATACCAAAGATGATAAAGATTTTGTTGTTTATTCTCTTATAAAGTATTTTCATCTACTTGCAGAAGGAAATCCTTCTTTAATTGAGACTTTATTTGTGCCAGAAAAATGTATACAACATAAAACAGAATTTGGTCAAAGAATCTTAACAAATAAAGAGATTTTTTTATCCTTGAGAATAAAACACCGTTTTGGAGGATATGCATATTCTCAAAAATGGAAGATGCTAAGTCAAAACAGAATAGGTTCACGTAAAGAAATTTTTGATAAATATGGATTTGATTGCAAATTTGCAAGTCATACTATCCGTTTAATGTTATTCGGGATAGAGCTTCTTAAAGAAGGTAATTTAACTCTCCCAACTCACCATAACAATTTGTTACTAGATATCAAAAGAGGCAAATATTCTCTTCAAGAGATAATGGAAATGTTTGAAGTATATGAACGACAATTAGAACTATCTTATATTAATTCAAATTTACCATCTAAACCTGATTATGAAAAGATAAATGAATTGCAAATATCATTACTTGAAGATTTTTGGAATGGGAGGAAATAATGGATTCACTTGGTGACAGAATGAAGAAATATGAAGCAGTATCTCAGACTCATTTAACAAGAAGAATGCCTTTAATTATCAGAATTGATGGTAAAGCATTTCACACATTTACAAAGAGATTGAAAAGGCCATGGGATGATACTTTAATTAACTGCATGAACTATACCGCTATTCAGTTATGTATGAATATTCCTGGAGCTAAGCTGGCTTATGTTCAATCAGATGAAATATCCATATTAGTAACTGATTATGACAAACTGAATACTGAACCTTGGTTTGGGAAGAATCTACAGAAAATAACATCAGTTTCTGCAAGTATTGCTACTGCACATTTTAATCGTTTGGCTTCATCTTATGAGCTTAACCCTCAGTTAGCCATGTTTGATAGCAGAGCTTTTACTGTTCCAAAAGAAGAAGTAGTTAATTACTTTGTCTGGAGACAGCAGGATGCTTCAAGAAATTCAGTGCAGATGTTAGGTCAGGCTCATTTTTCACATAAAGAACTACAAGGAAAGAATAATTCTCAGATTCAAGATATGCTCATGCTCAAAAAAGGATTTAATTGGAATGATTTGAAAACTGGTTATAAGAGAGGTTGGTGTATAATACAAGATTCTGAAGGTCAATGGGTAAAAGATGAAGAAATTCCTATATTCACTCAAGCCAGGTGGTATATAAAAGGAATTGATGGTGTGATAGAATAAATTATTCTTGACAAACAATTCCTTTTTGATATAATCATTATATCAAATGAATGAGGTGATATAAATGATAAGGAAATTAATATCAGAGGATTTAATTTCTTGTTTGGACTTTGGAGATAAGAAACTTGAAGATTTAATAGTTTCTTTACAGGAACTTTCTAAAGAATACCATGAAAAGGGTTATGTTAATCTTTCAATTGAAAATCGCCAAGATAAATTTAGTGATAATTGGGACTTAGCTTTAATTGGGACTAGATTTGAAACTGATGCTGAATATAATAAGAGAATAGAGAAAAAGAAAAAAATTGCATTAGCTAACAAAAATGCTAAATTCGAGAAAGAAGCAAAGGAATTTGCAGAATTTGAGAGACTTAAGAAGAAATTTGAAGGTAAGAAATGATATCTGGGTCTTATGAAATAATAAAAATCCTTCACAGCAAAGGATTCCCTTCTTATATTGTTGGGGGATGGGTAAGAGATACTATCCTTAAAGTACCTTCAGGTGATATTGATATAGCAACTAAAGCTACACCAGAAGAAGTCTTTGATATATTTAATAAATTAGGATATAAAGTCCTTCCTACTGGTATTGCTCATGGGACTGTTACTGTTTTGTATGATACCTTCCCATATGAAATAACTACTTTCAGAAAAGACGTTTCATGTGATGGTAGAAATGCCACTGTTGAATATGCTGATTCTATTGAAGAAGATTTAAGTAGGAGAGACTTTACCATAAATGCGTTAGCCTTTGATGTACTCAATGGTTCTTACATTGACCCATACAATGGCATTGCTGACATAGGAAACAAGAAGATACGCTCTGTTGGGTGCCCTGTGGATAGGTTTAAAGAAGACTATCTCAGGATGCTCAGAGCTTATAGATTTAAGGCTACTTTAAATTTTGAAATAGAAGACCAGACAATAGAAGCATTATGGGAGGCATCTGTTCATCCTTGGGAAAAGATTGTTTCTATAGAAAGAATAAAAGCTGAATTTGATAAATGTTTTGCTAAAGCAGATAAACCAGGTACAATGATAGCCTGTTTAAGTGCCACAGTGAACCTGGATAAAATTATGCCAGAACTTTCTGAGACTTATGGATTTGAGCAAAATAAACACCATAAATATGATGTCTTTTGGCATACCATTCATGCTCTAAATGCTATACCAAAGGAATATCCATTAATCAGATGGGCCACTCTTTTTCATGATTTAGGAAAAGTCCCTTCAAGGAAATTTGAAAATGGTGATTATACTTTCCATACACACGAGTTAGAGTCTGTTAAAATAGCAGATAAAATCATGAGAAGGATGAAATTCAGTAATGATGATTCTAACTATATCCTGAATTTGGTGTCTCACCATATGTTCAAATGTTCAGATGATATGAAGGACTCTGCTATCAGAAGATTTGTATCTTCTTTAGGTCTAGAGCACGTAGATGCTCTATGTATTTTAAAATATGGTGATAGAGTTGGAAATGGCAAGAAATCTGTATCTGAACTTAACATTGCTGATACTAAACTAAAACAGAGATTCCAAAAAATACTTGAGGAAGATGCTGCTTTCAAGATTGCTGATTTAAAGGTCTGTGGAAATGACGTTATGGAAGTGCTCAATATCTCTCCGGGCCCTGAAGTGGGGCAAGTTCTCAAGGCTTTATTTGAAGAAGTCCTTGAAGATCCAGAAAAGAATAACAGTGATTATCTTTTAAATAAAATAAAACAGTATAAGGAGGAGTAAAATGGAAATTTTCAATGAAATAGAAATCATTAAATCATTACCGGTACCTCGTGTTAACCTTGATGAACATCGTGGTTCTTTGTGGCAAGAAAAAGATGGTGGAGATGTTTATATCTTAGCTCAAACTGCCTTTGATGATTATTTAATGATTTCCCTTCATTCTGGAAATCGTTGGAAGGATCAGCCAATAGAAAATATAGAAGAAATTACAACAGAATTTAACAGAGTTCTTTCAATACAAATAACACATAAAGAAAGCTGAGTAAAAGATGAACATCAAAGAATCTAAGAGAATAGAACTCACAAGTGAAGAATTTATTGAGTTGATTAAAAATGGGTTAAATATTGACAATAACTCAAAAATTAAAATATCAATTAAAGTCCCTTCTCTTGTCAAAATTACAATAGAAACTGAAATCTTTTATGCTGAACCAGATAAAATATTGAGAACAAAATCTACAGAAGTTCCATCAAGTCAGGAAGACCCAGATATTAATAGACCTGTTTCAGGAAAGGTCTGCGGTAATTGTGCATATCCATATAGTATGGGGACAGACCTTTTCTGTCCAATGGCGAATAAATATGTTATGAGAAAGGGATATTGTAGTCAGTTTGAACCAAAACCACCAGAAGATATAAAGTTTTAGTCTAAAACTCCTTCACTTATTATAAATATTTTAAATAGTGAAGGAGTTTTACCATTTCTACCTTAAACCTTAGTACTGCACAAGAAACAAACTATAAGTTACTTTTTCCTTTTTTACCTTTCCTTGAGATTGGTGCAGAAAAAGAAAGAGGTGACCAGGTTCTATTATACTGCAAAGGGGTTAATCTACCTCAGGTCAGTATGGAACTAACCATCCTTCCATCTCAGTTTCTTGATTTTAAACAACCATCAAAGAATATTACTTTTGAAAACTTCACTATTACTTATGCTTTGAATGAACCTTTTACTAACTATAAATTCATATATAATTGGATTATTGCTGCTAAAGACCCATCAAGGTTCGGTTTAAATGAGAGGACTAAAGCAGATATATCCCTGCATATATTAACAAATAAAAAGAACCCTAAAGCTATCATAACCTTTTTTGATGCTTTCCCAGTCAACCTTTCAGAAATACCATTTACGTATGTTTCAGATAATGCTGATGATGTACTTGTTAATGCTACCTTTGCTTATAACTATTTTAGGATAGAATAATGGCAGATATAATTTACTCTGACCTTGATTTTAAATATAGAAAAGTTTCTAGTTCAAATGATGTTTTAGCAGTGACAAATGACACTGCCATAAATCAATCTCTTACTTCACTTTTCTTTACTATGAAAGGTGAAAGATTATGCAATCCAGAATATGGTACTAATTTACAAAATTTATTATTTGAGCCTTTAGATACACAAACTGCTTCAGCTATTATTGATGAACTTAAATTTGCTTTAACAAGATGGGAATGGGAGAGAATCAAACTGACTGAAATATCAATTAATGTAAATTATGATATTTCTGGTTATGAACTATTTATGGAGTATCAAATTTTAAACACTCAAAAGAGTGGCACAATTTCATTAATTCTGGAGAAAGTATAATTAAATGAACTATACTGCATATGATTTTTTAGCTATTAAGGAAGCCCTTATTGCCAAACTTTCACAAGAAGAAAGCTGGAAAGATTATAATTTTTCTGGTGCTCATATCAACACACTTCTTGAATTAATATCTTATGTTGGTGATATTTTTGGTTACTATACTAATATGATAGCCAATGAATCTTTTATACAAACCGCTTCATTATATGAAAATTTAAATAAATTGTCTGAATTAGTGGGTTATAAGCCTGGGGGTTATAAATCATCTACTGTTGATATTACTTTAACATCTAAAAGTGCAGAGTATAATTTAACAAATAAAGATAATTATAAAATAACTATTCCTAAATTTAGTAGATTCCTTTGTTCTGAACCATCTGCTGATGGTGATGTTATATATTTCACCAATCCTATTGATGCTGTTTTTGTTATAGATACAAGTTCTTTATCGGCTCCTTTAAGTGGTCAATCAATAGCATTTGATATTCCGCTTGTGCAAGGGAATCCTACAAATATTGGTGATGAAGTATCATTTGTTTCAGATGGTTCTGCATTTCAAAAATTTATTATAACAGATGAGAATGCAATTGAAGAATATATCATAGTTACAGTAAATGATGTAGTATGGGAACAGGTAGATAATATGTATAAAAATACTGATTCTACCTCTAAAATATATACTACAAGATTCAATAAAAATAAAAAAGTTGAAATAGCTTTTGGTGATGGTATATTTGGGGCTATTCCGCCTGTTGATAATACAATAAAGATTAGATATATCAGCTCTCTTGGTTCTCTTGGTAATATTAATACAGGATTAATAACTTCTTTAGAAAATGATATTATAGAAACAGATTCTGATGTTAATTCTATAGTCCTCGAACTGTCAAAGTTTACCATAACCCAGTCAGAACAGGCTACTGGTGGACTGAATCCAGAATCAGAAGACCAACTCAGACAGTATGCTCCTGCTTTTTATAGAACTCAAAATAGGGCAGTGACAAAGCAGGATTATGAAGATATTATCACTTCTAATTTTAATGAATATATTTATGCAGTAAAAGCTTTAAATTATAAAGATTTAATTTCTAGCGAATCACAACTAAATGAAAGATTGTCCGAAGAAGAACTAATTGAGCTAGAAACTTTATTACTCAATGCAGGGTTAACTCAAGCAGAAGCACATACTATAATGTACGGACCTGAACAAACCAAAAATATTATTTATTTTAATAATATTTACTTATTAATGGTTCCAAGATTTGGAGATTATATAACAAATACATTAAGAAATAATATTGATACTTTCTTGGCTGACTATAAAATGGTTACTGTGAACCATATTTATTTAGATCCTGAATACATTCTAGTAAATATAGATGTAAAATATACTAAAACATCAACTAGTAAGACTATTGCGGAAATTGAAATGAAACTTAAAGAAGTAATAACAGATTACTTCACTAAAGAAAATAGAAGCATAGGGGAATTATTACTACATTCTGATTTAGTTGATTTATTAAAAAGTATTGAAGGTGTAAAGTCTATAAATTTAGAAATGCAAAGAGAAGATAGTCCTTCTGACCCTACGAATGCTAATATTCAATTAATAGGAACAGAATTTCCTAAATTAAATGATATTACAATTACATTACAATGACTGATACTATAGACCTTAAATTAACATCAAAGGGCGAATATTCTGTTTCTACAAAAAAGCCTTTTAGTTTTGATGGTAAAATACTAGAACTTCTGCCTAAATTTTACACTGAAAAAATATTAGGTACAGAACAATATCGCTCTTTAAAATTCTTTAATATAACAGAAGACATATTTAATATAGTCTATACTAAATTAAAGAAGATATATGAAATATATGATATTAATTCTGCTCATCCTAGGTATGTTTATCAGTTAGGATTACTTTTAGGATTAACAGATTTAGAAGATTTAACTTTTTCCCTTGATGATGTCTTAATACAAAAGCAAAGGCTATATGTTAAAGAATCTGCTGATAGATATCTACTTAAAGGAACACCTGAAAGTATAATCAGATTGTTTTATGGTATTGCTATACTTGTTCAACTTGAAGATGTGTGGACAAGAGACTATGAAGAATTTGTAGTTAATCCTGATATGTTTATAAAAGACTTTCAATTAGGTGTTGACTATGAAGGCACTTATGAAGATGACTCAAGCTATCATGCTGGTTATATTTACAGTGATTCTTATTATATAATAACAGAAATAGAAGAATCTTTAGGTACAAGTTCTGGAATAACCCAAATCACTGAATATAAAACAAGTGATTATAGTTATAATTTTATTCAAACAAATAATGGATTATTTTTTGAAGATGATAACCATTTATGGTTTCACTATTCTGTCAATACTACAAAGTTTAAAATTTATGACAATAAAGTATTTGTTATAGATGGTAGCGAATTTAAAGCATTCCATCATTTAGAACCAGAAATAACTATTTTTTCCATTGGCTGTGTTTGGTTTGATACTATCACTTTAAATGAAATTGAATATATCGTACTAGATACAGGTACTCAGATTCAAATAAGAGATATAAACAATTACAGTATTATTGGAAGGGTAACTAAAGAAAATTCTAATTCGATAAATACCATTGTTAATTTAAAAGAAGATGTTTGGGTCTTCTTCTGTGAAGCAAATAAAGAATATTTTATAATTGATTTTTCAGTTGCCAACAGTCCTATTATAGTTAAATCATCCACTTCTTATTCTAGCCTTATACCAGCTGGTGGTTATGATTTTTCTTTAGTAGACCGAGATAATTCAATAATCGAAAATATCTTTGATAATTATATCTATATCTTTTTCATTAGCTCTGGTGTACTACATAAGTTATCAATATCTTTTGCTTCTGATTATTCTGTAACATATAGTTATCTTAAAATACCAACAACTTTACAATCATTAGTAGCTTTAAAGAAAATAGATGAATCTATTTTATTCTTTTTAAGTGAAAATGGTATTGGAATTTATGACTATATAAACAATACTATTAAACATGAAGAAGTATTTCATGATGAAGATACCTATGAATATAAAAACTTCATGCTTACTAACAATTTTGAAATTGGAGAATTTGCCACTAAATATAAAATAACTGATAGTAGTAACAAAGTATTATATTTATGGAAGAAACAAATAGGAGCAGAAGTATATAAACCACAAAGTTTTTATGGATTTGTGTTATATGATGGTAAATTATTCAAAACTCATTATTTTAATATAAAAATAACATCTGTTTTTAATAATGATACTATATCAACAATAAAATCATTGATAGAAACAGTTAAACCAGCATATACTGAACTTAAAGCCATAATATTAGAACAGGATTTTGATGAAACATTTTCATTATCTGATACTTTTAGTATAGACCTACAATATAGTGATGATTTAATCTTTGACGGGACTCAATGTATAAACCTAAATGAAAGTGGCCCCCATTATTTTAATGGGTCACAAACAGCAGATGGCTCCTGTGATATATTTGCATATCCTTTATTATTTAGGGCAGCTCAAGAAACTGATACTATTGGAGGTGAAATTCCTTTATATTATGATGGAACTGAAGTTTACGATGGATTAAATTCAGTTCCTTTATTATAAATACTTTTATAATGAGATTACAAGATAACTTTAATTTAACCGGACAATTATTCGTAGATGTTTTTAAAGAAGGAAAGTTAGATTTTTCCTTCAAATCTCCTAATACCATAGTCAATAGTGGTAAAGAATTGGTGTGTAAATTATTAGTAGGTAATAACACTTCTAATAAAATAATTAGTAAATATGGTATAGGCGATTCTGTTGTAGCAACTACTTCAAATATGATTGATTTGCAGGGTGATACTCATTTTAAGGGTAATATCCTTAATTATACTTTCCCTGCATATAATCAAGTTAGAATCAATTTTACTGTTGGTTCTGCTGAAGGAAATGGCATTTATATAAAAGAATTTGGCTTATTTTCTGCTGATGGTACTTTATTTAATAGAGTAGTTTGGGATAATACTTTACTGAAAACTGAGTACTTTGAATTATCATGTTATTTTATAATTACTAACAATTAAAAGAGGATAAATGTCTTTACCAAAACCAAATCCATACTGCATTAGAACAATTGATTTAGTTCTTGGAGATACTGATGGAACTGCTTTAAGTGGTTCTAGCGGACCTATTAATAAGCCTTCAAAAGAAATTCAAGAGAATGTAAATTATCTTTACAGTCTATATGGAAGTTCTTTGGTAAACCTCAAGGATTATTTACCTTCAGGATACGTAATAGATGGGTCAGTAGATTATACTTCATATATTCAGGCAGCGATAACTGCAGGACAAAGAATCTACATACCAAAAGGTATATGGACTATATCAGCTCCTTTAAATGTTAGAGGTTTCAGACATTTATTTGGTGCTGGTAGAGGTAACACTATATTAAGAGCTGCTGTTGGACTAACAGACTTTGTAATAAAAAGTGCTGATGGTTCAACTAGTGATTGGTTACCCTATACAACTATTTCCCATTTAACTATTGATGGAGCTGGAAGTACAAACGCCTTTGGCGGGATTTATGCAGAATTTATCACGAAATGGGAATTTGAAAAAATAGAAATTTATGGATTCTACAAAACTACTGCAGTTGGATTACAATTAGACCATGCGTATCAGATACTACATAAAGATTGTTATGTCCGCATGGGCTCGACAGGAGCAGGGAAAAAGGGAGAGGCCTGCTTCAAGGTCGGGGCGACGACAGCAGACCCGGTACACACGACCCATATCACTTTCGACAACTGTTTAGCGCAATATAGTGGAACCGGGTTCCTCTTTGATGATATGAGCAATCGTGGTGGTAATATGACTATAAGACAGTGTGCAGCTGGTAATCATGATTATGGTATAAGAATAAAAGATTTTTATAGAGAAGTTTTAATAGAAAATTCTTTAATAGAAAATACTTCTATCAGAGGTATAAGTGCTACAACAACCTCGTCTTATAATATTCATAATTTAAGACTTGAAGATTTAACTATGTATGAGTGTACTACTGCAGTATTCACCAATAATGTTGATGGTCTTAAAATGAACCATCTAAGATTTGTTGGAGATGATATTGGTGGGCATACAGCATTCAATCTTGCTAACTCTAAAAGAGTTGAACTTGGAACTTATAATATAGAAGATACTGCATATAATACCTTTACGGCAGGAGAAGACCCTAGATTTCCTAATTTGTATCTAAATGATGCTACACCTTCCGTTGCTTTTGGTGCAAGAAAACAAACATTTAAAACTCAAAGTACTGCACCCACTACTATTACAATGTTTGATGATGGTATTATTGGCCAGGAAATATCAGTAATTTTTACTGATAATAATACTACTATAGATTTTACAGGAACTAATTTAAAGGGAAATAATAATCAAGATTATTTAGGACAGGTCAATGATAGGTTGAATTGTATTTTTGATGGAACATATTGGATTTGTACTATTAATTCTGCAAATTCTGGTGAAATAGTACAAGTTATCACTTATCAGACAGGCGCTGTTAATACTGGTGCAACTGTTATGCCTATTGATGATTCTATTCCTACAAATACAGAAGGCACTGAGCTTATGTCGTTGGCTATTACACCAACATCAGCTACAAATAAAATAATTATAGAAATTGAAGCTCAATTATCAGCAGCATCAGCAAATAAAATAGGTGGCGCTCTATATCAAGATTCTAATGTGAATGCTTTAGCAGCAAATTGTATAGGTAATACAGTAAATGGTTGGGATGGGGCCCCAATGCCTTTAACATTAAAACATATTATGACAGCAGGTACTACTTCTCCCACTACTTTCAAATTTAGAGCAGGACCAGCCGGTGCCACCACTATAACATTTAATGGTTCTGGTGGTGTTCGCTTATTTGGTGGTGTTATGGCATCTTCAATAACTATAACAGAAATTAAAGCTTAATTAGGAGATACAGATAATGTCAAATCATTGGTTTGATGAAGCATTTAAATTTACTGTTGGTGAAGAAGGTGGATTTCAAAATGACCCCAAAGACCCTGGTAATTGGTCTGGTGGAGATATAGGAAAGGGTGAGTGCAGAGGTACTAAATTTGGCATTTCTGCTAGAGCTTATCCTATGTTAGATATAAAAAATTTAAAAATTGAAGATGCTAAACTTATATTTGAAACTGATTATTGGAAAAAAGCTGGATGTGATAAATTAAATTACCCTTTAAATATAATTGTATGTGATAATGCTTATCATTCTGGAGTAAGTGCAGCTCTTTCTAATCTTAAACAGTATCCTGATTGGAAAGATTTAATTATAGAGAGAATTGAAGATATGTTAGATATAGTTGATAAAAGACCAACTTCTCTTAAATATCTCAAGGGTTGGGTCAGAAGAACTATAAGATTATATAGAGATTGCTTATATAACGAGCATCCATTATCATAAATATTTAAAATGATTTCAGGAGATTAAATGTCTTTACCATATCCAAATCCTTATTGTATTAAAACAACAGATTTAGTTCTTGGAGATACAAATGGCACTCCTCTAAGTGGTTCAACAGGAGCTGCTAATAAAACATCAAAAGAAATACAAGCTAATTTAGATTATTTAAATACTAAAAGATTACTTGAACATAATGATGATGGGACTCATAAAGCCTGGGTGGATGTAAGAGCTCATAATGGTATTGGTGATGGTGTAACTGATGATACACAAGCCATACAAGAGGCTATCAATGCTGCTAATACTAATGGAATTCTTTTAGTTGACCTTGGTGGAAAAACATGGAGAGTAACAAAAACTATTGACCATAAATCCAATGTTATTGTAATAAATGGTACCATTTATATAGACGATGTAACTACAGATTTAAGTAATGTAGATAATTATCCTATTATAGCTGGGTTTAGAATTCAAAGTCTCCAGAATTGTGGATTTCAATATGTTAAATTTACAGGTAATGCTGCAACTATTGGTAGTATTAGCAGTAATGCTATTTATATTGACTATCCTGATACTGGAGATTCTTCAGGTACAGATGGTCTGTTTATAAATTATTGTACTTTTACAAATATTTCAAGATTTGGAATTACTGGACAGTGTATTGGTGGAACTAATTGGGATATTTCAAATAATAAGTTTTTCCTTAGTGGTGGTGATAATACTACACTTTCTGGATATGGTTCACAAGAAGGAATACAAGGTGGGGTTGATATAATTTATGATGAAGGGGACAGCGTACCTGTAAGAACATTAATTGATACTCTAGTATTTTGTAATAATCAATTTATTATTGATTGTTCTACACAAGATTATCATGGTATTGCTTATAAGATACAAGGTATAAGAAATTCAACAGTATCTAATAATATTGTTCGTAAAGTAGGAGCTTCAAACGTATTTGACCACTCATCTGGAATTTGCACAGTCTATCTTGAAGACAGTGTTTTTAATAGTAATGTATGTGGAGGCAATATTACCAATATAATAAGTCTGCAATTTCAAGGATGTGTTAATGTTATAGCAGATGGTAATTATATAGGTGCCAGCTGGGGTATATTAACGTATAATCGCGGAGCTTATTCTAAAGCAACTAATGGACTTACAGTTAATGGTATAAGAAGTGGATTATCTACTGCTTATCTTGCATTAGGCCTGGGATATAATACTACTTATGGGGTTCTAACTGATGTTATTATATCTGGTTGGAAAGGCGAAATTTATAACTATATGCACACTAGTGCAAGTATGGTACGTATAATTGATAGTATAATTACTAGATATAGAATTACAACAGCTGCTTCAGTTGGGCCTTTAATACTTGAAAGAAATACTATTTATGCTCATGCAAGTGATGTTGATGAAATTTATCTACATAATGTTGTTGCAGTAAATAATCGTTTTATAGGTACAGCAACAGGAGCAGCTGGTTATTATATAGTAAAGATTTATAATTCAATTTTAGAAAATAATATATATGAACAAAGTGTTGGATCTGCATACTCAGGATATATCAGAATATATGATGGAACAATTTCTGAAGTTTGTGAATCTTTAAGTTCTTTTACAACTGGCTCAAGTCAATATTCAGTTTATAACTCAACAGGAACTGAACAGAAAACAACAATAAGCACCACAGCCCCTACTACTAATTCCTGGAAACGTGGAGATAGAGTTTGGAATCCATATCCAGCAGCTGGTGGAACCGAAGGATGGATATGTACAACTGCCAGTCCTTCAGGTGTTTGGAAGACTTTTGGAGTAATAGAAGCTTAATAAATATTTAAAATGATTTCAGGAGATTAAATGTCTTTACCATATCCAAATCCTTATTGCATATTTAAAAATGACCTTGTAATAGGTGATACTACAGGAACTCCTTTGAGTGGTTCTACTGGTAAATCTAATAGACCACATAAAGAGATTCAAGCTAATGTAGATTATATATATAGCTTACTAACAAATCTTTCAATGGGTGGATACTCTAATACTTTAACTCAGATGAGAAGCCAGGTAAATCCATACCCTGCTTCAGTAGAGTCTTTAGCTACAACATTATATGGTGAAATTGAAAGAATCAGGTATCAACTTAAATTAATCTTAGGAGAAGATTATTGGTATTATGTACCAGATTCTAATTTAAATGATACTGTTACTAAATCTAATTTGCAGAATAATGTTCATACTTATACTGTTTTAAGTGGAACTAATACTTATACTGGTAGTTTAACACCTGCCTTAACTACTTATACAAATACTAAATTTACTGCTAAAGTTACAAATGCTAACACTTCAACTACACCAACTATAAATTTAAGTAGTTTGGGGCCTAAGACAATTAAAAGAAATACTGGAGCTCTCTATAAAGGTGATATACAAGCTGGTGGAATATATGACTTTGAATATAATGGAACGGACTTTATAATTTTAAATCCTTCTAAAGCTGGTCCTTCGGAAAGTTTAAATTCTATACATATATTACCAACAGCAGGATCTACTGCAGGTACTAGGAATATTACTTTGCCTGCAGGTACTTGGCAATTAATTCTTGAAAGTAATGCTACTTGTCAAGATAGTTCTGGGACTTATACTCAAGTGGCTTCAATAGAAGGAATATCATTAAATACTAGTATAACTTTTGACAGATCTGGTAGTTCTGGTTTTGGACGAAAAATTTATGGATATGATATGGATGTAAATACTTTAATATTGGGTGATGATACTACAGTAACAATGGCTATTAGTGCAGGAATTCCTTCTACAAACGTTGCTGGAAATGGTTCAAAATTTACAATAGAAAGAATATCCTAATGATTACTATAATTAAAAAATTCTATAAATGGATAGCCTTAATATTTGGTATAATACTTATTTCTTTGCTTATTAATACAAATACAGGTAAAAATTATGTGAATTATATAAAAGATAATTTTACTAAAGATTATACCAATATTGTAAAAACACTTGAAGAAGAAAAAAATAAATTTGAACATCAATCTGATACATATAAAGCTCTTTATGAAGATTTACAAAAAGATAAAGATAAATTAGTCAAAGAAAGAAATACGTTAAAAGTTAAAATTAATAGTTTATCTGTTGAATTAAAGACTATTCAAGAAAAAAAGAAGAACATACAAGACCCAAAGGATATATATGAAGCATCTAAAACACTCAATAATCTTGGCTATACTAATACTATTACAGACTGTCAATAGTTCAGCAAAAGATACCCTTGTATTTGAGGATATAACATATTTAACTACTGAACTTCAACAATGTCAAATTTTAAAAGAAGAAAATATAGTTCTTCTAAACCAAATAAATACTTATTCTTTTGATATAAATATTTTAGAACAAACAATTTCTACTATAGAAGCTCAAAATGTTATTCTTCAAAAAGAAAATGAGAATCAAAAAAAGTATTTAGAAACTATGAATAGTTTTATTATAAAATATGATGGGCTTTTAACAGAACAGAAAAAAATGTATGAGTTAATAATAAAAGAAAGTAAACCCTCTTTTTGGACTAAAGCTAAAAATGCAGTTGGATTGATTGGCATAGGTATAATATTAGGTGTGGGGGTAATATTACTTTAAATGGAAGTATTAGCAGAAATAATAAGAGCTATATTTGCCGGGGCTGGAATATTGGGAGTGCTGTCTTTTTTATCAGTAGCAGTAAATATAGGTCTGGTGATTCTTATATACAGAGCATATACTTATTGTTCTGCTTCAAGTCACTGTTCCTTACAAGAATCAAATATTAAAGATGCATTACTTGCAAGTAAAAAAGATCTTTTAGATTCGCTTGAAACTATGGTGTCTTCTCTAAAAAAGGAATTAGAATTAGTATCTTTGACTGAACACCAACCTCTTCGAGAGATGTTAATTAAAATAACAGCTTCTATTGAATTATTAGCAAAAACTATTGAGTATGCTGCTAAGAATGAAAGAGCAAGATAATCATACTAACATAGATTCAGTTGCTAAGCTTATTAATGAGCTCAATTCAATTATTATTTCAAAAGTTGATAATGATATTAACTTTTCAAAGAAGTTTTTTGAGAATTTAACTAGAGGTGTTGATATAAAAGAAAATTTTAAAATGTTAAAAAAATACTTTTAAGGAAATTATGAAACGTATATTAGAATTTTTTCAAGATGAGTGTTTAGCTTTATCCATGACAAGACTAACACAATTCTCTTGTATATTTGGATATTTAGTTTGGGCTACGTATATTACATATACAACAAAAGTTATACCAGATATTCCGTATCAATTAGCATTTTTAATTGGTAGTTTATACGCTATCAATAAAGTAGGACCAAATATTAATATTGGGCAGAAAAAGGCAGAATAAGTGGGAAATATTATAAGCTCTGTTGGGACTATTGCAAGGTCAACTAAAAACTCTCAACAAAGAACAATAATACATGATGGCACTTACTGGTGGACATTTTATAAAAAGAGTGGAAATGCTAATACACTTTTTTATGCTTATTCTACTAATCTAACATCATGGAATGAAAGTTCTACTGGTTTAATATCTGTAAATAATCAAGATGGTGGAACATTAGATGTTTTATATAATAATACTGTAGTTATACTTAGTTTTTTAAATGATTCTTCACTTCCTAGAACATACCTGCGTGGTGTAATATCTGGAACTACTATTTCATGGGGAACTGAATTAGATGCATCTAATTCTTCATTAACATTTAACGCAAGTGCTGAAAGATGTAATGCTCTTTGCTTACAAAGTGATAATAAAATAATTTATGCGTATGATGATGTTAGTGGAAATATATCCATTCGACGCTCTACTAATACTATAGGGCCATCATTTGCTGATACTGGGACTTCATGGATAACTATCTCTGGTATAAGTCTGGGCAATTGGATTTGGCGTCTTAAAATACTTGATATATCTGATAGTATTTTAGCAATCTGGAATGATACCTCTGGTGGAAATGACTATTTACGATGGAATAAATGTTTAAATACTGGAACTACATGGGACGTGGCCACCAACTTTTTCAGCGCAACAGTAGGGGCTGATGGTCGTCAATGGGATGCTGTAAAAGTTACATCTAATGATATAAAAATACTTTGCATAAATGCTACAAATACTTTTGCATTTTATAAACATAATGGAACTTCTGTTAGCTCTTCAACAGCCCCAACATGGCCAACGAATGGATTAAATATAAACTCAGGAATTTGTTTAATTACTGATAATACTGATATTTGGGCTTTTGTTATTCGAGGAGACGCCAATAAAACTTTATCTTATAATAAATACACAACTTCTCTCGATTCTTGGTCTGGTTGGATTGATATAGAAGAAACTACAGATGGTACTGATTTAACATGTACTTATTCTTCAGTTACGAATAAAATAGCACTTCTTTATACTAAATCTAATGGCAGTAATTATGACATTATAGTATCAACATTATCTTTTGGCCCTAATGGGGCATTAATTCCTATTTTTATTAATCAATATAGACAGAGGTGGTCATAAATGAGATTTCTTAGAACAAATACTGAAACTAGAATTACAGTCGGTCCATTTCTAGATAAAACTGATGGAATAACTCCAGAAACGGCATTAACAGTAACAAATTGTCAAATTAATATGACAGTAGATAACAATGGCATTCCTGAGTTAGTTTTATCTGCCATATCACCTACTCCTTCTGGCGGTAATAATGATATGGTTCATATAACTAATGATACTGCTGGATTTTATGATTTAGAATTGACTGCACAGAATACAAACTATGTAGGTAGAGCTATGTTAGCTATTACTGATTCTGCAAATCATTGTCCGGTATTTCACGAACTTTCGATTATTCCTGCTAAAGTATATGACTCATTAATTCTTGGTTCAGATATTTTAGAAACTGATACTATTGCATTAAGCGGTAGTGGACAAAGTCTAATAGATTTAAAAGATTTTGTAGATATTGGGTATAATCCAATAACTCATAAAATTGAAGGTGTTGTAATAACTGATACTGCTACAACAGTTACAAATAATGTTGGTATAACACCAACAGGTATTGATAATATTTTAGATGAAGTTATTGAAAATACATTAACTTTAAGAGAGGCCTTGAAAGTATTTTTTGGTGTTCTTGGGGGTAAATCTTCTGGTGGTGGAACTTCCACATTAATATTTAGAGACCATGCAGATTCATTAAATAGAATAACAGCAACGGTTGACAACAATGGTAACAGAACAGCTGTTACCTTAAATGTGACTTAAGGAGAAAGATATATGAAAAAAATTCTTTTAATACTTTTACTTTTACTTTTTTGGCCTATTTATAGTTATTCTTCTTGTATTAATGGTAATATATATAATATCATGGGCCAAATGAATAATTCTGCAGGAGATCCTGTAACGGGTAAAATTCTTTCTGAAGTTAGATTTGATTTTTTCTATACTGATGGTACAACATCTTTAAATAATAATGCTATAGCTGAAATGGGTCTGGGTTGGTATAGATACACATATACTAGTAATGGTAAATCTGGTGTTTATACCATGAAAGATTCTACAGCTACTCATAAAAACTATCATAATTTTTTAGACATACATTGTAATGCTCAAGAAAAAACAAAGACGGTAAGTATGGTAACAGCTTCGACTGGTAATAGTTCTACTTGGAGAATACCAATTGATGAAACTTCTGTAATCGCTGTTTCAAATAACTATATCGGAACATATTTAATATGTAATACTGAGATAAGAGAAGTTGTAGCTACAGTAAATGGAACTCCAGATCTTATTATAATAGAGCCAGGCAGGCCATTTTTATCTGCTCCTGCTTCTACAATATGTCAAATAATATGGAAATAATATGAAAAAAATTATAATATTTTTATTATTTTTTATTTTTTTAATACCATCAATATCTCAATCAGCTCCAGTTTTAAATTTCTCTGATATTACCTCAGGTCCTAAAACTGGCAATGGAGATGGACTTGGAGATGGAGCTATCGTCACCGTATGGGGGAATAACCTTGGTAGTTCTCAGGGCTCCTCAACTGTCCACATAGGCGGCGCACTGGCATCCCATGTATATTATTGGGAAAACGCAGACACTGCTGGCTTAAGTGGCCCAGCAGAGCTGTATACCTACCACAAGATGCAGTCCATCGCCTTTGCTGTGAGCTCCACCGCTGCGGATGGTGTTGGTACAATATATGTCACTGTGGATGGTGTGCAGTCAAATACCCTCCCGTTTACCGTGCGCAGCGGGAACATCTATTTTGTTAAGACCACTGGCAATAACGGAAACGCCGGTTCATGGGCGAGCCCGTGGGCAACGCTAAACTATGCTGCCAACAATGATGTCAGCCCTGTTGCACCTGGCGATATCGTTTATGTAGGCAACGGCGTCCAAGAGCTGACTGGCGTAGCCTTGAGAAATCACTTCGCCTCGGCCGACAACCCAATAGCTTTAATCGCGTATCCAGGAGCGACCGTGCTAATACAAAACTCTGGCACATACGGCCTCGGCAACACTTATGGCACTTCAACATATATACATACCTCAAAGTTTATAATAAAATCCAATGGTACTGGCATGGACACTAACAGGGGGATGAGAGCCATTGCTCACGAGATAACAAATTATCCCAGCGGATGTGCTACTGGTGCTACCGGAGCAATTTCAGGAAATAGTAACGGGCAAGACGCTGCTGGTGGCGGGATAAAGGTATTCGGTAATTATGTGCATGACTTTGGATGTGAGACAACATCTGCATGGCATCATGTATTTTATATCTCTAACCGAAGCGGGGTGGCAAAGGAAGCTTATGAATTAGGGTGGAATTATTTGTCTGACAATAAAGTCCATCACGGCCTGCACATCTACGACGAAGGTATATCTGGAGGGTGGACTGGCACGCTAAGGGTCCATGATAATGTAGTTGTCAATCAGGTAGGCGTAGGATTTGGAATTAAAAATATGGCCTATGATGGTTATCCACGTTTTACTATGCCTGTTGAGGTTTATAATAATTTGATGATAAATGTTGGACTTGAAATCAGTGGGTGTCCTGAACATCATCATGTAGCTTTTACGCTTGGTGGACTGTCTAATGAGTCCCACGTAAAGGTATATAATAATGTCATTTATGATTATGGCGTATCTGGTTACGGCCACGCCATAGATGTCCAGTCAGGTGGCGACGCCAACAGATTTGGTGGAACATGGGAGTACATTAATAATATCGTAGTTGATACTCATGACAGACCTTATGAGTACCCTACACAAGAAGATGTACCAGAAATTCATTCCAACAACATCTGGTATAACGGTGGAGATGGCATACCTTCTGCGCCGACTTGGTCGGCAGGAGACAGCACAGCCAACCCTGATTTTGTCAATCCTGCATCGTATGACTTTACCCTCAATTTAACATCACCAGGATATAATGGAGGATCTTCTTCTGTATCATCAGTTGTAACAACAGATATTATAGGAATCTCAAGACCTCAAGGCTCAGATTTTGACATTGGTGTATATGAATATATTACTCAAAGCTCAGTGGGCCGCTCGAAGAATCGTATTAAATTTAACTCAAGAAATGGAGATAATTAACACATGAAAAAAATAATATTAACTTTATTATTTTTTAGTTGCTTCATATTAGAAGCAAGTGCTATTGATAAAAGAATAACAGCTTCTAATACTTTTAAATTTGGAATATTTGATACTTCAACAATATCAAATGGTGTAGCAGGATTAACATTATCTGATATAGTAATTAAAGTACAATGTGCTTCTACTGCAACTACAATAAATGAAACTGGTGATACTCTTACAGATGAACTTGGTGGATATTATAGACTTACAACTAATGATGTTTTAACTCCAAATAATGAAGATGAGTGTTTTGTTTGGGTTGAAGGCTCAGGAAATTACTTAGGATTACTCGCAAAGGCTCCTGTAAAGTTTAAAGTTATTGGAGCTACAATGACTACTGTTGGTGTAGCCACAAATTCTGATAAATCTGGTTATGTTCTTGCAGGAACAATATCAGGAACAGCCCAAGGAGGTTCTACATCTACTACTATAGTAGATACAGTTAATTTAACCTCTACAATGGGAGGAGCTTATATTGGAGGAGTTGCTTTAGTAGATGGTGAGACTGCTATAATAAAATCTTTTAATTCAAGTACTGATACTATAACATTAGCATCAACCCTTTCTGCAACCTCAGCTGGTAAAACATATTATTTAATTCCTCAAAATCTTTGGGAAATATTAAGCAGAATTAGAGCTTCAAAATAGTATAAATATTTTAAAGAGGTATATAGTGAAACTATATTTAAAAGAACCAATAACAATACCATTTGCCTTAAATGATACTTCAACTGGGGTCTCAATTAAAATAATGAGATTATCTGATGGATATTGGCTAGATTTTAATGATATGACGTTTAAGAATTCTGGATGGACTGCAGATTCTTCAGCTATGACAGCAGACTCAAATAATGTTTGGAAATATAGTTGGACTGCTCCACAATTAGAAGATAAATATCAAATTATCTTCATTAATCAAGAGACTGGATTTTCATATTCAGGTCCATTACTAGAAGTAATTGGAAATATTTATATTACTATTCAAAGCGATGCAGGAAATGGTATAAGCACATTTAAAACAGATTTGACAGAATCAACTACTGATTTTTTTCAATCACCATCACTAATTAAATTCATTACTGGTAATAATACCAGTATAGTTAAAAAAATACCAGCCACTGGAAGTTTTAATGGTACTACAAAATTTTTGACCATAACAGGAACATTACCATTTATTCCTCAAGCTGGTGATAAAGCTATACTGATTATAAGCTAATGGGATTATTACTCCTAAATACTGATGATGGTTATATAAATATTTCAAAAGAAGCAATATTTTCAAAAGAAATATTATCTTCTGTATTGAGTTCAACATCTTTTTCTTTGTCAAATAGTTATTTTGACAGTAATTTTTTCTTGATTAATTATTGGGCAACATATTTTCCTACATTTGAATTATCAGAAACAAATATAAATTTAGAAATTCTTTCTTCTTTAACATTAAATAAAAATATCCCTACAGAATGGGGTGGTATATTAGAAATTGATAAATATGGTGTAATAAATTTTGATATTCAAAAGTATTTGACTCTTAATAAATCTTTTTCATTTGAAGAATTATTAATGCTTATTCAACAATCTGGTATAATTATCAATACTGGATATTTTGCAAGCACATATTTTAATAACCTTTATTGGACTGAATATTTTCCTGAATATACATTAGAATTAGACTTAATAAATATATCAGATATTCTTGGACCTGTAAAATCCGAGAATGAGTCTCCAGTAGAATGGGAAGATATAATAGTATTTGATAAGAATTTTATTATCCCTACAGAATGGGGTGGTATAGTATATTTTGATAATAACTTTGCAGTTCCATTTGAAAGTAATAAAGGTATTTCTTTAAATGCTTTAGCGTCATATGAGAAATTATCACAAGTAACAGACCAAGTTGTAACTCCTTTTAGTAGTTCAACGAGTTTGTCTCTTAATAGACAAATTTCTTATGAAGAATTATTAGAATTATCAACACAAAATGTTATTCCATATGGGAGTTCAGTTGGAATAACAGTTAATAAACAAACTTTATTTGAAGAATTATTGAGTGTAGATAAACAAAGAACTGTACCAATCGAAAGTTTAACTACAGTATCATTTAATGAGCATATTCCTTTTGAGGCGCTATTTTATACATTAAAACAAAATGAGATTTCTTTTGAATGGACAGGAACTTTAACATTATTTGATAAAAATTATGCTATACCAGTTGAATGGCGTGGTGAGGTAGTATATGATAAAAACTTTACAATCTCCGTTGAAAGTTTAAAAAATACAACAGTTAACAAGAATATATCATTTGAAGAATTAACAAATTTAATAGTAGCTGGTATAATACCTTTTGATAGTTTAAGAACTACAGTATTTCTTAATAAAGACTTTATTGTTCCAATTGAGACACTGATAACAATGTCTAATGAGCAAGTAGCTGAATATGAATCTTTACTTGGAATAATAGAATCTGGTATAATACCTTTTGATTATGATGGCATAATCTTATTTAATGGAACAATGTATTTAAGAAATTTGAAGGTACTAACAAATAAATTAAAAAATATAAAGATAATACAATAAGGAGTAATAAATGAGTATTACAACAGATGAAATTAAATTTTATGGTTCTGCTGTTATGGCAGAGGATGATGTAACAACCGCAATCGGCGGTGCAATAGCACTTACAAAGAAAATTGAATTTACTCAAATGAGTGGTAATAGTACATTAGAAGCTGTTTCAAGCTCTGTTTCTGATACTACCCAAACTATTACAGTTACAGGAAGAAATGCTGCTGGTACAATTATAAGTTCAGCTGTTGTACTAACAGGAACTTCTCCAGTAGCTCTCGATGCTTTAACATTTGAAAGAATACTTAAAGCTACTTTAAGCGGAACTGCAGTAGGTACTGTTACAATCAGAAATTCTTCTGGTGGAACTGTTTGGAGTACAATGGAACCTGGACTAACAGAAGTTAGAGTTCCATTTTATAACTCTGCGGCCGACCCATCAGGTGGTGCTGAAAAGACCTACTATGAAAAAATATTTGTTAAAAATACAAATGCTACTTTATCTTTACTTAGTGGGCAAATTTCTGAACAATCTGACCCAACAGGCCTTATAACTTTTGGAGTTGCTGCTACTCTTAACGATTCAGGAACAAATGGAGCTAATAACAGACAAGTTGCTCCTGGTGCTATTACCTTTAATAATTCAGCAAAAAATGTTATTACTGGTGAGCTGCCTGCAACAGAATATCAAGGTATTTGGTTAGAACTAAGGTTACCAGCTGGTAATGCAGCTCAAAAAAGTACATATACATTAAAAGTAACAGGAACAAGTATATAATAAGGTTAGACAAAATACAACTAGGTCTTAAAGACCTCAGATAACAAAAAGGAGAAAATAAATGGCACAAGGAGATATTGTAATTTTCAATGAGGCACTGGCAAAAATGCTGGATGGTGATTGGGCTTCAACTGACAATTTTTATGTAGCGATATGTGATAACACTGTGGCCCCGACTGCTACAACCGTTACACCCGTACTTGGGGACTTCACAGAGGTAGGAACGGCTGGGACATATGTGGCTGGTGGCACTAACCTCGGTGCACTTTCAGCCCTCGTGTCACAGACCGGCACAACCATGACCTTTGACTCTGCCACAAACCCTTCGTGGGCGCAGCACACCTCAAATGACATTGACGCTTATTGGGGTATCATATACAATTATACAGACCCAGCAAAGGATGCGGTAGGATATGTAGACCTCGGCGGCCCTGTCAATATGACCGCAGGCGACCTCACGATAACATGGCCTGCTAACGGTATATTCACCATAACCAAGGCTTAATGATGGCCGACTATGACTGCTAAGTGGGAGATAGACAAATTAATCCATCTTAAGGATTTCCCTTCTACTCTGGTGGGGACTTCCTTGAAGGCGTGGCGAACTAATGTAGGTGAGACAGCACTTGAACCTTATACACCATCTGTGGTGGGTTCAAGTGCGACAGTTTTTTTAGTAGAGGACTATGGGGCTGTCGGAGACGCTCAGTTTAAGAATGATGGAGCCATGAACTCTGGCTCCAATGTCGTTTACGCCAACACCTCGAATCCATTTTCTTCCGCCGATGTTGGGAAGACACTTGTCATTCCAGGCGCGGGTGCGGCAGGCGATCAACTTCAAGGGACAATTACTTCTTTTACAAGTTCATCTCAAGTTCAGTTAAGCGTTGCAGCTTCAACTACCGTATCTGCGCAAAGATTTGTATGGGGGACGGACAATACAACACCCGTTCAAAATGCCGTTGATGCTGCAAAAGCTGTTTTTGGTGGTGAGGTTATCTTTCGTTCAGGCACGCCTTACTTAATCACTGGGCAGATTGTGCTCGGCGGCACATCGCTGAGAATACCAGTGGTCTTGCGGGGTGATACTCATGGCCCGTGGACTCCGTATAATTACAGCACAGCCTTCCCCTTGTTTTACATAACGAATAAGATCACCCCTGCGATTTCAATGGGGTGGAACTGCACAATCCAAGACTTAGCTTTTTTCTATCCAACGCAGATGCGGTTAACTGATACCGCAGAGACTATTCAGCCGTGGGTTTTCCCAATGACTATTCAGTATAGAGGAGCCTGCACTATTACACGGTGCACATTCATTAACAGTTATGACGCTATGGGGGTTGGGACTGTTCTTAATGATGGCGGCCATACCTCAAGAATCAGCGATAACCATATAGGGGCTTTCAATGTCGGCATTAATGTAGACCACACAAGGGATGTTTGCTACTTCACCAATAATCATCATTGGGTTTTTTATAATATTTTTGAGGGGTTCTGGCAAGCGTTCACTGACCAATCAAGATGGTCTAATTTTACACCAAACGGCCCTTGTGGAATGCGTGTACGAGGAGCTGACCAGCAGCACATACATAATTTCTTCACGCTCGGCAAACATACAGGCCTGCGCATCGAGGCGAGTCCTTACGGTCAAAATGGATTAGAAAAGAGCTACGGAGTTGGAACGAACTTTCACTTTGATTTATCCTGCGTTGGAATTGATGTTACAAGGACCAGTTCTTTCGGATGGGCTTTTTCTAACATCGGCTGGACAGGGGCAGATACAGGCGGAACAGGCGGCGTTCCTCCTCCGGGCGGGTCTTCTGGGTCAAATTATTATCTGGTAAGGGTGGCAGGGATTTCAACAGTAAAAATACACGGCGGGTGCGGTGGTCAAAATAAAGCGCAGTCTTGGCAGATAGCAAAACAGGCGGGGACAAACTCCAAGCTCCATGCACACAATCTCATAAATTATAACCCCGTCGGGGTGCTTACCGCGCCGAGCATACCCGCTTCTGGAGTGGCTCTTTTAAATGATTTCCCCGTGACTTGCAGGGTACATATAACTGGCGGGACTGTTACCGGAGTGAGCATAAATGGAACGGCTACGGGCTTGACACAGGGCATTTTCATGTTAGAGCCGGATGAGACAATTACTTTAACCTATAGCTCTGCACCCTCGTGGGTATGGTTTGGAAACTAAATGATACGCTGGATTATAAGCCCTGTCGTAACAGTTGATATTCCATCCGAAGAAGGCGGTGGGAGTCGTAGATACCCACAACTTTGCTATGGAGATAAATATCCATGCGTTCAATGGGGTGCGGTCTTTCTTGGTGATAAATCCCTTGTGCGATTTGATGTTGATGAGGTCTTGGCTATTAATCCCGCTGACTTCATCGAAGAGCTTACCACGCCGGAACAATGGACGGTCTTTTACTCGGTTCATCCTGAAATGAAAAACAGATGGAGTGACCAACCCTAATGGCAGATACAGTTGAGACAAGATATTATTGGCCTGATACGCACACAGTCAACGGTCTTCTTGCCAAGCGTCTCCTTACTTCGACACATACCGGAGGAAGCGACTATGCTCGCATATATGAACTTACTGGCACTTATAATTATAATTTTGATGTAATCGTCCGCCATTCGGGTGGTTCAGAGGACGTAATTGGTTCTGCGATAGCTCAAACCAGTCGAAGTGCAACCGGTTCAGGTAACGAAAACGCAACATGGTCTTGCCCTTCTACATCACTTGTATCAACAGATGCTGTAAAGGTTGTTGGTCGTGTCAGTAAAACTTCATCTGCTACAATAGTCTATATCACTGAGGCCGTTTCAAGCTGGGCTGGCGCTGAAAAGGATAGACTTGTTAATGCCACGTGGACTTTTTATCGCCATACGTCGACTGGTACTTTCGATGGCGATGTATACGGTCAAATACTGCTGTCTGGTAATCCAGGTTCAGGTGTGTATTACAGCTATATTACAGGGTTCACTTATGGTCTCGCCGCTGGAACCAATGTTACATGTACAACGGCTCCGCTTACTCTAACAACCTTTCCAGCAGCCGTTACACTGATACAAAATGTCAACACGATAACAGCTCCGCTTACTCTAACAACCTTTCCAGCAGCCATAAGGTTGAATGTCAATGTTGTCACCACAACAGCTTTATTGATGCTTACAGCCAATACAGCTGGTGTGTCGTTAGGCAAGGATGTTGTCACCACAACAGCTTTATTGATGCTCACAACCTATCAATCAGTAGTGAACGCGTCTACAAATATTCAGGCAGTGTCTGCGCCTCTTACACTTACAACCTACCCAGCTTCATTGGTTTCAGTAATCAATATAGACGCAACAACAGCTGCGTTGTCGCTCACAACCTACAATGCTGATATTAATCTTGATAGAAATATAATTACAGCCACAGCAGCGCTTATACTAGCAACACCGGCGGCGGGGGTTAACGCAGAAACGAACATACCAGCCTTAACAGCTGAACTTAACCTCACCACCTATGCTGCTGATGTGAATCTTAACAGGAATATATCAGCGGTCACAGCTACGCTAACTCTCACAGCCTACAATGCTATGATTGAGTCTGCTTCTAACCAGGCCACGATTCTAAGCGTTGATGGATTTCCACAAAACGCGCCGGTAGAATATAAAATCCATGACGCGATACTTGGGCTGATACAAGATTGGACAAGCGTTGGAGTATATGAAGTCCAAGGGCCAACTAAATCAGCATACTATATAACTACTTCAGTCATCGGTATAGAATCAGGCACTAGTGGCATTATATACTGGCGCACAAGTGACCTTGAATATGAGGCTAGTGAGTCTTATGACTTTGTGAATATCGGACTGACGCTTGCAAGAGCGTTAGCAGGCGGGTTAGCACTTGAGGCGAGTGTGCAGTCCCGCCTTGCTTCCGCGTCCTACACAGCTCCAGATAATGCTAACATTTTAGCTATCAAGGGTAAAACAGATAACTTACCAGACCAACCAGCAAATGAAGTAACAATAAGTGCTATTAAACTTATGACTGAATTGATGTATAAAATGGAGAAAGGTAAATTAAAGCAAGTAGATAATATTGATGGTACCAAAACTTATACATATTATGAAGACGACTCTGAGGCTGTACAAATAATAGAATTCACTTTAGATACTACTGGGAAGATAAGATATACAGGAATTGAAGGATGATAGATGTTTACTTCATTAATAGTAAAAGGTAGGTTAGGCCCAGGAATTTTTGCAAAAGGTTGGTTTGGAACTTGGCCAACTACAATAGAAGTATCAACACTTGAAGTAGTTGGATTGAGCAATGTTTTATGTACCAGTCCCTCCTTAAAAAATATTAAATTGAATGATTCTTCTTTATTTAATATTTTAAATATGACAACAAAATTAAAATATATAACTTTAAAGGAATAATATGGCTACAGAAAATAAAATAACAGTTTTTACAGATATTATATTAGAAAAAACTACTCCACTTATTACTGCTGATTTATTAGATGAAAGCGATAATCCCATAGATTTAAATGATATAATCACTTTAACTTTGACTTATTATTGTCTTAGTGATACCCCAACTAATACAATAATAAATAGTAGAAATGAGCAAAATGTTCTTAATACAAATAATGTCTTTGTGACAAATACTGGGGCACTATCTTGGTATATGCAAGAAGCTGATACCACAATGACAGATTCTACTTTAAAAGAAGTAATATACAGAGCAGTATTTAAATGGACTTACACTACTGCACATGGGACAAGGACTGGCAGGCATGTACTTGATATGACTATATTTAATTTAGAGAAGTTGATTTAATAGTCAAGTCCTCTTTTCACGAAATTCTTTTAAAATCTTTTCAGTTTCTCTAATAGACTTTTGACTTACAATAGCTTCTTTACAAAAACTACATTCAAAAATGCAGTAATTTGGTATAACTATTTTATGATTTTTATAAATGAAAGTTTCATCTATGTTTTTTTTATGAAGATGTCCTTGACAACAAAAAGGGCAGCATTCTCCATCTAATAAAAAATCTAGCTCTTCATTATTCATTTATTTACCATACAACCTTTCAATCAATGACTGCATTCTCATTCTTCCTACAGGGTTAGATGTCACCAATGTAATCTTCTTTGGAAGATGCTCAGGATGTTGTTCAAGCCAGCAAAGAACATCATATCCTGTATATTCTTTGATTTCATAACTGAAATTCCCATCAATATCTAAATATTCACTTCTAATTAGTGATTTGAGGAATTCATCTTCAGTACACCCTTTTTCATTTTCAGGAATCTCAAAATCTGCAAGGTCATGGTCAAGAAGTAGCACATCCCATTTTTCAGACTGTAGGGCTGCAATCCCATCTTTGTAGTTACGAGCTATGGTATCAACATCTGAAAAATTTCTACAATCATCAATAAGAAGAATTCTCATTTACTTTATCCTTTCAAATTAAATTTGGTGCGAGAGGAGGGATTCGAACCCTCAATCCTAAGGGCATTTGGGCTTAAACCAAATGTGTATGCCAGTTCCACCACTCTCGCAATTTTCAATTATTTTTTAACTTCTTAGCCCTGATATAATTACCACCCTTTGGTGTTATATTTAATTGAACCAAAGCCTGCCTTATAGAAGGAGCATCATTAAGTGCTTTACAAAATTCTTCATCAGATATCTTCTTTTTTGTTATATTTCTACCTTTCCAAGTTAAAGTTTGACTATGACAGTTTGGACATAAAAATCTTAAATTATCCTCTTTATTATTTTTATTATTACCATCTATATGGTCCAGCTCCAAGACTATTGGTTTACCAAACCATTCTTTAGTTTTACATATACAACATACATTTTCTTGAGAAATTAATATTATTTTCCTTCTTTGGCCATTTGGTAAATTTTCAAATGGCACATCAATATACTTTTGCTGTAAATTTCTTCTTTTGGTTTCTTGTGCTTTTATTCTATCTTCTTTTGTCCAAATATATCTACGTTCATCAAAACCTTTATTAAAGGATTTACCCTTACTGTTTTTATTTCCCTTTAATTTTTCACTAACCTTTTCGTTTATTTCCTTTCTTTTGTTTTTAGTACTAAATGAACTAGCACACTTTTTGCAACAAAATCTTCCAGACCCATAAGTTCCATCATGAACTTTCAAACAAGTTTCACATATAACAACCATTAAATTTCGAACCTCCACACACTTTTACAAATATTTATATATGTGAAGGTTCTTTTAATTAAGACCCTATTTAATTAATCTATTGTTCCAGCTACAATCCAGGTCCTATTATGAATGAACCTGATAACATCTTCGGCTGTATACTGAAACAACTGTTTCCTGTCATTATACAGCCCTACTGAAAATATATCATTGTCTATGACTTCAATGAATTTAGTACTATCACCAAATCCATCTCTGTGTATTATCCTTAGACCTTTACCCATTTTCAATCCTCCTCAATATCAGATTTAGACTGTATATTACTTTCCTTTCATCATGTGAGCATATATTGCATTAGCTCTGGTCTTTGCCCAAGCCTCTTCTTTTCCTTCAGTGACATACCTGTTTATTATGGCTGTTTTGATAGCCTCTTTGCCCTGTCCTTCGTCTATCATATTTTTGCAGAACTGTTTATAGCTAACATTTTCCCTTGCAAGAGACGCACTCACAGCAGGCCTCTGAGCAGCTATTTGAATGACCTCTGTGGGATGATTAAAAGGTGTTATAACCAAAGGAAGATACAATCTGGACTTGCATTTATTGCAACGATGTCCAGAACCAGCCTTTACTTTTTTATACATTCTTTCAGTAACATGATGGTTCATATAATCACATTTAACTACATGATGATATATGTTGGACATATCATAATCATGACACCTGGAAGGATCTGCTCCCATCTCTCTCATGATACGAGCCCATATATAACTGTGGTCGCTTTTTCCTCGCCTTGTAACATCTACGAGGTGAGCTATTTCATGATCTACTGTATTATTTAACATATCATCAAAGTCAGTATGTAGAAACTGAACATTGTATCTGAGCTGAAGGTTCGAAAGTTTCAAAGGACTGTGAGACAACCCACCACCTTCTCTTTTCCAACAAGCCTGTCCAGCTGTTCTGCCTCTGAGGTCAAACCGGATTCTAACACCTGAAATCTGATACTGTTGAAGAAGACTTTCTGATTTCTTTCTGATAGCTTCAATCTTTTCATTTAAGGTCATTTCAACAACCTCCACATATATTCAATGTATAAAGATTATAACATTTTAAGGATTGTTTGTCAAGAATAATGTACTAAATTTGCCACCCTTATTCTCATGCAAGCATCCAAGCCTTTCTCTCTGTTATACCATCAGTTGAAAATACTACCTTAAGTTTATCTTCCGAAATATCATCAACATTAACAGTTATAAATTGAGGATTCTTATTCAAGAAGTAATCATAATCTTCCTGCTCTAATCCTCCCAGACCTTTGAAGTAACTTATTTTATATCCTTTCAGCTTACCCTGCTTCTCAAGATTATCATATTGGGCCTTATCATAAATATAAATTTTATCATTTCCCTTTTCAGCTATATAAAGTGGTGACTTAATAAAACATATTTTCTTTTGAACAAATAATTCTGGCCAGTACTTATAAAAGAAATTTATAAGAAGAGCTTTTATAGCATGTCCATCTGGATCTTCATCCGCAAGCAAAGTAATCTTTCCATACCTAAGTGAAAGGGCTCTTTCGCCAACCTTCAAGCCTATTGCATTTAACATATCTTGTATTTCTTCATTTTGAAGAACCTTTGATGGTGTCAAATCATATACATTCAGTACCTTTCCTCTCAGAGGAAGGAAAGCATGGACTTTAGGATTTCTTACTACTGCCCCGCTGAACGAGGCTGAGTCCCCTTCTGTTAAAAATAGAATACATTCTTCTCTATCTATACTATTAGCATCAATTAACTTTGCTACTTTCTTCTTGACTATTTGTTTTTGTTTAGCCTTAACATCTTGAAGTTCTTTTAATTGTTGTTTAACTTTTGCTTCTTCAGTTATTTTATTAATGATTGTTTCATTTGAAAGTATCTTCTTATAAAACCTATCAGTTAATATATCAGCAAATAAAGGCTTGACTTCTTCTACTGTATTCTGAACCTTTTCTTTTGTCTGGGATGAAAATATAGGATTATCAAGATTCAGTTGTATAAAAAGAGTTAGGTGATTTTTAATATCATTTGCTCTTAGAGCAACCTTACATTTCTTCTCTAGTTTTGGTTTAAGCTCATTTACTATCTCTGATATTACATAATCAACAGGTGTCCCCCCATGAAAGGTATTAGCTCCATTGACTGTTGCTGAAAAAAGGAACTCTCCAGATTCATGACCTGCTAAGATTACTTTAGCTTTTTCTCCTTCTTCAATTACATAATCATCAGTATAATTCTTAACTATATCCTTGTACTTCTTTGAATCTATCTTTTCATCATTAAAAGTAAACTTGATTTCAGGAAATGAAAAAGCAAGGTCTTCTACCCTCTTTCTAAGTAAGTCAAGATTCCAATTCTTTGTTTTGAAAAATTCAAAATCTGGTCTGAACATGATGTTAGTACCATGTTTATCACCAGATACTGTTTTGATTTTAGGAGGATAAATATCTTGAAGCATATTCTCATAACTTTGTGTATATCCTTTGCCATGAGAATAAGTATATATCATAAAGGTCTTTGAGAATAGAACTGTTAGAACTGCCCCGAGACCATTGACACCAATTCCTTCTCTTGTGCCTTCAAAGTTTGACCCTGACCTGAGCTTTGTGAAAATAACTTCTGGTATATAAAGGTCAGTGAACTGGTCATGCTTTGCAATCTCCAAGCCTCTACCATTATCAGTAATCTGAACCAATCCATCCTTTTCAACAATAACTTCAATTTTGTTTGCATATTCACCTTTAGTTCGGATATATTCATCTACTGAGTTTTCAAGTATTTCTTCATATATTTTTAAAAGGGCTGGTATATATTCTACTTCTTTAAATTTACCTTCATTTGCAAAATAAAATTCTTGTTTAACCCTTTCAGTTGAACCTAGGTATACATTCGCTCTGGCTCTAATCCAGCTATGTTCGTCTAAAACTTTTATCTTACTATGCTTCATTATTTTTCCTTTGTTCTTTAATAAATGCTGCTATAGCATGAGGACCATTAAAACAATCAAACACAATAGAGTCTATATCTGATTCTAATACAGCAAACGCTTGTTCTAATGCCCAATATTTAAAATCCCACCACCATTCCTGTTTTATTGCCCATTCAAGGACAATGCCATAATTTGACCAATTTGCAACATAGTAAGCTCTGGTGGGAGCTTGTTTATATTCACTTTGAAGTTTTAGACATTTTTGACACTTGCTTAAAACCCATTCATGCCAGCAGAATCCCATTGCTTCATGAAGAATTATATTTGCTTCACTTAAGTTTAAACCAAATCTATTATGTTTCATTTTACCACTTTTTATCGAACCTATCATAAAGACCTAATGCTTCTATAATTCCATTCTGAACTTCTTCCATGCCTGCTTTTTTACCTAATGCAAAATAAACTGTTTTATAATCTTTGAGTTCAGATTCATTAGCATTTCTATAAAGCTGACTATACTTTCCTTTACCAGTGCATATAAATTCCCAACATGGATAACAAAAATCTCCATGAAACTTGCCGTCATCACTATGGTTGGTACAATTAAAAACTATACATTTCTTTTCTTTTCTTTCTTCCATTATATCAAAACCTTCTTAATCTAATTTATTCCATCCTCTAAAATTTGGTTGATGGTGACAGGATTCGCACCTGCATTTCCTCTCGCGAAGAGGTGACTTAACTTAGGACTTATTTTTGAGCCTTTAGTCGACCCATCATCAATTATTCACAACCTCACTACTTCATAATATGGGAATTTATTGATTGTATATACAATTCGTTTTATTTTCAAGAACTTTATAAAGGCCATACATTTATCACATGGTTTACTTGAAGCTAACTCACCAGATTTCAATTCCCTATAAACAAACAAAGTTGTAGAATTTAAACCAGTGAGATACATTACTTTCTTCAAAGCATCTACCTCTGCATGCGTTGATTCTTTCCACCTCGAATACTTGTCATTAACTTTTGAGTATTTGATGCGATTGTGACCTTTAGAAATTATACAGCCTTTTTTGACAAGGACTGCCCCGACCTGAGCTTTACCTATAATTGATTTCTTAGATTCAGCTCTAGCTTTACTGAGGTAGTATATGAAGTTTTCTTCATTAACCAATTTATCAAGTGTCATTTTATTCCTTAAAATTCACTATTAATTTTAGCTACCACCATTTTTTGTTTTTCATCCCATTTAGCCACTTTCTTACCTAATGGGATATTATATGCAGAAATAAACGAAGAAGCGGTAATAGACAAGAAATTATCGCATTGAGGTCTTTTTGTTATTTTAAAAGAATTTTTAGTGGCTTCTTTTAGAAATTGTACACCTATTAAACCTTGTTCATTATCATAATAAAGTTGTGCATGTGTATATTTATTTAATTCAAATTCACGAACAAGTTTTGACATAAATCCAATTTTATACCCTTTATTTACAGTAACAAAAATATCATTACCTCTAACAAATGATTTTCTTTTAATTTGGGATTTTTCAAATAATTCCATTTTAATCTCCTATTAAATGTTTAACCAAATCTTCTTTAGTTGCAAAAAGCTCAGCCTCAGAAAAAATACCATGAATTGTGGAATATTTGATTTCATCAGGTCCAAATGCTTGATAAGTCTCTTTTTGTGCTTGTGTGCAAGCGTTTTTGTTTCCAAACTCACTATTCTCAGTAAACTGCCGAGATAAAATTTTAGCAGAATGTAATCTATTCTCTAGTATACAATATACTTCCTGGCCAATCTTAAATTTAAACATTTTCATTCCTCCTTTTATCATGCCTGAATCTTACAAAATTGGGGTGCTGTAAAGAACCATCCCTTGTCTTCTTCTGAAACTTGACTTCCATTATATCTCCAAGAATCTTTTTTCTGTTATTCCAATACTCTTCTCGTTCATCATCCTTGATACCACCTCCAACATTGACAGTCCCACCATTTGGAAGTCTACCAATGAAAGCACCAAGCTTGCCTTCATTTTTGGTACCTTTCTTACCTTCTTCAAATCCTACTATCTCAAGGTCAATTGTATCTTCTTCCTTGAGCTTCATCCAATTATATCCCTTTTTGAACTGATAATGAGCATCAAGATTTTTTACCATGATGCCTTCAAGTCCTTGTTTAAGAGCTTCATTAAAGAAAGACTTTACTTCTTCAACTGTATTTAGATACTTTCCTTCAATGACATTGAGGTGTTTCAAGTTCAACTTTTCAATTGCATTTTTAACATCATTGAGGATAAATGTCAATCTATCTTTCTGTTTCAAGTCCAAGTCAACTATATCAAAGATGTTATAAACAGCATCCTTTGCAAGTTCAATTCCATCTTCTTTTCTTTGTGCAGTCCGGAGGATATCCTGAAGAGAACCCATTGTTATCTCACCATCCCACATAATGCTTGGCTTCTTGAGATAATCAGAAAGTATTTTCAGTTCTTTTTGTATGGTAATATAATTTCTGTACATCTTTCCATTTCTGGAAATTACTACATATTCTCCCTTTTCATCAAGTTCAACTTTGCCCCTAAGACCATCAAATTTAATATCACAATAAACAGGGAACTTGAGCCTTTTTTCATCTTTGCCTTCTTCAAACAAATGAGCAAGCTGAACAAATTCCTCAGGAAGGAGGCCATCATAAACTTTATTAATAGACTTTTCACTGGCTCCAATTCTCAAATCCTTATTGAGAATATTATAAATCAAACGAGCCCAGGCCTCAGGTCCAGATTCCATAAAATCCCTGATTATATCACGAGCTCTGTTTCCAGTATATTCTCTCTTTGAAAGTTTGTTTAACATCTGTATCATAGCATCAAACCACCTTTCATCAATAACTCTATTATCATTGAATGAAAAGTCATCCATTTCAATTTTTGTGGTTCCAAAGGTTATGAAAGGATTATAAGCATGTGAAAAAATTAACTCCATATTCATGGACTTATTTTTTTTAATAAGGGCTACTTTTTCAATTTTAGAGCTGGTTGATGCTATTTCAGAAAGGATGGCTGGGATATTTTGCATTTTACTCTCCTCTAAGAGATTTTATCAACCGATTTTTGGCATCTGGATAAAGTCTTTCATATTCTGCATCTACTTCACCCAAAGTATAATGACTGCCAGAATGAGTGACAATCATTCCATTCTTTTCTTTGACTATTAAAGATGTTATAACTACTTCACCATCTTCAAATCTAGGATGATTGAAAACATTTCCTCTTAACTGAGCAGAATGTTGTTCTGGTGCTTCATATGGGCCAAATTGATTTAATATAACACTCCAATTTTCTAACCTTGGCATGATTAACTCTTTCATTTTCTTCCCCTTCAATTATTTATTCAATAAACAAATATTATCATTTTAGTATACTTTTGTCAAGTCAAAATTGGATTTCTATAAACCCTCCATTTCCTTCCCTTTAATCTGTCAAGAGCTTTTGCAAAATTACAAGTAGAAACATTAATTATACTATAAGGTAGACAACCACTTTTGATTATTTCTTCCCAATAATTATGATTTTCTAAAGCTTCCTTTTCTGTTGAACATTCTCCCACAACAATATCATCCCATAGTGGGTAATGTATCCCTTTTAAAGAAGGGTGGTAAATTATTGTTTCATATAATTTTTCAACATCACCTAAATTTATCACAGTAGAAACATATATAGAACCATCTTTATACTCCTTAAGAATTTTCATGGATTAACTCAAATATATTGACTGAACCAAAACTAACCCAATTGAAACAAAGTGCATTATCTGGTCAAGATAGATATATTTCCATTCCATTGGTAACATACATTTCCAATCATCAATTATATAGTGAGTAACTACTAAAAATACAGCAACTGGTATACTGAAATAACCAAATAAAAATAATACCACAGTAATCGGAGCTGCCCAAGTAATACTATGTGCTAATAAAACATACCATTTACTTCCTTTATTTTCAGCAACCCATCTACTTTGTAGAACAAAATCACCAAGGAAATGAGCACAAACCAACCACCAAATTAATTCAACCATTACTTCTCCTTAAATAAAATTAATATGTTTAACATCTTTTTTTACACAATAATTCAAAAAATTATTTTTTTCTCTGAACATACAAGGAAGTTGACAATGTTTCTTAGGATTATGATTCTCATAGAATATCTTCTTTCCTGTGAACTGCCATAATTCTTCAAAGGTCAGGGTTTTAATAGATCCTATTAACCCCATGTTATTATATGCTAATATACAACAAGTATAAACATTCAAATCTGCCCCAATATATGGTACTAAATCTTTAAGATAACAAGAATCATAATCTTGTTTAACTGTAAATAAATCAGCTACTCTATCATTAAAAAGATTAAATACTGTAAATTTATCTGTCTCAAGAACCTCTTTTGTTTCCTTAGCTAACCATTTAGCCTCCGCTAAAAATTCATCAAAATAAGAAATGCCATCAGGGGTGAATATAGCAGATAGTCTTATATTATCAACACCCAATTCCTTAAAAAGTTTTGCTGCTATATATATTTCTTGCCAATTATCTTTATTAACAACAAATCCTATACCTAGAATAGTACTTGTTTTAACTTTAGCTAGCTTCTTTATATTATTGATTACCAAATCAAAATCATTCTTTTTTCTAGTCCTTTGATATGTCTCAGAAATTGCTGCGTCCATGCTTATCCTAACCCATGAGACATCTTTAAGTAAATCTATCAATTCATCATCTAGTAAAACACCATTAGTAACTAAAGCAATTTCCATGCCATATTCTTTTGTTTTTCTAATTGCTTCTTTAATTCCTGGGTGGATAAGAGGTTCACCTCCTCCAGTAAATTGAACAGCTTTAACTCCCATAGAATGTAAAGAATCGATTATTTCAAGCAATTTTGGTGTTGGTATGATATTACTTTCAATAAATTTCTGATTGCTTGATGAACCTTCCATTCTATACGCACAGAAAGAACATTTCTGATTACAAGCGTTTGCTGGTACCAAATGTACTTGAACAGGATTAACTTGTTCACCATTTTTTATTTGTTGGATTTTATCTAAATGATGGACGAGCTTGTACGGACTATATTCTTCTTTAAACATGTGTAATCTCCTCTATTAAATGTATCCATTTTTCTTTACATGTTTTTTTGTCAATTCCTTGTTCTAGCCAATATTTTCTGGGGTTAAACCTATTATCTCGCATAACAAAATCTATACCTGCTTTAAAATTATTATCTTTTACATTAATGCCCCATTCACCATTAGGCTTATTATAATAAATACCTACATTAGAAGTTACAATCGGCAAGTTACATAATCCTGCTTCTATCCCTGCTAAATGTTGAGTTTCAATCCTTGAAGTGCATAACAACATTGAACAAGAATTATATATTCTTTTTAATTCATCATGTTCAACTTTATTAAAAACTGTTACCCTTTCATGTGATATTCTAAAATCATCTTTCATAACCAAACAAAAATTATAATCAGTATTAAGAATTAAATCAAGGACAATATCAAATCCTTTTGGAAAATTATTAGATGCCCCCACAAATAATATTGAATTTGGTAAAACCCTTGGATAGGTATCAAATTTTGGTTTAAAGAAATCAGAATCTACTCCTAATGGTATTAACTCTGTTCTTGTAAAAGGATGAGCATCATATAATGACAAAGTATATGGTGAATTAAATACAACTATATCAGAGTGACAACAAACATCAATTTGTTCTGAAGTTTTATTAGCATCTTGAAGTAAACTAATAGTAGGGACATTAATATTCAATCTTCTAAAATATGTAGCATTCCTAATAATATAATCAGGTCTTGGTAGTAATTCTACAATATCTGCTAATATTGAATAATCAGTATATCCATTAGTTTTATCTTCTAATCCTGGAATCCATTCCAATAAATCATGCCAAAATGTTTTAGTCCCAGGAATACAAGTTAAACAATCATTTATTAAATAACCAGTTTTAATTTTTTAAATCCCTTTGTTTAACTAAGACTATTCTAAAATGAGATTTGTCTCCTTCCATATAACTAAGCGGGGGGTCATGTACTATAAATTGTTTACTATCATAAAAATTCAATTCTAATATATTTTCAAAATATTTAAAATAAAAAGAATCAAACCTTTTATTATTTAATAAACCTATATGTGAAAAATCCCCATCACTTTCTTTTTTAGCATTAGGGGTAGTAATAAATAATTTACCATCATCTTTTAAATAACTTAAACATAAATCTATAAAAGAATAATGGTGTTCTGCGGGCAGATGTTCTAATATTTCTAATGCAAAAATGTAGTCAAACTTATCTTTTATTTCACATATGAAGATGTCATTATTTATATAATTAATATTTTTATGACTATTATATTTGTTAGCAAAATTTATACATTTCTCATCAAAATCTATGGCATTGATTTTAAAGTTACTAAAATTATTTAATAGATTTATAGTAGCAAACCCAGCCCCACAACCTATATCCATTATTTTTCCAGATGTTCTATTTATTTCATTATAAAACCCTTCATACATATGAAGATGTTCATTTGCCCATTTAGCTAAATTCAAGTAGTCAAAACAATCAGTACTTGCTGGGCCTGGTCCTACCCAAGAGGCTCGCACATCTTTATCTGTATATGAAACTTCTTTTATTTCTTTTAAAATATTTAAGATATTTATAAACAAAGGACTCTCCTATCACTAACTCGTCTAATAAAAGTTATACCACATTCATTTATTGGGAAGGTCATTTGAGCAAATTCTTTTCCTATTTTATTTAAAACTTTATAAGCATCTCCACAATATCCTGGCTGGATATAAAATCCAGATATTGGGTCAGTATCATGTAATATTATAGTCCCTCCAATATTCAATATTTTAATTGCATTTAAAAAATCTTTCTCAACCTGTTTTGCTTCATGACAAGCATCAATGAAAACACAATCAAATTTTTGAAAATTTTTAGTAAAGAAATCATCTGTTGTTGATTTAAAGAATATGCCATTTTTAATTATTCTCTTATCTTCAATATCTACCCCTACTGCTATATCAACAATAGGTACTATTTTTGAAAAAGTTTCACCATCATAAATACCAAGTTCTAAATAAGTTTTATAATGACAAAGTTTAATAAATTCATATATAAAGTTTGAATGAGAATGACTAGTCACAGAGCTCACCTTCTTGAAAATGGTAAACCAATGAGTCAAATGATGTTATATGTCGCATACCAAATTTTTGTTCTAATATATCATGAAAGAAATAATCATCACCGCTTTTTACAAAGGTAGTATTTATTTGGCCTGCCCCTCCAACATATATATTTCCTTCAGGATATCCACCAGACTCATAAAATCTTTGTGAAGAAAAAATACAAGGCATATATAATCCACCAATACCTATACCTTTATCTATTGTTTGTTTATATTCAGCATACTGATACCAAGATAAATAATTCATATTGACTGGATTAGAACCAAAGTGCATTGTTTCACCCCATTTCCCGCTGGGCATTTTACCACTTTCAAATAATTTGCTACAAGGAATGTTTATCCCATCATGATGCTTTAATAAATTACCTAACCAGTTTTTACTGAAAATCATATCTGAATTTACAAAACAAATATTATCATATTTTGTTACTCGACCTCCATAATTCCAACACCTATAAACTCTATTAAGGTAATAATCAATAGGGGAATTATCTTCATAAATATCAAATATTATCTTATCTCCAAAAGAAGTTATAGCCTTTGCTAGGTAAGGCAATAGTTTTTCCTGTGGATTATTAACTAATATACGGAATTTTATATTCCAGTCATCTACTTGGTTATATTCGGATAGAAATTGATTTATCATCATAGTTAAATAACTCGGAGACTTATAAATCATTCCTATTATTTCTATATTCTTTTTCATTACCCTCTTGTTTCAGATGTTATATTATTAAAATCATAATAATACAAAACAGAATCTATTCTAACTTGATTTTTTATTTGATTGCAAATTCTTGAAACCCAATCCATATCTTCTCCAAAATTAATAGAAGGAAACATAATGCTCTTAGCTATAGCAGATTTAAATACCATTGTATGTGCGGGTCTACCTGTCCATATATTTGGTGGGCTGGCATAATTATATGAATATTCTATCCCATATTTACATACTTGGGAAATTCCATCTACAGTACAAATGCTATCAAAAACTATACAATCTGCTAATGGATTATTATTAATAGTAGAAATAATTTTATTTATATAATCATCAGAAATTCTATCATCATCATCAATAAAAGTTAAAAATTGACCTCGTGCTAAGTTTAAAAGGTCATTTCTTTTTTCTCCTACTGTTCTTTTCTTATTATCATAAAGAACAATTACTTCTATATCATTTGTATTAATTTGAGATTCTAACTGGTCTAATATTCTTTGAAGAAAAGTTTTTCTTCTTGATGGTACTGAGGGAATAAGAATAGATAATTTAAGCATTAACTTTCCATGTTGTTTCTTTTAATGTAGTATTTTTAAATAAGTTTTCATTTGATGGTTTATTTGTGAATATATTTGAGCTATAATGCCACTGATGATAAACAAAAGGGGTATCAACTAGTTCAACCTTGAGCCCCTTCTTTTTAATTCTAATTAAAAATTCATCATCATCATATCCAACACCATTGGCATACCTTTCATCAAACCCGCCAAGTTCTTCTAAATTCTTTCGTGTTATAGCAGAACAAAAATGATAATTTGCAGGTCTGTAGATAGAATGGTTATACCAACCAAAATCACCATCGAAAGAGGCAGTTTTATCATGAGTAGATAAATTCATTAAATCTCTGGTACTACTCTCATCTAAAGAAAAACAACCATAAGTGATATAATTATTATCTTTAACATTTTCAGCAGCATGTTTTAAAATCTCACCATTATGATAACACTCAGGATTTTGTATTATAATTATATCACCTTTTGCTGCTTTAAATCCTATATTAAATGGGATGCAGGGATTGCACCAGGTTTTTTCAGAAAGACAAATATCAATTACTGTAGTTTTAAATGAATATGGAGCAAATGGTACCCCTTGACCAAGTGAACTTCCATCATCTATTATAATAACTTCTATATCTTTATAACTTTGTTGATTGATACTCTCTAAAGTTTTAATTAGTTGTTCTTTTCTGTTATAATAAGCCATAACTATACTAATCATAAATTACTCATTAATGTATAAGAAATCTCATTAAGGACATTAGTTTCTATTCTTAACGGTCTTTGTTTACTTTGATATTCTGTTAAAATTTGATTCCATTTACCTGCTAGGTTATCATTCCTTTGCTTACGTTTAAACTCAACATATTCAGTTACTGGTTCTGGTAGATGTTCCATGACATTTTCATCTATCATATAAGCATTTTTTAATCCTGCCATAACTATACGATACCCCATATCTGCATCTTCCTCACCATACTTATCATAATCCTCACACCAAAAGCCTAAAATATCTTGTGCTGCTCTTGGAATAAAATGGCAAGCCCCGCCTATATTACCTTGTTTATATCTATATTTAACTGCCCCATTATCTATTATAGAATAACAATCTTTTGCTTCGCAGTTATAACCTAATGCTCCAAGTTCTGAAGAATTACTTAAAATATAAATTATCTCATTCAACCAATTTTTTTTATGAAATAAAACATCATTATCTACTTTTCCATAAATTGAAACGTTTTCAAATAACTTCCATCCTAAATTTTGGCCTTTGGCAACTCCTATATTTTCAGGTAGTAATATAAGATTTGTTATTTTCTTTTGATTAAATAATTCAATGAGATATTCAGGAGTTCCATCTTTACTACCATTATCAACAACCGTTATCATATAAGAAATACTATCAGAAGCAGTATCTATTATATTAGGAATAGTTTGTTTTGTAAAATTAAGTCGATTGAAAGTTGTTATAACTATATTAGCTAACACTAATCTCTCCAATAATATGGGTCACCAGACTTGAGTAGCTTGACCCATTTCTGTTGAAAATATTTTGCTTCATTCCAAAATCTTTCTTTCTTTTCTGGTGTATCTTCATAACCTCTTGTTAGTGACTCATGGTGATATAGTTCAGCATAAGGAGTCCAAACAGTTCTATATCCTCTTGAGCTTGAAGCACAAGAATAATCTACATCATTAAATGCTAGAACTAATTTTTCATCAAATCCACCAACTTCGTTGAAAACTGCTTTTTTTGTAAGTAAACAGGCCCCAGTTACAGCAGTAAGATTTTGAATAATTTTAGCTCTTCCCATATACCCTAATGAATCTTTTTGAGCTTTACAAAAAGGATGCCCGGCTATTCCACCCATACCAACCATAACACCAACATGCTGCAAGGTATCATTAGGATAATATAACTTCGCACCAACAACACCTACATCTTTACGAACAATAAATTCCATCATTCGTTCAAGCCAATCATCATTTATTGCTTGAATATCATTATTTAAAAATAAGAAATAATCACCTGAGGCAAATGAAGTGCCCCAATTATTTATTTCTGAATAATTAAAGTAGTCTTTTTTCCATTCTACTATTTTGACATTATCTACTTTTGAAAGAATATTATAATAATCACAAATATCTTTATTTACACTCCCATTTTCAAGAATTATTATTTCGTAATTTTTATAAGTATTCTTAAATATAGAATCTAGACAAGTTTTAAGAGTAGAGTAATTATTTTTATTAGGTATAATTACCGATACTAAGGGGGTTTCTTTCATCATATATTTTACTTCATATGAACCAGGAAATAAACCTTCAGATACAAATGCAGAGCCAAGAACCCTCTTAACATGGGCCTGTACTGCGCTTCTTCCTGCTTCGAAAGCATATGGTTTATTATTACCATCTAAAGCAGTAGACCCTGGTATCATTCTCCAATGATAAAGTATCTTATTGATATGATGAATTTTATCCGTTTTTTCTGATGCCCTGAGTATTAAATCATAATCTTGAGCCCCTTCAAATCCTGAACTCAATCCCCCCAATTCTTTTATTAAAGAAGTTCTATAAACTGCTAAATGACATATATAATTGTAACTTCTTAAAGTATCTGGCGACCATGCTGGTTTAAAATGAGGATTACATCTTATACCATCTTTAGTTATTTTATCCTCATTGGAATAAAGAATATCAAATGAAGAATCATTATTCAATTCTTTAACTACTTCAAATAAAGCAAATGGTGCAAGAGTATCATCATGGTCAAGAAATGTAATGAAATCTCCAGTAGCGTTCCTAATTGCTTCATTTGAATTGCCTATAATACCTTTATTTTCAGATAAGAAAGAAGCTTTGATATTTTTATAAACTTTTTGATATTTACATATTAAATCTTTTACATCTACTTTGTCAGACCCATCACCTATACATATTTCCCAATTAGAATAGGTCTGGTTAATGACAGAATCAAGAGCTTCAGTTAAATATTTTAAATTAGTATTATACGTTGGTATTATAATACTAATTTTTGGTTTATATTTAAATATAGAATTAGTTTTCTGAAAATATAAATCATTATCAGAATATTCTCGTTGCATTATCCACTGATTATAATTGTTCATCTCATTCCTAATATAAATTTAAAGAGGGCCTATTGTATGGGTTTATAATCAGCCTACTATGGATATCTGGAATTGCGTCATGTGCTCACCAGCGTACTAGTCTTATGTCTTGATTATAATTTAAGGCTACCCACTTCCATGACTCAGTCGCTCCTAACGACAACCCTCTTTTAAATTATAGACTATCTAAATCCCTCTGAAGTGACTTTAGAAATTCATCATCCTCATCTGCATTTACTTCAGGCTCTGGTTCAGACCCCTTATTAAATGACATAGGAACATCATCTGCTTCTACAGGCCCTGTTGTTGGGATTGAAACTGGCTTTGTCTTAACAACCGATTTTGGTGAAGCACCTACTATCTGAGTATTAACAACTTCCTGCAGGTTAGCATAAGACTTGAAGTTTGATTCTGAAAGGAACTCAGTTTCAAGGTCATATGTTGAATTTAGAATCTTTTCAATTTCCTTATCTGACTGTGCTATTGCCGTTTTGGTGGTTACAAATACTGAAGAATCATAATTAGCAAAATCGCCAACTATTTTAACAACAAGGTTAAAATCAAACCCTTCATATGGATCTATAAAATAAACCTGCTCCATTCCTTCTTCAGGGAACAAAGCACTCTTGAATTTTTCCATAATCTTTGTTCCAAATACATACTTGAAGACCTTACCTTCATTTTCCTTGCGCTTCTCATCTGGCTCTTTCACTACAAGAATGTTGGCAACAAACTTCTGAGCCTTATAAAACTTCTTTGCTATCTTTTCATCTTCTGGGTCGCCAGTATTAAATAGCTTACCTGAATATTCACATATTGGGCAAGGATTTCCTATGGTAGTTGGGCAATACTCATTAACAAACTTCCCTGTTACTAGAGACTTGAAAAAGTGAGTCTTGTAACCAGCCCAAGCTGGCTGATAACCTCTCTTTGTAATTGTAGGAAGAACCCTAAATCTATAAATCAGCGTCTTGCCCTTTTCTGGCTTGTCAGGAGTCCAAAGTGTTTCATCCTGCTTAAATCCCTTATTCTTAGCATCCTTTTCCATATTTGAAAGGACTGTTGCCATGGCATTTCTATCAAACATTCTTTTACTCATAAATTACTCCTTCTCCTTTTTATCATAATGAAATTTGTGAACAATATTCCAAGCTTCATTCTCTTTCTGTTCCTTTGTGAGAATGAAAAGCTTCTTCTTTGAAATATTAAGTTCACCGTCTTCAAGAATTGAAACAAGACCCCATTTTTCAAATAGCCAAGAAATTGTATTCCTTCTCATCTTATCACTTTCATCTGCCCCTGCCACCTTGAGAAGGTCTTTAAAATGACAAATAAAATACTGGCCATTTTCATCCTTGATAAGATAACATGAAGGATAAAGCTTCTTATCACTCCTATTTACTATACCAATCCTTGAAAGATTCTCTTTTACAATTTCCTCAGTTACATTTAGCTTTACTGCAATACCCTTACTTTCCACTTCACTCATTACTTTTCACTCCTCCTTTTATTAGATATTAGTATTAGTCTGATATATAAAAATTTTTGTTAATGGTGTATGTTTGCTTCTTGTGCCAAATAATTTTATATCTTTACCTTCTTCTTTTATTCTTTTAAAATATTCATATGTCTCAATATCAGATTTATATGTTCTGCAATCTACTACTAACGTATCAGGAAAAACTTTGATACATTTATAAGTCCCATAATTAACGCTTCTTACTTTCCTTCTTCTGGCCATCCCTACCTCCAAATTTTTCTTTTATTGTATTCACTTCTTTTTGAGAAATTAAACCCAGTTTAATATATTCTTCAGCATCAGACTTAGAACAGTCAAAATATTTCATTAGCATTTCTATGATAGAATCATTATTTAGTTCGTCTTGGAGTTTAGGATATTTGAGAAATCTTTTACCTTTAGGTATGACCACCAATAATGCCTTATATAACTGGAGTGGAGTCAATGTACCTTGATAATAATTAAAAATATTTATAATAGGAAGGTATGGTTCATACAGGCTTAAATACCTCAAAACCATAAAACTACTCCAACCTTTCATTTCAAAATCATATTCTTCTGGAATAGTCCCTGTTTTTTCAAAACATATATCAGTTAAATATGAGAAGATATTAGCCTTTCTTTTATCAACATATTCTTCTTCACTAAATGTCTGAATTGCTGGGCTCTTTTTGAAAAAACCATCAAGGCTTGTTTGTAATTCTCCCATATTACTTACCCATTGTTATACTAGCATCTACTGCAAAAGCAGCGAACTGAATTTCTTTATCCACTACAAAATTCATTTTGTAAAGTGTATCAGCACATAATAGTATCAGCTCAGCCCTTTTACCCTCATTCATATCAGGAAAATATTGAGATTTAGTATTGAGTATTTCATCAAATATCTTCCTAATAATTCCATCATAATCCAATTTATTGTTACGGAGGATAGTTCTAATATCAGATATCTTTTTAGATTTAATATTATTGATTATTTGGTCTAAAATATCTTCTGAAACAATATCATCAAACTGAATATCAAGTGTTCCAGTAGAGCTAAAATATTGAAGATGATTAATTATCTTTCTAATATCAGGGTGATACTTTTTAATTAGTTTGACTATATTTAAGTTTTGCTCTTCAGGGATTGTTATTTTCTCAGACCTTAAAATTTCAACCACTCTCTTCAGAACTATCTTCTCATCAACCTTGGCAAAAACAACCTGCTTGAGCCTTGAGTGTAATGGGGCTATTATTTTCTCAGGATAATTACAAGTTAAAATAAATCTTGTGTTAGATGAGGTTGACTCAATAATGTTTCTTAATGCACCTTGATAAGGGATTGAAAGCATATCACTTTCATCTAATATTACTACTTTTAACTTATCATCAATTGTTTGACTTGTTGAAAAATCCTTAACCTTTCCTCTTACTGTATCAATACCACTTTCTTCAGAAGCATTGATATAAAGATATGGTAAATCTAATAACTTAGGAATTAGTTTAGCCACACTTGTTTTACCTGTGCCTGGAGGTCCTGAATAAATTTGATTAACAAAATTTACCTTTATATCAGGTGAATTGAGTATAGACTGAATTGCTTTCCTTGTTGAAGGCAACAAAATAACATCATCTATACATGCAGGCCTAAATTTTTCTACCCAAACACTCATCTTATCATCTCTCTTTCATTTAATATCATATCAATTACCATCAGAACTATCAGGTGTAATCTTTTGTTTTGCTTTTAATAAATCACAATTATTACACTCATCTACTTCATCTGGCTGTAAGTGATGAACATAATCAGTCATTAGTTCATAAGTTGCTTGTGTTATATTTCCTTCTGCATGAAGAAAATCAATGAAAGACATTAAATGTAACCAATAAGTAAATTTAGTATAATTAATAGCCTCTTTATCGCATTTCATACATCTAAAGTTACTCATCTTATCCCCAGTAAATTAACATAATGCCTCATATTTGTTTCCATCCAATAGTTATCCAACATTGAATTTTGTTTATTGAGAAGCTCCTCTTTCTTCTGCTTATTTGTATAAACTTCAATGATGGTTTCTCTATCTGTTTTCCAATCACCCGTTAAAAATAATGATGATTCCTTTAAATATGGTTCAACTTTTGAAGAAATTGTAATTGCCTGAGCAGCAGAATATTCCAATAATTTAATATTGCTCTTGCATCTATTGAACTCATTGTCAAGTAGAGCACTTATACCAAAATCTGCATTTATATCTCTGAGCGCTTTAGGATAAGCATAAAAATTATTGACCCATGGATGTTGAGTTACATTCATTCCTTCAAACTGTTTTACTTTAGTTCCTATAATATGCCAGTCAAATTCCTCTTGAGTATTTTTGATTAAATCATATATTAAACCTAAATCTCCCAAATTACTATCAGAATAGTGTGTAGCGCTACCTGCCCAAACTATTCTGGGCTTAGTTGTTTGCTCTTTTATACTTTCTCTATGATATAAAAATTTAGGAATTAAATTGGGAACTACTTGAAAATTACAGGAAATAATTTTATTCCCTCTTATCTCCTGCATTTTCTTTTTTAAATATTCAGTTGAAGTAGTAAAAATATCAACAGAATCAAAAATAGTATTTAAAGCATTGATACTTTCAGCATGATTGTAATAAGGTTTGCAATAATTATAATCTGGTATATCAGTAAATAGGTCGTCTAAATCATAAATCAAACCAGCCTTTATAACACCACTCCTTTTTAACTGAGCTATTTGGTGAATATAAGTGACTTGAAGTGAAGAGGTTTGTCTTTGAAATCTTATTATTTGAAGACTTTTTAACAGGTTATGGTCTCCAAATAACCTCCCTGAAACAATTCCCATGAATTGTTTAGTATTGCCATAAACTGAATTTAAATAATCACAAGGTAAAAAACTTCTCAAGAACCCGCAGCCTGAGAAGTCTGCTGTGTAGAATATTGAACTAACTAATGACACTAATATTAAATATTATCTCCTTAGAAATTTAAATCTTTGCGTTCCATATCACTTCATCGAAAGTATACTTTTTAACTATCTTACCATTAAAAAATACAACATTCATCTTATCTATCATACAAGATGGGTCATATTCAGATTCTTTAATTGTTTTATATTCACCATCTAAATCCGTAACAAGCATAAGTCTACCAGCTTTAGACTTCTTCCAAGGAGAATCTATTGGCTGTTTATAAACATCTCTTTCTTCGCCATTAATTGTAACAGAAGAACATTTAAAAGCAAACTTTTGAGTATCTCTATTTATACCTTGAAGCAGGGCACCACCCATACCAAAAGCTATGTTATCAGTGCTCCATCCATCATATTGCATTAGAGTGAGGATATTTTCAATAGAATTATAATTAACACCATCCCCTTGGATAACACGAACTTTAGGATTGAGGACTTTATAACCTTTGGAATTCACTTCATACCCAAAAGCCTTACCTAATATGTTAAGAATCTTTGGTATAACTTCAGTTGGTTCGCCAGAATCTGGTCTTATAATTAAATACCCATCCCTTTGAAGGACCATATCTTTTAGTTCTTCACCCCAAAGGGTTTTGCAGGCTTCATAAATATCATAGCTATCAGATACTACAGCTACAAGGCCTGTTGGATATGTTTCAAGCATATTCTTGAAAGCATCCAGTTCATTTTCCCTGCCCCAGGATGTTATGGTTGAGTGTTCTGCTGCTGGGATACTGAACCCTGGCATATCTGCCTCATAATAATACTGAGTAAATTCAATTGCTGCTACTGTATCAGTTCCCATAAAATTCAGAAGGTGAGCACAACCACCTATTCCAGCACTTTCAAAAGAGCTTGTACCTCTATATCCGAAATCATGAAGCTTGAAATTTATACCGGCTGTGTCTCCTGTAGTTTCAAGAAATCTATTTATCAGCTTTTTAATTTCTCTTGAAAGTGTTGCTACGGTACATGGATACCACACTTGAGACAAATATGTTTCAAGATAATTAGTAAGCCAAAAACAATTTGGGTCTGTGTTCTCGACTATCATAAGAGCATTACTTACTGGGACTTGTGTGCCTTCAGAAACAGCCTTTATAATAACTGGAAGATATCCATTGTGTTTATTGAGTATATATTCCCAACCAGACCTATTAAAAATTCCAGGACCTATGTGAGCATTGACCATCTTTTCAGCATCATCTATTTTTTCAGCAGTTACTACTTGGCCTTCTAACCTTTCAAGAAGGATTTGTAACCCAAAGAAAACAGTGTTATCAAATAACCCACCTCTTGACTCAAGGTAAGAGAAGACCTTTTCTGTTCCTGGAGGATATTGGACTGCATGAGAAAATTTATAACTGTCTCCCATTTTACATATATTACTTCCTGGTCTTTCCATTTACTTTATCCTCCCATTTACATATTTAATTAAAGATTTATATAGAGGCTTGTGTGCTTTAGCTATATCTTCTGGCTTAGTATTGGTCATATTGACCCACTGTAAATCAATCAATTCTTCTTTGACTGTTGGGTCACCAAAAATATAATCAGTAGCAAAAAGAATTGTTTTGATTTTTTCTTCGTCTTTGTATCTCCAATCATCAACTATATGACTAGAAATATATTCTAAATCAAGACCTATTTCTACTCCACCTATTTCTTCATGAAATTCTCTGATAGCAGCGGTTTCATAAGATTCATCATGCGGGTCAGCAAATCCACCAGGGAAACACCAACCATCAACATTTTTCTTTTTACCCATTAAAACATATTTATTATCTTTTAATACAGCCAAGTCAACTGTAGGATAAGTTACAGGAAACCTATTTTGAATTGCATAAATAATACCAGATCTAAAGTCATCTGAATTTAAAATTTCTTTCCCTGCTATTTTTCTTAATTCAGTTCCTGATTCTGGAGATTGAAAAGACATTTCCTTTGTTGAGAATGTTTTAGTTTTATAAGATTTTATGAAAGAATCTCTACCACCATATAAACAAACACTTCCAGTTGAAAAATGAGATCTTACAAAAGAATCAAGATTTTCGCTCCAAACTAAATCAGATGGATTATCCATTAATGGTGCAATTAAAATTGTTTTACTATCCTGTGTTGACCTATGATAGGTAACATTTATTGTTTCTTTTAACATTTTAACCCTGGTGGGATAATCAAGAGGGTTATGTTTAGTACCTAAAGTGGGAGCAACACCTAGGAATATTATAACTTTATCATGGTCTCTAATAACATCAGATAATAATCTTCTGTGGGCAGATGTTAGTTTTGGGACTTGGAATCTTCCTACTATTACACCAATATCTTGCTTGTTTGAAATTGCCATTTTACATTCTCCTCTTTAATTATATTATCAAAAATTAAATGACCTTTCAAGAAAATTACTCATCTTCCTTCATATATTCATAACTCAAAAATATTGGAGGTCCTACATACTTTGAAATACTATCTCTGGTTGATATTGCTATATTCTCAGATTTATAAGGACCAAAGAACATGATATTATCCCCATGAGGATTTGTTGGATTATACCATCCAGAAGCATTTTTCTTAATAGGTAGAGGTGGTTTCTCTGGTGCTATTATCAGAGGTTCACACCAGAATAAAGTTTGTTTTTTATCATGCAGACCTGTTAAATGATTATACCGCACTCCAGTATAATCATACTCATAATGATACCTAAAGTTAATAGGTCCTCTTTTTGGAACCAATAATAAATACTCTTCATTATCGAAAAGAACATGAAAATCCCTCAGTGTAGTTACATAAGTAACTGTTCCCCATCCATAAATTATTGAATATACCCTGCTACCTTCTTTAACTGTTGCAAAATACTTCATTCATATCTCCTTATCCCAGGTTATTATTTTCCAAGTGCCATCATAATTTTCCACAAGGGCAGTACAAGATTCAACCCAATCTCCATCATTCATATAAATAATTCCATTTATGCTCTTTATTTCAGCATTGTGTATATGTCCACAAATAACACCATCATACCCTTTCTTTATACAATGCAGAACCAAATTATTTTCAAATTGATATATAAAATTTACCGCTTGTTTAACTTTATATTTTAAATATTTTGATAATGACCAATATCCAAATCCAAAACTATGCCTAATATAATTATATTTACTATTTAAATTAAGAATAAAATCATATGCTCTATCGCCTAAAAAACATATCCATTTATGTAACTTAGTTATACCATCAAACATATCACCATGAATAATAAGATATCTTTTTCCATCAATACCTTGATATTCTGCTTGATTAACTATTTGAACATTACCAAGAGATATATTATACTCAATTAAAGGGTGTAAAAAATCATCATGATTTCCAGTAATATATATAACTTGTCCTTTATGTTTAGCATATCTCAAAATAAGATTAAGAGTATCAGTATGTTTTTGTTGCCATCTAAACCTGTTAGTCTTAATTTTCCAACCATCAATTATATCCCCTATAAGATATAAAGATTCAGATGTATTGTGTTTTAAAAAGTTATATAATAAATTTGCTTTACAGTCATTAGTGCCAAAATGAATATCTGAAATAAAAATTGATTTATATCTCTTAAGCAATTTATTATCCTTTAATTGCAGGCAATAGGTATGGTGTTAGTTTAATGACAACATCTACTAAATCTGTTTGGTTCATCATAACTTCATTAATACTTTTATAAGCTCTTGGGCTCTCGTCTAAAGAATTATCCCTTTCAGAAACCTCAAGGCCTATACTTCTTAAATCTTCTTGGTGTTGTTCTAAAGTTATATTCTTCTTAGCTTTGGTTCTAGACATTACTCTCCCAGCACCATGAGCACAAGATTCAAAACTCTCTTTATTTCCTTTACCAAGAACAATATAAGAATTGGACCCCATTGAACCAGGTATTATTCCCCACTCTCCCTCTTTTGCTGAAGTGGCTCCTTTTCTGTGTAACCAAATTCCATGATATGATTCTTCAGCATAATTATGATGAATATTAATTTCTCTAAACTTCAAATTAAATTTATTGAGAATTCTTTCTATTATAGATAAAACAATATCTGCCATCATTTTTCTATTTAGATAAGCAAATTCAAGAGCAAAAGACATAGCACTGTAATATTCATTGAATATAGTACTTTGATGGTTTTTATCAAAATATGCTAATTCAACTTTATCTCCAGGGACTTGACCATGTTCTACCGCTAACTTATGATAGTGCTGAGCAATCTTATTACCAAGATTTCTTGACCCAGAATGTATCATAAACCAAATATGACCATCAGAACCTTTTTGGAATTCTATGAAATGGTTACCCCCACCTAGGGTACCAATTTGATGTTCTGATGATTGTAGTTCTTTTTCAATTATTGGTAAATGAGGAATTATAAGATTCTCATACCATTTAACTCTTTCTTTTCTATGATTAAATCCTACTGGTATTTCTTTTCTTATTTCTGTGAATATATTTTTGAGGTCACTTAATGAAATATCTTGAATATTAAGCTTGATTGCAAGCATTCCGCATCCAATATCTACCCCCACACAATTAGGACTTATACCATTTATAAGAGGAAGAACCCCACCAATTGGCATTCCCATGCCACAATGTACATCTGGCATAGCCGCAAAATGAGAATATACTGGAAGATTTTCAATAATATTTGAGATTTGTTTTAATGCTTCTTCCTCAATATTATCTGTCCAAATTTTGGCTGGAACTTTACCCTCTACTATCTTCTTTACTGGCATTATTCACACTCCCTTATATTGGTAAATGAAGCCAATTCTGAATTGCCATTGCTATATCCAAACCACAAATTCCAACTATACCAAAAACAAATGGAAGAGGAGGAAGAAATATAAGAACTAAACCAATTATTATACTTGCACTAAAAGCAAGAACATAACCATAAATCCAAATTCCAAGCCCAAGAATAATTATAGGTATTAGAATCAAAGCAAAAACTAACTCTATTAATGTAAATCCCTTTTCATTATTCATTTACTTCTCCTTTATCAAAATTTGATTAATCTATATTAACAAATCTACTCAGGACTGTCAAGGACTTTGAAAAACTTGTTTATGTCACCTTTATAAGAAAGCCCTGAAGCACCTTTATGTCCACCACCACCATACTTCTGAGCTAATTTAGCACAATCCACATTTGGGTTGACTGAATATAAAGAAATCTTCCAAGATCCATCTTTATGGAATACAAAAGGAATTACTATATCATATTCTTTTGATTTTTCTCCAAAGAATTCACTTCCAACACGACCTATATTCATAGCATAACAATTCAGTCCTTCAAATTCAACAGGAAATCCATTTGCTTCTCTGTAATCTTTACTCCACTGGTCTCTATATTTTTTTATTGTTTTACCAGCATCAATCAATATTGTATGATATCCCCCATCTAATTCAAAAAAATCATAATATAACTTTTCCCAAACATTTGCATTTACACTGGTATCATATGACCTAAGACCTAAATCAAAACATTCTGTCTTTTCTCCATGTTCCCATCTCCAAACGTCCTTATCTCCTATTAGGTTGACAAAAAGAGGCATATCCTGCAAAAACTTCTCTTTATTCTCTTCAAAGAATGTTGGTAGAGCCCCAAAACATTTTATACCTTCGTCGAGTAAGGTAATATAAATCCAAGTAAGTTCACAACCTGCTAACCCATTAACCCTCAATCCAGCCAGCTTTTCTGGAAAATCATTATATTTCTCCATAGCGGTTTGGTGATGGTCAATGAAATGGATGTTATGAGTCATTTCTAAAACTTGCCACATTAGCTCAGGTTCAAATGAATAATCAACTATCCATATATCTTCATCTGGCTGAATTGTATTTATAGGAGGCTGAGAATTATAATCAACCTCTATACATTCAATTTCTTTACCTTGCTCTGCATAAAATTTCTTAACTAGAAAACCAGCAGCTCGTCCATCATGGTCATCATGATGATATACTTTAGCCAAGACCTCTCTCCTCCTTATAACCAATATCCGTTATTTTTTCTTTCAATTAAAAATTCAACAATAGATTTGTTCAAATATTTGTCTTGTTCTTTTGATAAGGGCTGTTTTATATCATCTTCAATATCTCCAATTGTGTCACTGGCTGCGGATTGAAGTTTTATAAACGTATCCTTAATAGTTAAATATCTTCCATCTCTATGTTTGAATCTTATACACCTATTATAATACCGTTTCATTTCTTTTATTACCTTGTTTAGTTCTTTCTGTGTTAAATCTCTACCATCAAAGTGTGTATTACACCATGATAATTCTATACCTATCTGTGGATATCTAAAATATTCATCATCTAAAGCAATATTTTTGTAACATGGTTCTGTTGCCCAATCTGGGTAATCTGTTCGTTTACCAATATAACAAGCTGGTATTGAAGTATTAATGCCTCTAATTTTTGAGATTATAGCATTGACAGTATCTAATTCATTTTTACCAAAATCTTTTGTTATCATAACAGATGATGTTATAGGTTGTTCAGTATCTGAAGTTGATGATACTCCATAAAGCTTCTTTTCAGGATTTGGGAAATCCATTATATAATTAAAACTAATTTCAAAATTATTCTCTTTGAAAAATTGAAAAAAGTTCTTATTTTTTTCGTCCTTCCACATTGAATATGGAAATACACCAAATATATGATATTCTCTAAATTCTACTATTTCATTGTCATTAAGCATAATCACCTCAAAGCTTTATTTGATTATTTTAATATAATTTAATTATAATGATATATCAAGATAAATCTACTCTCCTTTATTTAATAATCTATAAAATCTACTAAATAATAATCAGCATATCCAGCTAAACCATATTGTTCATTGAATACTACTTCTGTTATAAATTTAATTCTTTTACCATTAGTATGAAAATCATATTGCCCAGATTTTCTTCTGAACATATCATTTAATACATTATCTAATTTTAATTCATATGCTATTTCTCTTAACATTCTAAAAATATAATATATATCATGATGATTCTTTTCTTTGCAAATTATTAAATTAGGGCCCATCCAATTCAATGATATTTAATAATTCACAACAAGTAGCAAAGGTCTTACCACAACCTCTTCCAACTAATTGATGTGTTAAAACTTTATACAATCTATCATGGTCAATTTTCATTTTCTATCCTTATCTAACATTTCCAACAAAAATAATCACCATAATCATTGAAGTCATGGTCTGAAAGAAATTCAACAATTTTTTCAGACATTGGATGGTGTTCAATTCCTTCCTCCCATCTGTTCAAATTAGTCGGACCTAATTCTTTAGCTTTTAGATAATCTTTATTCATATTAAAAGGACCTATCTAATAAATATGCAAATCTTGAATTTATTTCTTTTATATTTTTCCAATAAACAGCTCTTCTTTTAATGTCATACCAATCTGGACTATCCGTAAACCATACAATTCCACAAGCATCACAATGAACCCTATATTTAGCATATGCAAATTGATTATCATAACTACTTATATCATACCCACCACTTTCGATTAAAACTGGATGAATACAGTGGTCTTGCATTTTACTTAAAAGTAATTTCTTTTTTGCAACTAAAACAGATACATCTTCTTCAATCTTTTCTACTTGATTTACTAATTTTGTAAAATATGGTTTATTTTTCATATTTATAGTTCTCCCAATTTTCTTGTGCATATTCATTTAAAAATATACTAAACCCAAAGATTTTAAATTAGCTGGAGATTTTCCTAATGGATGTTGTTCAACATTCTTCTCCCACCAAATAGAAGCTTTTTTCATTTCTTCTTTTGGTATTTGATATATAGTTCCTCCAATATTTAATAACAAAAAAGCCTTTAATTCTACATCAATTAAATTCTTAATTATATATAATGTGTCTCTCATTGCTTCACAAATTGGTCTTAAACTTTCATCTTTAAGAACAACATCAGTAAAAATATAATATTGATGTTCAATTTCAGCAATTTTATTTTCTATAGATTTATATTTAGTTAACATTAACTCACCTTAAGAAACGAAAATTCACCATCCTGCTCCACTTCTATCTTCCTGCAATTCTCGAGCACGAGGTCCTTCTTGTGACTTATAATAAATACATTCATGTTATTCTCTTTTACCTTTTGATTTAAAATATCGATAAAATCTTGAACACCATCGCTATCTAGAGAACTATCAAGCAGCTCATCCAGCACAAAAATGTTTGTACTGATTGAATTTTTCTTCTTTGCTAAATCCATGAAAGCTAATAATATTGCAAGGTCAATTCTTTTCTTCTGCCCATTTGAAAAATTGTTATAATCAAAATTTGCCTTCCTTGGATTATTTATAACTAATCCAAAGACCTCATTAAATTCAATATTAATATGAAAACCAAGTTTTCTCAAGTACTCATTTACTTTAGTATTCAAATATGGCAAATCTCTTTTAATTGCTATACTTTTTGCACCATCATCAGAAAGTATATCTTTCTGAATATCTTGATAAATTATTTCTTCTTTCAAAATAATCAAATCATTCTTTACTGTTTTATATTTTTCTACATATTCCTTTATCTTTTCAACATCTATAATAGAAGCAATATGTTTACTCATATTATCAGAGTCTGTTTGTTCAATATTATTAGTGATTGTTTTTATATCAGATTCAATCTTAGATAACTTTATTTTAAAATTATTTAGTTCAGTTTCTCTGGTAGAGATTTTTTGTAACTGTTCTTCAGCTCCTTTAATAGCTCCTTCAAGCGAAAGTAATCTCGAATCTTTTAATGTTTGTTTATTTGTATATTCTGTTATCCTTTGATTTATAGCCAGTAATTCTTTTACTTTGTGCTCACCTGTTAGGTCTGATGAACAGGTTGGACATATAGCATTATTTTCAAATAAGGCTATTTTTTCATTTTCTTCTTTTATTTTAGATTTTATTACTTTTAATTCAGCTACTATATCACTTTTTGTTTGTTTAAAATTAGATAGATTTGAAGATATGGTTTCTTTATCCTCAGATAGATATGAAAGAGCTGCTATCTCAGATTTTATAATGGATATTTCTTCTTCTTTATTCTTCTTTAAAATTCTAAGGTTTGTTAACTTTTCTTCTTTTTCTTTTTCAAAATTCTCTTTTAGTTCCTTCATCTTCTGAACATTCTTTTTATAATCATCAATTACTTCAGTATAAAATTGTATATCCCTTTCAATGATTTTAACTTTATCATTTGAAAGGGCTCTATCTTCTTTAATCTTCTTCAACATGGAAGAGTATATGTTTAAACCAAATAAATTCTCAATAACAGTCCGAGCGTCTGCGGCTTTCATATCAAGGAATGAAGTAGAAAGGTTAGCAGTCAAAACACAAATATTTTTAAATGTATCAAGGTTTAATTGAGTAATATCATCAATTTCCTTTTGCATAAACTTCTTAGAGCTTCTGCTATCTTCAACTTCTCCATCTTTATATAATTCAACATAATCAGGAGAGAAGCCTCGGACTATTCTATAACTATGTTTCTTATTGATAGTAAATTTTAAATCAATAACACAATTCTTTCTATTAATGTCATTTACTATAGTCTTAATTTTTACACTCTTAGAGGGGCGACCGAAAAGTGCTGTGATGATAGAATCGCATACAAGAGAGCTCTTTCCCTTTCCATTAGCTCCAACTATTAATGTTAAAGGATGTTCTCTTAGATTCAGCTTAACTGGTTTAGCACCATAAGACATGAAGTTTTTAATTGATATTTCTTCAAAATCTATATGCACTTAATTAATCTCCACTTGGTGGTAAAGTTCTGTCATTTTTTTAACCAATTTATTTTTATCAATTTTTTGAGGTAATTGCAAGGAATTTGTATATTCTTGAAGAAATTGTAATGGAGACATACTAGCACAATCTTCAATTTCTTCGACTATACCATATTTCTTCTCAGCGTCTGCAATTATGAATGATTGAGGATTAAGAGAAGAAATCATATAATTTAACTTATCCAAATCATTGGTTGATATTCTATCATCAACTATAAGAGATATAAAATTATTTGGGACTTCTTTCTTTAAATTTATTGTCCCTTTTTTAATATTTGATAAAAATAATTTAACATAAATTGGAGCATTGATATTCTCAATAAATTCATATTGAAGAGTTCTAAAATCTAAAACATAAACACCTTTAGTGTTACCATAATCAGACCACTTTGTTTGATAAGGATTGCCAACATAGATAATTCCATTTTGTTCTGCCCTTAGATGAAAATGGCCTGAAAAGGTTAATTTAAATGTTTCTTCAAATTTCTTAGGTGCTATACCATTATACTCTTTAATCCCTGATACCATTTCAAACCCATTGATTTCAAAGTGACCCATACAAATATCTGCTCTTTCTTCAAAGATCTGGTCTGAACTATCTTTATTTGTTATCCAAGGACAAAGTGTTACTGACCTCCCAAAAAAAGATGTTTTCTTAATATCAGTTATTAATTCAATATTTGAAAATTCATTGAGAACATTTAAAGAACTAACTTCTCTGGTATTCCTATAGTAAATATCATGATTACCAGTTAAAAGGTAAATTTTTAATTTGGGATATCTTTTGAATAAACTAGTGAATGTTTGATAAACTGTAGAAAGTGTTTTGACATTTAGATTATTCCTATTATCAAAAAGGTCACCTAAACCAAATATTGGGCCTTCTTGAAGAGAATAATTCTCTATTTGTTCCGGGAGGAATTCTTCAAAGAACTTTCTGAACTCATTTAAAAATATTTCAGCATCTGATTTTACACCAGCATGAATATCAGTAAATATTAAACTTTTTGACATTATTTCCTTTTCACATTGAAGCAGTTGAATATGTGAGTAGCTATCTTGCGGTAGGTATCTCCTGAGCATTCGTCTATAACTTTTTCAATCTCCTCCACCGTGACCTCCCTCCCCTCCGGCTGACTGACTGAGTGCCTTTCCTCATAACGCTTTCTTAGTGGGTCGCCCTCTGGCACAACATCACCTTCACCCCATACTGTAACCGCATTAGGTACCTCCGGCTGCCCTTCGAGGGCGGTTCGGGCTATCTTACAAGCCTCCTCAAATCCACCCAAAAGGTTCTTCGCATTATCCCTGCATCGCATCCATTCTTCAGGTGTATCCCAACAGGTTAACCAGTCTGCTAAGGCAAACGTCAGCCTGTCCCGCTCAGACTCCAGTTCTTTATTTTCAGCCTCGAAGTGCGATACTTCTGACTCCAGACCCATTATCTTGTACTGTGCTTCTGTGTGCTTGGACTCCAGAAGGGAGAGGCAGGATTGAAGAGACTTAATTGTTCTACACGCAGAACTCAGCTTATCCTCTGCACTTGGAGGCTTAAGACATACGGGACATTTGGACGGCAAACCAAATATATCTTGGCTAAAGTCACACCTATGTTCACTCATTTACTTCCTCCTTATCGCCCTGTCGAGGGCTTCTATTAATCTCTTATATTTCTCAGGGCAATCTGCCCATTTATAAATTTCATCCCACGCCTTCCCTATCGCCTCTCGGTCAGCCATGAGACGATTTATCTGCTGGTTCAAATCCGTGATCTCAGCATCCTTTCTGGCTACAACTTCAACAGAACCAGACAGCATAGAAGCGTTCTCAACCACGAGGCGGTCGATGATGTTCATAAGAAAACACCCATCGCACTTACATGGCTCTAAATTGGAATGGAAGGCATACTTTTCTTTTATCTTTTGAATTCTCTCCTTCTCACTCAGCATATTCTTCTCCCTTATTTTCTATCGTCATTTATGGCGTAGGCGACCAGAGATACAATCACAAAAATAAAGAAAACAACCCCCGCTACTTTTTCTACTACCTCATGCATCTTCCTCTCCTTTCTTAAACTCGATAACGGCGTCTGCAAGGGCAGAGCAGCTGATATAATCTATCTGTATGAAAGGCGGGAATTGCATGGGATAGTTATCAAGGATGTGAAGCGCACCTATTCTATCTAAAATTTTAGGAAACCACTCCTTCTCCTTGATACAGTTCAACAACCTAAAGAAGTTGATGGCTTGCTCTTTCGGGTAGGGGGAGTAGAAGTCGAGTAATTTAGGGATATGCCGCTCATCCCAAATGCGCAGACCGCATTTAGTACATAGGCTCTTATTCCATTCATGCCAGCACTCTCCCAGCACCTTCTCCACGATGAACTTGTTCTTCTGTTCGTTTGTCATTACTTCTCCTCCGGTAATACACAGTCCACCCGCATCTGCCGCACAGTGAGTCCGTTATACATTATCATTGGGCGCAATCCTGCGGCTTCACACTCCTGAACTCCGGTGATTATATCTTGCCGGGTCATGGGCTGGTCACAGGCGACAAGAAAAAGAGCGGCACAAAATAGCAGCAGTATCTTAGTCACGGTTCCTCCTATTTGCTTCCTCGAACTCGAACCATGTCGGGGAGGGGAGGGACTTGTCATAAAGATAATCCCATCGGACACAATGAATGATGTACTCCTTGACGGCATAGAATTCTTTTCTGACTTCAGGGTCTAATAAAAGCTGTTCTAATGTGTACTCGGCCAACTCTCCGTCTCCCTCGCCTCCCCCTCCTTCTGCCGGACTCCGGCTAAATCTTCTTCGGGTCAACCTTGACCAGTTTGTAGATGACGGGATTATCCAGCTGGTCAAATAGTTTAAGGTCTTTCAACGCTTGAGCTTGTGTCCTTGGGAAGACTGCACCATCGAGTATACATTCTTTACCAAATATCGGTTCAGTTTCCATGTCATACCCAACCACAAAAAGCTTTTTCTTTCTCATATCTCCCCCACGGTTTAATCTTTAAATGAATATAAATCCAGTTTCTTGACCAAATCTGTGAATCTACCAGCCAATGCTTCTTTGGCTTCATCTGCCGTCTTGAATCTTGTCTTTAACATCACCCACTTAAACGGGGCAGGGTCTTCTTTAGTGGATTCTTTCTTAATGGCAAATGATACGATAAATTCTCTATCTAAACGATTTACACTGATATGACCAACAACCTTTTTATTTAGTTTTATATCATGGTGTTCAGGCTCAAAACTCCGATACCGACCAACAGGGATATACTTCTTGTATGTGAACATTTACTCAACCTCTGTTTTAAAATATACACGGGACCCATCAACGGCCTTTGCCTCAACCTTGATATAGGATAATTCCTCTTTTTTAATAAGGTTATATGTCCCGTCCTTACGGTGAACAACCTTTATTAAAACTTTCCCTTTATGGTCTTTTATCGTAACAGATTTCATTTCATTTCTCTTCCATCTTGATGGTGGTTCCTTCTTCAATCACCATTTCATTTTCAATAGCTTCTGCCCAAACCTTATCCATTATTACTTCCCTCTGTACCCGTATCTTCTTTTCTTTATTTAAGACTTGAAGAAAAGAATTCCACATTACTTGAGTAAAATAACCAAAAGGGTTTTGATGAGTTGCTGTATTAAAATTATCTAAATATCTCACACTGTTATAACAAGCTTCTGAGTACATTTCATTTTTCCAATCAACAGTATAATTTATAAATTTAGGTGAAAAAAGTAGACGCTTGGCCATGTTATCTATGATTGCACCAATTCTTTCATACACTTGTCTGTTTCGGATTAAATCATATTTAGAATGGTCTGGGTCTTTTGTTTCTTTGTATTCTTTTAAACAATTATAGAATTCTGTGTTATCTGTGAGCTTAAGTACTGCCATTTATAATTCATTATTATCTCCTTTGTATTTTACCATAATAATAGTTTATGCAATTGATAGGTCTATCATTATTATCTTTCTCATTGAAAAATTCTTCTTTGCAATAGAAGGACTTATATTTCTTTTCTAAATCTGAACATCCTTTACAGGTCTTACTAAATGCAAATCTAGTGTACTCATCCATTTAAACACTTCTCCTTCTTATAGATAGTATTATAACAATTCTATTGTACTATGTCAAGAAATTGTTGTGAAAACTTATCTAATTTGCTCTATTTGATATACTAAAACAGGATTAATACCAGAATTACGCAGCATATCTATAATCTTCGTCTGTATAATTGATATATCACTCATGTTGAAGAGGTCACTATATATATTACATGGAGCTTTAATAAAGCTATTATAGCTATCAGCTTTATGGAATCTATCCATTGCTTTTTGTAATTCTGATTTCCCTTTCTCTATTAGCTCTTTACTCCATTTAAAGAACTTCATTGTTTTAAACTTTTTAACTATTGAAGAGCCCTTTTCGTACATTAATTTAACTAAGTCCTCAATTCTTTTTGATAATGAAGCATCATAGAGAGTAGCATGCTTTTTGTAGTCCATTATATCAGTAGTTAAAGTATGAATAGTTCTTTCCATTTCATTTTTTCCATCAGTCATTGTTCTTATTACTTGTGATACATATCTTAGATTAGGTAATATCTTATTGATTTGATTATCAGGAATTAAAACATGAAGTTCTTCTACCCCAACCTCATTTCTATGGCCACAACATCTTCCCATTAATTGATTTAAAGTATCAGACATTTTCATTGTAATAGCATCTTCACTTGATAGGCCAGGAATGTTAGATCTGAGTTCAGCTACTTCATATGGACTGGGAACAGTAGATAATACCTTAATGGGTTTATTTTGCCAGTCATCATGTTTATTTTGGCCTAATAAACTAACATTATTATCTTTAGAGTTTATACCATTACCTACAACTATATAACCATTTGCCCATCCAGCAAGGGCTAATTTAGCTTTATTATTTTGGTTAAGAAGTTTTGATTTGACACTGTAAATAAAGACCTTTGGTTCACAGAAATATGTAGTTCTCTTATCTATGATATTAATATGAGGATTATATTTAAAATAGCTTTTGACTTTTTCTTCAGTTGAAAGGATAATCATTTTACCATCAAAATAAGTATCCCAATGGAACTTTTCTGGAATTTCATACATATTAACATTTAAATTAGTCCAAGCTTCTTGACTTGAGTATTCTGGTTTCATTAATTTAATTTCTTTAGTAGGCCCATTGGCTGGTAAAACTTTAAAATGGAAGAAAAAGTCTGGGTTAAATTCATCAGCAATAACTAGTTCATTGCAAAATCTTTTATTTAAAATAACTTCTACTCTAAATTTATCCTCAGTCATTAAGAGTAAATCTACTTTAATTTTTTTATCTGCTACATCATCTTGATATTTTTTTTCATCATAAAGCTTCTTTTTTATATTAGGTTTAATATCAGCAGCTTCAACTGTTTTATTAAATGATAAATAAGGCATTTTTGTTTTTGGGTCAATACAATGCACAAATGATTTCTCATCTATGCCATGTTTTTTTAATAGTCTTTCAGTTCCTATTATAAGTACAGTTGTTTTATCTGGGTTATACTTTCTATAGGTTTTTTGTTTATTTTTTATTTGGTCATATGATTTACATAGTAGTATACCTCTATCTACTCCATACTTTTCAATAAATTTAAAGACCATTTTACTTTTACCAAGACCTTCAGGTGTTAATATTACATTGACAAAAGATTCAGTCTTTAATTCAGAAAGACATTCAGTTAAAAGTCTTTCACGAACATTTTCTATTCCTTCATCTGCATTACTAACTGCAGTTTGAATTTGCTCAGGAGACCATTTTTTATCTATATTTTTATAAAAATCTCCTAAATCAGAATCTTCTAAAAAGTGTTTCCATTTTAATTGAGTCATTTTTTATCTCCTATTTCGTATATCTCTACTGGGTATTTCTCTACAGTATACAATTTTAACCTCTCAGCCAAATGGCCTTTAGAATATTTTAAATTATCAGCAATATCAAATACAAGTAGTTTATCCTTAGATTCATGTAATCTAAGGCCACGACCAATTGATTGTTTTATTTTAATTGAACTCTTGCCAATAAACAAGAATATAATGTTATGAATTTTGGGTATATTAATTCCAGTTGAAGTAGTCCCCAATGACCCAAATAATAAAACATTATCTTCAATATTAGCTGAAAGTCTTATATCTTCTCGTTCTTCTGCTTTGACTGTACCTTCAATCCAATAAAATATTTTTTCAGGAAAGAAAGCTTTCATATAATTGAAATACTCTTTACCAAATTCAATATGGTCAAATAATATTAAAGTATTTTTATCTTTACCATAATGAGAAATAATATGTTTGACTAATTTCTTTCTAGGTTCATATGATTTTATTAAATCTCGTTCATCTGGATATTTTTTTGCAGTCTTTTTAAGGTCTTTAGGATAATGAAGATTCATTACCTTAACAGTTAAATTTGATAGAGCTTTTTCTTTATGAATTAATTGATGAGTTTTAACAGTATCAAGAATGGGTCCAAAACTTCCAATAATTGCAAATTTATCTGCTTCCCAATCAGGCATAGAACCAGTACATCCAATTCTATACTTTGTATTGGTACATTCTTTCATTATTTTAGTTATTTCATTGGCTTTACCACCATGTGCCTCATCTAAAAAGACACATTGAACAGAATTTAATAATTTTTTATTTTTGCTTAGACTTTGCCAAGTTCCAAGAGTTATAATTTTAGAATCATCCTTTTCTTTACCATAATATTTACCAATTAATGATAAATCTAATCCATAATCTTTTAAATCTTTAAGCCCTTGAGCTATAAGACTAACTAATGGAACAATGAATAATATTTTAGTATATCCTTTCTGAATAAGATAATTAATGATTAAGTAGTTTATGAAGGTTTTACCTGCCCCAGTTCCATGTTCAATAATTCCTCTTCCAGCTAATAAGGCTTTTTTAGCGCCTTCAAGTTGATAGACTTTAGGCTCAAATGTGCCTTTAAACCCTTTAAGAGCTAATTCTTCAAAATCAAAAATATCATTGGGTTGAAGAGAATCTTCTAATTCTTCACTTAAAGCAAATTCAATTTCTGATTCTTCTAAGAAATCAAATAATTTTTGATTGAGACCATATGGTAGAAGACTGGTAGATTTATTGAAGAATTTAATAGTACCATCCCATGCTCCACTTTTATATAATGGAGTATGTTGAAAATTTTTAGAAGGTTTTTTGAAGTATGATGATAAAAGTTCTTTTTCATCATAAGGACCAGTAATTTTTATGAAAGAATTATCGAATTTTTCTATGAATAGCGCCACAAAGTTATGTTCCTTTAATAATTATTTGTGAAAGGTATCAGGGTTGTGGTTCCTTGCCCTGGCTCCATTATACCGCTATAATGGAGCGCCTTTCATTAATATTTATATAAGTTGTTAATCTTCACCCATCACAAAATGTCTCCAACCTTCAGAACCAAAGAAATCTTCACAATCAAGGCTATCTAATCTTTCCATTAGTTCTTTAAGATATTCTTTTGCTGCTTTAGCTGTCATTTTATCAACTTCATTAGTTTTCATTGATTTATCCTTTAAAATTGGAGCGGGCAGAGGGATTCGAACCCTACTCTGTACAGCTTGGAAGGCTGACGACTAACCGTTAGCTTACCCGCTTTAAACAAATATTTATTAGTAAACTATTACCTTTCCTCTACCATTGTTCATAATATTTATAGGAGTTCTCCCATATGCTTGAGGATAATCAAGAAATCTAACAATTATCTTCTTTACTGATTTCTCCTTAGGTTTCTTGTCAATCTTTTTCTTCATCAATTCTCTCCAATTTAAAAGTTACTATTTTCCAATCTTCTTCTTTATAACTAGAATATTTTGTAAAAGATATATTTGGTTTAGAATGGTAAACTTTACCTTTTTTATTTAAATTTTTACTGCTATTAGGCGTAAAATATAATCCAGTTGGTATATGAAGAATTTTATATACTTTTGTAATTTTAGGCCTGAACCAGCCAGATAAAGGTTTTGTTGTACTATTGGATGTTACTTCATTAAAACAATTTATCCACTCCTTTTTATCATTATCCCAAACAGCAATTTTAGTTAACTCTTCTCCACCACATCTCTGATAATCCAACCCACCATCAGTATAAGTTCCATTAGGACAAGAACATTCTTGAAAATCATGCCTATAATGAGATTCTAAAATAGTGTTACAATTCAAACATTTAGCTCTATTAACATTTGGTTCTGGAACTTCTGGTAAAGTATCAAGGAAATCCTTTATAAGTAAACGATTATTATATTCAGATAAAACATCTTCTTTTTTGCCCAATTCATATAAAGACCCAGCAACGGTTACTACTTTACCTTCAAATTTGCCGGTAACATAAGAAGTAACAACATATTGCCCTTCTTCAAATCCATGACTGCCATAAACAGCCCCTCTTAGTCGTTTTCTAATTTCTCCATCTTCTTCATTCTCTTTAATTGACCAATTCTCTAATCTCATTTGTTTAATTTCTCCAATTCAATTAGATTTTTTAGAGCAAAATTCCTATTTTGGAACATTTTTACTATTTCTTGTAAGTATTCAACTTCAAGCTCTTTTAATTCATATAATTTACGAATTTCTTTGAATTTAGCATCAGCCTTGATATATAAATCAAGTTCTGCATTCCTGAGGTCATAGTTATTCTCAAATTTATAATGATGAAGAAGTGTTTGATACTTTTCATCCTTGATTCTGGCCAGCTTCAATAATTGAGACCTGTGCTCAATATAGAGCTGTAAGTAGTAATTCTGATAACCAATGTTCTCAGTAGTATTCTTTCCAAGGTCTTCAATTTTCAAATCATTTGATACTTTGTCTTTAAATTCTTGTGATAATATAGATAATGCCATGATTTCACACCTTTTTCTTAATAAAAATTTAATTATTTTATAAAATATCATACTTTTTTACCTTTGTCAAGGATTTCTGATATAAATACTTATAATAGGAATGTAACTAAAGGAGTCTTTATCACTAGTAATTTCAAAGAATTCTATAAAGGACTTGAATGTGAGTATAAAGAAGATGAATACTTACTCAAAACACTCAAGCGCCAAATAACATCATATCTGAAAGAAACTTCTTTAGAAAGACTTCATGGAATCTTCAATAAAATTTTTATTTTACGTAAAAACTTTGACAAACACAAGTTTTATGATATTCTTTTAGATGACCTGAACAATGAAGAAAAAGAGAATTTTCTTAAATTTCTTCTTAGTGAGGGGTTTAATGATATAAATGAAGAGAAGTTTGAAGGTAAAAGTATTTGGCAAAAGCAATTAGATTTAGTACTAAAAAAATATAGAATAAAATAAGAGGAGAACAAAATGAGCAAAGAATTAATGGATAGGATTGAGAGCATATTAAACGAAGGTGTAAAGACTAAGAAGACTGTAAAGAAAAAGGTTGTAAAGGAAGATGAAGATGTGATAAATGATATTCCTGCAGATGATACTGAAATGGAATTTTCAGGTGATGATGAAGGCCTTGAAGGTGATGAAGAGGATGTAGAGCCTACTTTTGCTGAAAAGGTTGCTGCTTTTGAATCTGAACTTACAGATGAGATGAAAGAAGGAGTTCTCAATTACATTCAGAATGTAATTGAAGCCGCAAAAGAAGAAGATGGTGAAACTGATGATTTAGATGCTCCTACTGGTGATGAGGATGAAGAAATAGAAGTAACAGACACAGATGACGAAACCTACTAAGGATAATTCAAAATGAATTTTAAAGCTTTTTTTCTTAAAGAAGAAGAGCCAATCCAATCTGTAGCTGACAAAGCTCCTGTAGAAGTCCTTCGTGTGACCATACCCGGAATAAGAGAACTCCGGGATGGTCTCGCTGAAGATACCATCCGTACTAAGTTTGATTGGTTAATGAAGGCATCCTTTGAAGATGCTGTTATTGGTATTAAGAATGGTAAAATTGTTTGGTATCAAGGCACTTGGATTGATGGCCATTTTAAAGAATCTGTCTGGGAAACAGGCATTTTCAAAAATGGTAAATTCTCAGGTGTAGCAAAAAACATTGAGTGGCAGGATGGTACTTTTGTTAAAGGAGATATTTGGTCAGGTACATGGAAGAAAGGCACTTTCTTAGAAGGGTCATTTAAAGGCACTTGGTTAAGTGGAGTTTGGAAAGGTAATGAATTTACTGGAACTTTTAAAAATGGCCTTTTTGAATCTGGCTCTTTCATTGATGGGCAGTTTATGAATGGTACATTTAGAAATGGTAGATTCATCAATGGTGAGTTCAATGGTGGGGTTTTTGAATCTGGCTATTGGATGAATGGAAAGTTTAATGCCAAGAAAGCAATTTGGAAAAGTGGCATCGATCGCGATGGAGACATACTAAAACATCCTCCTGTATTTCAGGATTAAAATGTCTTTCAAGTCTTTTCTTAAAGAAGAATCTGAGATACCAGTTGTAGTTTTTATTGGTAGATTTCAACCATGGCATCTTGGACATTCTCAAGTAATTAAAGATGTTCGCTTAAAATTTCCACAATATAAAATTATAATTGGTATAGTAAAAGGTAATGTGACTTCTCAAGATAAAGAGAAAAATCCATTACCTTTTACTATACAAAGAGAACTGGTAGTTAAATCACTTCAAGGTCTTGATAATATAGTAATTTTAAATGAACCTTTACCAAATGGATATATCCCTGAAGTGTATGAAACATTAAAAGCTCAAGGTTATAATATGAAGTATTTTGTATCAGGACAGGATAGAAGAGAAGATTACATTAAAATGACTAATGATTTAGATATTGAATTAGTCATAACAAAGAAATACATGGATGCTACTAATATAAGAGATTATATTAGAAAAGATGATGAGAATAGTTTTAGAAAAAGTACTAGTAAAAATATTTGGAAATATTATAATAAACTGAAAGGCTTGATGATATGAATATATTAGAAAAGATTGATAGTGTTTTGAATGAAGCAGTTGATACAACTAAAGAAATTACTGATTATCTCAAAAGTAATAACATAAAATATATATCCACTTTTTCAGATAAAATAAAAGGTGGTAAAAGAAAGAAATACTGGGGACTAGGGACACAAGGATTTTCTGGTGGAAATTTCACCGAAAAACATTTAAAAGCTGTAAAAATAATAGCACAGAAAATTTTTGGAGATAGATTGATAAGTGTTGAAGATATACCAACTGGTACACATATAGTAGATTTAATAATAGAATATAAAGATTAATGAAAACTATAATTCTCCCAAAAGATATTAGTATGTGGATACCAAGAACTGATATTCATAAATCTTTTGCTAAAGGGAATAAAGTGTATTGTAAAGTAGCAACCAATTCTTCAGGAGGTATTTCACTTCTTTTGCAAGCTAAAAAGGGCGCTATCTATATTGAACAATTAGATTTTGATTCTATAGAAGAAGCAAGAGAAGAAGGATGGAAAATATGATTAAATCATTCAAGTCATTTTTAAAAGAAGATGTTAGTTCACTATTTAAAAAAATAGGTAGTGATATGGATGAATATAGAGAAAAATTCATATCTGTTAAAATGCAAGAATATGGTTTATTTTTAAATGATTTTATTCTTGAAGAACATTTTGATGATTATATGGTTTGGGTTAAAAGAAATTTCTCTCCATCTGAAATTGAAGAAGAAAAGTATGTTGAAGAATCTGCATTTAGAAAGTTTATGTTTGAAAATGAAGATTTAATTAATAATTGGCTTTTAAAAGATGCTCAGTTTATTGAATGGGCCGAAGATAGATTATATGACCAAGACCATGAACCAGAAGGAGATATTGAAGCCTTTAAAAGAAAGCGAGATATGGAATGATGGATTTTAAAGATTTCATATTATTTGAAGGGCTTTCTTATAGCAAAGAATCTATTGAATCTACTATAAAAGATATAGTTGAAAAGAAAGATGAAAAGAAACTTCACAGATGGGTGGGGTTAGCTGGGGGTAAAGAAAAACTACTTCAACTTATCAGAAATTTATCTAAATCTTTCAGTGCCACAATACCAAATGAATTTTTCAAGATGTTAGATAAAGTATCAAAAGATTGGAGAGCAGTGCCAAGACCTAAAGGAGTTAAGATTTATGGGTCGTAATAATAATCTTCTAACTGAAGGTAGATTAATAGATTTTTTTATCGTATATGCGATGGCCAAAAAATTTATTACACCGTTCACTCGCTGGAAAGCTTATGACTTGGGAATTATTGATGAAAAAGGCAAAAGAACTAAGAAACCAATTAAATCTATTGAGGACAAGAAAGCATATACTTTACTTGATAGAATGATTAGAAAGATAAGAGTTTTTGTTGGAGATAGATTTTTTTTAAAAATGACATTAGCATGGCTACTTCTTAGAGAAGAACATGATATAGATAAAACATTATTGACTGAAGATGAAGAAATGATGTCTCCTATCTCAGGTGAAGTGTTTGAAACTTCTATGAAGATTGGTTTAACAGAAGGTATTTTAATTCAGTATGTTGATGATATAGAAACATTTAGATTTTTCATTTATACTACTTTAAATGGTGAGCCTACTTCAGCATTTGGAGCATTTAATATTCCAAAACATGATAATGAACAGTTTCTAACTAATATAAATTCTATTGTAGATAAGATAAAAACTGGCGGCCTTGATGAATTTAATGTTTATGATGATGAAGGAAATGTAGTTAAGGTATCTGCCAATTATGGTGGGTCAGAATTTACCATGGAAGGTCTTGGTAGGTTATATGCAGTATTTTCAAATGATAGTCAAATAGAGGAATTTCAACATATATGGAAAGAAATATTTAATAGTATAAAGGAGAGTTAAAGATGGATATACTTTCTAAAATAGATCTATTTTTAAAAGAAGATATTACATCCACTGCTGGGACTAAACGTCATAAAACATTAAAAGCTCTTTTATTCATGTCTGAAAATCTTGATAATGAAGAAGTCAAAACAGTCCTTAAGAGTTTAGAATGTAAAGGTTGCAAGAATAAAGATTCTAAAAAGATAATAGAATCATTAAAAGAATTAGTATCATCAGTCGAACCAAGTGATTATGTAGTTACTGAACTTTATAAAGTAGTTAAGAAATTTTCTTATTAAGGAGAAATTCTTATTAGCAAATCTCGATTTACTCCAGCAGAAATTCAAGGAATAGAAAGATTGTTTGGTGAGATTTGTGAAATGCCAAAATCAACCAAAGCACAAGAGAAGTATTTTGAATTGAAGAAAGGTAGGAGAGTTAAGAGAAAGAAATTTAAGAATGGAAAATGAATGGACATTCTAGATAAAATAAATTCAGTTCTGAATGAAGATAAAACTTTAGTGGTAACTAAACCCAATAAAGAAAAATTCATTTATACTGATAATAAAAATCCACAATATCATTATGATTTACAAAAATCAATGCCTGGTATTAAAATAGTAACAAATCCTTCAGTTATACCAATGCAAGTATGGTCAGACCCTGCAGCAGAGGGTTGGAAAATAGAAACATTAAACAGTTAAGGAATAAAATGACTATTTTAGAAAAGATTGATATATTTTTAAAAGAGAGTGTTGAAATTAAACCAGAAAATTTGAAATCTGGAACTTTTATTAGATTAAAGAAAGATTCAGTGCCTTCATTATCTTATGGTAGTGAAGAGATACCAAGAAAATGGGTTGAAGATGGAGGATTATGGGCTATAGATGGTATACCAGAATATAATGAGGAATCTGATGTGTGGATGTTAAATATAAATAGAGTATTAGACCCTTATCCTGGGGCTTTTTGTTCATTCATTACCATTGATGAAATAGAAGAGATAATAGAAAAACCTAAAAGGAGAAAATAATGCCGTTACCCATGATAAACGATTTGGCTAAAAAGGGAAAGAAATCACCACAAGAAGTTGAGAAGTCCTGGCAAGAAGCAGAAACCTCAATTCGTAAATCTGGTTCTAACTTACCAGATGAAGAAGTGTACAAAAGAACTTTAGGGAGTGTAAAAAGTAATCTTGGTATCAATGAAGAAGATGATGAAGGTGATATTTGCCCTAATTGCAATGGTGAAGGTTGTAGAAATTGCAAAGGTATGGGAACAATACCAACTGAGGTGTCAGAAGAATCTACAACTACTTCTGATATAGCAGCTAAACCTGAAAGACTTGGTTCTACTCAGAGAAGAATTGAACCAGATGGGTATAGGTCAGGTCTTCCCGTATTTGAAGTAGAAGAAATAGATTTTATTGGGGCTACTAAAATCAGGAGAGATGGTTCAAGATATTCTGTCAAAAATGAAAAAGTTAAACAATACTTGACAGAGAATGGCTATCGTAAGGCAGTAGTTCTAAAGAGTAAAGATAGATATTTTATCCTTAAATAGTCCTTGTAATAGTTTTAAAATTCTATATAATGATAATATTGAAATAAAAGGGTCAAGATTTTCTGGAGATAATATGTTCTAATTTTGGGGTTAAGTAAAAAAGAGAAATCTGAGCGCCAAGAGCGAAGCATAATTTCAATCATAAAAGATTATGCTTCGCTTCATAATCCAATATCTATTAAAGGTAAGTTTTGTTTAATAAAAAAGATTATTGGAGCTGAGAAATATACAAAATTAACAGTAGATAATAAAGAGCCACTCACTGATATTCAATTATTAACAAAAAATAAAAAATATAATATATCAGCAAAAGGCGAAGAAGCTCCCACACTTGGTGGTGGTGGTCTGTTTGGTCTATCAAAACTTCAGCCTAAATTAGTTAGTTCTTTTTTAAATGAAGCTGATAGTTGGTATCAAACAAAAGGATTTAAAAAAGGTGATTATGGTTTACCTGATACCTTTTATAAGATAAATAAAAGATATATTCAAAAAATAATGATTGGTAATGAAGGTCTTGGTGGACCCATAGATTATATGTATGTGGGTCCAATGGATGTTTCTCATGAATTTTCTGATAATACTTTAATATTCAATGGTAATTTCATTCCAATAGATACTTATTCAAATCAATGTTCATTTTATTTTAGATTGAGAAAAAGAAGAAAAGATGTTCATTTTTTACCAAATGAAAAAGATGAAAATGGATTTCCTTATATATTCAGTAAGTCTCCATCAAAAGGTGCTTGGGGTAGAAGAATAACAGTAACAAATGATTTACCAAATGTATGTAACATTTTAAATTAAAGGAGAGTAAATGAGCGCCGAAGAACTTTTTCCATGTAAGCAGATGCCAACCACAAAAGAGTATAAAGATGGTTGGGATAGGATATTTAGTAAGAAGAAAAAGAAGGAAATAGTAAAAGAAGAGAAGAAGTAATGGACTTTAAAACCTTTACAAAAAATCTTAAAGGTTCTAAATTACTATCCAATGCAATTACTTTCATTCCTCACTTAAAAACTATCTACAATGAAAGTCCTGAATTAATAGAAGAAATATTCAAACAACCAGTTGTGATTGTTGAGAAGCAGGATGGTAAGAAATTTTCTGTTGTCAAAACAGCAGAGGGTAAAATAGAATATTGGTCTAAGAATCAACCCATTGATAAGATAATGAGAATTGTAAATGGTTCTTGGGATAAATTGATTGAAAGACTTGACGTTCTAAGAAAGAAAACAAATAACTTTTCTGAATTATCAAATGGCTCAGAAATCTCAGGTGAATTTTTTGGGGAAGCCCAGGAGAATGTAGTTCAATATGCAGAAGCTCCCAAAGGTAATTGGGTTGTTTATTTTGCAAATATCAAAGGCAAACTTCATACTTCTGTAAGTTACAAAGAATTATGGAAATGGGCTGATTATTTTGAAGCTGAAAGACAACCAATAATATATGTTGGTGTGTTAGATGCTGATAAAGTTGACAAAATAACTGAATTTCTTAGAATGTCTGATGAAGAAAGATTAGAGCAATTCAAATCTAATAATTTCACTCAGTATCTTTTAAACATTTTAAATCCTGATTATAAAGGAACTCAAATTGAAGGAGTAGTTCTTTACACTCAATTAGAACAAGTTCCATTGGTTAAGATAGTTGACCCTGTATTTTCTAAAACAAATAAAGAAAAGTGGGATAAGAATAAAGATGTTGAACAACAATTTAAAAGAGAATTATTTGAAGTTGTATATCCTGAGGTAGAATCATTAGCTGGTAATTTAAAGAATACATATAGTTTAGATTTGAAGGGATTGAATTCTGTTGACCAATATCTATTTTTAATAGATAAGCTGTTTTTATTATTGATGAATAATAACAAAGACATCATAAATATTTTAAATCAATATCAAGAATTAGAAAGACCAGATTCTGAATTAGGTGAGAAATATATTAAACCAAGAATTTGGGGCCATATAAGTAATTCTTGGAAAAATAAACAATTATATATTATATTATTGATGGGATTTAGAAAGCAAACTTCTTCAAGAAGAGCAATTTATAAAAATATAGATATTATTAAATTTAATACAATAGTTCAATTATTATACGGAAAAGGAAAATAAATGGCAAAGATAGTTAATAAAATTGATTCTTACCTTGAAGAAGCAGAAAAATTTGAGTTCTCTCCTGAAGGTAAAGCACCAACAGGTGTTAAGAAGGATAAAGTAATTCCTTCTATATCAGGTCAGGCTAAGGAAGCTATAACCAAAATATGGAATAGAACTGAAGAGTTTAGAGGAATTAAAGATGCTCAACTTGAGAAGCAGTCTGAATTGACAGCCTTAAAAAATGACCTTGCAGAAGAAAAGGCTAAGATTGCAGTAGAACTTGATGGTTATCTTCAAATGGCATCTAATGCTTTTGATAAGATGGGCTTGGTAATAAATAAAGCATATGCTTTTAAAACAGACGAAAAAGAAGTTTTAGTTACTATTCAAGAAAAAGAAGTTAGAATTGCAAAAACAAGTGAAAAGGTAAAAGATAAAACCCCTACTCAGATATTAGAAACTCTTTTAGAAATGGGCAAGATAACAGAAGATGTAGTTGAAGAAGCAAAGAAAGAAATAGATAAGTATAATGATGCTATTTCTACTGTGATTAAGATGAGAAATCTTTTCTCCTTCCCCAAAGCATCTAAGGATGTAACAGAAGGATTTGTTGAGCATATGACACTCAAAGTTAAGAAGATGTGGAATAGTGTCAAATCAGCATTTAATTCTTTAAAGAAATTTGGTAAATTTGCAGAATCAAAAGCAAATGAATTTGAAGCAGCACATGAAAGATTAAAAACACTAATAAGGAGTTAATATGGATATCCTTAATAAAATCTCTTTACTACTTGAGGAAAAGAATGATTTTACAGAAGGTGAACTTGTTGATTATGAAGGAAATGAATGGTATGTTTCTCACAAGGAAAATAATATGATTGAGATTGTTTCAAAGGATGAAACAAAAAGAATCAAAGTTCTTCCTTCAGAAATAAAGAAAAAGTAAAGAAGATAATTGAGATTAAAATCTCAAAAGATGTATTTAAAGCCATCTTTTTCTTCTTTAATATATTTATTAATGAAATATACAGATATTTGCTCAGCTATAATAGCGTCTTTAAAACATCCATACACATTACCATTAACCATTACTTTTTTAGAATTAGAACTTTCAGACCCTCTTTTACCAAAATTAGGATTATTCTCACCACACATCCTTTCACTGTGTTCTGGTCTTTTTTTACCATACATAGGATGTTTTTCACCTTTCTTTGAATCACATAATTTCTTTCTAACTTCAGGCCTCTTAGTTGGACTATTATTACCTGTCATTCGTTCACTTCTGGCTTTTCGTTCTTCTTTTGTAACAATATGACCAGAACTTCCTTCTCCGCCATCAGTATGATTAGATAAAGGTCCTAAACCTTTATCTCTTCTACCTATTAGCTTGATATAGAACTTCTCAAAAGTGTGGGCTTTACATTCTTTTAAATTAAAATTCAACTTGACAATTATTGGTTCAAACCCATTTTGTTTAATCTTCTGTATAGTGTAGAATTTATGGGTATTTTCGGTATTAGCTAAAGTTTCATATAAGTGTTTATACATTCTATTACCACTACCTTTTCCAACATAAAATGGTTCATACTCAAAGGATAGAAAATCTCCATAAGTAAATTTTCCAGGTTTTAATGGATTTAAATAGATGTAAGCATAAAAGATTGGTTTCGAGGAAGGGCATTGTTTTGACATATAAATCTCCTTTATAAATATTATTAAGAGGGACAGTTCAGCGAAAATCTCCTGCTGAATTGCATTAAAGTTCTGAGCTTTAATGCTAACCTCTTCTTATAAATATTTATAAAAGTAACTAATATTTTTCTTTACAAAAGAAAGGAAATTTGTTATCATGTAACTATGAAGAAAAAACTATTAATCGATTTTAACAATATCTGCATAAGGACGCTCCTTGTTGGACAAGGTCCTGATGATATTCCTGCTCATGAATTGGATGATAAGTTAAGAGGTCATAAGCATACCCTTTTAAATACTTTATTCGCCAATTTCAAACAGTTTCATCCAGATGAGGTCATTTTAGCAGTAGACGACCAAAGGAACTGGAGGAAGCAAATTTATCCTGATTATAAAGCCAATCGAAAGTTGGTGAGAGAAGCATCAACTTTCGATTGGGCAAAGTATTATTCATATATAAATGAGTTTACAAGTGAAATCAAAAATACTTTTCCTTTCAAAATTCTACAAATCCCATATTGTGAAGCAGATGATGTAATTGCTATATTATCAAGGGACTTTACCGGTTCAGAGAATATTATCGTTACTTCAGATGGAGATTATGCTCAGCTTCTTCAATATAAACAAAATAGGGTTTGGGACCCAATTAGAAGGAAATGGTTTGTAGATTCTGACCCATTGAAATCATTGAAAGTTAAAGTTCTTTGTGGTGATAAAGGTGATAATGTTCCTGATGTTTTTGCTGATACTTTAGGTAAAAAAGAAAAAACAGCAATCAAATTAATTGAAACTGGTAAGCTTGAAGAAAGATTGCTTGAAGAAGACTTTAAGAATAGGTATGAAAGAAATCAAAAATTAATTGCTTTCAGTCATATTCCTGTAACTTTACAGAAAGAAATAATAAAACAATATTCAAATTATGAGTTACCAAAAGGGCCAGTTGATTATTTAAGGTGGTTTGTGAAACATGGGTTAAGAGATTTATCAACAAGAATACAACAATATATGCCACACTTCAATAGGTTAAACAGTACTAAAAATTCAATGACAGATTTATTCTAAAAAGGAGATTGTAACATGTACGAAAGAATGACAAGTAAGGAAAGAAGAGCGGCAGGTGGGTATCATCTAACAATATGTCACTATTGTAGACAGCATGGCGGTACTTTAAAGGTTGAGAGAGATTTAAATGGTAAGAAGTTAAAGCTAAAGTTAGAAAAAGAAATGATTGATGGGAAGATGGTATTAGGTCCATTACATGGCAGGACTGTTCATTATCATGTTGAGTGTAAAGTTAATGCGTTAATGGATAAATTAAATGAGGAGAACATGGATGCATCTTCCAACCTCGGTTAATATAAATGGTGAAGAATGGAGTATACGGTTATCAAATAAAAATGGTATAGTCAGTTTTGACGACCAAGGCATTTTATACATTGATGAAAGTTCAACTTTAGAAGAACAAAAGAAACAACTTTTAAAGTATATAATATTTAATACTTATATGGATATTGCTCATATTGAAATATCCTCAGATGAAGTTAATATTTTAAATTCTTTAAGTCTTAATATATTTGATGTTATTCATAGTTTAGGTTTTTTAAATCCTGATGTAGATTTTGTTTTACTTAGTGCTAAAAAATGGGGAGAATAATATTAATATATAATGTTTCAAAATTCAGCATCAGAATTTAATTCTGTATTTGCAGAAACAATTTTTAAACAGAAATATGCACATGAAAAAGAAGATGGTACAAAAGAATCTTGGTCAGAAATGTCACATCGAGTATCCAAGGAAGTTTTTAAATCAGTTAAAGCGAAAAAGTCACTTGTTCAAGAAGTAGAGAAATATATCAGAGAGAAAAAGTTTTGCCCAGGTGGAAGATATTTATATGCCGCAGGCAGGCCCTTTCACCAAGTTCAAAATTGTCTTCTATTAAGAGCAGAAGATTCTCGTGAAAGTTGGGCTGAAATAATGAATAAAGCTACCATGGCTCTTATGACAGGAGCTGGTATTGGTATAGATTATTCTGCTCTTCGAGGCGAAGGAAAAATAATTCGTAAGACTGGCGGAACATCCACAGGTCCTATTGCTTTAATGAAGATGGTTAATGAAGCTGGCAGGGAAATTATGCAAGGTGGTGCTCGACGAAGCGCTATCTGGGCAGGCCTAAATTGGAATCATTCTGATATAATGAAGTTTATTTATATTAAAGATTGGTCAAAAGATGTGAAGGATTTAAAGGCTAAAGATTTTAATTTTCCTGCACCTCTTGATATGACTAATATTTCAGTTCAGTTAGATGATTTATTTTTTAAAGCATATAATGATGAAAAGCATACTTTACATTCTCATGCTCATGTTGTTTATTGGGCAATAATTGAAAATATGATGAAGACTGGTGAACCTGGATTTTCAATTGATACAGGCAAAAACACAGGTGAGACTCTTCGCAATGCATGTGTTACTGGGGATACTATAGTATCGGTTATAGTTGATGGGGAAGAGCAAAAAATAGATGTTGAGTCTTTGATATCTTTAAAAAAGGATTTTAATTGTGATATTTTAATAAAAAGCTTTAATGAACAAAAAGAAGTGTTTGAATATAAAAATGTTAGTTGGGCAGATTTAACAAAAGAAAACACAAAAGTGCTTAAAATTACAGACGAAAAAACAAAAAGAATTATAAAATGCACAGCAGACCATCTAATTTTAACAAAACGAGGTTATATTAGAGCAGATGAATTGAAGGAGATTGATGAATTGATTTTAGATTAGTTTTGTAATTCATGTGATGGCCTCCACAAATATTACTGAAATTATAAATATTTGTGGAGGTATTATGATTAAATTAAGAGAAATAAGAAAAAATATTGATGAATATATAAAATCATTAGAAAATGAACTTCTGGAAAGAATTAAAAAAGAATTTAATGATTTTCCAAAAGGTATATATTATTGTTTAAAAAATAATATAAAAACAATCAATGATTTGTTATGTCCAAGATGTAAAAAAAATGAAAGAAATATCAAAGATGGTTGGGTCTTTTGTTCTAGATATTGTCAACACTCTACTCAAAAAGGGAAGAAAAGACCAGGGCACTCAGAATGGATGTTCAATGCCTTTAAAGAGGGCAAGTATGAAAAATTTAGAAATATTTTTAATTCTGAGATAAATACAGTAACATTTAAAAAGAAACGACTCGAAAATAATGGCTATCGTGTAAATGACTTATGTGAAGAAGAAATCATGGTATTGCATAGTAAACTTAAAAGTGATGTTTTAAAATCACTAAAATCAAAACGTAAAAGTTTACAAAGGTTTATAAAGAATAATAAATACAATAAATTAAAGATTTTTAAAGAGTCAATATTAAATGAATTAACAGAAGAGCAAATACAAATATTAGATGAAGAAAAAATCGATACATTTATAAAATTGAGAAATTCAATTATATCTGTTTTGGCTATTTCTGAAAATCCAACAATGGGCTGCTCGAGTTTTTTTAAGCGGCAAACAATAAGTGGATTAAAATATAATATGAGAAATTTAACTATGATAGTAGTTAAGTCAAGTTATGAGAGTAATTATATAAATTTTTTTGAAAAAAATGAAATTTTTTGGGATTATGAAATTTTAAATATTCCAAAAGAAGGTGGGTTTTACACACCAGATTTTGTTTTTGAATATAATAACAGTAAATATATTTTAGAAACAAAGGGTGTATTTTATCGAACAACATTAGAGGAATACTGCAATACAAAGTTAAAAAATGTACTATCATATTGCAAAGAAAATAATTTTAAATTTTTGTTTAGTTTTAATCCTCATCCAAATACTATGTTAGATATTTTAGGAAATGAAATAAAAGAAGATGTTATTTTAGAAGTTGAAAGGTTATATTCCAAAAGGAGATGATATGCTTAAAATAGAAGAAATAGATGGTGAATTTTCCGTATACGATATTACAGTTGAAGACAATCATAATTTTGTTGGAAATGGTATAGTAGTTCATAATTGCGCTGAAGTGACCTCTGCAGATGATTCTGATATATGTAATTTGGGCTCTATAAATATGGCTCAGATAAATAGTCTTGAAGAAATGGAAAAAGTAGTAGAAACAGCTACTGCATTTTTATTAGCAGGTACTGTTTATAGTGATGTTCCATATGCTAAAGTAGACCAAATAAGGACTAAGAACAGAAGAATTGGTTTAGGCCTTATGGGGCTTCATGAATGGTTATTGAAACATGGGAAAAAGTATGAACCAGATTTTGAATTAGGTGAATATTTAGAAATTTATGCTTCTAATAATAAGTATGCTGAAAAATATGCAAAAGAATGGGATTTGACTGTTCCTGTCAAATGCCGAGCAGTGGCTCCAAATGGTACTACTGGTATTGTCATGGAAACAACTACTGGTATAGAGCCTATATTTTGTGTTGCTTATAAGAGAAGATATTTAAAAGGAACTGTTTGGAATTTTCAATATGTAGTAGACCCAACAGCTAAAAGATTAATAGAATCAGGAATAAAAGCAGAGTCAATAGAAGATGCATATTCTTTATCATATGATGTAGAAAAGAGAGTTGCCTTCCAGGCCTGGGTTCAGTCTTTTGTTGACCATTCAATTTCTTCTACTATTAATTTACCTGCATGGGGAAGTGAAACAAATAATTCTGGTTTAATTCAGAAATATGGTAAAATGCTTATGCAATATTTACCTAATCTCCGTGGGATAACTTGTTATCCTGATGGTGCTCGTGGAGGTCAACCTCTTAATGTAATTAGTTATGCTGTGGCTAAAAAACATGAAGGTGATATTTTTATTGAAAGTGGAGATGTTTGTGTATTAGGTAAGGGTGGCACATGTGGAGATTAAGGAGAGAAAATAATGGCTATCGAAAAAGGTAAAAAAGTAGATAAGAAAGAATCTGAAAATGATTTGACAACTACTACTCAATTTGATAATATGGTTGAAGTTAATTTAAGAGGCGGTTATTTACCAAACATCCTAGTTAAGCTAGGGGAATTTGTTGATAATGCAGAAGCCAGGAAATTCATTAGAAGAACTGGTGTTAAGGTAAATGGAATTCAGGTAAATAATATAGATGAAAAATTCATAAAAGGACAGACATATTCAATAAGTATAAAGGATATGGAATATCTTGTAATAATTTTTTAAGGAGGTTCAAATGTTAAATATCATCAGAAATATAGCAACTGTTTTTTTCATAATCATAGGTAGCATAACAGTTGTGAATATTGAGAAATATTTTAATCAAAACCTTATCCCAGTTTTAATTGATACAGAAAGAGAAGTAGAAGAAATAAAATCAAAACTTCTATATTTAAAAGCACCATCAAAGAAAGTAAATGAATTAAGCATAGCAATTAAAAATGTTTCAGGAATGACAGGAATTTCAAGTGACCTTTTAATTGCTTTAATTTACACCGAATCAACATTTAATAAAAGTGCTGTTTCTTCAGCTGGGTATAAGGGCTTAATGCAGACTCCAATGGCAACAATGAAGTGGGCAGATGTTGATATATTGATGGGAGCAAAAATATTAAAGGAAAAGTTAGTCATAGCTGATAATAATTTAGCAGATGCTTTAATGTTGTATAAAGGCGGCAGAAACCCTGTTGCCAGAGCTCAAGCAGATAATACAATGAAGTTGTATAAGAAACTCTCAACAGTTGAAATCTAAGGAGGAGTAAATGGAACAGAATGTAAAAAGTATTTGGGATAAAGTTCAGAAATGGGGATTTTGGTTTTTGATTGTGTTTGTCCTTGGAATTATAGGTAGTAAATCATTCTTTCAATATCAGTATGATAAACGCATGGAAGAAGCAATACAGATAGGTGGCTTCATCCATCAAAATGCAGTATATCAGATTAGTTTGAGACCTTAGATGAAGAAATCTTTTTATGAAAAAAATGTGATTACTTTTGGAACCCTGGGCTGCCTCAGTCTTTTTATATTTGCAGGAGCCTGTTTGGGTATAATGTTTGGTGTTGCTGTATTTATTTATAGATTGATAGTTGGTTAAAAGACCTATAAAGGAGTCAACATGAATAAGAAATTTGTGTATCCTGAATTTAAACAATCCATAAATTCTTTGATTAAGGATTATATTGATTTTTTGAAAGCAATCAAAACTTATTCAGAAGAAAAGAAGAAAGAATGTGACTTCTTTTCTTCTTTTGAAATAAGAAAGTTTTTAAAAAGGAAAGGGTTTATTTCATGTCCTTTATGTAAAACATCCAGTGAAATAAGAGAAAAAGAGCAAATTGAGTTTACCATTTGTTTTGTTTGTCCTTGGCATACTTCAGGTCTGGAACAGATACCCAAAGATGATTTGAAAGAAACATATGATATGTTTCTTTGCAGAAAGTATGAAAGGCAAACAATAACTGAGCGGATAAAGAGACTCAAATCTTGGTTAAAATTAATTGAAAAAGGAAAGAAGTAAAATTACTGGCAAGTAGCTTAATGGTAGAGCCAGGTCCTGTTAAGACCTAAGGTGTAAGTTGAAAAATTGACTTAAAATTGTGATTTGTATAAATATTTACATGAATTATACAAATCATTATAATAAACTAATTATTCGTGCAAAATCTCGTAATTTAAATGGTTATAAAGAGAAGCATCATGTTATCCCGAAATGTATAGGTGGCTCAGATAAAAAATCTAATTTGGTTGAATTGACAGCAGAAGAACATTATTTGGCTCATCAACTTCTTTTAAAAATGTTTCCTGATAATATTAAACTTGTTTATGCTGCAATTATGATGTCTTGTGGTAGTAAAAATACTGATAGAAGTAATAATAAAATTTATGGTTGGTTAAAAAGAAAATATTCTTTAATAATAAGTGAAGCTCAAAGTGGAGTTGGTAATTCTCAATATGGAACATGTTGGATTTCTAATTTAGAAACAAAAGAGTGTATAAAAATTAAAACAGAAATACTTAGTACCTACTTAGAAGCTGGTTGGATTAAAAAAAGAATTATTAATTGGGGTATTGTTTTTAGACAGTGTGTTTTTTGTAAAAAAGATTTTAAAAATCTTTTACGTTATGAAGTTTCATATTGCTCTGATAAATGTAGAGAAGATGCTAAGAAAAAGAAAACTGCTGAAAAGAAAGTATTAAACAAGAAAAGTATAATTGCACTTAAAGAGACTAAATATGATGAATTATTAAAAAAAGAACTAATTTTTTATAAAGAACTTTATGAACGACACAAGAAGGGTGAGTCTTTGAGAACTTTAGCTAAAGATTGTTCAATTAGTCATGTAACACTATTTCACAAATTTAAAAAATATTAAGCGGGTAAGCTAAAGGTTAGTTGCCAGCCAAATTTTTCTTGATATTTGAATCTAAATAATATATCATAACAATCTATTATGAAAAAATACAAAGAAGTAAAATTCAGAAAACCACTCCCAGAAAAAGCCCCAAAAATAATCATGTCTAATAAAAAGAGAAATCTAGAAGATATTCTCAAAGAAGAATTAGATATTGAAGTTGATGACTATCTTAATGGAGAAGAACATGAAGAGTGATTATTGTGTTGACTGTAAATGGAGAACAGAACTTAGTTGTTGCAGAAATCCAAAAAATGTAAAGGGTAAAGAGAGGGTATTTGGGACACCTCTTTATAAACTTTCTCTTTGTATTGAACAAAGATTGTAAGGCTGGTTAAGTTCAAGGCTATTTGGTTTGTGTGGTTCAGAAGGCAGATGGTTTGAAAGAAAGGAGAAAGAATAATGGAAGTAATATTATCAATAATAGGATTTTCACTTTTTGTAACGGGTCTATTTGGATTATTAGGGAATGAAGACAGCTCGCCACTTGCCGTAACGGCTGGGCTTCTTTTAATGTTTACCTCTTTTTGTATTTATCTTTTCGCTGTAAATGATATTAAAGAATACACTGTTGATAAAATAGAAATAATATCAAATGAAGATAAAATTAATAGAGTTACTTTAATAAAAGACCCTGGTGTGATATTTTTTAATCATAGAACAGTGATACATACTACAAAACAATTAAATATTGGAGATTTAATCCATGATTCTCAAGTTAAAGAAGAATCTTTAGTATCTAAAAAGGAGATTGGAGTTAATGAGTAGTTTAATTTGTGATATAAGTGTAGTAGAAGAAATAATGGTTCACCCCAATGCCGAACGCTTAGAATTGGCTAGAGTCAAAGACTGGGTTGTTGTAACTGGTAAAGGCAGATTTCAAGTAGGTGAACCATGTGTTTATATTCCAATAGATTCAGTTCTTCCTCCAGAACTTGAAGCAAAACTTTTTCCTCCAGATTCAAAGATAAAATTAGATAAAAGTCGAGTCAGAACTATAAAGATTCGTAGTCATGTATCTCAAGGCATGATATGTAAATTAGATGATGTTCTTCCTCCTGGTACCACATTTCACATAGGAATGGATGTTACTGCTCTTCTTGGTATAACCAAATATGAACCACCTGAAGAGTCTATACCACCTGAGTTTGGAAATCAGAAATGTCAAACAAAGAAGAAACTTTGTAATCCACTGTTCCACAAATATACAGATATTGAAAATGCTAAGAATTTCCCTACTATGTTTATAGATGGTGAAGAAGTCAACGTTACTGAGAAGCTCCATGGTACCAGCTTTCGTTGTGGTTATTTCCCAACCAATGCAAATACTGTGTGGAAGAAGATAAAGCGACTTTTTGGCTTCCTTCCAGCTTATGAATTTTGTTATGGTTCAAGGAATGTTCAGCTTCAAGATAGACCATCATTTAAAGGTTATTACAGTAACAATGTATATGCTAAAGTAGTTGAACAATATGACTTAAAGAAAATCCTGGCTTTCGGGCAAGCTCTTTATGGTGAGATAGTAGGAGATGGTATACAAAAGGGTTATACTTATGGCTGTAAGCATGGTGAGCATAAGTTATTTGCTTATGATGTTTCCATAAATGGTGAATATATAGAACCAAGTAAATTTAGAATATTTTGTGAAGTAAAAGAAATACCAACTGTACCACATCTATACACAGGTCCTTTTGATAAAGAAAAGATGGTAGAAATGACAACAGGTTCTTCTGTAGTAGATAAATCACAAAAAGTTCGTGAAGGTGTTGTGGTGAAGTCAACTACAAAGAGAAAACTTCTCAAGTACATTTCTGACGCATATCTTTTGAAGGCAGATAATACAGATTTTCATTAATTTTTGAGGTGATAAAATGGTAAACTTCACTGTTCATGCTATGAAAAGGTTTATGTTAAGACATGAAAAGGCAGGTCTAGGTAAGTTATCTATTGAGCAAGCTAATCAGAAAATGCTTAATTTACTTAAAAATGCTAAAATCGTTAAGAAAGAAGATACTTTTTTTCAGAATAACACAGAAAAGATAATTCAAGGATGGAAATTTGTTTTAAATTTTGATGGAACAATTTTATTGACTGTAGAAAGACTTCATAAATCTCAAAATTAACTCATTGAGAAATCATCCTTTTCATGACTTCTTCAATTATTAAAGAATCATACCATTCAGTTCTTCCTGTTATTCCTTTTGGTTGAACTGAACAATATGGTTCAAAATCTTTATGTATTGTGTTTTCTAATTTTAATATATCTTTATATGGTCCTATTATAAATTTAAGTAAGACACAATCTTGATAAGATTTTATTACTTGACGTAAACGAGTAGAAATATTTGATGTTATTCCAATCTTAACTATACCTTTGGATGGGGAACCAATTAAATACAAATAATATAAAATAGAAGTATTATATTCATCTTTAATTTTTAAAAATTTTTTACGTATAGTTATACTTCTCTTCTTTTGAGCATTAGTAATAATATCAGGATTTTCTGATATTATCTTTTTATATTTTTTCACAGTTTGAATTCTTATTTGGGGATTTTCTTTATATGTTTGTTTTCTTTTTTCTTGTCCTTTATATTTAAGTTCAGGGTTTAATTTATATAATTCCTTCTTACTATTACTACTATTATTTTGCCAATCTGAGCAGATAGATGAACATTTTTGAGAACAATAAGTGGCATACCCTCTTGATGCTCCACCATATCTGGTCAGTTTTTGGCAAACTTTACAAATTCCTTCTGCATCTGTCTTATAATATTTATCATAATATTCCTTTGATGTAATATTATGCTTTCTTAAATGAGTGCTTTGAGTAATTATAATAGGAGAATTATGATTGCATATTTTACATATAGTTTTTGACAATTGAATATTCCTTTTAAAAATATTTATATTCTTGACAATTTAATAGTATTATTGTAAAATTAAGCTATTAATTTAAATAGGAGAAGAAATGAATCTAGTAAGAAAAGAGTTTAAATTTTGTTATGCTCATCAGTTATTTAATTCGTATACAAAATTATGTCAGGGTCTTCATGGGCATAATGCAAAATTAGAAGTATTTTTGTCAGCAAAGGAATTAGATGACACTGGAATGGTTATTGATTTTACCCAGGTAAAGGATATGTTTAAGAATTTTATAGATGATGTATTTGACCATTCATTATTACTTCCAAAAATGCTAGAAATAATTAAGCCTAATTATGTATCAGCATTAAAAGAAAATAATATGAGAGTTATTATATGGGATTGTAATCCTACTGCAGAGAATATGAGTAGAATATTTTTTGAACAATTCGCTGCTAAATTACTTGAACAGAAGATAGAAAATGTCACTTTAACTAAAGTTCGTGTTTGGGAAACAGAATCTGGTTATGCAGAATATAGAGGAGGCTGTTTATAATGTCTAATGATACTTTTCTATTAGCAGAAGCTCCATTTTCCAGTCTCCAATGCGAAGGTAAGACCATAAATAAGTTTTCGTATTTTATCAGGCTCTTTGGTTGTAATTATGATTGTTCTTTCTGTGATACCAAGTTTGCTTGGGATAAAGCATATGATGGTATATCATATAATGTAGATTCTCTTAGGGATACTTTCATAAAAGAATACCTTAAGAATGTTACTGGTATAGTAGTGAAGAATATTGTTTTTACTGGAGGTGAACCACTCCTGTGGCAAAAGCAGATAAATAAATTCATTGAAGGAATACCATATGATGATGCTTCATATGAGTTTGAAACCAATGGAGCTATAGAATTAAAGAAGGAATTACTTTATACCCTTTCAAGAATTCCCAATAAAGCTAAAAATGTTCTGTTCAATATATCACCTAAAACTCAATTTTTGTTTGAAAAGGATTTTTCAATTTTAAAAGAAAATATAAAGTTCTTGAATATTCTTGGAATTCCATTTATATTAAAGTTTGTGGATGAAGAATCAAATAGACCTCAGATACAAGAGTGTATTAATTCACTCAGAGGTCTCATTTCGTTTAATCAAATCTATATAATGCCAGAATGTCAAACAAGAGAAGAGCATCTTACAAAGTTTGAATCTACACTGGAATGGTGTAAAATAAAAGGTTTTAATTTTAGTCCTAGATTACATATTCTTTTATGGGATAACAAAAAAGGAGTTTAATGGACGAGCAATTAGAGCAAAAGCTAAAAGAAGCACATGAAGGTATTTTTAGTTTCTTTAATACCTTTGATGAACAGATTGATTCTTATAAAAGAACAGTAATTCATGCAAAAGATGAACTGTTACAGAGTAAGTTATGTTTTGAGAGGCTCATGAAGCTTGCTTCACAACAAGACCCAACATTATATGTTTGGTGTAGTGATGGTAATTTTAATGAAAAAAGAAAATCAACTATTGTAAACTTCCTGCTCCCAAAAACTTTGTCTGATTATGTTTATGGTATCAAGCTTTTCGTAGATGATAAAACATGGTATAATTTTAAATGTATATTCAGTCCTTGGATGGTTTTTCCTACACTTAAATTAGAGGCAGAATTAAATGATAATGTTCTTGATATTAGAAATGTATTTGATATAACATTGATACAAACAAAAGAAGAATATATTGAAGGTAGTGATGTGGTTAGGTATGTAAGACAGTGGTTAAAAAAGTATTTACCTGGTCAAAAAATCTTAGTACAATATTTAAATTAAAGGAGCATAATTAATAGTGAAAGGCCAAACAGTTCCACCAAATGATAATGTTATTAAAACTATTGAAGAAAAAGAAAATATTAAAAGTATTATAACAAAGAGCTTTTATGATATATTCGCGGAAATGGGGTTTGACCATAATGACCCAAACCTCAATGATACACCAAAAAGAATCGCTAAAATGTATGTTGATGAAATATTTGCTGGTTGTTTCAATGAAGAGCCTAAAATAACTGTTTTTCCTAATACAAAGAAAATCAATCAAATGATTGTTCTTGGTCCGATAGCAGTAAAATCTACCTGTTCCCATCATTTTCAACCTTTTTCAGGGGAAGCATATATAGCTTATATTCCAGGTAAGAAGGTTTGTGGTGTGAGCAAACTAGCCCGTATAGTAGATTGGTTTGCGCGACGTCCCCAAATTCAGGAGGAACTAACTGAACAGATAATAGAATATATCCACACAAAGCTCAAGCCTTCAGGATGTGCTGTTTATATAACAGCTAAACATTTTTGTATGGTTAATAGAGGAGTTGAAGAAGAAAATAGTTATATGGATACTTGTGCTCTAAGAGGTTGTTTTACGAAAGAAAGCACAAAGAATGAATTTTTAGAAACAGTGACACGAAAAACTCATAGGAGGTAAGTATGGCAGTATATCTTAACAATGGTGAGGTTATCAAGAACAGATTCACAAAGTATCTTCCAGATTTGACAAGAAGAGATGTAATAGTTAATCATGTCCGGGGAAGAAATGAAGATGGTTCTATTAGCAATAAAGGAGGGATAACATCAGTTTCAATATTCCTTCCTGATGGTACATGTTATAATGCTGAAGCTAAATGCCATCCTAATGATAATTTCAATAGAAGGGTAGGAACATTGATAGCTCTCGGTAAAGCTCTTAAACAAGCCGCATGTCCCAGAGAAGAGGAAATATCTTGGTTGAAAGTTGAATCTCAAAAATCTCTTTGTGAACCAATGAAGGAGTTAATCTAATGGCAGAGCGGGTGATTTATTCAGATATGTTTGTTACGATAGCTAATGATGAAAACGGTGTTCAATATCTACATTTTCATCCTGCAAAGAATTTAGGTGAACGAAAAACAATGGCAAAGTTTTTACATTACTTTGCTGTTGAAGTTCCTTATATGTCAAAACAGGCTTTAATTGATTTAATCACCATGGCTCATGAATTTTGTAATGAAACCCTTAATATAGCTGAGCAGAAGTTCTTGAAGCGCTTATACGTGTATGATTGCAATACATTGATTAGCATTGTATGGAACAAGATATTAGCAGGGGAAGGGTTGTCCTTGAAGCAGTGACAAGATATTGACATGTCATATATTTGACATGTTGGTATATTGACATAAAATTAATCAAACTTTTCCTTTGACAAATGGTATAGATATGTTATAATATATGCACATTAAAATTGAATAAAGGGGGTAACAAATGCTGAATGAGCAGATGCCAGGGGTTGATTTAGAGGGTCTTCCAGGGAATTATTCGGAGAAGCATTTGCCTTACAGAAAGATGAAATTCATCCCAGATTTGCTTGACAAATATGAAGAGAAGTTTGGAGCTCGTCCTGTCAGGTCAGGTAAAGAAGATAAATTCACAGTAGGTGCAGATGTTTTCACAGTAGGTGAGCTTTGGGGCAGGGTTTGGGGTCAGATCTCACACAATAAAAAGGAGGAAAAGAAGAGAAAAATGGACATGAATAATCTTGAAACACCGAAGGAAAAGAGGCCAGCCAAGGCCAAGGTAAAGGTTGATGGTCAGCCCAGTCTGAAGCAGATAACAAGGGATGCTATAAAGGCTGGCAAGTCAGAGGCTGATATAAAGGCCATGATTATTGAAAGGTATATAGCTGAGGGCAAGGATGAAACTTGGTCAAAGAACAGGGCCAAGGCCATATATGCTGATATATCCCGCGAATAGCGGGATATATCAGGGTGGCAAATTTAATTTTAAAAAGTTTGCTAAGAGCTTGACAATAAGTATAAATGTGTTATAATGTATACATGATGAAGTTGAACATAACCTACAAACAATCAAATGGAGGGTAAG
>Ga0209210_1000045_pt1 | contig 168525 bp, 137 predicted proteins | sample RifGroA1_FD_183991 | JGI IMG/M metagenome (GOLD analysis project Ga0209210, IMG submission 183991) | Contaminated groundwater microbial communities from Rifle, Colorado, USA - Rifle Groundwater A1 (SPAdes) (version 2) | ecosystem: Environmental > Aquatic > Deep subsurface > Groundwater >... | reverse complement strand
TCGGACCCTAACGGACTCAAAGATTGCTCGAGGTTTCGACATCATCCACCACCTACCTGCGTAGGTGAATGACAACGTCTACTCGCCCTCACTTTCTCATTCAAAAAATTCATCTAATTGTCAAAGAACTCTCGCTTCATGTTCTGTCGAACATTCACTCGATGTAACATCTAGCGGCGAGGTTCGATTTAATAGCGAAGACGAGCGGCAGGTGCAATAGTTTTTTTCATTATTTTGAAGAAATTTTCGACCGGATAAAAAGATGACCACAAGCGGTCATTGTGCGACGCATAAACTCACCTATTCGATCACCCCGAATGCTGCTACTGTTGCGGCTTTCAAGCCGCAGGCTCTCATTCTCCGCATCAGGGTTGTCTTGTTCATTCCAATTCTGCGTGCAGTCTGGTTTATCCGTCCATTGCTCTCATCAAGAGCCCATCGAAGGTAGGCGCGCTCGTATTCCGTGATCGCCTGCTCATATTTTGGAGGAAAAAAGACGGGCCGCTTCTGATCAGGCATCAGATTCTCTGATATAACCGCCGATTTTTCACAGAACCATCCCGGCAGTTCGCGCGAAGTGATCTCAGGACCCTCTCCTGCCAACACCGCGTACTCGAGCACATTCCGAAGTTCTCGAAAATTTCCCGGCCACTCATAAGCTTCTATTCTTTGCGCGACTTCCTCTGAAATTCTGAGCACCGTGCGACCAGCTTTCAAACAAATGTCCTCGAGACATCCGTGCACAATTTCATCAAGACTCACCCAATGCTCGCGCAAAGGCCTGAGTTCCAGCGCAATCACGCGCAAACGATGGAAGAGATCTTCACGAAACTCCCCCCGCGACACCGCTGCTTGCAGATTTCGGTGCGTTGCCGCAATCACCCGAACATCCAGTCGAATTTCTCTGTTACTGCCGACCGGCGAAATCACTCGGGACTGCAGAAACTCCAGAAGCCTGGCTTGCAATCGAGGATTCAGTTCGCCGATTTCGTCGAGAAATACGGTTCCGCCCTGGGAGGCCTCCAATTTTCCGATTCTGCGGGAATCGGCTCCGGTGAAGGCACCTCTTTCGTGGCCGAACAGCTCGGATTCCAAGGTGCCTTCGTGAAGTGCTGCGAGATTTATGGAAATGAAAGGCCTTGATTTACGGGTTCCGCTGTCGTGAATCTCGCGTGCGAGACGCGTCTTACCGGAACCCGTAGGTCCGGTGAGCAATACGGTGGCATCACTCCTGCGGGCGATTTTCAAAACGTTTTCAAACTCCGGATTTGCTGCGTTCATCTTCATTGGGTCCCTCACAAGGATTCGAAAGTTATTGGATCTTGCTGCGGCACTGAGCAAGACCGGAGCCAGCAAAATAATCGTGGAATTTCAAAGGCCGACCGGTCAGAATAGGGGGATAAACCCACAAACCCGGGCGAATTTTGGTTTTTCCCCACAAATTCCCGTGAGCTACAAGAGAGGCCGTCGTGATAGTGAAACAGCCAGTACTTCTCATCTGTGACGATGATCCTCTGATTCATATGGCGGTGAAGCAGGCCCTGAAACCCCATTATGAGTGCCGCTCCGCTCACGATGTGGATGAGGCACTGGTTATTATCAAAAACAACTCGATTGATATCTTGCTTCTAGATATTCAGATCCGGACAGATGACGAGGGCATCAAAGCCTTGCCAAAATTTCGGGGGATTGACCCGGACCTCCCCATCGTGATGATGAGCGGATTGACGGATTTCCGCGTGGTACGCGAGGCAATGCGCCTGGGCGCTTCGGATTACGTGGCCAAAGATCTCGAACAGAATGATCTCTCCCTTGTCCTGAGCCGGGCCCTGGAAAAAAAGAATCTCATCAAAAGAAATGCCCAGCAGAGCTCGGAAGTGAGCCTCACCCAAAAAAAGCATGTCATGATCGGCGCTCACCCGAAGATCAAGGCGCTTCAAAAAACAATAGAACGTATCCGCATGAGTCCCGCAAATGTGCTGATCTACGGGGAAACAGGAACCGGCAAGGAGGTGGTCGCCCGCCATCTCCGCAAAACTCTTCCGGATGGCTCCCTCGCTCCTTTTGTTGCGATCGATTCTGCCACAATTCAGAGTTCTACGGCGGAAAGTCTGCTGTTTGGACATGAAAAGGGCGCTTTCACGGGCGCGGAAAAAATGACTAAAGGCGCTTTCGAGGAAGCCGATGGAGGCGTCATCTATTTTGATGAAATCGCGAATATGCCATTGGAAATCCAATCCAAACTTCTGCGCGTGCTTCAGGAAAAAGAAGTGACCCGCATGGGATCGTCGCGAACTCTCCAGCTCGACTTCCGCGTGATCTGCGCGACAAACAAAAATCTCGAGCAAATGGTGAAAGCCGGAGAATTTAAAGACGACCTGCTTCAACGCTTGAATGTGATTCCACTGGAAATCCCGCCGTTGCGCGAGAGGCTGGAAGATCTTCCGCTCCTGGTGGAGTACCTGATCGCAAAAAACGCGGGCCGAAACCAGTCACTGCACTTCACAAGTTCAGCAATCACCTGCCTTCAACTGTACTCCTGGCCTGGCAATGTGCGCGAGCTCGGTAATCTTGTCTCATATCTTATTGCAATGACTGAGGGGATCGAAGTCGATATTTCAGACCTGCCCCCCAAATTTCGCGACTTTGCCAGTCAGGCCAACGCCAATCCTAACGCCAAGCCCGTCACAACCGGTACTGGCTTCTATGATCGGGTTGCGCTATTTGAAAAAGAACTGCTCATAGCCGAATACGCCGCACATGGCGGAAATGTTGGCCGAATGGCCCTGGCAATTGGAATGGATCGGTCTCATTTGTATCAAAAGCTGAAAGAGCACCGGATTCACGCAGCGCGGCCTGGTTGAAAATCAGATTATTTACCAGAAATTAAAAATGATTCAAGGCAAACGCCCTTGTGGCGTATGTGATGCATTGGTCCCCGCAGATGAACCGCAACCTGTTCTTCGGGATCCTGGGACTGTTTCTGACCTCCGCAGCACACGCCCAGATCTTCGGGTTGGCGGCGCTGCTGGACCCTGAAGGTTCACGGCTTTTCCCCCAATCGATTGCTGCTCCCCGGCACGCAGGAAAACCTGATCCGCGCTGGCGCCGCTTTAACTGGCAGTTCACGGATCTTGCCGCCGGCCCGGCGAATTTCCGCCTCTATTTCTATGATGAGGAAGAATGGTCGGCGCGCTTCGTTGCACCGCGTATCCAGGCCCAGGTCGCCGAACTCTCAAAAACGTTCAACTTCGTCCCTCCCTCCCGGTTTTCATACATCCTGTTCACCTCCCTTCGCGAATTCCGGCAGGCCAACGTCTTTTTCATTGCTGAGGGAGTCCAAGGGGTAACCAGTACGACGGAAGCAACCATGGCCATCCCTTATTGGGGGAGTCCTGAGGATTTTGACCACGTCAGTACGCATGAAATGGTTCATCAATTTCAGGTCCAGAAGATTGAATCCCTCATCCCGGGTGGTGCCACGGCGGAAGTGCTGCCACTCTGGTTCATTGAAGGGCAATCGGAATACTACAGTCTGAACGGAATTGACCCGGAAACCCGGGCCTTCATCACAGATGTTTTGACTCATCCGAACAAAGACCGCGGCTACACGATTCCGAAATTTGTTGAAAACGGCGCTTTCGATTTTGTACATCTTTACAAAATTGGACAGGCTAAAATTGATTTTCTTGAAAAAGAATTCGGCGCCGGGGCTTCCCAGCGGGTCTTCAACAAAATCGCACCGATTGCAGCCGAAAGCCCCCACGAGTCCCTGGATGTATTCAGCCAGACCTACGGAGTCACATCCGAGGAACTTGAGAAACGCTGGCGCAGCTATCTGGATCGTAATTACCTCCCTAAACCCCCGAATACCGTCTCAGTGTTGCCCGATTCTTCAACATTGAGCGAAGTGGGCCCCGATCTTGATCTATTTCGAATCTCTCCAGATGGAAAGATTCTCTGCACGCGAGAGGTCGATTCGCTGACCGGTATTGTTTCCATCTATTTGCGCCGGCTTGATGCACCGAAGAAAAAAACCGAAGCAGTTCATGACGGCACGAGAGATACGACGGGCCTGTACTTTCTTCAGAATCCCTCGATTGCCGTTTCGAATGACCGCGTGGCTTATGCCGCCGAAGCAGCGCTGGGACCAGAACTGGAGTTTCGGGCCATTCACTTCAATTCCTCGGGAGAGATTAAACTTGGTGTTCGCGAGAGGATTGCACTGCACAAGCACGGACTACTTCAAGCTTCCTCCTTGAGTTTTTCTCCAGACGGGCGAACGCTTGCCTTCACGGCCCTCAACGCAAGCGGCTGGACAAATGTTTACCTGCTCGAAGCCCCGTTTCAGCCCAAAGCTGTACCGAAGCCGATTTTTCGCGATCCCTATGACTGGAAATCCATTCAATGGTCAGAAGAAGGACTCTTTGCCTCGTCCAACCGCACCTCAGACAGCAAATACGCTATTTTCAAAATTGATCCAAAAAACAATACGGCAGTTCAACTGACCTCACCGCTTCACAATGAGCGCAACCCCGAACCGGTCAACGGCGGGTTCCTGTATGACTCGGATGAGACAGGAGTGAGTCAGATCCACTTTGTAAAAAATCAGGCGCGGCGGCCCCTGACCCAACTCTCAACTGGGATCAAAGCACCGGTTTTCAGGAATGGCATCCTGTATGGCATCGCGCTCCACAGTGGGCGCTATCAGATTGTCAAAAAGAAACTGCCCGAACTGACTGCCGGAGATAATAAGGAAATTTTTCCGGTTGAAGTCCTCACCCAGAATCCGAATGTAAAAACAGCTCAACCCTGGGCCGTTCAAGCCAACGATTTTGCAACCGGCACCGTTCAACGCTACAGGCCTTTCCGCAACTCGGGTACGAGGATTGATGGTATCATGGGCTATTTTGCGAGTGGCGGCGCAGCCGGAATTGGAGCCGGGATCAGCGATCTGTTCAGGGATTACAATGTTGCAGGAGAGTTCTCGATCCTGGGCAGCATCAAATACACCAACGCCTATGTCTTTCTTTCCGGTTCACGCGGGCGGCCCAAATGGACAACCGGGGCTTACGCAATCGTGCAACCACGGCTGGATCGGATCTTCCCCTCTGACGATTTTATCAGAACATACCTGCATCGCGAATATGGTGTACTGGGAGCGCTTCAGTACCCGCTGAGCACCTTCAGCTATGTGGACACGGAAATTCGGATCGGAGGAGTTAAGAGAAGCGATATCAGTGATCCGGCGGTCGCTGCGGAGTGGGAGGCAAGGAATCCCGGAACCGAAGTGCTGCTTTCCCCGGTGCTCCGGTGGGGCTACGACGGAATTCTTTATGAGACTTTCAGCGGCCCTCTGAAAGGATTCGGCATCCTGGCTGAATCCGAAACCTCCATCTTTCCCAAACGCCAAACCGTTGCAGAACGTGTGCGACTGGATGCCGCACGCTATTTCCAGCTGACAGGCCGAACAATTCTCGCATTGCAGGCGATGAGCGGTGCCTCGTGGGGCAAGGACTTTGGTAATCCATTTTTGATTTCCAGCGATGACATTCTCCGGGGGTATAACTTTTTTGATACCCGACTCTACGGCAACTACTTTACGGCAGCAAAAGCAGAGCTGCGCTTCCCGATCGGTTTTCTGATCGGGTTCCCCCCCCTTCGTGGCCTGGTTGCTTACGATCTCGGTACCGTTTACCGGGACCCTTCAACAGCCTGGAAGAGCGTTTCTTCTTCCAGAACCTGGGGACTGACCTTCAATTTGCCGCCAATATCGATTAACTTCATGTTTTCGCACCCAATTCGCGAGGCCCCAGGCCCAGCGAGCGAATCCGTGGCGCATTTTACACTGAGATACCTGTACCTCTAATTCGCCATTAAGTTCAAAGACTTACGATATAAATAAGTCTTCAAGCCGGGGCACCTAATGACCGATCAGATACTGATATGTCTGCTCACCGATTCAAGATGAACTCATTTCTTGCGCTCATTGCGCTCGCTTCTGGACTCTCTCCTTGGGCAGCCCCCCCCCTCTCTCTGGCTGCGGGTCCTGATTTCGTTACAATTGTTCAAACCCTCGAAGCGAAACCGGTCAAAGATCCGAAACTTGTATACTGGGATCAAGCACTTGCTGATGAACTCGGAATCAAAGTACCGCCAGGCAGGGTTGGACAAACCGAATTTGAAAAGGCGATTGGAAAAAAGCTCGCTTTTGAGGTGAAAGCGGCAAAAACCGGTCTGAAAACATCGAACCTCCGCACCAATTACGATTTTTCGGGAACCCCTTACATGTTTGTGGAAAGCGATCCCTTCGGTGGCTCCGGTCGCGCTGCTTATATCCCCGTCGGGAACGATTCGTGGGTCAACATCAAAGGCGTCGGGAAAACCGGGGCTGGTAAGACTAAAGGGGTGATCTCTCCGCCTGAAGTGATCTTCTCAAGTCACAAGGACGGCTCAGCGACCCTCGAGGAAGCCATCAAGGAAGCCGTGATGGCCCGGGTCGCGGATGCGGAAACCAAGACTGGCTCGAGTCGCGTACTGGCGATTTTTTATACCAACAGAATGATGCGATACGAGGACGGACGCAAAGTCCCCCTTGCCTTGATCGTACGAGCTCCCTTGCGGCGGTTTGACCAGGATGAAATCAAAAAAAAGAGTCTGATCGCCGATGCGATCGCCCACGCAAACTCCACCCGGCTCATGAAGGGTGATTTCGTTAACAGGGCGAATATGGGCGCTCACGGTGAATTCGTCGACTTCGGCTGCATGACCCATACGTGTGGCTTTGCTCCGATCCAGTCCTCGCAAAACGAGTCTTTTCTGCTTGAAGGCCGGTACTATATTGATGAAAAGCTGCTCTCAAGAAAGCTGGGCGAAAATCTTTTTTTACAGCTCGGAATTCCCGAAGCGCATATTCAAGCTCTGGGACTGAGTACGATCGAAACTGCGGATCGTTTCCTCAAAATGGGCAATGCTTTTCAGGCAGTGATTTATAGTGATCCTTCGCGGGTCCTTCTGGATTTTGAGCATGTACCCCGAGACAACCTGGTAGGAGAGCTGAAACTGCATGAATTCTTCCGGGATCTGGCTGGCGATTTTTATGCCCAGAAGCAGACTCGGGATGTTTTTGTAAAAACTCAATTCGAACGATTGATCCGCAATACCCCTGACGTCACTGAATCGTCCAAAAACGCTCTGAAACCCTTTCTGGAACAGATTCATGATGTATTGGAGGCTATTCGGCAGGCCAACAGGATTGACAAGCTTTTTCCCAATTATGCAAAACAGGTCAGGGAGGTTGCTCATTTTAAAAATCGGGAAATCACCGACATTGTCCGGCCCAATCTTTTCTCAGGTGCAGGAACAGTAGCCGACAAATTTGCACAGGATCTTCAACCAGCCGCCATTCAGGAGTTCATCGAAAACACTGTTTTGAATTCCCGCTTCGGCACTACGGCTGGTGCAGATGCTGGTATTATTGCTCATGCACATTCACACGCGACGGAACTCTTTATCCGTTCCAATACTGACTCACAGGGGCTCACCCGGCTTTTTACTCACCCGGAGCTTGCAGGTGCAGCAAAGAATGAAAAATTTTATTTCCGGGTCTCAACTGATGGCTGGAAGACATCAAAAGATCTTGAGGCCAAGACTGTATCCACTCGAGCCGGGGAATACTTCAAAATCGTTCTTCGGAATGAACACTTCCCGGTGACTTGGGAGCGGGTGGCGCTTTCTCCTTTTATCAGGACAGAGGCAGGAGAGACGCGTTGGCTGGCTTCGGACTTCACAATCCGTGGCCCGCCTCTTGTATTCAATGAGCGTTTGGGCCTGCCTGCCAGTTTTGAGCGCCGCCCCGGGGCACTGCGCGATCGCTACAATCGTCCCATTTCTTATCTGACTGAAGACCTGGATAATAAATCGATCGTTTACACCCCCAAGTACTTCAAAGACCTTTTTCAAAAATTTTCCGATCCAATGGAAGAAATATCCGCAGATGCACTCGCAGAGTTCAAGTTTCACCAAAAAGACTTTGTAGAGCTTTATGTTAAAAACTCTGCCTTCCGGAAGTATGTGGATCAGCTTGCGTCTGACGAAAACAGTCTCTCCTCTTTTGTTGCACTTAAAAACCTCAAATCCGCCCTACCCACTTCAGGATGCGCAGGAGTGTTAAGATCTTTCTTTTCTAAAGTTATCAATTGAAATTTTCTGGGGCATTGAACAGTATCCTTGCCCATGAGGAATTCACGCAAATGGCCTGGGGCCTGCTGTTTCTTAAGCCTGGCATTCCTGTTTGCCAATTTTAGCAGCACTATCGTTGCGGCTGAACTCCGGCCCTTGAACTTTAGTCTTCATACTGGGATTTCAGGGCAAAAAGTCTATGTCGCGAGCACTCTCAAAGACTGGGATCCACTGGCTTTTCAGATGTCTGAAGTCTCGCCGGGTCAATATCGGATCCAAATGAAGCACCCCTGGTTGCATGAGCTTCAATATAAATTTGTGGTCGATGGACAATGGCAGCTCGATCCGTCTAATCCCAGGAAAGTTCCGGACCAGCTCGGAGGCTTTAATTCCCTGCTCACAATGACGGAGTTCAAAGAGGATCCGCTTTTGGATCTACAGCCCGGTGTTTCGCCACCTGAAATGCAGATCCTGCGAATCGAGGATTGGGCAGGGCGCAGTCGCGAGATCACGATCGTTGAACCGGCTCGCTTGCATTCGGTGCAAAATAGAAATCCAGTTTTAATCTATTTTCAGGATGGCACGGAGTATCTGGAGAAGGCCTCGGCAGCGAATATTCTGGCGAACCTGTCCGAAAGAGATGGTCTTCCGAGATTGATTGGTGTTTTCGTTCCACCTCGTGACCGAATTGATGAATATTCCCTGACAGCTACCACAGAACTTTATGTCGACTTTTTCATTCATTCTATGATTCCAAAGGTCGAGAAAGCACTTGCGCTCAGCCCTACCGCTCAGGAGAGAGTTCTTATCGGTGATTCATTGGGTGGGCTCATCAGTCTTTATCTGGCGCTTAGAAGCCCTCACCTGTTTCAGCTGGTGGGGTCGCAATCAGGGGCCTTCCTCAAGGCCAATAAGGTTTTAAAGCTCCTGGGCTCATACCAGAGCCCTGCACTCCGCATCTCACTCGATATCGGTATTTACGAAAATGACCGCTTCCTAGACGGAAATGAGCGCGTCAGCCAACTTCTGAACCTGAAAGGATGGAAGTACCGTTACGCCAGACACCCTGCCGTTCACGATTGGATCAGCTGGCGAAATGAGCTGCCCACGATCATCCGCTATCTACTTACCGACGCGAACGGGGAGTAGGCGGCTCCGCCTGCAAGGGATCATCGGGCCAGGCATGTCTTGGGTAACGCCGCTGAAGTTGGTTGCGCAGCTCCTGATAACCCCTTTCCCAGAACCCAGCTAAATCCGTGGTCACCTGAACTGCTCTATGATTCGGAGCAAGGAGATGAAGCGTAAGCGGAATGCGTCCTTCAAAAAGAACAGGCCCCCGGCTCATCCCGAAGAAATCCTGCAGCCGCGATTCAGCCCAAGGGCTCTGACCCAGCACATAATGGATCCGAAGCTTGCGACCTGAAGGCAAAGAGAAGGAAGGCGGTAATCCACGGTCTATTTCTGAATGGAGCAAAGGAAGTTCGAACTTCAGCGCACAGGCGCTCACCAGCTCAGTGACCCAATCCACGTCACTGAGCTGCCTGGCACTGACCTTTCCGCTCACCAGCTGGTCCGCGATTTCGTGAATGCCTCTGCCCTGCTCCAGATCGGTGAGAGCTGAGATTCCTTTTGTCTTCCCGTAAAGAACGAGTCGGGCGAAAATTCCTTCGATCTCCTCCCGGGGAGCGATCTTTCCGAGAATCTCGACCCAGTCATGAAGAGTACAGGCCGATCCCTTTTCCGGGTCTGTCTTGAAAACCGCCCGCCAAAGCACGTCCGCAACCGCTCTTCTGCTGCTTTCACTCAATGCATCTGATAAATTACCGGGCCAGGTGACCTCTTCATCAAGAACGAGCTGGTCATAATTCAAGCGGCGACTCAGGCAAACCTGTCCTTTCGCAGCATCCCAGGAGAATTGCTCTGTTTCACTGATGAGACTGGGGGAAAGTTCCAGCAGCCAGTCAGGCTCAATCGCGATGACCGAGCGGACTTTGGTTTCACTGCGGTTCTGATCCTGGAATTGCCGCTCTTGAACATTCAAAACAACAAAATATTCGTGTTCGGCAAGGACTCCAATCTCCTGGGCACGCGAGCTGCCTCCGACTGAAAACGTCAATTCGATCTCATCCTGCCTGCCGCGCGCCACCTGTGCTCCGAACTTCCGCTTGCGACAGACGCGATCCGGAAATCCCGCGAGCAGCGCCCGAGCAAGAAGCTCGTCAGGTTGCTTTTCAGGTCTCCCGTGATTTTGCGCCTGGCTCTCAAAGCCACTGAGCAACTGTCTTCGCATATTCTTAACCCGCTCGGGAAGTGGCCGCCTCAGTATTTCAAGGGCATCCAAAGTTTCCAATTCCCCTTCCGCAATCCAGGAGCAAAGATTTACAGCTTCAGCCAGAATCCGGCTTTTTTCAGCCTCCAGTAAGGATCGTCCGAGACGAGGGTGAATCGACACTCTCCCCAGACGCCTTCCTATAAGTGAAACCGCACTGTCCAACGAAGGAGATTCCAGTGCGCCGAGGCGATACAGGAGCTGAATCGCACCCTGAAGAGATTGCTCCGGAGGCGGCTCGAACCAAGAAAATCCGGAAAGCTCGCGGATTTCCAGCAGCTTCAGCTCCAAAACGGTCTCTGCGAGATCGGCTCGTCGGATTTCGGGGATCTCAAAGGGAATACGTGATTCAAACTCCCCTCGCGAATAGAGACGAATACATGTTCCCGGAGCTGTCCGGCCGGCCCGGCCGGCACGTTGAATGGCTGAAGCCCGACTGATGGGTCGGGTGCGCAGTGCAGGCATTCCCGACCACCAGGAATAACTCGCCTGGCGATGAAGCCCGCTGTCGATCACGGTAGTGATGCCCTCAATCGTGAGGGAGCTCTCGGCAATATTTGTGGAGAGAATGATTTTGCCGGGATCTTTGCTTCTGATTGCCCGGTCCTGGTCATCGCGCTTGAGATCGCCGTGGAGAACATGCACCTGAAGACCCCGGGCTGCCGCAAGGCCCGCGAGCGCATCCCGGCAACGAAGTATTTCAGACATACCGGGCAAAAAAACAAGTGCCCCTTTCGGCTCAGGCATGCTCTTCACGGCTTCGTGAACCAAGTGTTCCAAAGGACGGTCCGAAGAGAGGTATTGGATTTCCACCGGGAACTGCCGGGTTTCAACATTAAAAACCGGGCAGGGCTCTGAGACGTTCGAAAAAAACCGGGCGACGGCTTCCGTGTCGAGCGTCGCGGACATGACCAGAAGGCGCAGGTCAGGGCGTTCAGTCAGTTGCAGATGGCGCAGATAGGATAAGGCCGTATCACCCTGGAGATGCCGCTCATGAAATTCATCAAGCACCACACAGCAGACTTTTTTGAGCTTCGGGTCCGAAAGAACTCGTCGTAGCAACATTCCCTCAGTCAGAAAACGCAAACGGGTATTCGGTCCGCTCATGCTCTCAAAACGAAAATGATACCCAACGCTCTCGCCCACCCGCTCACCCAGTTCCTCGGCTACCCGGTGAGCGGCCCATTTCGCCGCCAGTCTCCGAGGCTCGAGGACCCAGATTTCCTGATCGGGTGTTCGAAAAGGCGCGCGAAGTAAAGCAGGAGGTACCCGCGTCGTCTTGCCGGAACCCGACGACGCCTGGAGCACGAGACTAAATCCGCGCGCCCCCCGGCCAGACAGAGCCTCAACGATTCCCGGAATATGTGAATCAATTGGCAAGGGAGTGGGAACGAAACCCTGAATCAACTCTTCGGTCCAACCTTGATATTTGCAAGGGCCGCGAACGGATTATTTTTAAATTCCTGCTTCGGCTTCACCTTTGAGGGTTTCGAACTGGGTACGAGCTTTGGCAAGGGACGGGCCTGAGGCTGCACGGGCGAGGGGCCCTGTGGCCTGAGAGGTTCGCGGCGGACCGGCCTGGGTTCAAAATCCCTGGACTGAGCTTGACTTTGACGGGCACTGCCTCGCTCCGACCGGGCTTCACTCTTCATCGTGAGCGCGATCTGATTCTTTTCAAAATTCACCTCAAGAACCCTGACCTGCACCCGATCACCGGGGTTCACCACTTCGCGTGGATCTTTCACGAAATGATCACTCAGCTGTGAAATATGAACGAGCCCATCCTGATGCACGCCGATGTCCACAAAAGCGCCGAAATTCGTGACGTTCGTCACGACCCCCGGGCAGTTCATGCCGAGCTGCAGATCCTTGACCTCGTGGATATCCTCACGAAAGGAGAAGGGCACAAATTCTTCACGTGGATCGCGCCCCGGCTTCTCGAGTTCCTTGACGATGTCTTCGAAGGTGAACTGCCCGACTGCCTCGACGAACTTCTTTTCTTTCTTCAGCAGCTGCGCACCAGGACCGAGGAGTTCTTTGACTTTACGGCCCAGCGTGACTGCCGCTGCTTCCAGAAACGGGTATCTCTCCGGATGCACTCCAGTGTTGTCGAGTGGGTTCTCGGAACCTGGAATTCGCAGAAATCCAGCCGCCTGTTCAAAAGCTTTTCCACTGAAGCGCGAAATTCCTTTCAAGTCTTCCCGGGATTTGAAAAGCCCCTTACTGGAACGATGCTCCACCAGGGATTTGGCCAGGCCCGGACCAATTCCAGAAACATGCGCCAATAAATGTTCTGAGGCCGTATTCACGTTCACGCCGACCGCGTTCACGCAGGAATCCACGACGAAATCCAAACTGCGTTTCAGCGCCGGCTGCGAAACATCGTGCTGATACTGACCGACGCCGATGCTCTTGGGGTCCACCTTGACGAGTTCCGCCAAAGGGTCCTGTAAACGTCGGGCGATGGAAATCGCACCTCTGACTGTCAAATCCAGATCCGGAAATTCCTCACGAGCCACCTCGCTCGCGCTGTACACACTTGCGCCTGCTTCATTCACCATCACAACAGGAAGCTGGAGTCCGAGTTCCTTCAGAACACCTCGGATAAAAATTTCGGTCTCCCGACCCGCCGTGCCATTCCCGACTGCAATCGCCCGGATTTTACCATTTCCGGCGACTTCGGCCAGCATCGTTGCGGCTTTCTTTCGTTCGCCTTCCGTCTGCGTGTGCATGACTGTACTGGCTAAATATTTTCCAGAGTCATCGACTAGAGCGATTTTACAGCCGGTCCGAATACCGGGATCGACACCAAGCACTCCTTTGGCGCCGAACGGTGCTGCCATCAGGAGTTTGCGGACGTTCTCAGCGAAGACCTGGATGGCGACTTCATCAGCGACTTCTTTCAGCGCTTTATGAACTTCATTCTCAATGCTTGAAAGCACATGAGCCTTGAACGACAGGCGCGCGGCCTTCATCAGAACCGCGGCGCCAGGAGAATCGTGCACCGTGCAGGCGGCCGCTTCAAAGGCCTGAAGAAGCTCGGATTCAAAAGCGGTATCTTCATTCGGACTGCCTATGGTCAGAATCAATTCTTCTTCCATCCAGCCACGTCGCATCGCCAGGTAACGATGCGAGTTCTTGGGCTGAAGCAGCGTCTCGATTGATTCCTGAAAACTGAAGTAATTTTCGAACTTGCTGCCGGATTTTGCTTTTTCACCTTTGGCGGATTTTACGGCGCCTTTTTCAAAAACTCTCTTGCGGACCAATTGTCGCAGGTCCTGCATCTCGGAAAGACGCTCGATAAGGATATCCTGGGCGCCTTCAATCGACTTGATGGCATCAGGGTAACCCTTCTCCTCGTTGCGGAAAGTGAAAGCCCAGATTTCCAGAGTTTGGCCAGGCTGCGGGGTTTCCGTGCCGTGACCACAGTTCCAGATCCAATCCGCCAAGGGTTCAAGACCTGCCTCTTTGGCAAGCGCAGCTTTGGTTTTACGCTTCTGCTTATATGGAAGGTAAAGGTCTTCCAGTGCGGCGGGATCAAAGGTGGTCAGGATTTTTTCTTTGAGTTCAGGAGTCAGCTTCTTTTGGTGCTCGATTTCGCCTACAACAAACGTCTGCCGCCGCAGCAGCGTATCCCAACGCTCCTTCTGATCAAGGATTGCCTGAACGGCAACCTCATCCAGGTTGCCCGTCTGTTCCTTGCGATAGCGGGCGATAAATGGAACGGTTGCGCCTTCGGCTGCCAGGCGCAGGACCGCCTCGATACCGCTAGCCGGTACACGAGTCGTAAATTGCGATTCAAACCATTGCTCAAAGTTCACGGGGAAAGAATGCCATCGAGACCCTCGTCCCGCAAGAGAACAAGCAGATCCAGAAATTATCAAGCGACCGCCAATTTTTCCCTTGAATCTTCCAAAGCAGCTGCCAGTTGCGCCAGCCGTGGACCATCCAGAACCCTAAGCACCTCAGCGAAAAGCTCCGACTCCTCCCGGGAGATATGGAATTCCACGCAATCCATCAGTTCATCCATATCATCCTCGAACATGGCAGCCTCTTCATCATCGCTTTCATCAATCTCCTCCAGGATATCGGTGATTTCCTGATGTTCATCATAGAATTCCTCAAGAAGATCCCGGAATTCGGCTCCATTCAAAGCTGGATAAAGAATGGTCTCTTCCAGATGACAGTGGAAGTCGAGTTCATCCTTGATGCGCTCAAACAGCTCTCTCTTGGCATCAAGAGCTTCGATCCGGCGCATTTGGTCAAACATTTCGCGAATGCGTTGATGATCTGACCTGAGAGTCATTAGCGCGTCCATGAATCCCTCCTCGCCGCTCGGCAAAATGCTGAATCATGTGCAAATCCCATGCACAGCAGAAGAAAAGATCTTATACGGTCCGGATAAAACGATAGTAAATCCACTTGAAATACTCACTCAGCGTCACCCGTACTCCGTGAAGGTTCAGGCGCCATTCAGAAGGGTCAAAGGGCTCCTGGTAAATCGAAATTGTCTCAATACGAAGTGGCCACTCTTCAACAGCACTGACCCGCTCAAACATCATGCGCGAACGACGCATATGATAGGGAGAGGTAATCAGCAGAATTCGCTTCCAGTTTTTGGCTTTCGCGTAACGGGCCAGAAGACGCGCATTGGCCTCTGTGTTGGTGCTTTCTGTTTCAAGAACGACGTTTTCCTGCCGAATCACATCCCGGACCCCGGTCCTCAGGAGTTTCCGGAATCCTGCCCAAGTAGACTGGTGCCCCATACCGGAAATGTAAAATGTCGGAGCCGTATCTTTGGACTCCTGGTATCGGTACCAAATGTCCCCGGCGCCAGCGATTCTCCCTCTCCCTCCTGCCAGACAGACAATTGCATCCACTTCGGGCAAATGAACCCCGTCCACGGTGTCTTGGTACTCGTAGATTTCGCCCGCCAGAAAATAGGCCAGGAGAAAAATTCCACCCACGACCCCCCCGAGGGTTACCAGCAATATCTTAAGCAACCCCCGGATTTTTTTGAATTCCTGCGATAAGGTGCTTTCAGTTTGGAGTTCCATTCCTTTCAAATCTCGCATAACACCCGAATTCAGGCAAACAATCGGAATGATTTTACCCCTTGCAAAAAAGTAAACATTCCACTAGGTTTATGAACCTTCGACAATCCCGGCAATAGTTCCGGCTAAAATTTTTGGTTTTAAGACGATTTAGGTTTAAGAAAGGATTTTGGATACAGCCATGGCACGCATTTGTGAAATCTGCGGAAAGGGCCCGGTCACCGGTCATCTCGTTTCCCACTCGAACATCAAGACGAAAACCCGTTGGCTTCCCAATCTCAAGCGCATGAAAGCCGTTATAAACGGAACCACACAGACGATTCGCGCTTGCACGCGCTGCATTCGTACCGGCAAAATTACCCGCCCTGTGAAGCGCACTTACAAAGCTACTGAAGCAAAAGCCTGATTACTGTTCTACTGTAGCGCGATCGCTTCTACTTCGACTAACACATCTTTGGGCAGGCGTGAAACCTCAACTGTCGAACGCGCCGGCGCAATCGCTCCGAAATAGGAACCGTAGATCTCATTCACCTTAGGGAAATCGTTCATTGATTTCAAAAAGATCGTCGTTTTGACAATTTTGTCGAGACTCGAGCCGGAAGCCTCGACGACGGCTTTCAAATTTTCCATCACTTTGCGCGTCTGACCCTCGATATCCGAAGCAGCCAGCTGCCCCGTGCGAGCATCCAGCGCAATTGCTCCTGAGCAGAATACAAAGCCCCCCGCCTTGATCGCCTGGCTATATGGACCGATCGGTTGAGGAGCCTGCGCCGTTAATACTGCTTCTCGTGTATTTTCTTTAGAGCCGAACATTGATTTCTCCTGCTTTGTTTTTCTGCAACCGGATTTCCATCGCGGTGATGGCAGCCATATTGACCACGTCGTTTACATCCGAATTCTGCTGCAAGACCAGGGCAGGTTTGTTCAAGCCGAGCAGGATTGGACCGATCGCTTCGGCGGCCCCCAACCTTGCCATCAGCTTGTAAGCAATGTTACCGCTGGCCAGATCCGGGAAAACCAGAATATTGGCGTCACCCGGCACCCGGTTGAACGGGAAACTCTCCTGCGAAATCTCCGGTGTAACTGCCGTATCGGCCTGCATTTCGCCATCAATGATCAAGGACGGCATCCGCTGACTTGCGATCTGGGTCGCTTCCCGGACTTTCTGGGCAGAGACATGCGACTGTCCACCGAAGTTTGAGAATGAGAGCATGGCCACACGTGGCTCTTCCTGGCTAAAGCTCTTGACGAACTCAGCACTCTGGATGGCGATATCCGCCAACTCTTCAGCAGTTGGATCAATGTTTACCGTGGTATCCGTGAACCAGAGTATCCGCCTTTTGAAGATCATCATGTACAATCCAAGCAGGCGGCATCCCGGCCGGGCCCCGATCACCTGAATCGCAGGACGGATAGTTTCCGGATAAGACTGCTGAATGCCGTTCAACAAGCCGTCTGCATGCCCCATTTCGACCATCATCGCACCGAAGTAATTATTCTGTTCCATCAGGGATCTGGCGGACGAAATAGTCATTCCCTTACGCATGCGTCTTTCAAAAAAATGCTGGGCATAAGCTTCAAGAGCATCGGACTTTGCAGGCCGGATGATTTTCACACCTTTGAGCGGTTCGACAAGCCCCAGTTCCTGGATCGCCTGTTCAATCGCTGTCTCACTACCGAGCAGAATCGGTTCGGCAATTCCTTCTTCCCGGATCATCTGCGCAGCCCGCAGGATCTTGGCATTTTTCCCCTCAGGGAAAACAATCGTGGCCAGCTTCCCACCTCCACCACGGGCGGTGACCCGCTTCTTGATCCCGCGCATAATGGTGTAACTGGTCCCAAGCAGGGTTTCGAGCTGATCCCGGTAATGCTGGAGATCCACTTTGCGCCGTGCCACGCCTGTCTGCATTGCAGCTTCGGCAACGGCTGAGGCAACCCAGAGAAGCGCACGGCGATCAAAGGGTTTGGGGATCAGATATTCACGACCGAACTTGAACTTCAGTCCTCCATAGGCACGCGAGACGCTTTCGGGCACATCTTCCTTTGCCAGTTTGGCGAGAGCGCGAACCGCCGCCATTTTCATTTCTTCATTGATAGCGGTCGAACGGGTGTCGAGCGCGCCTCGAAAAATAAACGGAAAACCCAGAACGTTATTCACCTGATTAGGATAATCCGAGCGCCCCGTGGCCATGATCGCATCCGGCCGGACACGTAAGGCATCTTCCGGCAAAACTTCAGGATCAGGATTCGCCATTGCGAAAACAATGGGATCTTTGCCCATGTGCTTGAGCATTTCAGCAGTGATCCCGTCTTTTACGGAAACACCGACAAATGCATCCGCGCCGACAAGCGCTTCAGCGACCGTGCGCTTCGTTGTTTCAACGGCAAAGCGTTCTTTATAAGGATTCATTCCCTCCTTACGCCCTTTGTAGATGACGCCTTTGGAATCTGCCATAAGGATGTTCTCGCGCTTCACACCGAGATTCAGATAAAGGTTTGCGCAGGCTATGGCGGCTGCTCCGCCACCACAAAAGACCACTCGAACTTTTGTAATATCTTTACCGATCAGTTCCAGTGCATTCAGGAATGCAGCACCACTGATCACGGCCGTGCCGTGTTGATCATCATGAAACACAGGAATTTTGAGCTTTTTCTTGAGCTCTTCCTCAATGTAAAAACATTCAGGCGCCTTGATATCCTCAAGATTGATCCCACCGAAAGTCGGCTCCAGCATTTCACAGGCGCGAATCACATCATCCGGATTTCCGGCGTTGAGTTCGATGTCAAAAACATCAATATCAGCAAACTTTTTGAAAAGGATCCCTTTTCCTTCCATGACCGGCTTGGCGGCGTGCGGCCCGATGTCACCCAGTCCGAGAACCGCCGTTCCGTTGGAAACAACGGCAACAAGGTTACCCTTCGCCGTGTACTCGTAAACTTCGTCTTGGTTTTCGTGAATGTTGCGACAGGGTCCGGCGACACCCGGTGAATAAGCCAATGACAGATCCTGCTGTGTGGCAACCGGCTTGCACGGGATTACTTCGATTTTGCCTTTACGTCCACGCGAATGGTATTCCAACGATTGCTCATAGATATTCATAGGGTCATTCAAGCTATCATCGGCTTGGGATAGCGGGAAACAAAAAAACGGTGGGATACCCGGCAGAGCTGTGGCAATCTTATGATCATGCGCGCCATACAGGAGACTCCGATGTTTCAAAAATCCTTGATCGCTGTTGTCGTTCTTTCTGCTCTCACGGGGCTAACTCCGGCGCGTGCTGATTTTTATCTCCACCCCTGGACCAATCAAAATCAGGAGAAGCAACGTCTTGAACTGACAGCAACCGGGAATTATTACACATCAACACAAAACTTTGACGCATACGGGGCCCTTCTGATTCCAAACCAGCTCCAGAGGTACTCGCGGTTCGGGACTGATCTGACTGCAGCACTCGGGCTGACGGATCGCCTGACCGGATTCGGGACGTTTTCGTGGGCGCGGACGCAAGTCGATACAATCATCAATTCGGGCAGTTCTTTTGGATTGACCGATCAGACTTTGGGCGTCAACTTTCGTATTCTGGGCAACCCAAATGGCCGGCCACATTCACGTGTATCCCTCGACCTTCAGCTGCGCTTTGATTTCCCGGGGTACAATAATGCAACTTCAGATCTGAACAGTTCTCCTTGGTTGGGCGACGGATCCCAGGATCTGACCTCCGGCGGATTCGTGAAAATACCGCTCTTCCAGAAGAACGAACGAACCCTGCTGCTCGAGGCTGGCCTGGGCTATACCTATCGTTCGGCTGGGTTCTCGGCAGCCGTGCCGTGGTCAGCATTTCTTCAGCTCATTCGACCCGATAAAGGCTGGCAGGTTTCGCTGGGGCTGACCGGGATTTATTCGCTCGAAAATGATTCCACGAATCTCGCGACTTTAACCAGTACTGCCAGAAGCTCCGGAACAGCAGGAAGTTTCATGACCAATGCTGTGAACCCGAGTTTGACGACCGTCTCTGGCCAGCTCGGCTATCGTGTCAAACCGAGTTTTGATGTCATTGCCGGATTGAACCAGGCTATTACCGGTCAGAACGCGCCAACCGGCCTTCAGGTTTTCGGTGGTTTCCAGGCAAGGCTTGGAGGCGCTCCTGCCGTTTTGAGCACTCTACAGCTCAGCCCGGCGGAATATGGAAAAGCCAACCAGGGTTTCGTCCATTACCAGGGTGTTGAAGCCAAGGTCCTCAGAACGAATGACCGCCTGAATATGATCAAAATTGACAAAGGATCCAACGAGGGCATCGAAATCGGCCATACTTTTGACATTTTCACCGTCAAGCCCAACCGGGAAGTGGGTGAAGCCGTAGCCCGAGGCAGGATTTCGAGCATCAAGGCGGACGAAGCAGTCCTGACCGTGACGGAATATTTCAAGGAAGTCTGGATTGACGAAGGATTTGTCGCCAGACGCCCAATCGAGTAAACTCAGGGAACACGAGTTTACATGGAGTGCAGACAAGGAGTCTGCAAAGGAAAGACAAATGAATACCCAAATTCGGATCAGCTATATCTTTGCCGTCTTAGTGACTCTGGTCGCGGTTCCATTCTCGGCCCAAGCCGGTAAATTTGCCAATCAGTTCGTAGAATTCGAGCTCCCTCCTCAATGGGAATGCGTACTGGAAGGTGCTGAATGGGTTTGCCAGAGCAAAAATGAAATGAAAAAACGGGACGCCATTATAGTTCTCGCCGCCAAACTCAAGGGCGAGCAGGACAGTCTCGACCAGTACCTCAATTATCTGAAAGCTTCCAAAACCTACACCAGCGTGCAGGGCAAAAGTGTCAAATCGGATCCCAAGTATGCCAAATCGGTCAATCTGAACAACCATCCTTGGGTAGACTCCCTGCATTTGGAATCCGAGATTCCGGGCTTTTATACGCGCTATCTTGCAACCGTGAAACAGGACATCGGCGTCCTGGTTACCTACTCGATCAATAAGAACAAATATCAGGCCTATCTGAATGACTTCGACAATATGGTGAAGACCCTGAAGGTCTTCCGCAAGCCGGGCGGAATCAATACAGGCTCGACCAATCCGTTTGCCAATGCCCAAATTCCGCAAGGAATGACCGAATCAACCGTGTTTCCAGGGGCAGCTCCTGCCGGCGGATCGGAAGACCGGCCAGTCGCACCCAAAGAAAACGATAACAGCATGCTCCTTCTGCTGGTCCTCGTGGCAGCGGTGGGTTTCTTCATTTGGAAAAAACGCCGCAGCGGCGCCTGAGTCCTGACTCAGTTTTTATAGAAATTTAAGGGGTTTTAGACGCGAAATCATTTGAGGGCGCGGCTTGGGTCCCAGAAACAAAATACTCCGTCGATCCTGTCGGAGGATCTTGCGGGCGACACGCCGAATGTCCTGCGGTGTTACCCGGTCCAACTGCTCGCAAATTTCCTCGACCCCGACGTGCTGGTCGAGGAATATTTCATTGCGGGCAATGCTGAACATCCTCGACTCCGTGCTGTCGGACGAAAGCAGGACTGTCCCCTTCAAGCTGTCTTTGACGCTCTTCATTTCCTCTTGAGTCAGGAGATCTTTCTTCACCTTCACAATCGTTTCTTCGATCAGCTTCAGACAAAGCGGCACCTGATGCATGCTCGTTGCCGCATAAATCGTGAACACCCCTGAATCAACAAAAGGGGAAATACTGGAATAAACCGTATAGGCAAGGCCGTTTTTTTCCCTGATTTCCTGAAATAGGACTGAGCTCATCCCGCCGCCCAGATGGACGTTCAGGAGATGGGCCGCGTAACGGTCCTTGGAAGAGTGAGTCGGTCCAGGCACACCCCAGACTATATGCACCTGCTCGAGCGGCCGCACCCGCCACCACCGACCGATTTTAAGCGCGGGGGCGGGCTGAAAGCCGATTTCCATTTTGGAGCGCAATTTGGGACGCCCGATCCATTTGGACCGCGTCAAGGCCTTCAGCTTCTTTTTGATTCTTTCATGAGACACATCTCCAACGACCGAAACGATCGTGCGCTCAGGTGAGTAATGCTTTCTGAAAAACTTCAGCAGATCCCCGCGAGACATTCGGCGAATACTGCTTTCACTTCCCAGGATCGGCTTGCCCAAGCCATGTCTTCCATAAAGTTGCTCAAAAAAAGAATCGTAAGCAAGTTCCTCGGGAGACTCATCCACCATGCTGATTTCCTGCAGGATCACTTTACGCTCACGTTCTAGCTCCGCCGCATCAAAAGTTGAATTCAGCAGAATGTCAGAAAGAATATCCAGGGCCAGGTCCAGATCGCGGTTGAGAAGATAGATATGAAAGCAGGTATATTCACGTGCAGTGAAGGCGTTGAACTCCCCGCCTACCCGATCCACTTCGCGGGCTATTTCAAGAGCACCCCGTGTCGGCGTTCCTTTGAAAAGCATGTGTTCCAGAAAATGCGAAACCCCGGCTTCCTTTGCTCCTTCGTATCTCGTGCCGACCTTCAGCCAGATACCGATCGCTAGACTTTTCATCTTTTGACGCTCTGAAAGGAGTGTCAGGCGATTGGAGAATACGGTTTTTTTGAAGGAATCTGGTTTTTTCAAGGAGTGTCTGCGGGTGTTTGCCATTTTGAACTTGAGACTAGCTGTTCAGTTCCGGCTTTTCAATCGGTACCGACATACTCCCAATGCCAAGGTTCGAAATAATACGGAACAAACCCAAAAGAACGGGCATTCTTCAAGAGCCAGCGGTAAGCAGGCGAATCTGTCTGGTTTTTCCGGTTCAGAACATTGGAATTCACAGGATCCCCTCCGACATAAAGGTCAATGGCGCGGCCTGTTGAATGGACCGACTGCGTCGCGAGCTGATTCGGCTGCAGGTTGGGCATTCTAGCCCGCAACTCATCCTGATAAGGAACCGAGCGGTACCCTGAAATAATTTTCAAATAGTCACCCTTGATCCCGGATTTGCGCGCGGCAATGATCATTTTTTCATAGGCATTGAAAGTCTCTTGACCGAGCTGGCGACGGTCCTTCGCTCTTTGGCGGTCAAAAATATATTTTTCTTCCACAACGACCATCTTCTTTTCGAGCCCTATCTTGCCTGCTTTGTTGAAACGGCGGGACTGAAGCTCCAGAAAAATGCTGAGCAGAGTTGACCCCTCGAGCAGGCCGTCGGCGGGATTTCGGCAACCCGAATAGAGCTGCCAGCGGCTGACCGCCTCTGCAAATCCTAGTGAATCCGGCTTGGCCGACGTCCCCAGGAACTCTGAGATTAAGGGATAATAAATCGACCAGCCCTTCTGAAGTCGCTCGGAAATTGCCCATTCCAATTCATCCATGAGCCTTCGGTTCTCAAAAGCAATGGCCGGTTTTATTTCGTCAGGACACGTGCCAGAAGTGGCCATGAGATATTGGTCCAAAAGTGATGGATCAGGGACGCTCAAATTTTCTTCGCCCCTGCATTCAAGGGCAGGAGTACCCGACAGAATACCGAATATTAGGATGAAAAATCTGAATTGAATCACCGATAGCTCCAATATAGATCGTAACACAAGGCTAAAACATCAATGTTTTCAATTGAACTCGTGATGTAAAGGTCAAGTTGATTCACTCTGGTCCCGATAAATGGACATGGGGCTGCATTTCAAAACCGGTCTATATGTATTCCTCTCTGCGCTGATACCCTTCTCTGCCTCTGAAGCAAACGAAGTCAACCCACCCCCCTTTCGGCTTTGTTATTTCAGTTTAAATAACGAAAACGAGTTTAAAGTCATGGGTGACTTCGTCAGCAAGTTGAATGCGACCTCAACACGCAAAATCGAGGTCACTGAGTATCATGACCCCGACCGGAATCCCGAACCGCAAAGATCTTTCGAAAAAATGGTGGAACAGATGTCTGCAGCGAAGACAGCCTGCGATGGTCTGGTCATTTCCGGGCATCATACAGGTGCGTTCGGCGGAGTACGCACGCGAGGAAGGGGAAAGCTGAGTCTTGAATTTTTGGAAAAACTTGCCTGCAATCCTAAATATCGTCGATGGTTTGAGAGCGTCAAAAGTCTCTGGCTTCAAGGGTGCAGGACCATAGGACCGGGGAAAATTGAAGCCTTGAATGATCCCCAGTATTCGGCGGATTTCCACACTCAACGTGTAGGCGCAGTTCTCCGGGAGGACCACCTCACGCAAAGTTTTGCCGCACTCAACCTGGAATTTTCCGCAACACTCGATCAGGATAATCCACTTTCATCCCGCTATTTACGCACCTTTCCTGCCGCGACGGTATTTGGTTGGACCAAGAGTGCTCCGGGCAAGGGTGCCTACAGTGAGTATTCGATTCCATATCATATCGCGCATATTGTTCAGCTCACAAATGATCGACGAGAGATTTTCGACAATCCCGTAGGTCAGGAATTTTCTGCCGAAACTGCTGTCAAATTCACGAACGCTCTCGAGGTGCTGTTCCGAGCCCCGGGGACTGCGAGGCCCTGCGAAGATATTGCCGTACAGGCCTGGCTTGACCATGGGAGAGGCGAAGAATACGTGCTGAACAATCCCGATTTGAATGCTTTCAAATCGCTGATTGGCACTGACAATAGCCAGCTGCTTGAAGCCAAACTGAACGATTGTATATTTAAAAACGAAAATAAACCGAAACGTGTACTGAAAGCACTGGACCGAATTCTACAAGATCCTGTTTCCATCGGGTACAGCTTCAACTCCATTTTCGAAGCATTACTGGATTTACAACAAACGAGCTCCAGAAAAGCAAAAAAACTGCTGAATGACGTTCAGGAGAAACTACGGACCAGCGCTCACCTTCAGGACTATTTGAACAAAAAGCTGCTCTCACAACAACTGGGGTTGATCAGGAAAATTGATTACTACGCCTTTTATCGAATCATGGTGGGGCATACGGAACAGAAAGTAGAAACCCTAATCCGCAGTATTGCCCAGGAGCAGCTTTTGAACCAGAGTTCGGGCGCAAGCTATCATGATATTCGGAGCTACAAGGAAACGCTCTTCGAGTCCTTGGATAAGCATAGACTGATAAACAACGAAATGACCCGCGCTTTGGCTGAATCGCCCAAATCCGATGACCTTGTCCTCGATCATGCCTTGAGCTATGCACAACGTGATGAAGAACTGTACAAAGAACTTGTCACCACGATTGCTAAAGCTCCAGCAGTGACTGATGAGATCTTAGCCAAAATTTTATCCACGCCTCCAGAGGTCCAAATTTCTGATCGGGTTTATAAAAATGAAAAATGGATGAAGCTCATATTAGATTCACCGAAATTCGGGCCGAAAGCCTTCGGAGGCATCGCACGTCTGGCGTCCCGTTCCATCAAGGACGAAGCGTTTCTAAAAAACGCGGCAGGTGACCGCATCAAGAAAATCCTGCAAACCCACGATCAGCAAACCTTGGATTTGAGTCCCGCACTGGTTGCCATCATCGATAGACCGTCCACTCTTCCCGGCAGCAAAGAAATTATTGATTGGTACTTCAAAAAGAAAGAACTCAATGGTTGGGAACTCACTTCTCTTGCCGAAGCTCTCGCCTTGGACACCCAGGATACCCGTAAACCGGAGCGTCTCCATTTACTTATTTCCTCACCTCGGGCAAATTCGATCGTCCTTGGCGCTGTCTGCAAAACGGTGGCTTTGATCGGCTCTGAGTTGCCTGATCCCGATTCTCTGCTGACAAATGTCGTTCGGTCCCCAAAAGCAACCCTGGATACGCTGTATTCCGCTACGAAGGCCGTCTTCGCACTTCCGGTCTCACCTCAACGAAAAAGTGTACTTCTCCACGAAATTGCAGTCCAAGCGCGAAATGTTGCGCAGTACCATGCGAGCGGCACAGGCGGAAGCCTTCGGCACGCATTTCGCGAGGGATTCAAAAACTCAGCAGACCCGATTCCGGGATCCAAGGAGCTGTTTCAAAGTATCATCGCTTGGTAATGGAACCGGCTTACAAGCTTGCTTGAGTCCTCCGGCCATCTATTATAAAAGGGCTTCCAGATGAAGCGCAAAACCGACACTTCAAAAAATAGGCGTGTCCTTCAACCAGAGGTTTTACCTGCTGAGGTCAAGGAAAATGATATTTCCCATGTTGACGAAGACGACTCTGAGACGGAGTTATCAGATGACCTTGAACCTGAAGAAGGTGACCTCGCCAGCTCCATGCCTACAGCCTTTGGAGGCGGGGTTCCCGCCATTATTGCGACTGGAGAAACCGACCTTGTAGAAGCCGAGATTTCCTCCTCATCTGTTTCTGACCCCTTGCGGCGCTACATGGATGAGCTCAAGCGTTATCCTTTGATGGAATCGGAGCAGGAATTCAAACTCGCGCTGAAACTCCGAAACGAAGGAGATGTGCAGGCAGCCAAAGCTCTGGTTTCCGCCAATTTACGCCTCGTTGTCAAAATCGCCCTCGAATACCGGACATTTTACTCGAATCTTCTCGACCTGATCCAGGAAGGCAATATCGGCCTGATGAAGGCAGTTTCGAAATTTGACCCGACTCGCGGCGCCCGCCTGGGCTACTATGCTTCCTGGTGGATAAGATCTTACATACTGAAATACCTGCTCGATAATTTCCGTCTGGTTAAAATCGGGACAACCCAAGCTCAGAAAAAACTCTTCTACCATCTCATGCGCGAAAAGCAGCGGATCGAAGCCCAGGGCCTACTGGGCGGGCCCAAGCTCCTGGCGGAAAGACTCCAGGTACGGGAAAAAGACATCATTGAAATGGAACAACGCCTGTCCGGACAGGGCAGTGAGCTTTCGCTCGATGCCCCGGTCTCCCCGAATGATGGCGGCAAAACAGTTTCGCATATGGAACATCTGACGGATGCGACGGAAGGTGCCGACAGTGTTATGGAAAAGCAGGAATTACTCCGCATCCTTCACAATCGGCTCCCGGATTTCCAGGAGCAGCTCAATCAGAAAGAAGTCTCGATTTTGAAAGATCGCCTTCTTGCAGAGGAGCCCAAGACCCTACAGGAAGTTGCTGATCTTTACGGCCTCACCCGGGAAAGGGCACGCCAAATTGAAGCAAAAGTAATCTCCAAGCTGAGGGATTTCTTAAAGTTTTCCTGAAAAGCTCCGCGATCACGGCGCTTCCGCCCGACCGAGTCATTCTTCCGGATCTCCTCCTTGGAATTCATCCTTTACAGCGAGCAAGTGCTCATGCTACTTCCAATCGAATAAATAACTAGAACTACTAGACTAAAACAGATCACTGTTAGAGAGAAAGCACATGGCTGGAAAAACTGAAATTAAAGAAAAGAAAGCTGAAGTCGTCAAAAAATTTGCCCAAGGCGCGAAGGACACGGGGTCCCCAGAGGTCCAAGTAGCGCTGCTCACGAATCACATCAATGAGCTTAATAATCATTTTGCAAGCCACCCCAAAGATCACCACTCACGTCGTGGTCTTCTGAGCATGGTCGGTCAGCGTCGCCGTCTTCTCACCTATTTGAAGAAGATTGATCCGAGTCGCTATACCAAGCTGATTCAAGCGCTTGATCTAAGAAAATAAGCTACTTTAGATTCGAATTTTAAAGACAAACTGAACTACCCCGGGAGGGTATTATGATTCATCGTGTATCATGTGAAATGGGTGGAAAAACCCTGAGCATTGAAACGGGTAAGCTCGCCAAGCAGGCGGACGGCGCCGTTCTCGTTAGCTATGGCGACACGCGCGTGCTGGTCACCGCTTGTTCGGCCAAAACCCCGCGCGCAGGCGCTGACTTCTTTCCTTTGACCGTAGAGTTCGCGGAAAAATTTTACGCCGCTGGTAAAATCCCGGGAAGCTTCATGAAACGTGAAGGCCGTCCGACCACGGAAGCAACTCTTTCGGCCCGAATGATTGATCGACCGATCCGTCCGCTGTTTCCTGAGGGTTATTATTATGACACTCAGGTCATCGCGACCATTCTCTGTGTTGATCTGGAAGCGGATCTGGATGTGGCGGCAGCAGTGGGCGCCTCAGCGGCACTGCATATTTCTGACATTCCCTTCAGCGGACCAACGGCAGCCTGCCGCATGGGCCGGGTGAACGGCCAATTTGTGGTCAACCCGACCTGGACCCAGATCGAAAAGGGCGAATCGGACATGGAAATCCTCATTGCCGGCACTAAGAACGCCATCATGATGGTTGAAGGCGGAGCTCGCGAAGTTGCCGAAGACCAGGTCCTCGAAGCAATTGTTCGCGGTCACAATGAAATCAAGAAAGTCGTCACGATCGTCGACGAACTTCGGAATCTCTGCGGCAAACCCAAGCGCGAGTTCAAACCTGCCGTCGTTCCCGCTGAAGTGAAGACTCAGGTTGAGAAGCTTGCGAAAGCCGGCATTCAGACGGCAATGAAAACCAAAGAAAAGCACGTGCGCTATGATTTGGTTTCAAAGACCAAGAAAGACACTCTCGCCTCCATCATCACCGAAGAAATGAAGAAGAAAGATCCGGCAGCAGCTGAAAAGCTTGAAGACGATGCGACCTCCGCATTTGATCTGCTCCAATACAATCTCATGCGTGACATGATTCTCAGTACCGGAAGCCGCATTGACGGACGAGACACCAAGACAGTCCGCCCGATCACCGTGGAAGCCGGTCTGCTCCCCCGGACACATGGAAGTTCACTCTTCACCCGCGGTGAAACGCAGGTTCTCGCAGCCGTCACTCTCGGGACCACCGATGACGAACAGATCGTCGATACGATGTTTCAGAATTCGATGCGGAAATTCATGCTTCATTACAACTTCCCCCCTTACAGCGTGGGCGAGACCGGCCGCTTTGGCGGTACAGGACGTCGGGAAATCGGACATGGCGCTCTGGCAGAACGCTCGATCAAAGCCATGATGCCGGAATACGAAAAATTCCCATACACGGTGCGCATTGTTTGCGAAACACTCGAAAGCAACGGATCTTCATCCATGGGCTCGGTTTGCAGCACCTCGATGGCGCTGATGGATGCAGGTGTTCCTTTTACAAAACCAGTCGCTGGGATCGCGATGGGATTAATTAAGGAGAGCGGCCGGGTTGCCATTCTCACCGATATTCTCGGCGATGAGGATCACCTCGGCGATATGGATTTCAAAGTTGCGGGAACCCGTGATGGAATCACCGGCATTCAGATGGACATCAAAATCGAAGGCGTTGACGAGCAGATCATGAAAACTGCTCTCGCGCAGGCACATGATGGCCGTTTGCACATTCTCGGTGAAATGGCCAAAGCGATCGAGGCCCCCCGTGCAGAGATGTCGAAATATGCTCCTCGCATCATCACGATCCATGTACCGGTCGACAAGATCCGGGAAGTCATTGGTTCGGGTGGCAAGGTCATCAAAGACATCGTCGCGCAGACGGGATGCAAGATCGACATCAACGATGACGGTCGCATCAACATCGCTTCGAATGACGGCGCGGCCTCCCAGAAGGCAATTGACATCATACATGGCATTATTGCCACGGCTGAAGTCGGCAAGACCTACAAGGGCATCGTGAAAAAGATCGTGGATTTCGGCGCATTCGTAGGCATTATGCCGAGCCAGGATGGGCTGCTCCACATTTCTGAAATCGCCTATGAGCGCGTGAATTCCGTAACGGATTACCTGAAGGAAGGCGACGAGATCGAAGTGAAAGTTCTCGAAGTGGACAAGTCCGGAAAAGTCCGGCTTTCCCGTAAAGCCCTCCTGCCTCCTCCTCCGGGCGGAGTTCCCCAACGTGAAGATCGGGGGGATCGCGGCGGAGATCGTGGACCTCGTGGCGGTGGTGATCGCGGAGATCGCGGTGGACCCCGTGGCGGAGATCGCGGACCTCGCCGCTAAAAGCGAACTGCATTAGTGAACCTGGCGCCTCCTTGTTTTTCAAGGGGGCGCTTTTTTTATAAAGAAGCTAGACCCGCAGGGTGCATGCTGTGTTAGACTTTCGCAAACCTATGACCCGACCATCGCAAATGAATCTACTGAAGAGCTCACTTGAAGAACGAATCCTGGTACTCGACGGTGCCATGGGAACTGCGTTGCAGAGCAAAGGTCTGGGACCTCAGGATTTTGGAGGCCCAAGTTATGAGGGCTGCAATGAAAATCTGGTCCTGACCCGCCCGGAGATCATCCAGAGCATTCATGCCGCCTATCTGGAAGCCGGCTGCGATATTGTTGAGACCAACACGTTTGGAGCGACACCGCTCGTTCTTGGCGAATACGAACTTTCAACCAAGTGTCACGAGATCAATTTCCGGGCCGCAAAACTCGCGTTCGAAACCGCTCGATCCTACTCACAGGCTGATCGGCCACGCTTTGTCGCGGGCTCGATTGGGCCGACCACGAAAGCAATCTCAGTCACCGGCGGAATATCCTTCGAAGACCTGAAACGGCAATTTCATGCCCAGGCTCTGGGCTTGATTGAGGGTGGTGTTGATTATCTGCTCCTGGAAACCTGCCAGGACACGCGCAACACAAAAGCTGCGATTCTGGCGATTCAGCAGGCGATGACTGATTTGAGTGTGGAAGTTCCGATCGCGGTTTCCTGCACAATTGAAGCTAATGGAACGATGCTGGCCGGCCAGACCGCGGATTCCTTTCTTGCGTCGCTTTCCCACCTGGATCTGCTTTACATCGGTTTGAACTGTGCGACAGGTCCCGAACTGATGGCGGATCATATACGGTCCCTTTCCACTCTGACGCGCACCAGAATTGCCTGTGTTCCCAATGCAGGGCTTCCCAATGCTGACGGCAAGTACCCCGAGACTCCGGAAGATTTTGCGCATTCGCTGTCCCATTTTCTTAAAAACGGCTGGCTAAATCTGATCGGTGGCTGCTGCGGAACCCATGCCGGTCATATCAAAGCACTGAGCAAGTTGAGCGGAAAATACACGCCGCGACGGCAGGAGGTCACTCCCCGTTCCGTTCTTTCAGGTGTTGATCTTCTGGAAATCACTGACGAGATGAGGCCCGTGATCGTAGGAGAACGCACCAATGTCATAGGCAGTCGCAAATTCAAGACGCTGATCACCGAAGGAAAGCTGGACGAAGCTTCCGAACTCGCCCGGTCCCAGATTCGCGGCGGAGCCCAGATCATTGACGTCTGTCTGGCCAACCCTGACCGGGACGAGCTGGCCGACATGCGTGATTTCATGGAACAGGCGATCCGCAAAGTACGTGTGCCTTTCATGCTGGACTCCACGGACCCCGATGTCATCGAACTGGGGCTGACTTATTGCCAGGGTAAAGCCATCATCAATTCCGTCAATCTCGAGGATGGTGAGCACCGGATCACGAAAATAGCCGCGCTCGCGCGCAAGTTCGGGGCTGCATTGGTGGTAGGCTGCATTGACGATGACCCCGTACAGGGAATGGGAATCACCCGGCAGCGCAAACTTGAAATCGCGCGCCGAGAATTTGAACTTCTCACGATGAAATGCGGGATCCTCGCCGAGGATATCTATTTCGATCCTCTGGTATTCCCCTGCGCAACGGGGGACGCCCAGTATGAAGGCTCCGCTGCCGAAACAATCGAAGGCGTACGCCTGATAAAGCAGAACTTCCCTCTTTGCAAAACAGTGCTCGGAATTTCGAATGTCAGCTTCGGCCTGCCAGTCGCAGGTCGCGAAATTCTGAATTCTGTTTTCCTGTACCATTGCGTTCAGGCCGGCCTGGATCTCGCAATCGTGAACGCCGAAAAAATTGAACGGTATGCCGGCATCTCTGAAAGAGACCGCGTTTTGGCCGAGGATCTGCTTTTTAATCGCGGCAACAATCCGACGGCGGCCTTTGCTGATGCTTTTCGCGACCGGAAAGAAACCAAAAAAGAGCGGATACGCTCCGGCACTCCATCCGAACGCCTCTCCCAGTACATTGTTGAAGGATCCAAAGACGGCCTGCTGGTGGATCTGGCCGAAGCATTGAAAACCCTGCGGCCACTGGAAATCATCAACGGTCCCCTGATGCAAGGGATGGATGAGGTAGGTCGGCTATTCAATTCGAATCAATTGATCGTTGCGGAAGTGCTTCAATCCGCCGAAGTCATGAAAGCGGCCGTGTTGTTTCTGGAGCCTCACATGGACAAAAACGATATCACTGCTAAAAACCGCGTCCTGCTGGCGACGGTCAAAGGTGACGTTCACGATATCGGCAAAAATCTGGTCGATATTATTTTCTCCAACAACGGTTTTGAAGTGATCGATCTCGGTATCCGTGTCGGTTCCGAGCAGATCATTCAGGCGATTCGCAAGCACGACCCCAAGATTCTCGGGCTCTCTGGTTTACTGGTCAAATCCGCGCATCAGATGGCCGCAACCGCAGTGGATCTCAGGGAAGCCGGAATCAACGTGCCGTTGCTCGTCGGAGGAGCGGCGCTCTCCGCGCATTTTGTCGATCAGTCGATCGCCACTGCCTATCCCGGGACCGTCGCTTATGCACGAGATGCCATGTCGGGCCTGGATCTGGCGAAAGCCATAGTCAATCCCGCTCGCTTTGAAACGCTGAAAACGGAGCTGGCGACCCGGCGTTCGCAAAAAGGAGAAAAGGAAGCAACAGAGGAGACCACTCGTCTTCCTGGCATGCTCGAGACGACCGAGAGATCTTCGCAGATTGATATCCTGAATCAGGTTCCAAACGTGAAGCAGTTTGGCCGGAAAGTCCTGACAGCCCACGATATTGAGACCATCTGGACTTTCATCAACCCCCTGATGCTCTACGGAAGGCATCTCGGAATTGGTGGCGGCGTTGTACGCAAACTGGAGAAAATGGCAGCCGAACCGGCACTGCGGGATGAACTGCTCAAAACCGAGCCGAAGGCACTGGCTGTCTGGGATGCTGTGGCCGAGGTCAAAAGAGAGCACACAAAAACCGAATTGTTCAAACCAGCAGCAATCCTCCGTTTCTTTGGGGCCGCAAGTGATGGCAACCGGCTGGTCCTTTTTAATAATGATCAGCTCAATAAGGAAATCGGAAGTTTCAATTTTTCACGTCAACCGCTCTGGGACGGAGTTTGTCTTTCAGATTACGTTCAGCCACTCTCCTTGAAGCGCTCGGACAACATGGCAGCGTTTGTGGTCACCATCGGCAAGGGTGTGCGCAAATACGCGGGCCAGCTGAAAGAGCGCGGCGACTATCTGAAATCACACATAATCCAGGCGCTTGCCATTGAGTCGGCCGAAGCTTACGCCGAGTTCCTGCACCAACTGATTCGAGACGAATGGGGCTTCTCTGATCCAGCCGAGATGACCATGATGGACCGCTTCCGTGCAAAATACCGCGGCCGCAGATATTCCTTCGGTTATCCTGCCTGCCCCAGACTGGATGACCAGCAGCTTCTATTCGATCTTTTGCAGCCCACTGAAATAGGAGTGCAGCTCACGGAAGGAATGATGATGGACCCGGAGGCGAGCGTGTCTGCACTGGTTTTCCACCATCCCCAGGCAACTTATTTTTCGGTCGGCCAGCGGGGCGGCCCCATTGAGGATAATCGTTGATGACCGCTTTACCTTTTCGGCCCGATTGCAAGGTCACCGACTTTCTCAAACAGCACCGGTTCACGCGTTCCGCTGAAATTATTCCTCCAAGGAACGGCTCCGAACAGCGCAAAGTTTTTGAACAGATTGAGATTCTGAAGAATGCCGGTGCACAATTCCTGGCGGTGACCAAGGGCGCGGGAGGAAGTTTGCGCGGGGGCTCCCTTCCAATCGCGCAGGCGATCAAGGAAACTTTCAGTATTCCGACAATCGCCCATTTCACCTGTCGAGACCTGCTTCCGGCGGAAGTCGAGAGCCACTTGATTGATCATCATTATTTCGGCATCCGGAACATTCTTGCTCTCCGGGGAGATCCGGCGGATGGGCAGGCGCAGTGGGAACCGCGGGCAGGAGGATACAACTTTGCCCACGAGCTGATCAGTCAAATTAAAGCCCTCAATCAAGGTACCTTCATGCCTCGTCCCGGTGGGCCCGAGCAAATCGGTCACGAGACAACGGATTTTTGCATCGGAGCTGCCGTTTACCCGGAATTTCCGGATGCAACCAAAAGAATCGATTACTTTCACGCCAAAGTGGCAGCCGGCGCTCATTTTGGAATTACCGACATGCTTTTTGATGCTGAAGCTTACGCCCGCTTTCTGGATCAGTGCTCTGCACGAGGCATTCAGGTTCCGATCCTTCCCGGTACCCGTATCCTGAAAAGCCGAAAACAAGCCGAGAAAATGATGCACAAATTCAAAGTAAGCATTCCCCATGACTATTTGAATGCTCTGCCCGGGGAGCTGGCGACGGACGCCGGTCCGGATGGTCTCAAGCGAGGGGTGGAACTTTTCCTGAAGCTCAGTGAAAGATTGGAGCGCCTTGGGGCCCCCGGTATTCACCTTTTCGTTATTTCTGATACGTCGATTGCTGTGCTGGGCCTGAAAGAGTTGGCTGGAATCTAGAGCAACTTCCAGTTCAGCAGCATCCCGACAGAGGTCGTATCCCAGGCCAGCCGATTCCCGGGGTAAAAATTCAGATAAGGATTCACATTGAGCCTTGGGGTCACATCCCAGGTCACTCCCGGTTCGAGGTCGGTGCCATCATTACGCAAAATCCCGGGTTTATCTCCGTAACGATGACTCCCGCTCATTTCATACAAAAGAGTCAAACCAACCGTTGGCGCAAGTTGGTAAACCACATTCGGACCCAGATAAAGTTCCAGATCAGAGCCATAGCCTTTTTTTCCAAAAAAGTTTGTCCGCGCTGAACCATACAAATTAAAAGTCCAGCGACTGTCCGGAGCATCATAGGTCGCAACCTGGACGCTCTGCAAACCGCCCTGCAGATGCGCTTCTCGCGAGCTTTCCGAGACAGGGACATGAAAGCGGAGGTCTGCATAAAGTTTGAAATTACCCATCTGGACGATCCGTTCATGAGACATTTTCAGATAAGGATCATAGGTAGCCCAGCGTTCTTGGTTCAGAGGTTGCCAGAGAAAATACGTCACCGCCGCGACACTTAAATCACGGTTGATATCCATTCCCAACCCAAGAAAGTGCTTCATCTGTATGGGTTTCTCAAAATCCGAGCCTCCATCCGGATGGGGCACATAACCAATGTCGCCCCCTTTCAAAGCGGGCCCATAAAATATCGAGCTGTAATTTACGGTGAGGGAATAGGAATCCCCCTCAGCAGTGTCCTGAGATTCCAAGGTGAGAACGGGGGCTGTTTCTACAAACGTTTCAGTTGATACTTCGGTTTCGGGGTCTATTTCCACGATTTCACCCATCTCGCCTACTTCAAGGGATCGGGCATCAAAGCAGCAAAGGCTCGAAATGAAATAAAGAGTCAAGACGACGGATAACCCGTGTAGAAAGCTCATGTCTGCCAGCAAAGCAAGCGCCCTGCCAAGCAAGACTCTGACGAAAGACTACAATCAAGACTTGGTTCCTCAGGTTTTCTGGCTATAATAGCACTTGATGACCTCAGAAAAAGACGCGCCAGAGTGGTACCTGGAAAGTCCCGGCGAAACCCGCAATGGGCCCTATACAATTCAACAGCTTAAAGTATTTCGCAGTGAAGCGAAAATTTCTGACAGAAGTCGGGTGACTTCAACTTACCTGGGCAATCAATGGCATACGATCCTGGAAATACTTGGGGCCTCTGAAGAGCCGACCAAAAGCTTCAGCCCCCCTCCCCGTCCGGAAATTGAGCGGACGTCAACCTCACTGCAATATACAACAAAGCAGCGCTCCAATATCGATTCCGCCCTGACACTTCTCGATACTCTTCATAACGCCCGCGATCGCAAACCAAAAATGGAAGTGATGGGTGCGCCCGAGCCGGTAAAAAACGAGTCGAACTCAAAAAAATTCATTCTCTTCCCATTGCTCGCATTGCTCTTCGGGGTTCTGGTTTGGGCCTTCCTTGACAGTGAAGATCCGAAAGTTCAGAAACCCTCTGCAAGCAAAGCAGTCGTGCAAAAACAGGAGCCGAGCGTCATAAAAAATGAGAATACCCAGTCGGCGCCCCCTCCGGTGAGGGCAGCTGCGTTGGGCTCCAGTCTTTTAAAAAATAAAGCTCCTGAACGCATGGGAGGCGCTGTACGCTCAACTGTGGACCGCCCAATCATGCCGCTCCGCAACAACCCTTATCAGACGTTCCCCGTAAACAGCGCGAACTCAATCAATGATGATCGCAATGACAGCAACGATCGTAATGATCGTAATGATCGTAATGATCGCTATGACAGCAACGATCGTAATGACCGAAACGAAGAAGGAAATCAGCCTCCACCTTATGGAGAGCAGGTTCCGCATCTGGAGGACCCTCCAGCGGGCGACCTCCTGCCTTTGGATGAAGGTGCTGCAGATTCACCCATTCCTCCTCCTCCCCAATTCGAATAACTTGACGCCTGCGGCCAAATCGGAAATAACTTTCCAAAATGAAACATCGTGGGATTTTTGTAACGTTCGAGGGAACTGAAGGGGCTGGCAAGTCCACGCTGATCCATTCAGTAGCACGGTCCCTGAAGGATTCTCATCTCGGTTCCCGGAATATTCTTCTGACTCGGGAACCGGGCGGAAGCCCCATCGCTGAAAGAATTCGCAATGTCGTGATTGAGGAAGCCGTGGATCCTTTGGCAGAACTTTTCCTCTATGAAGCTGCACGCGCTGAACATGTAGCTCGTAAAATCCGACCTGCCCTGAACCAGGGAGACATCGTTCTTTGCGACCGTTTTACAGATTCAGCATTAGCCTACCAGGGCTTTGCCCGGGGTCTACCATGGAAAACGGTGAAGCTGATGAACACCGTAGCAACTGGCGGGCTCAATCCCCAGCTGACGGTACTCCTCGATATTGATCCGGCGGTCGGTTTGATCCGCGCACGTGAGCAGACCCGTTTTGAAGCCGAGGGTGTCGAGTTCCAGAAAAAGGTCAGAAGAGGTTTCCTGAAAGCCCGGTCAGAAAATCCCTCACGCTGGCTCGTTTTGAAAGTGGCCGGCAAAACTCCGGAAGAACTCGCCCAAAGAGTGGTCAAGGAACTTTTAATACGGTTCAAACCCAAAAAAGCCCATGGCTGAACAAGCCCAAATACTCCCTCTTCCCGCTCCTGTCCTGAGTCATCACGGCGATACGATTTTTGCGCCTATGCAGGAATGGCTCTCCAACGGTCATGTTCCGCCGGTACTTTTGCTGACTGGCACCCAGGGAATCGGAAAACGCAATATCGCCTGGTTCCTGACTCAGTGGCTTTTCTGCGAAAAAACCACGTTCGCTGGGAAACCCGGCAAGCAGGTTTCAGTCGATTCGGCTGATGACGGATTTTTTGGAAGCATGCTCTTGAATACGCCCACTGTGCCCCCCCAGAATACCGAAGATGCCAGCAGCTCCACGCAGCCCTGCGGTTCCTGCGCCGCTTGTCTGCGGGCACTGCACGGAAACTGGGTGGATTTCAAGGAAATCCTTCCGGAACCCGACAGCACCATCCTTAAAATTGACCAGTTTCGAAACTTGAAAAGCACGTTGGGCTTTGGTGCCCACGAAGCCCCCTTCCGGATCACCCTGATTCCGAATGCAGACCGGATGACCGTCCAGGCGGCCAATTCGTTGCTCAAGCTTCTGGAAGAGCCGCCTCCCGGTTGGCTGTTTTTCCTCACCGCGAGTGACCCAACTCTTATTCTGCCTACAGTGCTTTCGCGCTGCCAGACGCTCCGGCTAAAACCTTTCCGCAAAGAAATTCTGGAGCAGCTCCTGACCAGCCAGGGCGTGGATCGCAATCGTGCCGGCATCTGCTCGCGCCTCGCACAGGGCAGCTGGAATCGGGCTGTTTCATTATCCAGTGATGAACTCTGGGGCAAGCGCCAGACGTTATTTGCATTCATCAAGACGCCTTCCGATCAAATCAATCCGCTCGTGGACTGGGCTGCTTTGGAGCTCGAAAATTTCACGTTGCTCACCGATCAGCTTGAATACATTTTGCATGACCTCGTCAGTTGGAGTCTGGCCCCGGAGAATCACGTCTGGGTCAATGCCGACGGCAGGGATTCGCTCATTTTTCATACGACTCAGGGGAAAAAACGTTTTGGAACCGTGGAAGAACTTCGGGCTTTCTGGCTCGCGCGGGCAGAGCGCCTGGCGCAATCAAGGCAGGAAGTCCTGACCCCCATGAACCGGAAACTGCTCCTGCAGGATCTGCTCTTACCCTGGCTTTTAATTAACCGACACGCTTCATCTGATGCCGTCTAACTCAATAAGTTTCGGGTTTTACTTGGCCGCACCCACAGACGGGATCAGCAGATTTCTCTCGTGGCTTAAAACCCGGTCAATAAGTTCTGGAGTTGCCTTAAGTGCCTTACGGTTCGCTTCGGCAACAGATTCCGGTGCGAAGTTTTTGCAAGCCCCTGAATTCAACGCTGCTTTCAAAACAGGCGTGGCCCGTTTGATAAAATTAAGCTCTTCCGCGTAAAGAGCCTCGTGCGCGAGAGCTTCATCCAGCAAAGCCTGCGCGTATTGCCCGCTGGCACCACCAAATCGAAGTGCGTCGGCAAGTCGACTGTTTCCTTCGCGATCGTACTTCTGGCGCTCGACGGCCACTGTCTTGTGTGCTTTTTCAAAAGCAGTCAAGCCCGCCTCGGGTGAGAGTTTCGGCTTTTTCACAGTGGTAGTCCATCCACTTGCCGCGTCGTCAAGCCGGGTAACGGCTTTTACTGTAGGTATGATGCCCAGAAGTCCTGCAAAAAGGGCCTGATTGGATGTCCCACCTAGAAAGGCCGAAGAGATTCCGTCAAGCCGGTACACAGACGCGGTCAAAAAGAGGGCAGCTTCCGCTGCTGCTACGCCGACTGCGAGACTGAGCCGACTGCTAATCGCCACCGCTTTTGTGCCCTGGACATTAGCCCGCAGCTCAGGAATTCCATCTGCCCACATCTTTTGCCCCAAAGCCGCGATTTTTGCGCGCTGGTTGAGATACTTGAGGGCCCTCTCGGTCTCTTCATAAGAGCAAACATCCGTATGCGCATATGCAGGCTGAAAAGCGGCTAAAGAAAGCGCGAGCAAACACGACATCTTCTTAAACAAACTCATATAAAGCCCTCTGGTTCAGAATAGAGCAAAGTTTATGCCTGCCGAATTCATCTAATATTCGTGCGCTATCACTCATTCAGAGGATCGGCGCTGGCGTATCTATTCTCAGCTGTCCAAACTCTAGACAGGGTTCGAGGTTCCCGGCCTTTCAGTTGACGACCTTAAGTGGGACAGATTTGGGTTGCGATTTTCGGGGGTTGTGGATTCTGGGTAGTGCAGCGAACCGGGAGTTCAGAAAGCCAACACGTTGGAGAATCTTGAGTTGATAGTAGCGAAGGTTCCGATAGCCGTAGGCGGCCTGTTTGGTTGCCTTGATCTTGTGATTTACGGCCTCGATGACAGCCGACGTGCTTCGATGCTTAAAATAGTTCCATAGTTCTGAAGCCCACGCCTTGAGCTTGCGAAAGAATTCCGTGAAGGCGGGAATGTTGACTTGCGTGACGAGCTTCAGCAGCCGATACCACGCCAGCTTTGCCAACTTCAGCGTGGGCATCTGGAAGAACTGGACAAAATATTCCCGAATCAGCAGTGCCTCAACTACTCGCTCATTTTTTCGTTTAAGCTCATCCAAAAGTCGCCGGTCCGTTTTGGAAAGTCGCTCCTCGCGGGTCAGCAGGATCCATTTATTCTGCGGACGAAGCAAGTCCACCTGGTCGGTACCCCATGCTTCCCCCAGCTGTTGTCTCCGAAACTCCTCCATCGCGTTATTGAACAGCTGCATAATGTGAAAACGATCGAGCACGATATCCGCGTTGGGGCAACGCAATCGGATTGCGCTGTGGAAGGGCGGATGAAGATCCGTGGCCATGCTTTGTGCCCGGCGGCGCTGCGTGGGAGTGAGCAAAAGCAGGCAGTTTTCGGCTGATTTGGAGTCTCGGCCAGGACTATTGCATATGACTTTGCCATGGGTCAGATCTAATAGGTTGGTCACAAATTTTTTTCCAGCCTCAGGATGCCAGTCTGGATAGTACCGGAAATATACCTCGTCCATCGAGTAGTGCGGGCCGAGCTCGGGGAGCTTTTGATATCCCATTCGAATCTCGAGCAGTTCGAAGTCCATCGTATACACAGTCTTGTCGTGTAACTCCTCAAGGCGGCCAACAGACGCATTAGTCATCTCTTCACAGAGACGAGAGATGTGCTTTTCATAGCGCCACGTAAAGGCGCGCCTCGGACGAGAAAGCCAATGCTGCTCGACACGGTAGCCCGCGCATTGCTCGCACCAAAATGTGAAGCGCTCTACTCGAAGCTCCACCTGGTACCCAAAGGCTGATAAATCTCGAATCCAAGTGTAATCCGTTGAATGGATCTTGGAGCAATTCTTACCGCAGCCGGAGCAGATGCCTCCGTGCAAACGGCGACCGAGAATCAGAATAACCTTGTTTTGATCTCGGAATTTTTTGTAATCGAGGAGTTCAAAGTCATCTTGAAGGTCTGCAAGCCAGAGTATACCTTGGAATAGTTCGAGGTTCATCGGGTTCCTTTCCGTGGAATCTTTTTGGGTGGTACCAAAAGCTTCTCACGGAGGTCCTATGGCCTCGAATTTTCATTTTATTGTGCGTCGCTTCCTGAGCAATTCAACTACTTTACCGGGCTCCCATCTCCGTGTAAAATAGTTGGACACCCGTCAGATCCATCGACGCTCACAGGAACGAAAAAGCTCATAAAATCAGCCGCTCAATTGCCGGTTTGAAAGTTGCACGTCTCCTAATCAAAGGAAACAGAGTTATGTGCAGAATCTCTTATCGTAAAATAATTGAGAGTCTTGTGCTTGGCCTTCTCATTTGCACGCTCCAGCCGGGGAGCGCTTTTGCTGGCCCGACCCATAAGAACATCATCGTTCTCAGGAACGGGATACCCATCAATCCTGCCAAACCACCTGCACTGAAAATCGGCGACACGATAACGGTAGAGGCCCTCACCCGGGGCACCCAAAGCGCGCCTTTGGACTACTCCTTCATGGTCTTTCATGGAGGGAATGGCGGCATTGTCCGCTTCACCAAAGACAACAAATACAGTTACAAAATCCGCCCTCAGGATGTGCTCAGCGAGGACTTGTCACTTAACGTCTTGGTACGCAGCCGTGGCGGAAAATCAGACGATGCACGCGAAATCGCTGAGATCGAATTCGGAGAAATCAAAGACGGGGTTGAACGCTTACCCGCCAAAATTCAAAACCTGGAAGTGAGCCTGAACGGAAAACAAACCACCATCGAGCAGCTCAAAAACCTGAAAGTCGGAGACACCATTCAAGTCAAGACTCTGGCAAACGATCCGAAGGGATTGCCCCTGAAATATGATTTCATGATGTTCAAGGGAATCAATGGAGGCGCTGAAAATTATCGTGACGATAATCATTTCACATACAAAATCGCCCCCGAAGACGCGCTTTACGACAATCTCGAACTGAAGGTCTCAGTACGCAACAACAACGGTAAAAACAAATCCAACGGCGAGCAGGACAGCATCTGGATTGAGATGGGTGAAGTTCGCGATCGTAACGGACGCGTACTTGCAAAGGCTGAGCGTGATTCCTGTTTCAGCATTATGGACCGCGTGGATGAAACCGAGCTTGAGCTTGCGGCTGTTCTTGCGGGACGCATCAATGATGTCTCTCATTCCTGCCTTGAGATCGTCCGCTCACTCAGTTCTGCCATCAACACCAATAGCAAAAAATCAGAACTGGGAGAGCGCGCCAGACCTCCACTGGCTCCTGTTCACGAAGTGACTGCTGCACCGGCCAAATAAAATTTACGTCTCCGCGCACTGGCAACATAGAACGAAAAGTTGAACACTAGGCAATTTCAACTTTTCAGCTTTCTGATTTTCAAATTTTTTACTGGGCCAATTCGATCAAAGCGCAAGCTGAGCACTTATCCTGCATGATACGGCACATGAGTCCCAGTATACAGATCCAACGATCAAAACACATTCAGAACACTTATCAAGCCCAGACCACGATCCTGGAGCTCAATGGGCCGATCGGTTCGATTCAGATGAGGATCCGGTCACGACTTTCACCGCGGCAGCGCCGTACCGTCGGAATCGCATTTATGCGACAAATCAGACCGTTTCTCGAATATTTTTCTACTCAAAGCATCTACCACACTGATCATGGAATCACTGATTTCAACAGGAACGATCAACGCGGATTGAACCTGTTTTCGTCCGCTGATTTTTCGTCGAAAAATGCACAATGCGGATTTGAAATCAGGATGCGCCGACTGGAAAAGGGCTTATCTCAACAGGATCTTGCCACGCAATCCGGGCTGTCGAATCGCCATCTCAGTAAAATAGAGAGAGGAATCTGCCGCCCCACACATCGCACCCGGATGCGTTTGGATGCGATACTTGGATGAGCCGCCCCGTCCGACGCTCCACCGAACGACGACAATATCCGGTTTAAAATCCTTTCAGAGGCGAAAAGCTGAAAAGTTGAAATTGCCTAGCAGTCGGGACGCTCATGTATAAAACAAATCGCCGCATTCTGGTTTCAGGCCAAGGCGCGGCGCTCGTCTCTAAAACCAGATCGGGAGACGCATGCTTCAATTCTATTTAGCTCTGGGCAGAAACACCGTGGCCACGACCTTCACCAACTCACGATCATATTTGCGGCCGGCATCCTGCAGAATTTTTACAGCCTGGGGAACAGAAAAAGGCGGGCGGTAAGGGCGCTTGCTAATTAGAGCGCTGAATCCGTCGGCCAAGGCCACAATCTTTGCGGGGTAGTAGATGACCGCGCTGTTAAGACCGTTGGGATACCCGGCACCACTGGGTTCCTCATGGTGCTGATAAACGATATAACGGACCTCATCCGGAATGTTCTTCGTGTTCTGAAGCATGTTCAACCCGAGATGGGCATGTGTTCTTACGACATGCTTCTGCTCCTGAGTCAACTCACCTGCGTAGCTCATCAACTCCGGCGGAAGCTGGGTGTATCCGATATCATGCAGAAAGCCCCCCAGACCCAGCAACTCCAGCGTCCGTTGGTTGAACTGTCCTGACGCTTTCGCAATGAACATCGAAAAAATAGAAACTGCGATTGCATGATAATAAAGATACTCCCCGTGCGAGACCAGCTTCAGAATCACCGCGAGCATCTGGGGATCGGCCGCAACGAGCTCGACATAATTTTGAATCACCCGCTGCGTTTTTGATGCCGTATCCTCGTCGATTTCAATCTGGACGAAAACCTCAGACATGTTCTGTTCGGTCATATTCAGAAGCGTGGAAATCTTTTTTTCCTGAGGAGTATTCGGATTCGTGAAAATCGAGTGCGCGCTGATCGATATAAAGTTCTTGTACTGCTCGAAGTCCGCGTTTTTGACATAGAGATGCGTAACGCCTTTGACTACATACTGGGCCAGCCGCTTGTAATCCAAACCCGTCGTACGCGAAAACACATGGGCGTAATTGCCCTCCGACAGTTTCAGAAAAACATCAAAATTGATATCGCGCGTGGCATTGCGAAAATCCTTGATATCCACAGCCACCAGATCTGTTGCTAAATTAGGATTTTCCGTCACGGCACGCTCCTCAATAGAGAGTTTAAATTTTTAATGCACCGCACCGCAAACGAATTTCAACTTATTCTATAGCCATCCGATAAAGAAGTAAGGCTCCGGACATCCCCGAGGATGTATAGGGCTGTAAGGAGAGGGGATCGTGCGCTGGCAAGGGATACTTATAATTATGATGATCGGATTGAGCGGATTACTCGGGCCAGTGGCCGGAGCCGCGGAGTTCGTCGTCTATAGCGTGTATCGCCCGCTTGATCTCGGCATTTCCGCCGAGCCCCCACCCAAGGACTTCTTCATTAATATGGGCACTGCCCAAGGCGTGCAAAGCGGGACCGTGCTCACCGTATTCCGTCGGGCCGCCACTTACGATCTTTTAAGTGAAAAACTTTTCCGGGAGGTCACGTTCCCGATCGCCAGAATCAAAGTCATTCATTCCGAGGCAGGAACTGCGGTGGCACGCCTGGACAAAATGATTTCTGCCGAAAAAGCGCCGGGAATCACACCAAACGCCATCATGATCGGTGATCTTGTCCGCCTGGGAGATCAAGCGACCCCCTGATTCGCCAACTAAAAGAAAGAGGGAAACAGAATTTCTGCCCCCCTCTCTCCCATACAGCTCGTACTTATTCTCCGACGGCCTGAGCTTTCATTCCGGAATCTTCCTGTTTCCGCCCATTCCCGAACTTTCCGAGAAAGCTGACGGTTTCAGCATGAACTTCGAAGGCCATCCTTGAATCACCTTCTTTGGACTCATACTTATGCGTCCTGACCGATCCCTCAACGTAAACCGAATCACCTTTCTTGAGGAACTGAGCACAGGCATCGGCTTGCTTCCCCCAGGCAATGACGCGGTGCCACTGAGTTTTCTCTGCGGCCTCTTGGCTTTCGGTTTGAGCAGTTTCCTGTCCGGTTTCTTTCACCCACCGAGAGGTGGCCAACGGGAACTGCGCTACTGAAAGCCCATTTTTAGTATCCCGCAAGACCGGATCAGCTCCGAGCCGGCCAACGAGAATGATCTTATTTACATCTTTCATATTACCTCCTGAACCTGTCCTCCTCTGCGGAGTCCGTACCCGCCGGGGGAGCGTTTGGAGCCAGCTTGACCAGCAAAGCCGGTCTTTGTGTCCGAAATACAAACCACATCCGTTTAACGCCACGCACTAGCTCCGCCGACTTAGCACCTCTAAATCATGAATTTCTTGGCTTTCTTTCATTTCGAAGTAGAATATGATCACTAAAACTTTTATAAAGATTCTACTTAGGAGAATTTACAAATGCTGACAAAAATCCGTCGTTTTATGCTCTTCGTTGCAATCACAGCTGCTTTCACCGCAGTTGGCTGTTCAAAAAAACAACAACCCGAGGACGTACCGGTTCCGACCGCAGCTTCTGCTGATGAAAACATCGCAACCGGAGATTCTGATTCCGGCATGGCAATGGGCCTGCAAACTGTGCGTTTCCCTTACGACTCTTTCGTCCTGGATCAGGAAGCCAAACAGGTCCTGAAATCAAATGCTGACATCCTGAAGGACAAAACTAGCCTCAAGGTCCAAATTGAAGGCCATTGCGACCAACGCGGCGGAATTCAGTACAATATTGCGCTCGGCGAAAAGCGCGCCAATATTGTGAAAAAATATCTCGAAGATCTGGGCATCAGCGGCGAACGGATCACCACGATCAGCTTTGGCAAGGAACGTCCCTTGGATCAGGGCAGCTCCGAAAGCGCATTTGCACAAAATCGGCGTGCCAATTTCGTGATTACCTCGAGGTAATCGGCTGGTCAAAATGACGGATAGTATTCAAGCACTAAAAACGGGAACCTCGTCACTGACGGGTTCCCGTTTTCCTTTTGGCCGCTCCAGACTTCTGCTGCTTTCAATCAGCGCACTTGGTTTATGCCTGACCGGTTGTACCTTGTTTGCCTCGCGCCCTACGCAACTCATGTCAGATACTTCGGCTGCGATCCGTGCAGCCAAAGGCGTGCAGGCGGATACGCTAGCCCCCGAGCTTTACCGGCAGGCCAATGAATGGTTCTTTCGGGCCAAGCACGAATACAAATTCAAAAATTTCAAACTCGCGGCCGATCTTGCGAGTAAAGCGCGACTTTTTGCCGAGCAGGCGGAATTTCAATCCTTGAAAAACGGCGGAAAATTCGTGGAGCCCCCCCCTCCCGAGCTCCCGTCCGGCACTCAAGCCGCCGGCCCGCCACCTCCGGATACTTACGCAACACCAGAGCCCATTCCAGCTGATCGAATGGAACAGCAGCAAAACCAGCAAATGGACCGCACGGGAAACAATGGGCCTGTCCCTCTTGGGACATTACCTTCGCCCTAGACCCGGCAAGAGCGCAATGACATGATGGAATTTATGATAAAACCCAAACTTCTCTTCCCAATGGCAGTCGTACTGATGCTCACGTCCAGCGCTTGTCTGAAGACCCGCGCTCAGATCAAAGACGAACCGGAAGAGCGGGGAGTTTCGGCAAAGATTCAGGACGTTCAACCCCAGGGCCAGTACGTCATTGATGAAATCAAAAGCGAGATCACCCGAATGTCTGGACGAATTGAAGATCTCGAGCGAGCCGGCAAGGAAGCCAATACTTCCTCGGTCAATCGCGAAGAGTTCAAGAAAATGGAGAACCGGATTATGGAGCTGGAACAGGCTCAGGCCAATCTGATTGAAGCCTTCAAGAAAGCGCCCGCTCCGGGCAGTCATACGGATCCAATTGAACTTTTCGACAAAGGTAAAGCGCAGTTCGAGGAAAAAGATTACGAAGCCGCTGCCGAAACTCTGGGCAATTACCTGAAGGCCCCAAAAGCCAAGGCCGCAGTCGAACGAGCGGCTTTCTTTCGTGGAGAATCCTATTATCATCTCAAGCAATACAAGAAAGCGATTGTCGATTTCTCCAAGATCATCGAAAATTTTCCCCGTTCCAAACAGGCCCCCTTGGCCACGCTTCGGATTGGCCAAAGCTTTGAAGCTCTGGGCATGAAAGAAGAAGCTCGCAGTTTTTACCAGGAGCTTGCAGAAAAATATCCGAAATCAACCGAGGCCAAGAAAGTCCGCAACCGGCTGAAATGAAGTTTTTTGCAGTTCCCGTCCCAATCACCGCAGTGCTTGCCCTGCTCTGGTCTCCAGCCACCCAGGCGCTCACCCTGGTTCACTCCAATGACGTGATGGGAGACATTGAACCTTGCGGCTGCCAGGGCACTCCCAAAGGGGGCATGGTTCGAAAAGAAGCCTTGCTCAAGGGAATAGAGGTTTCGGATCTCCTTCAACTCGATGCGGGTGACCTGCTCTTCAGTACAGAATCACTGCCGAAGCTTCTCCAGACTGAAGGAGCACTCCAAGCTTCTTATTTGCTGAAAGCTATGGAACTGTTGAATCACGATGTAATCGTTCCGGGCGAAAAGGATTTTGCGCTCGGTTTCAAGACGTTCGAAAATCTCCGAAGCACAACCAAAATCCCTTTCCTTGCCGCCAACCTCAGCAGAAAAGATGGAAAAGCTTTTTTAAAACCTTTCGTCATTCTGAAGCGCAAAGACAAAGCCGGGAAAGAACTTCGAATTGCGGTGATCGGTCTGGTGGGAGACGCTTTGCGCTGGCCCCAGGAGCTGATCGCCAGCCCCGCTATTGCCGCGGCCAAGCGCCTGGTTCAGGAGCTCCGGCCAGAAGCCGATCTTCTAATTGCCTTGACCCATCAAGGTCATGAAGCGGATCGACAGCTGGCTCAAGCCGTACCGGAACTGGATCTGATCATTGGCGGGCATACACAGACTTATCTTCAGCAACCTGTTTATGCCGGCTCCACGATGATTCTGGAAGCCGCTTACCGGAACCAGTTTGTGGGACTCCTCTCGCCAGCATTCGAAAAATCGAAACTGATCCGACCGATTCCGGCTGCTGCCTACCAGAGTATCGCTCTGGATGAACTTTATGATCCTGCAGCAACGGCCGTAAAGACACCAATGCAGAAGCTGGTTTCTGAATTCAAAAACGCCGCCTCGGAAGCCTTGAAGGCCAAGGAAGCAGAACTCAATAAATTTTCACCAACCACATCAGAAGCTCCTGCTGAAACAGAATTCCAGACTGTAAAAAAGTGCGCTCAGTGCCATCAGGCGCAGCATCGGTTCTGGAAGACCACGCCTCATCATAAAGCTCTGAATAAAGCTCTGAATAAAAAACTCCCCTTTATGGCTCTCAAATCCGATTCCGTGGAATGTGAACACTGCCATGGGCCGGGCGGGAATCATCCATTTTCTGGAACTTACCGGAAAACCGTGGACGAGAAGGTCTGTCTGACCTGCCATAGGGGCACTTCTGATGCGCAACGCAAGCGGATCGCCTGCAAGGAAACGAAATGATGGCCAAAGAAACACTCGTCCTCGGGATCGAAAGCTCTTGTGATGAATGCAGCGCCACGGTCGTACGTCATCAATCCGGTGTGCCCGTTGAAGTCTTGAGCCTGGCCACCTACTCGCAAATCGGTTTGCATCGTCCTTACGGCGGCGTGGTTCCCGAAATCGCCTCGCGCAATCACCTTGAGACCGTGAACCACATGATTGATCAGGCCCTCACTGAAGCGGGAGTTTCCACCGCCGAAGTTGATGTCATTGCGGTCACGAACCGACCGGGCCTTGCGGGAGCACTCCTCGTTGGCATCAGTGCTGCCAAAGCAATGGCATACGCGCTGAACAAACCGCTTATTCCAGTTCATCACCTTGAAGGCCACGCGAGCAGCATTTTCTTGAAAGGCTCAAATCTTCTGCAACCGGATCAGCTCCCCTTACCGCTGCTGGTCGCAATTGTCTCGGGCGGACACACCAATCTTTATACCTTCAAAACCCTGCCGGAACTCTGGCCTCCGGATCTGCTCAAACGCTCTCTGGTTGGACGCTCGCGCGATGATGCGGCCGGTGAAGCCTTCGACAAAACAGCAAAGACCCTGGGCTTTCCTTACCCAGGAGGGGTCTGGATTGATAAGACCGCAAAAAGCGGCAACCCCGAGGTTTTCAAACTTCCTCGTGCTCTTCCGCAGAAAGCCACCTTGGACTTTTCCTTTAGCGGACTCAAGACCGCCGTGGTCCTGGAAACCCAGAAACTCAAAGCTGCAGGAACCCTCGAAGAGCGCCTGCCGGATCTTTGCGCCTCCATCCAGGAAGCCATCGTCGACGCGCTCCTGACCAAGATCTATCTCGCAATCCGGATGCATGGCTGTCGCGCCCTGGCCGTTGTCGGCGGAGTCGCCGCCAACTCGCGGCTCCGGGAGAGACTCCAGGCCGAGTGGGCCGCCTACGGGCTGAAGCATGAGCCGATATTCCCGAAGCTGGAATACTGCAGTGACAATGCGGCCATGGTGGGCGCTGCAGGTGCCTTTCGATACAGGCAGGGTCAATTCATTCGCGGAACAGATCTGCTCACTCTGAACGCAATTCCCAACCCCGAGGTATAATCAATATGGCCACCCACGGGAAACGCCGCGCATTCGGCCAGCACTTCCTCAAAGACACGTCGGTTTCCAATCTCATCGCGCAAACCGCCCTGGAAGAAGCCCAGCGCCTGGGCTGCAAGACCCTGCTCGAGATCGGACCGGGGCGAGGGGCATTGACCCAGCCACTTTTGACGGACCTCGCAAAAGCGGGACACGGCATCGAGCAGTTCACTCTTTGTGAACGGGACGAAGCACTCGCAGACCTTTGGGTGGATCTTGAGAAACACCGGGATAAAAACATTTCTTCCTTCAGACTGACAATCGAAGAGGGGGATTTCATGCAGCTAGCGACCGAAAAGTGGCTCACGCGACCTCCGGTAGCGGTCGTTTCCAATCTCCCCTATTCCGCGGGAACCGCGATTTTCACCCTGCTTGCGGGATTGCCCGAGAGTATTCCAGTCATGGTGCTCATGTTCCAGGCCGAAGTCGCCCAGAGACTTCGTGCAGAGGTGGGAACCAGGGAATGGGGCCGCCTTTCAGTCTGGACCCAGAATCGCTGGGACGTCCATAAGCTCATCGCTGTTCCTCGAAAAGCTTTCAGTCCGCCCCCGGATGTGGAATCCGAAGTGGTTGTGATCACCCGACGGGAAAACGCCCGGATTCCTGCGACTCTGAACGGGCACCAGGCTGAACTCTGGGAACCTCTGCTGAAGACCTGTTTCACCCACCGGCGCAAAATGCTCCGTTCCGGGATGCCTACCAGCGGGCCTTTCCGGGAAGCCCTGAATCGCTCAGGCGTGGACCCGACCAAACGCCCGGAGGCTCTCTCCTGGGACGACTGGGCGCGGCTGGTTGAAGCCTTGACATAAGCAGTCCGCCGCACGAAGCTGGGCGGGCAATGACACCTTCTCAACGTAAACTCCATAGTCTCAGTCTTGCGCTTATATGCAGCGGATGGATATTTCCCCAGAATGCTGCAGCAAATATCGGTGAATCGTTCGGCTTCGGGTCCCGGGCGGCAGCGCTTGCCAGTGCCGTAACCGCGGAAGCCCAAAAGCAGGACGGCTACGCATCTTTTTACAATCCCGCACTGATGCCTTTTGGCTCTGAAACATTCACCCTGAGCTGGGGAGTGATTGCGATGGAGCCCAGATTCAAGCCCATTGAAAATGTCGTCCTCGCGAATACCTATATGGCGGAAGCAACACAGATCGGCTCAGTCGATCTGAATTACCGGACCACCTTCGGCAATTTCTTCGGTCTGACCTGGCGTTCTGAGTCTTCCGCGAAGTGGGCGGCCGGGCTCACCGCCTTTTTGCCGCTGCTTCAAACCGCCTTCATGGACACGGGTGAAGCCTTTGCTCCTGAATACACTCTCGACCGGGCGCGCACCCAGCGCCCTCAGTTCAACTTTGCGGCCGCCCGCATCCTGCTTCCCAACTTCAGCGTGGGTGCCGGCCTGCAAGTCGCTTTTTCGATGACAGCCAAAGCCGATATTTCTCTGCAAACAGATCTAGCCAAACCTTCCAACATGCGGTTTACAACCAGTCTGGCGCCCAAAGCAGTTCCTTACCTCGGAATGCTCTATGCTCCTGAAGGCAAACAGGGGATTTCTGGCGGCCTCACTCTGCGATTCCCGAGCACCTCTGAAGCCCATATGGATCTCACCTCGGCAGTCAATCTCCCCGCGACGGGTAGCTATTTCCCTTTTGCATATAATTCGCAATCGGCCCTTTATTATGATCCGTTGACCATCCAGCTCGGGGCAAAACTCCCCTGGTCAGCCGAGCAGCAGACATTCTTGCAGCTCGAACACCAGGCCTGGAGGAACTTCAAAACACCGGTAATGACGCTTACACGCGATCCACAGGGCGCAATACTCTCGGATAGCCGGAATCCTGAATATGAATACCGCAACATTCTCGTTCCCCGGGTAGGGCACGAGGCGTCGTTCGGTGGGACTCTCGTCCGGCTCGGTTACGGTTATCGCCCGAGTATACTTGCCCGCCTTTCCACCGGAGCCGGCAACAGGATTGATCCTTCCCGTCATATGCTGCAAACAGGCCTCGGCTGGGAGTTCAGAGAATGTTTCGGAACCAAAACGCTCTGTGACCTGGATTTGCACGCTGCGTATCAGCATCTGGCCCGACAACACATCGACAAAACGCCGGCCGATGAGGCTGGATCGCCCACCGGGAACAAAGTCGGTTCTCCGGGGTACGACGTGGGTGGAAAAATTTATGGGGGCGGGGTATCTCTTACTCTGAAGATTTAAAATTATGCGAAAACTCATTGAACTCCTGAAAGCCAACTTTTTTGCCGGCATCCTGGTCCTGATCCCCATCGGCGTGATCATCTGGATCGCAGGCTGGGCCCTTGGAATCCTCTGGGGCTTGCGGGAACTTCTTCCGGAAGACTGGAGCCCCGAAAGCTTCAGTCATGATCCGTCTCTCATTTCGGTGATCAACTTCGCTTTGATCCTTGCCGCGCTTTTAGTTCTGGCCATCTCGATCTCCGGCTTGGGCTGGGCTTCCAAACATTACCTGGGAAAAAAAGTGCTGGAAGGAATTGCTCAGTTCATTGAACGCATTCCTTTCCTGAGAAGTATTTACAGCGCACTGGACCAGCTGCTCAAAACCATGGCCGCGCAAGGCAGCCAACAGTTCAATCGAGTCGTTTACATCGAGTACCCCCGATCCGGAACCTGGGCCTTGGCTTTTGTGACCGGCACGGCACGCCCCCCCTGGGGAACCCCGGATACCGAGTATCTCAATATTTACGTACCCACCACACCGAACCCGACCTCAGGATTTCACCTGATCGTCGCAGAAAAAGACACCCGCGAAGCCCATCTTAAAGTCGAAGAAGCTTTCAAAGTCATTCTTTCGCTCGGCCTCGCACACTCCGGGAAGGTCCCTCATGGTGGCCGCACCCCATAAATCCTCTGCTCCCAGAAAAGACACCGGAGAGAAGCTGATCGCGAGCAATCCCACCGCGCGCTCCAATTATTTCATTGAAGAAGTGATTGAGGCCGGCATCGCCCTGACCGGTACGGAAGTGAAGAGCCTGCGGAGCCAGACACCTAATATCCGGGATGCCTTTGTGGAAGTGACCGGACGGGTGAAGCTGGAAGCCTGGCTCCTCAACGCGCATATTGCTCCGTACACCCACGGCAATATCTGGAACCACGATCCGCTGCGCAGACGCAAGCTGCTCCTTCACCGCAACCAGATCGACAAGCTTTTTGGCGCCATCACGCAAAAAGGACTCAATGTCATTCCCCTGCGCATGTATTTCAAGGCTGGCAAGGCCAAGATCGAACTGGGCGTGGGCAAAGGAAAGAAAAAGTACGACAAGCGCGAGGACCTCAAGAAGAAGTCCGCCCAGAAGGAAATGGATCAGGCGCTGAAGCAGAGAAGATGAAGTTTATTCTTGAACACACTATTACGGAGACTTTCCTGAAAAGAGTGAAATCCACTCCCGAGCAGGTGGCTTTCCGCTACAAGCCCCAGGGACCCATGGGGCCCGGCAAATGGATGGACGTCAGCTTTGCCCAGTTTTACGGGGAATGCCAGGAGTTCTCCCGCGGACTCATGGCGCTTGACGTGCAACGGGGAGATCGTATCGCGCTCTTCTCGAATACGCGCTACGAGTGGTCCTTGTCAGATATGGCCATTCTTGGAGCGGGTGCGGTCACTGTACCCATCTACGCCTCCAGTACTTCTGAAGACGCCTGCTATATTCTGAAACATTCCGAAGCCAAAGTATTGATCGTGGAAAACGCCAGGAACCTACTGCGACTCTTTGAAACGGAAGGCATGGAAACACCTGAGAGCAGCGCGGTCAAGTCCATCATTCTTCTTGATCCCCCCGGGAAATCGGAAGCCAAGCAGCTCGAAAAATGTCCGAACTTCCAGTTCCTGAATTTCAATGAAGTGAAGGAACGCGGCCACGAGAATACGAAAATTCCGCCCTCCCGCTTCGTAGATCACCTCGGAAAAGCCAAACGCGGTGACGTGCTCACCATTTGCTACACCTCCGGTACGACGGGCATACCCAAAGGCGTCGTCCTCACGCATCAAAATTTAATGAGCGTGATCAGTGATTGCGTCAAGGTACTTGGAAAGCACATCAACCCCAAAAAAGAAGTCATTCTGTCTTTTTTGCCCTTTTCTCATATTCTCGGGAAAGTGGAATCGATGACCATCTATGCCGTTGGCTGGCAGCAGGTCTTCGCAGAGGGGCCCGATCGGCTGCTTTCGAATCTGCAGGAGATCAAACCGACAATCCTTTTTGCAGTTCCCCGAACCTTCGAGAAAGCCTATCAACTCATCCGCTCCTCGGTTCGCGATTCTTCTTTCGTAACCCGGGAGCTTTTTCGCTGGGCTTACGATATCGGCACCGAGTATGCGGCGGTCACCGAGCAGGAGGGAAAACCCACCAAAACCCTGCTTCTCAGCTATTTGCTGGCCAAATCGCTGGTCTTCGGGAAAGTCGCCCAACGTTTTGGAGGAAGACTCCGGTTCTCGATCTGCGGTGGTGCCCCCCTGCCGAAAGAGCTGGGCGAATTTTTCAGGAATGCGGGCTTCCTGATTCTGGAAGGCTACGGCCTGACGGAAACCTGCGCCCCGGTCACGCTGAATACCCCTGAACGCGTCCGCTTCGGCTCGGTCGGCCGCCCTCTGCCGGATGTCACCATCAAGATCGAAAAAGACGGAGAAATACTGCTCCGCTCCGCGAAAGTATTCCGGGAATACTACAAAATGCCGGAGGAGACCGCCGAAGCGCTTCAGAACGGTCAGCATAAGTGGTTCCACACGGGCGATATCGGCAGCATCGATGAGGACGGCTATCTGCACATCACCGACCGTAAAAAAGATCTCATCGTCACGAGTGCCGGAAAAAACATCGCCCCTCAAAAAATTGAAAATTTAGTGAAAACCCACACCTTGATCAATCAGTTCGTGGTTTTGGGTGATCGACGCAACTACCTGACGGCTCTGGTGACCTTGGAGCGGGAACAGATCATCCGCTACGCGAACGAACATCATATCCTGTTCAGCGAGTACTCGGAGCTGGTCAAGAACCCCAGAATTGTCACGCGCATTCAACGGATCGTGGACGCGATCAACAAGCGGCTGGCAGGCTATGAAACGATCAAAAAATTTGCAATTCTGCCCAACGAGTTCACGATTCAAAGCGGTGAACTCTCACCTTCCCTGAAAGTGCGCCGCCGCTTCATTCACGACAAGTACTCCTCGGTTCTGGACTCTCTTTACCGGGAAAACTCCCCCGGAGGAACTCATGCAACCAGATACACGCAATAAGGATTTATGGAAGATCGTCATCGGAGCCATTGGTGTCGTTTACGGCGATATCGGGACCTCGCCCCTTTATGCGATCAAGGAAAGTTTCAGCCCCGGTCACGGTCTGGCCCTTGTGCCTGAAAACATCTTCGGGATTATTTCGCTCGTATTCTGGTCTTTAATCCTGGTGGTGAGCATCAAGTACCTGGGCTTTATTCTGAATGCCGCCAACCGGGGAGAAGGTGGAATTGCAGCGCTCCTCGCTTTACTGATCCCAAGGTCAAAAAAGTTCCAGATTCTGAAACATCCCAAACCCGTTATTGTCCTGGGACTTTTTGGTGCGGGTCTCCTGTACGGCGATGGAATCATCACACCGGCGATTTCGGTGCTCAGCGCGGTGGAAGGCTTGAGAATCGCCACTCCCGCATTTGGGCCCTTCGTCCTGCCCCTCACAGTCGCAATCCTGGTTTTGCTGTTTTCGGTGCAAAGCCGTGTTTCCTCCCGAATAGGGTCGATTTTTGGCCCCGTGATGGTTCTTTGGTTTGTCGTCCTTGCCGCGACCGGCTTGCCTTGGATTTTCCGAAGACCCGAAATTCTTCTGGCCTTTGATCCGAGATTTGCGATCGATTTCTTTATTAGAAATGGAAAGTTGGGCTTTTTTGCGCTCAGCTCTGTAGTGCTTTGCATCGCCGGAGCCGAAGCGCTCTACGCCGACATGGGGAATTTCGGCAAAAGACCAATCCGTATCGGCTGGCTTTATGTGGCCCTCCCCGCCTTGCTCATCAATTATTTTGGACAGGGGGCACTGGTTCTGGAGCGCGGCCAGGAAGTCGTCGATAACACCTTTTACGGCCTGGTCTCCGGTTGGATGCTCTACCCGTTGATAGGCATCGCGATTTTTGCCACCGTTATCGCCTCGCAAGCTGTCATCACAGGAGCGTTTTCATTATCCCAGCAGATCCTTCAACTGGGATATTCTCCTCGCCTGACGATTCGACATACCTCCAGAGCAGCCGAAGGGCAGATCTATGTCCCCAAGGTGAACTGGTTTCTGGGCATTGCCTGCATCAGCCTCGTCTTGATATTCGAGAGTTCCTCCAATCTGGCGGCAGCTTATGGAATCGCCGTCACCGGCACGATGGCCATCACCTCGATCCTGTTCTTTTTTGTATGCCGTAATATCTGGAAATGGCGCCTGCTACCCAGCGCCATGTTGCTCATCGTCTTTCTCACGGTCGACCTGGCATTTGTTTCGGCAAATTTCTTGAAGGTCCTGCAAGGCGGCTGGGTTCCCATTCTGGTAGCCACCCTGGCTCTGATCCTCATGACCACCTGGAAACGAGGACGTACGGAGCTCGCAGAGCTCTTTATGAGAAGCGCCAGGCCCTTGGAGGAGTTCATAGCGCAAATCAGGACTGAAGCCCCCATTCGGGTCAGCGGTATGGCGATCTTCATGACCTTGAGCCGAAATGTCGCGCCGGCCCCACTCCTCCACCATTATCGTCATAACCAGTCGCTTCACGAGCGCGTCATGCTTCTGTCCATCATCGCGAGTGATGAGCCGGAGGTGCTCCCAGCCAAACGCGTCCGACTCGTTCATTTCTCCGCCGGGTTCCTGAAGGTCGTCGCAATGTACGGCTACATGGAGAGCCCGAATATAATGGAGATTTTAAAAGCCTGCGAAGGCGAGGGTCTGCTCATCGACTACTCGAAGATCAGCTTCTATCTGGGCCGAGAGACCCTCTTATGCGCCCAAGTGACGGACATGCCCGCCTGGCGTAAAAAGCTCTTCATCCTGATGTCCAAAAACGCCCGCCCAGCCGGTGAATTCTTCGGCCTGCCGCCGGATCAGGTCATCGAGATCGGGATGCAGCTTAGAATCTGACCGAAAACGGGAACCCTCTTGACTCTCCGTTTAAGATTCGATAGTTAGCTTATTTACTTATTGAAGGAGTATTTATGGCTCGCGTAACAATTGAAGACTGCCTCCAACACTGCGAAAACATGTACGAGCTCGTTCACATCGCAACCAAACGTACTCGCCAGCTTTTCAAAGGTTCAGAGCCTCTTGTAAAGAGCAAAAACCGCATCATCGTGACCGCCTTGCGCGAAATCGCCGCAGGCCGCGTTCTGCGCAAAGACGTTCCCGCGGGAAATGACGATCTCCCGCCCATGTCCAATTAAGCTATCCGATTGATTTGATGCTTACGGCTTCAGTGAGGTCGACCTGATCTCGTCTTTTGAGATCTTGCGCGTCCGCAGCACTCTCGAGGCACTCCGAATTTTAGTTAAAGCCAAGGGCTGCGCTTCCAGCGCGAGTTCAAAAACCTGTTCCACATGGCTTACAAAATGGAGTTTTAATCCTTGTAAGGCATAAGCAGGCACTTCGACCATGTCTTTGCGATTGAGTTCGGGAAGGATGATCGTCTGAACCCCCGCCCGTCGTGCGGCCAGGATTTTCTCCTTGATGCCGCCCACGGGCAGGACTTTGCCGATCAAAGAAAGTTCACCGGTCATTGCAACCCGGTTTCTGACCTTTCGACCAGAAAGCAGTGAATACAATGCACACGCCATCGTCACGCCGGCGGAGGGACCATCCTTCGGGATTGCACCTGCCGGAATATGCAAATGGAAGTCGAATTGTTTGAAGTACTGTCCGTCCAGATTGCGTTCCTGGCCGATTTTTTTTCGGGCGTAAGTCCAGGCAATCGCCGCGCTCTCGGACATGACTTCCCCCATCTGGCCGGTCAATTTGAGGTTTCCACTGCCAGGACCCTGGGCTGCCTCGATGAAGAGAATGTCGCCGCCCATATTCGTCCAGGCGAGTCCAATGATGACTCCAGGTGCGGCAATCCGCTCGCTTACTTCGTTGTAAAAGCGCTTCGGCCCCAGCCAATTCACCAGATCATCCGCACGCACAACCACAGGGACGGGCTTCTTGGCGCTTTGCTTCTTCTTGCGTGTCTTCTGCGTGACAATCTGGGCGGCGGCTTTGCGGGCAATCCGGCCAATGAGCTGTTGGACGGCACGCAGCCCAGGTTCGCGGGCATAATCGTTCATGAGCCGGCGGAGCGCCGTTTTGTCGATTTTGAGCTGGAAGGGTTTGAGTCCACTCTCCGCAAGTACCCGCGGAATGACATACCGGCTCGCAATTTTTTCTTTTTCCTCCAGTGTGTAGCCGGGGAGTTCAATCACTTCCATGCGGTCCAGCAGCGGCGCGGGAATGGAAGCCGTTGTATTCGCGGTCGTGATGAAAAGTACGTGCGAAAGGTCAAACGGGAGATCCAGAAAATGGTCCAGGAATGAGCCGTTCTGTTCCGGATCCAATACCTCGAGAAGCGCACTGGCCGGATCGCCCTGAAAGCTGGTTCCGAGCTTGTCAATTTCGTCCAGCATCATGACAGCATTGCGGGAACCCGCCCGCTTGAGTCCCTGAATGACTTTGCCCGGCATCGCTCCGACATAAGTCCGCCGATGACCTTTGATTTCAGCCTCATCCCGCATTCCCCCCAGTGAGAAGCGGAAGAATTTGCGTCCCATGGTGCCAGCAATCGATTTACCGATGGAAGTCTTGCCCACACCCGGAGGCCCGACCAGACAGAGGATTGAGCCTTTCGGGTTCTCCTTGAGCTGGCGGACCGCGAGGAATTCGATAATTCTTTCCTTCACCTTTTCAAGTCCGTAGTGATCGGCATCCAGCACTTCGCGCGCTTTCACCAGATCAAGATTGTCCTTGGTTTCCACACTCCAGGGGAGCGCGCAAACAGTTTCCAGGTAATTGCGCGAAACATTGTACTCCGGGGACATCTCCGAGATGGTTTCAAATTTATTGAGTTCTTCGATGGCGACCTTCTTGGTGTCGGCGGGCATCCCGGCCGCTTCGATCCGCTCGCGGAAGCTCCGCGCATTCTTCTCTTTCCCCTCTTCTTCAAAACCCAATTCCCGTTTGATTGACTTCAGCTGTTCCCGAAGGAAGAACTCCCGCTGCAGTTTATTGATCTTGCTGTTGACTTCTTCATTGATGCGCTTCTGCACATCGGCCAAATCCTGCTCTTTTTTGAGATGCAACAGCAGCTTTTCAAAACGGGAACGAACCGAAAGGGTTTCGAGAAATTCCTGGGCATCAGGCTTGGGCAGCCCTAGCGAGAAAGCAACCAGGTCAGCAACGGTGCCGGGGCCAGGCGCATTGATCATCGCAAGCCGCATTTCATCGGTGAAAAAGGGATTCACTTCCGAAAGTTTTTTCACGTGCGCAATCACGGAACGAGAGAGGGCATCCATTTCGGTGGATTTTTCCGCGATATCCCCCAGATATTCAGTTTCAACCACGATGTAGGGCTGTTCCGATAGAACACGCTTCACGCGGAAGCGCTTGATGCCATGAACCAGCAGATTGACCGTGCCATCCGGCATCTTAAGCCGTTTGATGATCTTGACGACCACGCCGAAATCGTAAAGGTCCGAGACCGCGACATCGTCCCGAACATCCCGGTCGCGCGTCATGAGAAGGCCGATCAGCCTCTGGCGATTGATCGCCTCTTCAATCATTGCGATATAACGCGGCTCGGTGACCAGAATTGGGGAGAGCAAGGTCGGGAAAACGACCGGACCATTCACCGGGAGCACAAAGAGATTCGGGGGAAGCATCTGGTCAGGAATGATCAGATTTCCGCTTTCATTCACCTGCGCTTCGTACCCTTGCCCTGGCTGATCCTGATTGATGCCCGTCATGGTACCTAGAGTGGGTACCATCCAGGCTTTGGCAAGCTGAAGACGCTAATTTAGGGCGCAGCTGAAAGAATGGCTTGGTTGATTTTATTCAGAATTTCGTCAGCACGAGAGGAATCCGGTGTTTCCACTGCGGAATAACCCAGCGAAGAGCCGTCGGATGCAAGCTTTTCAATATCCTCTTCAGGCCGAACCTCGACACCCACTCCGCCCATGACTGAGGTGGCTATCACCTCAAACTTCACCCGGGTTTGAAGGTATTTCTTACGCGGAGAATCATTTATTCTGTATTCCTGGTATTTGTCGCGCGATTGGCCGTAAACCCAGTCGGTCTCCAGTGAACGCCGGGTCAGCTTTTTCAATTCGAGTGCATCGACCTTGGCAGGATCGCGTTCTTCGATTTTGTAATCCTTGAAAGCAACTTCGATTGCTTTCCAGACGGTGGAAAACTCATATTCAAAAATCCGACTGGACTGAAGGGTCGCGTAATCCTGGGTTTTGACCGGCGGGGCGCTGCTACAACCAGCCAGAAGGACCGAAAGAAATAAAGCGATGATCGGGGAATTTTTCTTCATGTTATTCTTCTCCCGAACTTTCAGACTCCGGCTCGATCGCGGACTGCTCCTGCTGAACAGGTTTTGAAGCAGAACGCGCTTTTGCCTGTGCTGGCACCATCTGAGTGGCAACCTTCTTTCTCTTCACATCCAAGATGATGCGAACCGGATGGGTAAGTTCGAAAACTTCCACCGGGAAAGCTTCTTTCAACTCTAAAACGAAGGTCCAGGCATCCTCTTCCAGGACTGGATAAAAAAGAACACTCGAGACAACCGGGCTCTTGCTGAAAGCGGCCAGAACCTTTTTTGCATCGAAGCTGAGTTTCGGATGGCCGTAGATCGTGATGATGATCCGTTTCTCATCAGCATTGATCGCGGTCTGAAAGAAAGGTGGCCGGGGAATCGCAACGATTTCACCGTTCGAGCTTCCTTGCAGATCCACCACGATCCGTTCAAAACCTGCCGGATTTGCAGCACGGCGAATATCCCGAACAATAGCGTCACTGATCGCCCTGTCACCCCCCACAACCATTCCGTCCTGGAGATAGGACTGGGTCTTCTTTCCATCTGCAGTCCGGATTTTTTCGGGTCGAATATCCGCGAACACCGCAGAGCTCAAACTGAAGGTCAAACCAAGGATCAGGATCCGACGAAACGCGTAAAGGGTTCTCATGCCTAATAAATTAGCTGTCAACGGGCGAGCGCGCAAGTCGGTATCTTTGCCCAAGCAGCAAGATCATTCGAATGAGAGCCATGAAAAGCCAGGGCAGGAACCACGCGACGATCGCGAAGGGCGAGGCTCCGGACTCAAAACCCGGCATGGAATCACCTTTGAGCCGCTTGGCATCCGTGTCCACCGTGCCGCAGAAGCCGACCCCCCCTGAGTCCTTATCACGGCTCGATCGGGGAGGATCTCCGGCCGGGCTGGAATATTGCGCAAACGCCTCACTCATCCGGCAGCGCGCATTATTCGGAATATCCGGCGCGAGGTTCGGGGTTGGATCATTCAGCGAGCCCGAGAGCACCACAAAGGGCGTACCGTCCAGCAACATGGGTCCGGCCGGGTACATGGATGAACTCATATTCATGCCGGTGACGCTGAGGAAATAGTCACCCGGTTCCGGCAATTCCGCCGTTAAAAATGCGTCGAAGTTTGCAAATCCAGAGTCCCCCTCGTAAACCGGATGAGATATCCTGGAGGCCACTTCCTGCCCATATGAATTCTCTAGCTTCAACTCCGTACGGATCGGCGAGTACATGCTGTACGAAAGCGCATGGACTTGAAGATGTCCGGATACCCCGCGAAGCTGGTAGACATGGCTTGCGTTGTCACCAAGCACATCGAGAATCCCGAAAATTCGTTCGTTCCGAGTCCCATCCACGAGTTTGTAAACCGCAGCGCTGATCGCCGAACTCGCACCAGCCACTCCGGTCGCCGAAGAGCATTTCACCTGGATTGCTGGAACCGCCGTGTTGGCTCCGTCCGTGACCGGAATAGGAATCAATCCTACTCCCCCCGAATCCAGCAGAAACGTTCTCGAAAATATCCGTTTCTCGGCACAGACCGCCGAATTCACAGCCCCGTAAAATGAGGGCAGGGCCGTAGCACCTGCGGCAAAAGGTTCGACCATCAGAAAATAGTTACCCGGTTCCAACGCCGAAATGGCGTAATGACCAGCGGAATCCGTAAGGCCGCTGGCCAGCAATACCCCTCTTTTTTGGGAAATCACCTGGACATGAGCTCCAAAAACCGGCGCCCCGGACGGTGCCGTCACCACCCCTGAGAGCGTCCCTCTTCCCGGCATCCCGGCAGCAGCATAGATCGCCTGAATTCCCAATTGATCATCACACCCCAGATATGCCTGCTCGGGTGACTCCATGAAAAGCATCGTCGATTGGAGGCCTTCGTTATGAGACAGGCCAAAAGCATGACCGAGCTCATGCGTAATCACATTCTCGAGGAATACATTCGGCTTGCCGCCGGTGAAACGGGTTCCGCCGGAACCGTAGCCCGAAGTGTCCTTGGCATTCGTGGTAAACCGGAAATCCCGGTCATTCAGCAGAATATCTGTCTCAAGTATTTGGCCGTTGTCGGTGTTGTACCAAACCTGCGTCAGTCCCAGGACGTTGGGCGACAGGGTCGCCGAGTTCCGGCCGGAGCTCGCGAAATAGACATTTGAATAGCCGTTATAATCATTATTACTCTGATACACGGCGGGATTACTGCCCTGCCAGTAATCAAAACCGATTTTACCCTGACCTGCTGCCTGCCAGCGCTGCAGACCGCGAACGATTGAGGCCCGAACCGCGGTCTCAGAAAGTCCGCTGGTATTGGCAGGGTTGCCGGCAAGATTCAGCTTGCCGGAGGCCCCCCAGCGCACCAGGTGACCGCTCGGGGTCATCGTTTGCGTATAGGCCAAAGCCGAGACTGGGTAGCCCAGGGTTAGAATGAATAGACCCATCCCAAGCAGAAATTCGCGTCCCATCCGTGAGACCTCTTCCTGAAAGGCAGAGCTGATTTTTTAGCGTTTAATTTTGCGGCTGAAAGCGAACTTCCAAATGAACCCGATCAGCAGCAAAACGCCAAGTCCCTTCCATAACCCGGAAGAGGACTCTTCTGCCTCCCTGGAAGAAGGGGGCTGCAATTGAGGTGCCGGGGACGGCAGCAGCGCGTCAACCTCGCCGAGAACGGGTTTCTCTGATGCAAGGCTCTGATCTTCTGTGTTTTTAATCGGGTCCTGCTTACGAATCAAATTGCGTAAATCGTCCAAACTCCAGCGCGACCTAATGCCGGGGTCGGCATGGCCCCCCGTATCATGGTGATCGTGACCGTCTCTTCCTGTTCCCGGAATGGCAGCACCGACCAGATACTCGTGGCCATTCTCGTCTTTCTCAAAGTTCAGCTTGCCCATGCTCAACCCCAGAAGTTCATAGCTGCCGTCGCCATTGCGTTTGCCCGTGAAAATGACAACGTCCTCCCCTCGTTCAAAAGAAGCGGAGCCCGCGATCTGCAGTCCCACACCGTCTTTTTCACCCCCCAGCTGACGCAACACCAGGGAAGGCTTCTGCGCAGAACCCTTCAGTACTTCAGTTACCTGGACGTCAAAGTAGGTATAAATCCGCTTTGTCCCGTCCAGCCCTTTGGACCAGTCGGCATAACTGTTACCGATACTGCCGCGGACAATCGTGGGCGCGTCCTGCACCGTCTCTTCAAATGGCCGCTCATAAAACGTCGTCGCTCCCGCCAAGAGCGGGTTAAGAAACAAAGGGAAAGTTAAAAGGAAAAAGACACTCCGCGCTTGCAGTTGATTTATTCCGATGCTAAACACTTGTTTTCTCCGTGTGGATCGCTAGCTCAGTTGGTAGAGCAGATGACTCTTAATCATCGGGTCAGAGGTTCGACCCCTCTGCGATCCACCATTTTTTCCTTCATTATTGCATAGCTGAAGCCTGAAAGTTTTAACTATTTTATGACATCGGGTACCGAGCTTTTCTCGTCCATTCCAGAAGTAAATTACCAGGAAACTCCGCCTTCAATCCAGGTGGAGGAATTCCGCAAAGTCGTTCAAAGCCGCCGCAGTGTGCGGGTGTTCACCGCCGACCCGATTCCCGAAACGATCGTACGGGAATGCCTGGAGCTGGCACTCCTTTCTCCGAACTCCTCTAATCTCCAGCCTTGGGAATTCCATTGGGTGCGCTCACCCGACAAAAAGGCCAAGCTCATCACCTATTGCCTGTCGCAACCGGCAGCAGCAACTGCGGCCGAACTGATTGTTTGCGTTGCGCGCACCCAGACCTGGAAAGAGAATGCGGCACAGATGCTGAAAATTTTTGAAGAAGCTCGGAAAACACCGGGCGTTCAGGTGCCCGCCGCTGCCGTAGCCTATTATCAGAAGCTTGTTCCCTTCATTTATGGTCAGGGAGCGCTGGGCTTACTGGGCTGCGCCAAGAAACTGATTTTCTGGGTGCGTGGTTTTTTCAAGCCAACGCCGCGGGAACCCACTTCCTCTTCCGATATGAATCTTTGGGCTGCCAAAACTGTTGCACTTGCCGCAGAAACCCTGATGTTGAGCTTCCGGGCTTACGATTACGACACTTGCCCCCTGGAGGGCTTTGATTCCACCAAAGTCAGAAGGCATCTCGAGTTACCCCAAGATGCCTTCCCTGTAATGATTATTGCCGCTGGAAAACGTGCTGCCAACGGCATCTACGGACCGAGAATCCGTTTTGATTCAAAACAGTTCATCAAAGAACTTTGAGAGTCTGAATTTATTTCCAGGTTCCTGAACCCACCACCCAGAAGTCAGCCGTGCTGCCGACTTTGCATTTTTTTACCCAGGATTTTTTCGGGGTTGACTCTGACTCACCGAATTTGGGCCAGACATAATCCACCCAGGCGCCAGCCGGAGTTTTGTTGACCGCATCGACAAACTCCACGAATAGTTTCTTGCCATTCGTATCTTTATCTTTGGAAAGATCCTTGTTGTTCAGCGTGGCTTTGATCGGATGCATGATCATGGTGGGGCGCAGGTCATTGATCCAGACATAATTCGGCTCACCACAGCACTCGTACCGCATCGAATTAATTTCCGGAATCGCACCCTTTCCCTTCTGTTCAACGCGCTTGCAGGCCCACTCCACGCGCTCCTTGACCGCCGCATCATCACAGACGGCGAGAGCTTTAACTTTCGTGCAGTTGTCTCCCGCGTATACCGAACCCGCCGAAATAACCAAAACCGCTGCTACCAACACTACATACTGTTTCATTCTACTTTCACCTTTCTCTTGCTAGGAACTAGTTTGACTTAGGACTGGAAATTACGCTCAGGCTCCGCGGTCAACTGTCGGTCCCCATGAACGAGGATCGTGAGATCCTGGACCATGAGGCGCAGATTTTCGGCCCGACTTGCCAATCTTGCCGCCGCCTGCGCCGCCGTCTGGGCGGAATCCGCGCTCCGATGAGCGACGCGATCCAGCTCCCCGACCGCTTTAGTCATTTCACCGATGCCTTTGGCCTGCTCTTTGGAAGCATCTGAGATTTCAGTCATCATTGTGTTGACCCCGGTCACATCCTCAACGATGACATTCAGAACTTCCGCGCATCTTTTTGCGATCACACTGCCCCTGTCCACCTTCTCGCGACTGCCGGTCAGGACTTTCTCAACGCGTTCACGGGTATTTTTGGAAATACCTTCCACCCTCTGCACGCTGTTCTGCAGTATGGTTGAGATTTCCTTCGCGGCACCTCCGCTCATGCTGGCCAGGTTCCCCACTTCTTCCGCGACCACCGAAAAGCCCTTGCCATTTTCACCCGCTCGCGCCGCTTCAACCGAGGCATTGAACGACAAAAGCTTGGTCTGAAAGACAATTGCATTGATCACTTCGGTTTTGGCGCTGATCTCGTTGATGAGATCCACTATCTGCTTGTTTTCCTGCTCACTGCTCGAAATTTCCTGCAAAATTTCCGCGTTACTGGAATTGATTTGCGACATAGCCTCGCTCATCTGAGCCACAACAGTGCTTCCCTCCGTAGCCGCCTCTTGGCTCTTGCACGACACCTGATGGGACTTTTGGGCATTCTCGGCGTTCCGCCCGACCATTGCACTGATCTCTTCAATCGCAGCAGAGGTCTCCTGAATCGCGACCGCCTGGTCAGCAACATCCTTATGGGAAGAAGCACTGGTCACCCGGATCTCTTCGGCGACGGTGGCGAGACTTTCCGCCTCTTCGCCCAGCGCACTTGCCATGCTCGCCAGCTTATCGGCTATTCGCATCCCGATCCGATGACTGACCAAAACAGTAATCAGGACCGCGAAAGTACTGATTCCGAACAGGACATAAAGCGCCATCCGGGCGCCCCTGAGCCCGATTTTCGCACTTTGCTGCTGCTCGCTCATTCGAATTCGGCTGAGTTTCTCCAGGATCAGACTCAAAGGCTCGGAGGCCAGCCGGACTTGCGAGGAGAGATAATATTTCGCCATTTCATCAAAGCGCCCGTCGTTCTTTTTAAGGGCAGCAACTGCCTGATCCAGGGCTTCTTTGAATTCTAGCCAGACCTTCAGCAGTGGCTCGGAAACTTCAAGAGCTGCTTCCGAGAGCGGCATGGTCCGATAATTTGCCAACGCCTCTTCAAACGAGGAAACACTCTCTTCGACCAGTTTCAAGAAGCGGGCTCTCTCTTCCAAATCAAGAGCAGCGCCATAGACACTCCAGGAATAGCGCACGGACTCGTGAACCGATTTGGTCATTTGCTGGGTATACTGGGCAACAGGCAATCTGACATTCACACTGTCCTTCAAATCCGAGCCGAGCCTGTTTATGAAATACGCTGAAATCAACGTCAGCAGAGCAAAAGTGAAAAATTGTACAATTCCTGGAATCATTAACTTTCCGCGAATACCCTTGAAACGGATAAATAATTTTTCAACTGTACTCATTGAAATATTTAATCATGTTTATTAATTCATGAAAATATATTCCGGAGAGCGGCCGGGTATCGCAAGATATCAAGAATTACCAGGCTGCTTCTGCTATTATGCCGCCCGCCGACCGCTTCGGACGCTGGCTCTTCGCTCTGCCAGAACGTCTGATCGCATGACCCAGACGGGACAATCCGCATGTCTTGCAATTTGACGGGTGATACTCCCGATCAGCACCGAACGCACCGGACCACTGTGGGAATCCATCATGATCAAACCCGCATTCGTTCTTTGCGCGAGTTGCACAACCGTATCGGCGATATTTGACGGCTGCGTATGCACCACGACATCGACAGAAATACCCGCCCTTCTTGCCCAACGCGCCCAGCGATCTGCCCGGTTCTGGGCGCGTTGTACTTCGGCGGTAAAATACGTATGCACCGGCAACCAGGCCCCACCCAGAAGGTAGACTCCGGTGGAGAAGACGGGCTCAATCGGACTGGGCACCGCGTGAAACAAAGTCACCTGCGCATTCAGTGCTAGCGCCTCTTCCACCACCCGACGGAAGAGCAACTCGGAATGAATGGAAAAATCTGTCGGATAGAATATGTGATCCAGCGATCGTGCACGATGTACGGCGTTACCAGCGATCAGGACCGGCACGCGCGACAAAAGCAGCAATGCCTCAGCGAAACTTCCCAGGAACGCGCGACTCACGCCATGTCGTCCATGACTGCCCACGACGATGAGTTCGGCGCCCGATTGTTCTGCGTAGGCCGCCAGGCCAGCCGCGCTGCCGGATTCCACGGCGGGAAGCATGGCCGCGGTGATCACTTTCGGTGGCAAATAATTTTCGAATTTTGCCTCATGCGTGATTCTCTCCAGAAGACTTTCTGCCGCCGGACGATAATTTTCAACTTGAGGAAGCGAGAACTCGGTCGACAGTCTCAACTGCGAGGGAGCCAGGATATAGACCGGCTCAACTGTGATGAGCGGCTCGCGTTCCAGCAGGCGCCTGATGACAGATAGAGAATGCCGTTGGGTATGATTATCTGTTTCGAAGACTTCCACAGCCCAGATCAGTTTTCGATGAGCCATACAATTCCGATCGTTATCAGAAACAAAAGCACACGATGTGCCACAAACGAAAGGGGCCGAAGTTTCCCTCGGCCCCCCCTGCTGCTCACCTGTTTCTGAGATGCTAATATTATTGCGCGTGCAGACGAGCTTTCTTTGAATGCAGTTTCAAGAGGGCTTTGTTGACTTTATCTTTTGCGCCCTGAGAAGTGGCGGGCACATTGAAAGTCAATTTGGGTGCCGGCTGATCAGCTGCCGCGATCTTCGCCATCCCAATGGATTTGCTGACCGCAAGTTCATTTGCCGCGCCAGTCAAAGCCGTGCTGGCATCCACGAATACCGCAACACCGCTCTGGTTTTTCTGCTGGCCGGCAAAGACGCCGCCCAAACCACGGACACCATGGCCGAAGTCAAACATCGGGAAGATATTCGCGTTTCCAACATAGCCGCCCAAGCCATTGAACTCGCCAATCACAATCGCCGCACCCACCATCGCAACGCCGGTGCCGTAAGCAAAATAGATCCGGCTACCGTTATCCCCGATGGGAATGCCGATGACGGGAACATTACCCAGCCCACCGACCGGAATATCCGTACCATTGGGGAGCTTTGATCCGATTGAGAACTGATGATTGGCCAGCTTCGAAACATTGAGATCCAACGTCAATTCAGCAGTGCCATTAAACGCCTGCTTTAAGCCCAAGGAGCCGAAAAACTCACCCGGATATTTGGGATCCGCGATGGAAACGTTTAAAGCCACAAACTGCGTGGCACCAGTGTTCAACTGGGTGGTTAATGCAAGATAGACATCCTCGCTCTCCTGATGAGTCGAAATCTGGACACCTTGCACGAGAGATTGGCCCTGATCTTTTCCGCAGCCGCTGGAAATCAAACTTACGTTCAGCATTGCGAGAACCAGCAGGCTACCTCTCATGATACTCATATTTTTCCTCCTGAAATGACTGCCGTTAGGTGCTTTATTTATTGCGTTGATTCTTAATAAACTTTAACAGAGTTCATTTGTCTTAGCAAATTATATATACAGCTTAACTGATTATTTTAAAAATAATCTTTAATTTCATCATGTTGTAAGTTTTTTGGGTTAATTCAAGGGAGGCAATTCGATCACTGCCAACTGGATTCTTGGTCCTTGACAGGGGAATCCCCATTGGGATTTAACGGCATCAGCCAGAGGAGTTGTATATGCCTTTATATGAATACGGATGCGAGTCCTGCAACCAAGTACACGAAGTCATGCAGAAATTTTCAGACCAGCCTTTGGCTGAATGCCCCAGCTGCCAGGGGCCCGTGCGCAAACTCATGAGCCGCTCAAGCTTCGCCCTCAAAGGAGCCGGCTGGTACAGCACCGATTACAAAAAGCCCAACAGCAAAGCCTGCGACAGCTCCAGCGAATCCAAACCGCCCTGCTGCTCCAGTGGAAGCTGTCCGCATTAATAGCTGCGTCTATGAAATTGACCGTTCGTCGGGAGCCGTTCTGATTGCAGACTGAGTCAACCCCTGGCCACCCGATGCGCCTGAAACAGCAGATGCAGATGACCCCACATAATAATTCAACCAGTAAAGGTTATCGAGAGAACTCATCGCAATATCAATAGGTCGACGACCATCGAAATCTTTGTTTTCCATGAACAACCAGCGACTTTGCTCCTGCGGCTTCGGCAGGCACTGCGAAAGACGCCGATGAATTGAAATCACAGATTCTGCCGCGTCGAGATCAAGAAACGCATGTTCTGCCGCACCGGTACTTCTTCCTGCCACAATCCAGTTCGCATACGCATCCGAACTCACATGAAGAAGGTCTGCCATTTGCGCCGAACTCAGATCCCAATTTTGCTGAATTTGAGTCAGCTCCTCAAAGATGATTCTGGTTCTTGTATTCATCATGCGTGATTATTTATCATTCTTCAGAATTCCAAAAAAGGTCCGGTGCAGCACAAATCCAGATCGCGGCGCGTTACTCCGTTGTTATTGAATGATTATAAATATCTAACAAGCGTCTTTCACCGGCGTGGCGCATGCGTTGCAGGATTCTGGAATGATCCCAACCGCAAGGAGATTTCCATGACTACTTGGATTCTATGTCCAAATCTCTGGGGAGCAAGACTCTTCCATTATGGCAGTCCAGAGCAGGCGGCCGACGAAATTCGCTTTGCCCGGGAATTTCCGCGTCCGAAAATTCAGACAAAGCTGGAGGATTTCCCATCAGACGAAGAGATGGCCGAAATTATTTCGCCTCCAGAAGATCCCGTGGTCGAACGCCTGGTTGCCAACAAATACATGAAATTTCTGTCTCGAGAACTGGAAAAGGCCTGCGAAAAGAATTTATTCGAATCCCTGATCCTTTGCGCCGAACCCCGGCTCCTTTCCATTCTCGTTGAAAATCTCGGAACCGCCACGAAGCGCCGGTTGCGCGGAACTGTCGATCAGGATCTCTACGAGGCGAACGAATCCGACCTGATGTATTATGTGACTGACATTTTTCAGCAGCACCTCTCTGCCTGAACTCAGCGAAAAGCCTGCCGGCTGAACGGGACCTGCGCCCAGTCCAAGGGGAATTGTCTCTTTTGAAGCCGACAGGAGACCCAATCCATCCAGGGGCCTTCCGGGTCTGCAAGGTTTCGCTTCTCCAGATCACGGTTCGTACCCGGAAGCACAGAATACACCGTGGGGGGATTGCTCATTTCGACCAGCAGACGCTCTGAAGCACCGGTCTTGTGATAAAATCGGCCATTCTCCCACTTGGAACTCCCCGGATTCACCGAATGATCGTCACCCGGCGTGGGAATCATCTCGGATCCGAACCAGCTCTCGCCCATGAGATGCGGAAAGCGATTCAAATGCACCTCGCCCCAACGAGGTTGAATGGATTGAGCACTGCTATTCAGATCACTGGCAGCATTCAGGAGTTCGGTACCGAGCAACTGCTGGAATACGGGTTCAAGCTTCTGGAGTTTTCTGTAAATTGCACTCTCGTTCAACTTCGTACCGTCCTTCAGACGACTCATCCACCGACGATAAAGGGCACAGGCGCGACAATCCAAAGAAGCCTCGAAATCCCAAGAGCCCAGCACTGCCATCGCTTCCGCAATCTGTGCTGAACCGCCGCGACTCTCGGACACTGCTTTCAAGAGCAGCGGCACAAGGAACCGGGCGTCCGTCGCCTGAACATCGCATTGAATTTTTCGCAAAGTCTCGAAATCGTGTTTGACCGACTTGAGAAGCAACTCCTCAATCCGAAAAGCCCGGAAGCCGTGCTGATAACTCCGCCCGCCGTGAAAAGCCGAATCCACTGGCCACTGCCGGTTGTTCGCAGTCACGACATAACCCCTGGCCGGATCGAAAACATGCGGCATCTCCGCTGAAGAAAACCATGATTTCTCGCTCATGTGCTGCTGCCAATCCGCAAGTCTTATTTCGGGAATTCCCAACTGCGATGCCCCGAGAGTCCTTGGCCTAGGAATGAGCCCCACTGCCCTGTATCCGATTTTCCCCTGAGTATCAGCGAAAACGAAATTCCAGGTCGGAAGACTGATTTGCTGGAGCGCTTGGTCCGCCGCCGCCGCGGACTGCGCGACCATGAGCCGAGTAAGCCCCTCGAAACTTTCGCTCACCCGCTTGGAATCCAGCTCGAACCCGGACCAGTTCAAAACAAAGACTTTGCCTGCAGGAGAGGGCACCGGAAGTACCGGGAAGGACCCGGCAACTTTTTCGAAGGTTTTGAAAATAAAAGGGAGCTTCAGAAATCCGAAACGAAACCAGATGACCGGCCGTTCTGCACTGGCACCCTTGACCTCTGACTCATCAACAAGCGCAATCGAGGAAACATTGAGGTAGGCATTGGTGAGCCCCCAACTCGTCTTTCTGTTGGCTCCACTGACAAAGGCAGGAATTCCCGGAAAAGCGGCTCCGATCACATCCAATTCTCCTCCCTGAATGTGAGCCCAGTGCCAGACTGCGGGGTAATGCAACTTCAAATGGGGATCATTGGCGACCCATGAATTTCCAGACAGACTGCGTGAGGGAGCAATGACCCAATTATTGCTACCCACCGCGCTTTCAAAAGTTTCGCCGGGCGCAAGATTCCGAAGGCTGTCAAGAAGAGAATCCGGAATGGAACGCACGGCATCGTGAGAGCCTTTTTCTGGAACGGCGACTGCACTGGAAGCGGGATATTCACCGTTTTTCAGTATCGATGAATCCCAGGGCAATTCATCATTTTTAAACACGGCGGGTACATCTCCATAACGGGTGCGCCACTCCTGCTCCTGAAGCTGGGTACCAAAGGTTTTTCGGGTCTGATCGAAGGACTGCAGGAGCGTGAGCGAGATAGTATCCTCGGGCGACCACGAATCCGGTTTGTAGCCAAGCTTTTTAAATTCATATGCTTCGGCCCCGGCACCTTCAAGGAACTGATTCACACCGAAAGTATAAGCCCAAAGTGGCCGCTGCTGATCAGGAGCCATGCCCCGGAAAATCAGCTTTGCACGTTTTGGAAGCCCCAGAATTCTCATCGTGAAGTCGGATCTTATTTCGCTTGAGCCCAGTATTTCGGAGCGACGCCCCTGCGCAGTCCGTCTGAAGTAATCCATCTCCCAGAGACGGTCGCGCGCATGAACAAAGCCCAGGCAAGCGAATGCTGTCAGCTCATTGTCTGCCCGCAGATGAGGAACACCTTGAGCATCATCAAAGATATCGCAGCCCTTAGGAGCAAGCTCAGGAGCCAATGGATTCGCGGCCGAAACGCCGAAGGGCAGCAGAAATAGCAGCAGCACCGAAGCAAGAAAAGAGGCTTTCATCCTTTGTTTTTTACACGGACTATTCAGGGTTGGAACCAAATTCGTCCTGAACCCAGCAAACTATCGAAGCCCACCGTGGTATTGCCCGTCAGATGATTCAAGCCAAGCCCGGTAGTTTTAATCACCCAGATATTGTAGGAATCCGAGGCGGTTACGCCGACATCCATCCGGGAATGAAAGGCGATATACGCGCCGTCAGGCGAGAACTGCGGCGCAAAGCTGCTTTGATTCGCCCCATTGATCTCGGTCAGTGGGGCCGGGTTCAGGCCATCCGAATCCATTTTCCAGATATTGTAGGATTGTGCGGCAAGATTATTCACGTTCTTACGCGAAGAAAACACTATTTTGGAACCATCAGAAGAATACTTCGGAGACTGGCTGTCCCGGTTTCCGAGTATTTCGTTCGTCAGCGGTTCCGGGTTATCACCATTCGCATCCATTACCCAGATGTTGAAGGAGAGAGCCGGGTTCAGACCGATATCCTCCTTTGAAGAGTAGACCACTTTCGAGCCATCCGGGGAAACAGCCGGCTCAATACTGTCAAATCCGCCAGCAGTTTGAATTGTCAGAGGTTTCCTGTCACTGCCATCAAGACTGGAACTCCAGATATTGTATGAAAGCGAAGCTGCACCATCCGTATCCCGGTCAATATCGGCTTTGGAGGCAAAGTACACCAGAGTACCATCAGGAGAAAAGGTCGGCTGGACGCTGTCAAGACCTCCCAGAGTATTTGCTGTGATTGAGGTCAGGACTCCACTACTCAGGTCTTTCACGAAAACATTGTAAGACGCCGTGGCTACTCCACTCGCTCCTTTAGACGCAAACACGATTTTAGTTCCGTCCGGCGAGAACTGCGGTGAATCATCATCACTGTCGTCACCGGTGCCCGGATCACCGGTAACCGGCTCCAGACTGCCTCCTGCTGTATCTGACGTCCAGGTATTGAAAGCCGCTTCACCCACAGAGCCAACCAGACCATCCAGGCTCCGCTTCGAACAGTACAGGATTCTGGTGCCGTCAGCAGATACGGTCGGCACAATGCTCTGCCGCAATCCTCCGGAAATTTGGGTCAAGGGGACCCGATCCTGTCCGTCAACGCTGATTTTCCAGATATTTTCTGAACCGGGTGCAGTCCCGTTGAAAGGGGCACCCTCACTGATATCGCTCAAACTGGAGAACAGGATCTGGAGCTGATCTTTCACGGTGATCGTCAGCCCGGCGGAAGAAGTGCCACCGGAATTTTCAGAAGTAATTGTATAGAGTGTGCCAACACTCGTTGCGGTCGGTGTGCCCGTCAGTTCACAGGCAGCGGAAAGACTGAGGCCTGCCGGTAAAAGCGGGTTCGAAGAGCACGAAGTAATCGCACCTCCGGTGTTTGTCGGGGCAAGCGGAGTAATGAGCGTTCTCAGACCGTATATTTTGGAATTGGGTGCAAACCCGATTGCCGGGGCAAGATCTTTGACCGTAATCCAGATCGTCGCATCCGAAGTACCTTCTGCATTGGTTGCCGTGATGACGTAATCATCAGCAGCCGCAACAGTATTAGGCGTTCCACTCAGGACGCAATCATTCGAAAGACTGAGGCCTGCCGGCAATCCCGGCACCGAAGCGCAGGAGACAATGTCGCCACCAGCATTTCCCGGAGTGAGAGCGACGACCGCAGAATTTTTTGTGTATACGAAAGGACCACCTGCGTAGGAGATCTGAGGCGCGGAATTTTCGACCGCGATATGAATGGTCTCGGTCTGCGTCCCACCGGTGTTTGTGGCGATAATGTCATAGTCGTCATCGGAAACCGTACTCGGGGTACCCGTGATTTCGCAAGTATTGGACAAGGATAAACCCGCAGGCAAGACCGGATTCGATAGGCATGAAACAATTGCCCCGCCGGTACTCAGAGGAGTTTCAGAAACTGCCGCACCTTTGGCAAACGTATAAGGAGCATTCCCATAGTTGAATACTGGTGCCGCATCATTCACGATCAGCTCGATCACCTGCGCGGAACTTCCGCCGGAGTTGGTAGCGGTAATCGTGAAGTTCGCAGCTGCCCTGATTGCACTCGGGGTGCCTGACAGAGCACAGACATTTGAGAGTGCCAGCCCCGGGGGCAGAACAGCGCTGGCGGTACAGGAAGTGATCGCACCGCCCAAGTTGTTGGGAGTTAACGCGGCGATTGCGACGCCTTTGGTATAGGTGAAACTGTAAGCACTTGGAATGTAGTTGATATCCGGAGCTTGATCAACCACCGAAATATTCACTGAGGTCGCTACGCTTCCTCCAGAGTTGGTCGCAGTCACCACGTACCCGGATGCCGGCGCCAGTTCGAGCGGAAGACCCGTGATTTCGCAATCATCAGAAAGAGCAAGACCGTTCGGAAGTGCCGGCACTGCACTACAGGAAGCAATAGTCCCGCCGATGTTCGTTGGCAGCAAATCATCAATAGCCTCGCCCAAGGTATAAGAGAACGGACCTCCCACATAAGCCAAGGTCGGAGGCGCATCATTGATTCTGATGTTCACCGTTGCCGTAGAGGTCCCGCCCGTATTGGTTGCCGTGATCACATAATCAGCGGCAGGACTCAGTGCCGTGGGAGTTCCAGAAATAGTACAGTCCGCACCCACACTCAAACCGGCAGGCAAGACCGGCGCAGAGGCGCATGAAACAATCGCACCCCCCGTGTTCGCGGCCACCCAGGTTGTGATTGCGCTGTCTTTAACATAGACATTCGGACTGCCCGAATACGTGATCGCGGGAGCAACGGCTTTAACAGCCAGGTTCAGCGTGGCAGATGCAGTTCCACCGGTGTTGGTTGCAGTAATCACATAATCTGCAGCAGGCGTTAGGACCAAAGGAGTACCACTCAGCACACACCCCGCTGAGAGACTTAAGCCCACCGGAAGCGCGATATCCGATGAACACGAAACGATCGGCCCACCCAGGTTCGTTGGGGTCAAGTTCGCGATGAGCGCACTGAGGGCGAAGGAATGCGGCCCCGCTGCGTACGTAAGACTGGGCGCAACATCTTCCACCTTGATATTGATCGTCGCAGAGCCGGTACCACCCGTATTGGTTGCCGTGATCACGTAATCCGCAGCAGGAGCCAGGACCGCTGGAGTTCCCGAGATAGTGCAGTTCGCCGCAAGACTGAGTCCCGCAGGAAGGGCCGGCGCAGAAGTACATGATACGATCGTTCCGCCGGTATTCGTTGCAGCTGCGGCAGCAATCGCACTGCCCAGCGTGTAGGTAAACGGAGTACCGGCGTAACTGATTGCGGGTGCAACAGCCTTCACCGTGATCCGGATCGTGGCAGTCGCGTTGCCTCCCGTGTTCGTCGCAGTAATCACGTAATCTGCAGCCGGCGCCAGAGCACTCGGTGTGCCCGTAATGCCGCAGGTTGCGGACAAAGCCAGACCAGCCGGAAGTGCCGGACTTGCTACGCATGAAACGATTGCTCCCCCCGTGTTCTCCACATTCAAAGGAGTAATTAACGATCCCAAGACATAGGTATAAGGTGATCCGGTGTAACCAATAACAGGAGCAAGATCTTTGACTGTGATATTCACCGTAGCCGCAGAAGTCCCGCCCGTATTGGTTGCCGTAATCACATATTCGGCGGCAGGGCTCAGTGCTGTTGGAGTTCCAGAAATAGTGCAGTCCGCACCCACACTCAAACCGGCAGGCAGAGCCGGCGCAGAGGCGCATGATACGATCGCACCCCCCGTGTTCGCGGCCACCCAGGCTATGATTGCGCTGTCTTTAACATAGACATTCGGACTGCCCGAATACGTGATCGCGGGCGCGACTGCATTGACCGCAATTTCGACTGTCGCACTGGAACTTCCGCCTGAATTGGTTGCCGTGATCACATAATCAGCAATGGGGGCCAGCACCGAAGGTGTTCCCGAGATTCCGCAAATGGCAGAAAGGGTGAGCCCGGCCGGTAAAACAGGACTGGAGGCACAAGACGCGATCGCGCCGCCACCATTGATGGCGGTAACTGCAGGAATCAGCTCTCCCTTCGTATAAGTGAACGGAGAGTCTGCATAAGTCAGAACCGGCGGATCGTCCTTGATTTCAATATTGATGGAGACCGTACCTATGCCGCCCGAGTTCGTGGCGCTGATTGTATAATCTGTTGCTGCACTGATCACCGTGGGAATTCCGGTCAAAACGCAGACATTCGAAAGTGAAAGCCCCGCTGGAAGAGCAGGAGCTGCGCTGCAGGATACGATTGTTCCTCCGGTATTCCCAGGTGTCTGGGTTCCACTGTCATCACCTTTGGTGAAACTGTATGGATCGGCGTACGTAAGGATCGGTATTTTGTCATTCACCGCGATCCGCAGCGTTGCCACCGCTGAACCGCCAGTATTCGTCGCCGTAATCAAATGATCGGTCGCGACCTGGATGACCGTCGGCGTTCCGGTCACATGACAGGTTGTCGGAGCCAGAGTCAGACCCGTAGGCAATGGAGGCACAGCTGAACAGGTTACAATTGCCCCACCTCCCGCCGTTGTTGCCTGGATCTCAGCAATCGCATCCCCCTTCGCAAGGACGTGACTCGGAACCGCATAACTCAGAACCGGGACTGCGGCTTTGACCGCAATAGAAATCACCTGCGAAGACGAACCTCCGGTATTGGTGCCCGTGATCGTGTAGCCCGTCGCAGCAGAAAGGGCTGTCGGAGTTCCCGTGATGCCGCAAGTTGCAGACAAAACAAGACCGGCCGGAAGATCTGGTGTGGCCGCGCAGGAAACCACCGTACCGCCGGTGCTGTTCGGGGTGACGGGTGCAATCAACGCATTCTGTGTGAAGCTGAATGGACTGCCCACGTACACAAAAGCGGGAGGCTGGTCGTTTACCTGGATGTTGATTGTTGCCGAAGAATCACCACCACTATTGGTTCCAGTGATCACATAATCCGCCGCATTCACGATTTCGGTGGGTGTACCGGAGATCGAGCAGGTGCTTGAAAGGGTCAAGCCATTCGGCAAATTTGGATTCGCTACGCACGAAACAACCACTCCCCCCGTATTCGCCGGGGATAAGGTGGTGATTGCGGAATTTTTTACATAAATATAGGGGCTGCCGACAAAACTGATCGAGGGTGGCGTGTCCTTTACAGTAATGTTCACTGCCTGTGTAGAAGTACCAGCCGAGTTGGTTCCGCTGATCGAATAATTTGCGGCGGGCAGGATCACGGCAGGGATACCGGAAATTTCGCAGTTAGCCCCGAGGATCAACCCCGCTGGCAGGCTCGGAGCTGAAACACACGAGGACACCGGCCCCCCCGTGTTCACCGGGAGTTCAGGTGCAATCGGAACGGCTTTGAAATAGGTGAAGGGTGCGTTGCTAAAGCTCAGAACCGGTGGAATTTCATTCACCTTGATTTTAATCGTCGCTGTTGCGGTGCCCCCCGTGTTCGCTGCCGTGATCACATAAGTATTCAGAGCCGAAGCGACAGTCGGAGTGCCTGAAATTTCGCAAGTCCCAGCCGCCAAAGCAAGTCCAGCTGGAAGCTCAGGAGAAGCACTGCAGCTCGTAATTGTACCGCCGGTATTTGATGGGGTAACAGCTGTGATCAATGTGCGATTTGAAAAACTGTAAGGACTGCCGATGTACAGAAGCGTGGGTGGTGAATCCTTTACAAAGATATCGATGGAGGTCGATTTGGATCCCCCGGTATTCGTCGCCGTAACAACATACGTCGCGCTCGCAACGGGAACCCCGGGTATTCCAGAAATTTTGCATGTGCTCGCCGACAGTTGAAGTCCGGCAGGGAGTGCTGGCGCGACAGCGCAGGAATCAATTGTGCCGCCAGTGTTGATCACTGTCAGCGCAGTGATCGCGATGTTCTTTTTAAAAATGAACGAACTGCCGGTGTAAGAGATATCCGGCACTTTATCGACGACATTGAAATTAAGGGTTCGATCGAAGGAGCCACCACTGTTTGTTGCGGTAATAACGTAATCTTTCGCAACCGGAACCAGTACCGAAGGCGTTCCAGAAATTTTGCAATCCGCAGAAAGACTCAAGCCGTCTGGCAAGGCGGGCACCGAAGCGCAGGCTACGATGACACCTCCGCCGTTCACCGTCGTCGGCTCAATCTCAGTCAGCGCGACCCCCCTGAAAAGAGAAGCCGGCGCACCGACATAAGTGAATTCAGGCGGAAGATCTTTCACGGTGATATCCAGAGGCAAGCTGGCGCCCCCTCCGGAATTCAGCGCAGAAATTAAATAGATGGTCTGCGGTTTTGCTTCCAGCGGAGTTCCGGACAGCTCGCAGCTCGCACTCAGCTCCAAACCAGTCGGGAGTGGCGGCACAGAAATGCAATCGAGAGTCGCTCCGCCACCCAAAGTCGGAGTAATCGGGACTATGCCCGTTCCAACCGTGTAAACCAGCGGTGTCTCATCTGCATACTGAATCGTTGGCAAATCATCGTTCACCGCCAAAGTGAGCCGCATGAAGGTGGAGCCATAACTATTGACCGCAGTGACACGATATTCGGCTGCAGGAGTGATCTGAAGTGGCGTGCCACTGATGGTGGCTGTGGCCGGATTAAACTCCAAACCAGCAGGAACAGCGGGTTCGATCCTGAATTCATGTGCCAGAGCCCCGCTGTATGAAAGCGTAACCGGCGTTGCTTCCACGCCAGCTGTGAAATTCGCAGGATTCGAGCTATACCGGAGCTGGGAAGGAGGCGCTTTCGCAGCTGCGCGTTCATTGGTCTTCTGCTCTCCGTAACATCCGAAGAAGCTCGGCAGGGTCAAAGCGACCCCTAGCATCAGCAGTGAATGCCGAGCAGCTCCGAGAACGCGAAAATACTGAAACAAATTCTTGAGTTCTTCCATCCAGTGATGACGTTCTACACACGCCCTACATGCTTTTCGGACTCTTAATAGTTTACCATTAGAGTCGGTGAATACAAAACCACAATTCGAATATAAGTAATCGTAATGATTGGTTTTTATTTTTTGATTCACTTTTTATTAACACTTTAAAATCTTAGGGTCCCTGGGATCCTTCGACGCATTCCTGATGAAATTAATTGGTGCCAAAGCGACCCAGAGCCTTTTTGATCTTTCGATAAAATTAAAAAAGCCTCGTTTTCTCGGCATTTAACTTGTTTTTTTGAAAAATCAACCGGCACGTCCATTGCACACGTCTCGATTCATTTCGTGGTTAATTATTCTCGGGGGAAATCTCAATGCACTTATTTCGATCGTGGACGTTGCTTTCGGCTTTCGCTTTCCTGTCCTTGGCGGGCTCAGCGGGACTCTCGATGGCCGAAGGAGTCTCTGAAAAATCAGCGGTATCGCTCATCTTCGATGAAGCCTCTCTCCATGGAAAGTACGGAACCTACTCTGAAGTGGAAATCGCTCTGAGTCCCAGCATCGAAAACGACCCGGTGCACTGGGAAATTCTGACAAACAGCCTTCCTCCGGGCATGAGTCTCGAAGACACCACCGCATCCCACATACTGATTTTCGGAAATCCCCAGTTCCAGGGGCAATGGTGTTTCGTACTTGCGGCTAAAACCGATTCCGGAGAAACCGGAGCACGAGAACTCTGCTTCATCGCTGAAGACGATGAAGAACTTCAATATCCCAAATTCACCTCTGACCGGTTTCTGACCCCAGTCGGCCAGGCACAGTTTTTTCAGGCGTATGTCCAGATTGAACGCAACAGCGCGACCGAAATCAAAGGCACTGTGGCAGATAGCCCGGAAGAGCTGGATATTGAAGCTCGCGATTCAGAGTTCAAATTTCTAATAAAAGGCCGCCTGGAAGACCCGGGAGCTCTTCAGTTCGCACTGAAGATCGAAAACGAGTTTGGAATTTCCACCTTCAAACAGTTTCAGGTCACCGTCGTAGAAAACCAACCCTCCAACGGAGCCAAGTGCCCCGCCGGCTATTACTTCGATTCAAATCTCGGATACTGCGTTCAGAGCAATCTCTCAAAATGCCCGGATGGAACTTATTACGAACCCGATGCTGCTGCCTGCGTTCAGTTCCCTCAACCACCACCCACCGTCGTCTGTGGCCCCGGCTATTATTTTGACCATTACCTCTCCCGCTGCGTTCAAAACAGTTATCCACGCTGCCCCATGAATTATGAATGGGACAATTTTTATAATCGCTGCGTCCGAGCCGCGTATTCCTGCCCGGCAGGTTCGGCCTACGACTGGAACCTTCGTGAATGTGTTTACATCTGGTCAACTACCTGTCCTTCTGGGAGCTACTACGATTCGTATTTAAATCGATGCGTGAGAAATCACGAGTGGTGCCCAAGCGGTTCCTACTGGGATCGCTATTCAAATCGCTGCGTTCTGAACAGTCGTTATTGCGGAATCGGCAGCCACTGGGATCCTTATTTTGACCGTTGCGTTTCAGATGCCTCTTACTATTGCGGACCTGGCTACTCCTGGGATCCCTATTACAACCGCTGTGAACGCCGGGGCTGGGAGCCCTCTTGCCCCTACGGCTCACATTATTCACCGCGTGAACGTCGCTGCGTTTCTGATTACCACCCAGCCCCACGCCCTGATCCTTCATATCCTCGCCCACGCCCCACTCATGTTCCCGGACCGCGACCAACTCATGTTCCCGGACCGCGACCAACTCATGTTCCCGGACCGCGACCAACTCATGTTCCCGGACCGCGACCAACTCATGTTCCCGGCCCTCGCCCGGAACCTACTTATCAACCTGGCCCAAGACCAACTCATGATCCGGCTCCTCGACCACGACCGACTCACCAGCCAGCACCTCGGCCGACTTATGAGCCAGCTCCACGGCCCACTCAGCCTGCGCCGAGGCCAACTCATAATCCGGCTCCTCGACCACGACCAACTCACCAGCCAGCACCTCGGCCGACTTATGAGCCAGCTCCACGGCCCACTCAGCCTGCGCCGAGGCCAACCCATGATCCGGCTCCTCGACCACGACCAACTCACCAGCCAGCACCCCGGCCGACTTATGAGCCAGCTCCACGGCCCACTCAGCCTGCGCCGAGGCCGACTCATGATCCGGCTCCTCGACCACGACCAACTCACCAGCCAGCACCCCGGCCGACTTATGAGCCACGCCCGAATCCCCCCGGAGGTGGCGGTGGCCATGCACCAGCTCCTCGCCCCAACCCAGGCGGTGGCGGTAATCCCGCACCTCGGCCACGTCGATAATAGTCAGTCCAGTTGAACCAAAGGGCGCCCGGGTGAAAATCCAGGCGCCTTTTTTTATCCCAAAGACCATCATCGAGCATCAAGCAAAGCGACAGAACTTGATCCTTCTCCATCTTCCGCGTTAGACTGCTGAAATGGAAAATTTCATCCGAAAAATCCCCAAGAGCGATCTCCACGTACATCTGGACGGTTCCGTGCGCCCGTCCACCCTCATTGATATTGCCAAGAGAGAAAAAATCAAACTGCCGTCCTTTACCGAAGAGGGTTTAAACGAAGTTCTCTTCAAGGACAATTACGCAAATCTTTTGGAATACTTGAGATGCTTTGATTATACGATTCCGGCAATGCAGACACCGGAGAACCTTGAGCGTGTTGCCTACGAATTCGCGATGGATAATATCAATGAAGGCGTCTGCTATGTAGAGGTCCGTTTTGCCCCCCAGTTCCATATGAGCAAACGCATGGACATCGAAACAATCCTGAGCAGTGTGGCCAAAGGAATGGATCGAGCCAAAGCCGAATACAATAATCGCCCGGAAGTCCGGTCAGGGGTGAATCCTGAATTCCACTACGGCATCATCGTCTGTGCCATGCGCGCATTTGGCCGCGGACTGTCTGAATACTTCGATATGTTTCTGGACGCGCATAAATACTCCGACCAGAAGATGGTCCATGCCCTTGCCTCTTACGAACTGGCCAAAGCAACCGTACATACCCGCGATAAACTCGGTCTGCCGATTGTGGCCTTTGACCTCGCCGGGGCGGAAGCGGGAAACCCGGCCGAAGATCACAAACTAGCATATCATTTCGCGCATAAACATTTCCTGCACCTGACGGTGCACGCGGGCGAAGCTTACGGACCAGAAAGCATTTTCCAGGCAATCACCGATCTTTACGCCGATCGAATTGGTCACGGCTACTATCTTTTCGACGTCGGGAAGGTCGCAGATCCCGAAATCACTGATCCGGTGGAGTACGTTCGCAAACTGGCCCAGTACATTGCTGACCGGCGCGTGACAATTGAAGTTTGCCTCACCAGCAACATGCAAACGAATCCAGCCATTGGTGACATCAAAAACCACCAATTCAGAAAAATGCTTGACGCCCGCCTGAGCACCACTCTCTGCACTGACAACCGCACGGTCAGCAAAACGACCGTGACCAAGGAAATCCTGCTTGCCGCCGAGCACTTCAATCTCCATGGAAAACCCCTCAAGAGCCTTCTCGTCTACGGCTTCAAGCGAAGTTTTTTTCCTGGTACTTACGCCGAAAAGCGCAAATACGTCCGGACCGTCCTTGATCGTTACGAGTTGCTCGAGGCTGAAATGCTAAAACTGCCCTCCCAGCCTGGGGACGATTTTTAAACTTTTTGTCTAAGGCTCTGATTCGGCTTTGATATTGCTCTATACCCGAGCATGCACCTGAACAGTTCAGCTCGGCTCCCCACTCAATGCTTCTATTCTGATTGCCCGTCGTTTTCACGAGATTCATCTTTCGTACACTTGGTCCGAAAGGGCGTCTTTTTTAGATCCTCTGATTCCAAATACATCGCACGATTTCAGTGCAAGATCTGCAATCGATCCTTCTCCACTGCGCGATATTCGAGTTGTTTTTTACAGAAACGGCGAAGACTCAACGACCCCATTCGTGAACACCTGGCGCAAGGAATGACACAACGCCAGATCGCGCGAGTTCTCAAAACTTCCCGGAAAACCGTGGAACGCAAATTCCGGTTTTTGGCAGCACAAGCACGTCTGACCCATCAGCAATTTTTGCAGGCTCTCGTTCGTTCCAATAACAAGTTCGATCTTATCCAATTTGATGAAATGGAGACTTTCGAAAGATCCAAGTGCTTGCCCGTAAGTATCCCCTTGATAGTTGAACCCAAGACGCGAAAGATCCTGGCCATCGGCGCCTGCTCCATGCCAGCGAAGGGGCTACTGGCCGCGATTTCAGTCAAAAAATACGGTCCCAGGCGAGATGAACGCGTCGAATGCGCGCAGCGGGTATTTAAGCAGGTTGATCCCGTACTGGCTCCCGCAGCCTGTATTTTTACAGACCAAAATCCGAAATATCCCGCCTGGATCAATACACATTCCAGCACCTTGATCAGTGCTACAACCAAGGGTCGACGAGGCTGCGTTGTGGGACAAGGGGAATTAAAGGGGGGCGGATTTGATCCGCTGTTTTCGCTCAATCACTCGTGCGCGATGATTCGTGCCCACGTTAGCCGGCTATTTCGCAGGACCTGGAATACAACCAAACAAATCGACCGGCTGGAAGACCACCTCTATATTTATCTCAATTATCATAATCAGGTCCTAACCCGGTAAACTCACGGGTTTGGCACGATCTTAACCAACCAGACTCTTGAACCGCGTTCTTTACCTGCCGTATTGAATCAACTGCCCCAGACTGGGAGGGCAGTTTTAAAAGGACTAGATCCCCTCAGGAGAAAGGATCTTGAGCAATTCTTTTTTCGAGAAAGCCTTGAGTCCGAGCGAAGATTCTTCAATCAAGGCTCCGGACAACTCCATCTTTGAAGCAATGATAGCCGCAATCCGCTCTTCCACTGTTCCGGGAATCTGCAGCTTGAAAACCTGCACACCACGCGTCTGACCAAGGCGGTGCAGACGATCGGTTGCCTGATTTTCTTTTGCGGGATTCCACCAACGGTCGAAATGAATGCAGACACTCGCCGAAGTCAGATCAATTCCCAACCCGCCTGCCAGCAAGCTGCACAGGAATACCCGGCAATCAGGCTCATTCGCGAATTTGTCCAGCCGGGCGCCGCGATCAGGCGTATCGCCCTTCAACTCCGTGTAACCGACCTTGTGCGTCTTAAGATAATTCCCTATGAGCTCGATCATCCCGAGGTACTGAGTGAAGACCACAATCTTCAGATTTGAGCCGAGCGCCTCGTTCAGCAATTCCTCAAAAGCTTCCCACTTGCCGGTATCGGCGGGATTAAGGGCTCTCGCATGCTTCACTTTTCCCGAGGTAAGTTCCGATAATCTTGGATGATCACAGACCTGTTTGAGGCGGGTCAAAAGGGCCAGGATATTGGCGTAATCCACTTTGCCGTTGGATTCGAGATTCTCGCGGATTCTCGTTGCATCCTCGCCATCCAGGAAGGCGCGATACGTCTTCCGCTGAACGGGAGTGAGCTCGCATTCAACCACTTCCTCGGTCTTCTCTGGCAATTCTTTCAAAACCTGAGCCTTGGTTCTTCGCAGCAGGAAAGGGGAAATCAAACGACGCAAAGCCGCCGCCTGCGCCTCGGGCGGAGTTTCCCGCCCCCAGCCATAAATTCTTTTGAATCGAGGGAGCGTCCCGAGATAACCCGGCAACAGGAACTCCATAATGGACCAGAGATCGGCGGCCTGGTTTTCAACCGGGGTACCGGTCATCGCTATCCGGAATTTACTTTTCAAGGTTCTCGAAGCCCGCGAACTGATCGTGCTCGCATTCTTGATCATCTGTGCTTCGTCCAGAATCACGATATGCCAATCCCGTTCCCGAAGAATGGGTTCGCGATGAAGAATACCGTAAGTCGTCAGTACAAGGTCCACGCCGCTGACGGGAAGAGTTCGGCCACTTCCGTGAAAAACGTGCCATTTCAAACCCGTGTCATAGCGTTTCAATTTCTGGATCCAGGCCGTGATGACAGAAGTCGGCGCGACCACGAGTGAGGGCTGTTTCGCGCTGTTTTTCTTGCCCTGATACAGCGAAGTCAGGAGAGCCAGAACCTGATGCGTCTTTCCAAGACCCATTTCGTCCGCAAGCAGTGCCGCCAGACCGCGGTGGTACAGGCTCCAAAGCCAGGTCAGACCGTTGTCCTGGTATTCGCGAAGATCAAATCCGTAAGGGACCTTCGGAAGCGCGGGCACCCGGGTCTTCGAAAAAATCTTTTTCCATTCATGGAACTCAACCCAATCCGGATCCACATTGAAATTTTCCACCCCGAGTTCGAGACTCAGGCGAAAAGCCGCAATCGGATGAAGAGGATTTTCAGAGTCGTCATGAACTGAGGTGAAGCCCCCGACTTTGGGATGCTCGCCGCTTTCTGACGAAGCCACGCCGGTGCGATTGGCGTATTGGGAAAGCTGCAGCATGGAAATGCCCAGCTTGAAAATTTTGTCCTCGCTCCAGACATAATGATTGCTGAGCCGACCCAGCTTGGCGAGTTCCTCGAGCTGCTGCGCATTGAACCGGCTGCCACCTCCGGCGAATTCGAAGCCGAGGGACCGGCTTTTTTCCGCTTTTCGTCCGAGACTCAGTGAAACCAGCCGAAGCGGCTCCGGCTCAATTGCTACATTCACGCCGCGATCAAAAACCATCAGATGCCGCTGCTTGTGCGTGAGCAGCTTACCCAGATTTTCCAAAGCGGACTGCCCCTGATAAATAATTTTATTGGTCTCGAGTCTTAATATGAAGCTGGCGTCCTGATCCTCAGCCTGGGCTTCCGTCCCGACCTGAAGAAGCACACCCTGATTCGTCATCCAGACGCCAGGTTTGTTCTGGCGATTGAGATAAGTGAGAGTAATGAGTTGCGGGGCATGCGTCGCCGGGTCCACATAGCGAATGGCGGACTCCACAGTCAACGCACTGAAAACCTTACTCTGGAACATACCGCGAACAAAAAGAACCGGTTCACCCAGAATGGCTTCCGAAATTTTTTCTTCCTTTGTCGGCGTGGTCACATGCTGTAGCAATGCGGTCGCTTCCACCAGGGTGATGGGAATGGAATAGGGATTTCCGCTCTGATCCTTGCCCTGGATCGAACCCGCCATCAGATCCCGACGGATGACAAATGCGGAAGTGGCAAGAAAAGGATGGGACAAAAGCAGCTTCCGCAAACGAGGGTCGTCGGCTGCCCGCTGAGGGTTCCGGAAAGCGACTTCATTTTCCTTGGGTGCGATCCCGTAGGATCCGCTGCGAACACCGGCACGAAGCAGGCTTCCCCGTTCAACAATCCAGATCGCCAGAGCAGCAACATGCTTACAATGGGTTTCGTACTGGCGATGAGCCGGGCAGGAACACTTGGAACTGAAGATCGAACCACGAGCCATCGAAATGCCCGTTTCGTAAGCATCCGGCTCGGACCCCTGCACTTTGGCCGACACATGGTCGCCATCCTGCTTGACGTCGGTCACCCGTTCCTGACGAAAATAGACTTGCCCGCGTTTCCAACTTGCGTTGGTGAATTCTTTCTTGATCTGCGTGTAAAACAGCATTCTTTAACTAATTCCCCTCGAATCAGCGAGGGTTCGACTATACCAAATAATTCCGGGAACGGTGGGAAATCTTCGCTTTTTTTAAAAGAGCTGCCTTATTGCATTGAATCAGCGGGTTACGTTGAAGCGGATGACCTCCGGGTCTGCAATGATTGATGAAGTATTCCACCCTTCCACAAACAAACCCGCAGAGGTGCGGACCCGACTGAGCGCAACGTAAGCCTGGCCCGGCTCCCAAAGCCTTCGCAAATCGACTTGCGCTTTGTCGAGCGTGGCGCCTTGCGCTTTATGAATCGTGACCGCCCAAGCCAGGTTAAGCGGAAAATTATTGGCCACCACCACCGGACTGCCGTCAGCGTCGAGCAGCGTGAAATCACACCGTTCCACTTCCACATCCTCTCCGTTGAGCAGCCTGATTTCCAAAGTTTCCTCGGACAACCCGCGAACCGTACCCAGGGTTCCATTGACCCAACGCCCATCGAGGTCGTTCTGACGGAACATCACCAGCGCGCCTTTCTTTAGAATCAGCAACTCAGGAACCGGCGCATACCTCTTGAATTTCTCCAGTTCCTTTTCCTTTCCCCTGTAGATCGTTGGAAAAGAACTGACCGGGGTATGAAGATCTTCGAGACGCTGCAAATTGAAATTTTCAACATTCTCCCGTCGCGCGAAAAGCCGGGTTCCATCAAATCCGGCTGGCAGAGGTCGCGTTCGGTCCGTCAGGAATTCGGCAACTTCCTCGCTGACCGAACCATCGCGCACTTCGTTCAGGACCCGGAGAAATTTTTGCTCCTGCGTGCGAAACACTTCCTTCAGAACCAGATTATCAAAACCCGTTCTTTCCCAGACTGGATCCAGGAACGCCCATTCCCTCCTCGCTGAGTGAGGATTGACTGGAGGAAGCTGTGCGAAATCGCCGACAGCGATCACTCTCAACCCTCCCCAGGGTCGTGAATCCCCCCGCGCGCGCCTTGCGACAGTTTCGGCCGCCTCCAGGGCAGGGCCAGAAAGCATCGAAACCTCGTCAATCACAACACCTTCGGTTTTCTGCAGACGGAGCTTCAGAGGGTAATTCTTGAGTGCCCGTTCAATCGCCACTTTCATCCCGCCTTCAAAAATTCCCAAACCAAAGAAGCTATGAAAGGTCCGGCCGCCCAGAAGAATTGCGGCCACTCCGGTACTCGCCAGAACCGGAAACTTGTCACGGTTCTGCCCGCACAGGAACTCCTGCAACAGAAAGCTCTTACCCGTTCCCGCTGCACCTGTTAAAAATACGTTTGCTTTTGATTTCAACAAGTTAAGCGCGAACTCTTGAGAGGCACTCAGTGTATTTCGGGATTTTGAAGCCATTTCGCGCATCTTTCCTCATCTTTTCATGATGTCCATACTGCTACAAGCGAAGTTCCTGATTACCGCAGGGTTTCTCATAATCCCGATTGCACCCCTTCTTCCTCTTGGTGTAAAAACAGACCCGGGGGGAATAATGAAACACGTCAATCCGGGCTGGTCTCGAGCTCTTGTCAGCTCATTCATCGTGCTGATCTCTTTCTGCGTCTCTTGTGCGACCACCGGCGCCCGGGCCCAAACACAGACCGGCGCCGTTCTTTCGGGCATTGATGTTCTCGAAAGAAATGGTTTTGAGCTTCTGGCAGGCAAGAAAATTGGGCTGATTACCAACCACACGGGAATCAACCGCGCTGGCGCAAGCGACATCGATATTCTCTTCCAAACTAAATCCCATCAGCTCATTGCGCTCTTCAGCCCTGAACACGGAATCCGTGGGGATGCCGATGTGCCTGTGGATTCCAGTAAAGACGAAAAAACCGGCTTGCCGATTCACAGCCTGTACGGCAAGACCGTCAAACCCACGAAGGAAATGCTTCGGGGAATTGAAGTACTCGTTTTTGATATTCAGGATATCGGAACCCGATTTTACACTTACATTGCAACCATGGCGTATGCCATGCAGGCGGCGAAAGAGAATGGAATCCGCTTTGTTGTCCTGGATCGCGTGAACCCGATCGGTGGCCAGAAGGTTGAAGGAGCTGTTCCCCACGAAGACTTCTGCAAGGGACTCACCTGCATTTACCCCATTCCCACCCGCCACGGCATGACCATCGGGGAATTGGCCGGACTTTTTAACGATCACTTTGGCATCGGAAGCGATCTGACAGTCGTGCGACTCGAAGGATGGCAGCGGGGAATGTATTTCGACGAAACTGGTCTGCGCTGGCTCAACCCATCACCGAATATGAAAACTCTGACCGGCGCCATCTTTTACCCAGGCCTCGGAATAGCCGAAACAACCGATCTTTCCGTCGGACGGGGTACCGCGCGCCCCTTTGAAATGTATGGGGCACCCTATTTCAATTCTAGAAAAATCATTGCGAATCTCGCCAACCGGACAATTCCCGGAATTCGATTTGAAGAAACTTCTTTTATTCCCACCGCGCCTTATCATCCTTACAAAGATCAGCTCTGTCATGGAGTTCAGGCGATCATTACGGATCGACAGCAGCTCGACAGCGTATATGCAGGCTTGAACATGATCCAGGCTTTTTACGAAACGCATCCTTCCCGATATACGGCGCAGAGCGGCTTCAAAGTGGAAGTGGGAAGTGCCGAGGCGTGGGAACTTTTGACCCGCAAAAAACTTTCGCCTGCCGTTTTAATGGGGCGCTGGGAAACCGGGTTGAATGATTTTAAGGCACTTCGGTCCAGGTTTCTGCTATATCCTTGAGCCGTTATGCCAAGACAGCTGATCGCCGACCTGCATCTTCACAGCACCCATTCAGATGGAGAACTGAGCCCCTCAGAGCTCGTCCAGCATGCCGCCACCGCGCGTCTCAAAGCGGTCGCGCTGACTGATCACGACGCCATCTCTGGAATTGCGGCAGCTCGCGAAACCGGACACAGACTCGGGGTCGAAGTCATTGCGGGATGTGAACTTTCGGCTTACGAGGAAGATACCGAGCTTCACATTCTGGGACTGTATGTTGATGACGCACCCGACTCGGCTCTGGGAAAACTCCTGACCCAGATCCGGGGGGAACGTCCCGCTCGGGTTCTGAAGATCGCCGAGAAGCTGCGTGAGCTCGGAGTTACCATTCGCAACGAAGACTTACAGGAAGAGATCGGTACTTCTGAGTCTCCGGGACGCGCGCACGTGGCTGCGGTTCTTGTGAAAATTAAGGCAGTGGAAACCATGGGGGAAGCTTTTGCGCGTTATCTCGGTCTCAAGGCCCGCGCCTACGTAGCCAAGGCCAGATACTCTCCCAACCAGATCATCGGGGCAATTCACGGGGCCGGAGGAGTCGCAGTCCTCGCGCATCCCGGTCAGTACCGGCAGCTTTCACTCAGTACACTGATGAAAAAATATCCGCTCGACGGAATCGAGATCTTTCACCATTCTCATCCTGCCTCAGATCGCGACATTTTCCTGAGAATGGCGCAATCCCAGGGCTGGCTGATCACCGGCGGCAGCGATTATCATGGACCTCACCGGAAACCTGGAATCGAAGTGGGTTCCAATGGGGTGACCCAAGAAGAACTCAACAGAGTCATGAGCCGTTTGAAGCGCTGAATACCAGGATCAAAGTCCCCAGCGCAATCCGGTACCAGCCAAAGACACTCAGACTGTATTTTTGGATAAAGCGGATGAAAAGCGAAACAACAATCCAGGCGCTCACAAATGACGTAACCGAACCAATGAGCAGAATCGGACCATCTGTCGCCCAGACAATGTGATGAAATTCTTTCACGATTTTCAAAGTGAAAGCCCCAATCATAGTCGGAAGTGCCAGGAAAAATGAAAACTCGGCCGCTGCCGTCCGGTTAAGACCGAAAACCCGGCCACCGATGATTGTAGCACCGGAACGGGAAGTTCCCGGAATGATGCTCAGACACTGAAAGAAACCGATACTCAGCGCTTTGGCGAGCGGCACGTCTTCAGCCCGGGCAATTGCACCCGAAAACCCCCAGCGCTCAATTGCCAGAATCACCACCCCGCCAATGACCAGGGCAAGTGCCACAATTTGCGGCTGCATCAACAGGTCGAGTTTGTCCTTCACCGCAAAGCCAATTATGGCGGCGGGAATAAAAGCGGCAATGACACTGATCCAGAAATTCCGTGCTTCATCCGAAGAAAGAATTCCAGCAGTCGACTTCCACAGTCTGCGCCAGAAAAGAATGACTATGGCGAGAACGGCCGGCAGCTGGATGACCACATCAAATAAATTATCCAGCTCCTGAACACGGGCAGGATCGCCCGTCAGCGGGAAAAAGTCGCGAACCAGCACCAGATGTCCTGTGGAGGAAATCGGCAGAAATTCAGTGAAGCCCTCAATTACACCCTTGATCGCGGCATTCCACTCATAGGAAATCATGCTTTGATCTTGGCCCAGGAGTCACGCAAAGTCACGGTTCGATTGAATGCCAGATGTCCGGGCGCATGGTCTTTCATATCCGCACAGAAATAACCGAGCCGCTCAAATTGATAGCGCGCTTCCGGTGCCACCGTCGCAAGACTTGGCTCAACATACCCCTTCAGGGTTTCGAGCGAGCCCGAATTGAGTTCCTTCAGATAGTCGCCTGTCTGTCCCGGAACTTCCGTCGTGAAAAGCCGGTCATAAAGCCGGATTTCCGCAGGAACTGCATGGGCGGCCGATACCCAGTGAATGGTCCCCTTGACCTTCCGGCCATCAGGGGAATTTCCACCACGGGATGCAGGATCATAAGTGCAATGCACCTCCGTGATCGCGCCCGTTGCATCTTTCACCACGCTCTCGCATTTGATGAAGTAAGCAAAACGCAGGCGCACCTCTTTGCCGGGAGCGAGCCGGAAGAATTTGGGCTGAGGGGTTTCCACGAAATCTTCCTGCTCGATGTAAATTACTTTCGAGAAGGGGACTTTGCGGCTTCCCATTTCAGGATTGGAGGGGTGATTGGGGCCTTCGAACTCCTCGACCTGCCCTTCAGGATAATTATCGATGACGACTTTGAGTGGTCGGATCACAACCATGGCTCTGGGTGCCCGCCTGTCGAGATCCTCGCGGATGCAGCTCTCGAGCTGTTCCACATCAATGCAGTTTTCTTTCTTGGTCACGCCAATGCGGTCAGCAAAATCGCGGATGGCCTCGGGAGTGTAACCGCGCCGACGAAATCCAATGATGGTAGGCATTCTGGGATCATCCCAGCCGGTGACGTGCCTGTCCTGAACAAGCTCGAGGAGCTTTCGCTTGCTCATCATCGTGTAGCTGATGTTCAGACGTGAGAATTCAATCTGCTGCGGATGCGCAGGAACCTGGAGCTGGTCGAGGCACCAGTCGTAAAGAGGGCGATGATCCTCAAATTCCAGCGTACAGATGGAATGAGTGATTCTTTCAAGCGCGTCGGAAATAGAATGCGCGTAATCGTACATTGGATAAATGCACCACTTGTCGCCGGTCCGATGATGGTGAACTTTCTTGATCCGGTAAAGCACCGGATCGCGGAGATTGATATTCGGAGAGGCCATATCGATCTTGGCGCGAAGAGTCCGCGCGCCATCTTCAAAAAGCCCGCGACGCATTTTTTCGAGAAGATCAAGATTTTCCTGAACCGGGCGCTCGCGGAAGGGGCTTGGCCTTCCGGGCTGGGTCAGGGTTCCGCGATGTTCCCTCATCTGCTCGGCATTCAGGTCGCAAACGAAAGCCTTGCCGGCTTTAACCAGCTCCACGGCATACTGGTAAAGCGCTTCGAAATAATCGGAGGCGTAATACTTGTTCGTCCATTCAAAGCCGAGCCATTTCACATCACGCTCAATGGAGTCCACGTACTCCACATCTTCTTTGGCGGGGTTCGTGTCATCATAACGCAGATTACAGCTGCCGTTATAATCACGGGCGATTCCGAAATTCAGGCAAATTGATTTGGCATGGCCGATATGGAGATAACCATTCGGTTCTGGCGGGAACCGGGTCGCCACGCGAGAGCCGTTTTTGCCGGTTTTCAGATCCTGATCAATGATTTGCCGGATAAAATTGGTCGGTGCTGCGGGGACGTTTTCAGAAGACATGTTCGGAACCTCTTTCGAAAAATCAATGTACAACTATTCAGGAAGACCGGCAATCCTGAGCAGAGCTTCCCACATAAATAGTTGAAAAGTTTGCCCGTTCAAGTCAAGCTCGCGAATAAGGATGCACCCAATCTATGACTAAAAAACAAGATCAACAAATGACCCAGGAAGAAATCGATTTGCATTGGTACAAGACCGTGTACCAGGGCGACAACATGCCGCAGCTCACATTCCGGGCGGTCCTGATGGGTTCTGTTCTCGGAGGAGTCATGTCTCTCTCCAATCTCTATGTCGGTTTGAAGACCGGCTGGGGACTGGGCGTTGCAATCACTTCCTGCATCCTGTCATTCACGATTTATAAAAGTCTGATGGCGATCTTTCCGCGGTGGTTCACGACTGAAATGTCCATTCTTGAGAACAACTGCATGCAGTCGACGGCGACCTCAGCCGGCGTTTCCACCGGAGGGACGATGGTTTCGGCGATTTCGGCTTACCTGATCATCACCGGAACCCATATCAGCTTTGGAATTCTGACGTTCTGGACGTTCTTTCTCGCTGCTCTGGGTGTCTTTTTGGCAATCCCGATGAAGCGCCAGATGATCAATATCGAACAATTGCGCTTCCCCAGCGGAACCGCCGCAGCAGAAACCCTGAGAAGTCTTCACGCGACGGGCAAGGAGTCGGTCAAGAAAGCGCATGCTTTGGGCTACGGTGGTATTTTCGGTGTTCTGATCACCTGGTTCCGGGATATTGGCAAACCGTTTGCGATCCCGTCCTCTCTTCCAATCCTCCCCGGGGGAATGCTGGGGGCCTCGTTTGCCAAGTGGACCATTAATTTTGACATGAGCGCACTGCTCTTTGCCGGAGGGGCGATCATGGGATGGAGGACGGCCTGGTCCCTGCTTTTAGGCGCCTCTCTGAATTATTTTATCCTCGCCCCAAGAATGGCGGAACTCGGCGCAATTGACATCACGAAGCTCGGGTATCGCGCCATCATGGCCTGGAGCACCTGGGCCGGGGCCGCGATGATGGTTTCGTCAGGACTCCTCTCATTCGCCATGCAATGGAGGGTGATCGGTAAATCCTTCAGCCGGCTTACGGGCGCCCTGAAAAAGAAAAAGCCGGATGCGAAAGTCAACCCGCTCGACCGGATCGAAGTTCCGGCATCCTGGTTCGTCATCGGTACCATTCTCTCGGGAATGGGCTGCATCACGATTCTTTACACCTACTTCGGTACCTCCATCTGGATGGGTATTATTTCGGTGATTCTGGCTTTCTTTCTATCTCTGGTTGCCTGTCGCGCAACCGGTGAAACGGATACAACGCCGATTGGAGCCATGGGTAAAATCACCCAGCTCACGTTTGGTGTTCTGGCCCCTTCAAATATGGTGACCAATCTGATGACCGCCAGCGTAACGGCAGGGGCAGCCGGTGCAGCGGCAGATCTTCTTACCGATCTAAAAAGCGGGTACTTGCTCGGCGCGAATCCCCGCAAGCAGTTCATTGCACAATTCATTGGAATTTTTGCAGGAACGCTGGTGATTGTTCCTGCATTTTACCTGATCGTTCCGACGGCAGCTTCGCTCGGAACCGACCAATGGCCCGCCCCTGCCGCTCAGGTCTGGGCTGCGGTTGCTCGCGTGCTAGCCAGCGGATTTCATGCCCTCCATCCTGCGGCGCGAAGCGGACTTTTCTGGGGTTTGGTCGCCGGCATGGCCCTTCCACTTTTAGAACGAGCGCTTCCAAAGGGCCGTAAATTCATCCCTTCAGCGACCTCAGTTGGGTTGGCTTTTGTCATCCCGTTCTTCAATACACTCTCCATGTTCCTGGGTGCATTGGCAGCTTTGATCTGGGAAAAAAAGAGCCCGTTGACCGCCGAAAAATACCTTATTCCAGTCAGCTCAGGTATCATTGCAGGAGAGTCGTTGATGGGAATTATCGTGGCCATTGGCCAAGCAAAGGGTTGGATCTAGGAAGCCATGCCATCTTTATTTGACGCGGACTATATTGATATCAGCATCTCGGTTCTTTGCCGGATTCCCGGCGCAGCGCCGTTTGATATTTTCATCCGGCGGGCTGAAAAAACCTATACCAAGCTGATCAATAAAGGTGACCCGGTGGATTACGACCGGCTCGAATCTTATCACCTGAAGAAAGGTATTGAATCCCTGTCCGTCTGTCGATGCGATTACCAGTCATATTTAATGTTGGCAGAACGGGTTGCCGCCGATTGCGTTGCAGATCCCGGTTCGGTCACGCCGGGCGAGATGACTGACATCGTGAAAGAAATGGCGAACCTGACCATGATCGATCTGTTCGTCCGAACAGAAATGGATCAGCGCTCAGTCGCGCATGCGACGGATACCGTCAAGGGGTGCATTACCGCTCTTACGAAAGATCCCACGTCTTTCATCAATATTCTGAAAATGATGAAGCACCATCCCTATCTGATGAAGCACGCGCTTGCGACGAGCATTTTTTCCCTTTTACTTGCCAGGAAATCCGGATTTGAGAGCAGCCGGTCACTGCTTTCGATCGGCTTGGGTGCGCTCATTCATGATATCGGAATCACGAGAATGACCTTTTCGCCGGAAGACTTTGTCGACCTCTCCCCGGATCAATGGAAAGAAATCCGACGGCATCCTGAATTTGGAAAACGACTTCTGGATCCTTTAAAGCAGATCAATGCCGAAGTGCGCGCCATCGTTCTGCAGCACCACGAGCAACCTAACGGAAACGGCTATCCGAATGGTCTGCATGATGCGGAAATCTACTTGCCGGCTAAAATCATTTCGGTCTGCGACAGCTTCTCGGCTTTAATCAGCGACCGACCGCACCGCAAAGCTTTCTCACCGACCAAAGCTCTCGAACTCATGTCGGAAGATCGCGGCAAACTCGACCCGCAGCTGCTCAATCATTTCGCTGAAATTCTCATGCCTCTGAAAGCCAAGGCCAAGTAGCTCTCACCAATCGAGTTACTTCGTTTATATCTCCGTTAACTGGTAGTTTGTGCTACGGCCTCGTTCTTCGCTCCGAATCAGTATCCCAAGTTTTATAAGCTCGTTGATGTCGCGAGAGGCGGTGTCTTGGGAGCACTTTCCGAGCGAAGCCCATTTCGATGAGGTTAGTTTCCCCTCGAAGTCATCCAGGAGCTTGTTAATAATCTTCCGTTGACGTTCGTTAAGGGACAGCTTGCCGTAGACCTCCCAGAATCGTGCTTTACGAAGTACCGACGCAAGTGTGTTTTCTGCTCCAGTAAAAGCACGCCCCAGACATTTTAGGAACCACCCTAACCAGGGGGTGATATCAAGATTTCCTTTTTGCGAGTCCTCTAGAATCTCGTAGTAAAGTTTTCGCTCCGAACAGATTTGAGCTGACATGCTGTAAAACCGCTGTGGGTTTCCCTCTGATCGCGCAAGTGTCAGGTCAGTTATTGCACGCGCAATACGTCCGTTTCCGTCTTCGAAGGGGTGGATAGTGACAAACCAGAAATGGGCAATTGCGGCTTTTAGAACTGGATCTATACCTTTGGTTTTTGAGTCCGGTGATTCGAACCAAACCAGAAAATCGGCTATTTCGTCTTTAACGCGCGACGCGCTAGGCGCTTGAAAATGAACTTTCTCCTTTCCAATCGGGCCAGAGATGACTTGCATAGGGCCCTTTCGGTCGTCTCTCCATTTCCCTACCCTGATTTTGCTCATAACACTTGTTCCGCCAGGAAATAAAGCAGCATGCCACCCGTGGAGACGTCGAACAGTGATGGGCTTGTTGTACTCTTGTGTGGCGTCGAGCATCATCTCGACTACCCCTTCCACATGTCTTTCAGCTCGTGTTAACCCTCCAATATCAATTCCGAGTCGACGAGCAATAGATGAACGCACTTGAAGTCGATCAAGATGCTCGCCTTCAATCTCGCTCGAATTAAGGACATCTTCGGTTAGATTTTGAAGAACGGCCTGGGCGCGTAGATCAAAGCCGAGCCCCTCCATACGTCCAATCAGCCTACCTTGCCTGTGTCTAATATCGGCCAGCAGTTGCGAGATGGACCTATCGTCCCATATGAAATTTGGCCAGGCTTTGAGTTCGTGAATATAAGTCACTTTTTATCTCCTCACAATTTACGGAGATTATGACAAAAATCGCGAAATAAAGCAATAGATTCTCCGCAATAAGCGCGGAGAATAGGTCCTGTAATCTCCGCATGCTTATCCAAGCATCTCAATGGACTGCTTGATCCGGGAAAGTGTTTCCGCGCGTCCAAGGAGATCAGCAATTTCCACGGCGCCCCCGGGTGTTGACGGAAGTCCGGTCAACGCGACCCGGATTGGCCACATGACTTGACCGTTTTTCAGGCCCTTCTCTACAGCGAATTTGATCATGGCATCGTGAAGTGCAGGTCCCGTCCACTCTGTCAAACTTTCCAGCATGGGCACTACCTGCCCCAGAACCGGCAGCGAAGTTTCCGGAGAAGTCTTCATCTTCTTGTGCTCGAAAAGTGCTTTGTCATAGGGGAACGGGAATTTCAGGAGAAAATCCCACATCTGACGAATGTCACCTAATTTTTCTACCCGGGTCTGACTGAGCGCGCTGAGCTTCTCAGTCTTGAACTTGGATGAAATTTCCTGCGGGTAGTAGGCTCGGGCCAGTTCGTGAAATTCGGCAGGAGATTTTGCCTTGATATGAAGACCATTTATATACTGAAGTTTGACTTCATCGAAAATGGCCGCGGATTTATTGATCCGCTTGATATCGAAACGTTCGATCAACTGAGCCAGTGTGAAAAATTCCGCATTGTCTCCCGGACTCCAGCCGAGGAGGGCGATGTAGTTCAGAACCGCTTCGGGCAGGAAGCCCTGGCTCAGAAAATCAGAAAGGGCAACCGAGCCCGTGCGTTTGCTGAGTTTCTTGCCGTCACTCCCCAGAATATGAGGCAGGTGAATCGTCAGCGGCGGCTCCCAGCCAAAAGCGGCATAGAGCTGCATGTACTTCGGAGCAGATGACATGTACTCACAACCACGCATCACATGAGAAATGTTCATGAGGTGATCATCCACGACATTTGCAAAATTGTAAGTCGGCATGCCATCGGCCTTGATCAGGACCTGGTCATCGAGCTGATCGTTCGGAATGGTGATGTCTCCGTAAACCAGATCGTGGAAAGTTGTGGAACCGTCATGCTTGATCTTCTGACGGATGACAAAGGGGGCGCCCGATTTCAGCTTCGCATCGACTTCCTTCTCAGACAGCCGGCTGCAACGACCATCGTAAGCGGCAATGGGAACGCCCTCCTCTTCCTGCGCGTGCTTGCGGATTTCATCCAAAGCCTCTTTGGTGCAGAAGCAGCGGTAGGCGTGGCCCTTTCGCAGCAACTCTTCAGAGTACTTTGCATACAGCGGCTTGCGCTCGGACTGGACGTAAGGGCCGACATTTCCACCCTTGTCCGGACCTTCGTCCCAGAGAAGCTGCGTCACCTTCAGGCTGTCATAAATGATGTCCACCGCGCCTTCCACGAGCCGCGCCTGATCCGTATCCTCGATCCGGAGCAGGAATTGGCCGTGATCATGCCGGGCCTGCAGGAAGGCGTAGAGAGCGGTTCTGAGATTTCCAATATGCATGTAGCCGGTCGGGCTGGGCGCAAAGCGCGTACGGGTGGTCATGCTCCTGAGTAAAGGTAAATGCCGGTTCAAAGTCAAGACCAAGTCTTGCCAACACCTCGCGATTCCATTACTTTCCGCGTTATGAATCATCAACCCGGTATTCTGGCCGATGTTCCACGGACTGCCCGTTTTGTCGTCGCGGGCTTCAAACCCAAGCAGCCCCCCAAACAGCAAAAAGAAGACGCGCTTGCCGCTCTGAAGCTCTTGAGCACTCTTGAACTCCCAAAAGGTGCGGTGATCGGACTGGGTCAACCGCTCATTTCAGCGGCAAAAATTCAAATAGAAGGTTTGCGGCCGTTCACGGCGTTAAGAACTCCCATGATTGCCTACCCCAGCACACAAGGAGCGCTCTGGACGTATTTTCCCGGTGAAGATCCGGGAGAAACTCTGCTGAGTGCCCGAAACTTTTTTGCGGCTCTCGGGCCCGACTTTCAAATTGAAGAAGACGTACTGGCTTACAAATACGCTGAAGGCCGCGACTTGAGCGGCTACGAAGACGGTACAGAAAATCCCAAAGACGAAAAGGCTCTGGCAGCGGCTATTGTTGCCGGAGCCGGTAACGACCCAAGTGGAATGGCTGGTTCAAGCTTTGTAGCTGCTCAGCGCTGGGTTCATGATCTCAAGAAAATGGACAAAATGAGTCAGGAGGAACGCGATCATGTCATCGGTCGCGATCGCGTGACGAATGAAGAGCTGGCGGATGCACCCGTTTCAGCGCATGTGAAACGAGCCGCGCAGGAAAGCTATACCCCTCCGGCCTTCATGCTCCGGCGCTCCATGCCGTGGGGAAATGTAAAAGCACATGGTTTGTACTTCGTGGCGTTCGGGGCGTCTTTGGATCCGTTCGAGCAAGTGCTACGACGGATGGCAGGTCTTGAAGATGGAATACCCGATGCGCTGGCCCGCTTCACCGCACCGGTTTCGGGTGGTTATTACTGGTGCCCGCCAATGAAGGACGGGCGCTTGAATCTCAGGGTTTTGGATTTGTAAAACTCAGCAGACGGCTTGTAGTTTTATTTCGAAATTTCCGAATCCTGATTAGAATTCCTGCTCATGCCTAAAGGTTTGAACCGATTCCGCTTCGTGCGGGTCTTGCTGATTGCGGCGTTTTTCACCTCAGGACCCGCTTGGGGCTCCAGTTTGGACGCGCTTCGGGAAATTTTAAATGATCCACGACTTCTGCAGGAGCCCGGAGCCGTACAGGCGCGAGCCGAGGAACTTGTGGCCGCTTATGCACCGAAGTACTGGTTCCACGCCGATGACACCGGCCCCTCTGATCCGATCCAGTTCATAGCAGATTCCTCTTTATGGTTCAAAGAGCCCGGCAAACCCGACCTCATGATCGCGGAGCAGGGAAAGATCAACCCGTTGGAACTATCCCGCGCCTGGCGCAACCCGGGCCCTGCGCGGCCGAATGATTCATTCACGGGAGCAGGCTTATTCCTCAAACTTGAAAATATCATTTTGCCGGGGAATCGTTCACCGGCTGCACCAGGTGCCCCGTCTTCGCGAGTGGTCGTCAATGACTGGAGCCGAGCGCCCCTTCTCTGGAGGCTCGGACCAAAAATTCGCGACGATCTCTTTCTGATCGAATACTGGTTCCATTCCCATTTTTCACAAGGGGGACCACTGGGAATTGGTGATCATGAAGGGGATTGGGAAGGTGTCGCCGCACTGGTGCACGCCGAATTTACAGAACCCGGCATCTTTGCACATCGCCTGGTCGCCATGTACTTTGCCGCGCATGAGGGGGGCGACTGGAAATGCGCAGAAGACCTGGACTGGACTCAGGACGAAACCGGAAGACGTATCCCTGAAGCCTACTCCGCACGCGGATCACATGCGACCTATTCGAAATCCGGCCGGCATTGGAATTATGCCCTACTGGAGAATGCCCCCCGCGGAAAGGCCTGGGACACAGTGAAGAACTTGCGTCCGCTGACACTTGAGCCCTACTTCGGATTTTCTGGAGGCTGGGGAAAGACAAATCGCTGGGCGTTCATGTCAGGACCGATGCCGCCCAGTTCGTTCAAGAGCATGCCGGGCAAAAGTCTGCTCGACCGCTGGATCAAAGTCGTCGAGCCGATCTGCGCCACTAGGGCTGAGTCGGCTGTTTTGCGCGAAGCCCCTGCGCAATCGCCTTGAAGCGCTCGATTGCCGAGAGGTTCGCGAACAAAGCGACAAGAACCAGCGCAACCACCATGGGGTGGGCAACGGGGCGGGCGAGAAGCCGTTCTGATTCCAGAGACAAAATTGTGATCGGAGAAATCAGCGCACCGAATGTGAGGATTACGGCACGCTCAGGCCTGCGCATCGCGCCGCGCGGAACCTCGATCCGGAATGCCTCCGCTTTCGCCGTCGAGTAGCTGACAAGAAATGAACCCAGCAGAGCAGATAACGCAATCACCTGGATGGACGGAATGTCTCGGTAGTAAAGAACCACCCCGCCAATAAACATAAACTCGACGCAGCGATCAATTGCCGAATCCAGAATTTCACCGCCTTTACCGATTTTTCCGGTAAGCCGGGCCACCATCCCATCCAGAGCATCCAGAAATCCTGTGCCCGCTGTGAACAGCGCGGCAAATCCGAAATTTCCGGAAGCCAGACACGCTGCAGAAATGAACCCGAGCCCGAGCGCGCTCCACGTCAGCATATTTGCGCTGATCCGCAGGAATACGAAGAAACGCGCCAGAGGTCCGAGTCCCCAATAAGCCATTTCCATTACATTTTTACTGAGAAAGACACTGCCGCCCTGCTGATTGACGCGCTCAAATGTAGCCCGCCCCTTCATGAGCACGCGAATAAGGTAAGCTGTTCCCAAAATGAGAAGAGCAGCCAGTAAAATCAGCGATGAAGTAAGATTCGAGTCATTCATCCGGCCGCTGCCCCCCGCGCCAGTCTGCTGGAACCAAGCGAGCGGATGCATTTCCCGAACCAGATGATGGTGATCCTTATTGTCAGTCCCGAGACAAAATCAAAAGCGGGGCTATCGGTGAAATATTTTTCGCACATTGGCCGGATCTGTCGGATCCCCAGCAATAAAGCTTTCCTCCATCAATCCCGCAGGTATGAGAGGCGCCTGCCGCAAGCACACTCCAGGTCATTGACGCTCCGATTGGAGCAGGGCTAATCACATTGCCTATCGTGGCGCCATTGCCCACCTGGCCATAGAAATCAAATCCCCAACAGTAGAGCCTTCCTCCGTCTATCCCGCAAGTATGACTGGCTCCTGCAGCAATCGCAGTCCAGGTCGTAGACGCTCCGACTTGAGCGGGAACAGTCACATCACCAGTTGGGGCGCCGTTGCCCAGCTGGCCATACGAATCATAACCCCAGCAATAAAGCTTTCCTCCATCAATCCCGCAAGTATGATTGGCGCCTGCCGCAATCGCACTCCACGTCGTTGACGCTCCGATTTGGGATGGACTAATCACATTACCAGTTGTGGCGCCGTTGCCCACTTGGCCTGCACCATCAGATCCCCAGCAGTAGAGCTTTCCTCCATCAATCCCGCAGGTGTGAGAAGAGCCTGCTGTCACCGCACTCCACGTCGTTGACGCTCCGATTTGGGTGGGACTGATCACATTGCCAGTCGTGGCGCCATTGCCCACTTGGCCTGAGCCGTCATCTCCCCAGCAATAGAGCTTTCCTTCATCTATCCCGCAGGTGTGAGAAGAGCCTATTGTAACCGCACCCCACGCCGTTGACGCTCCGATTTGGGAGGGACTAGCCACACTGCCAGTCGTGGCGCCATTGCCCAGTTCGCCCGTGCCGTCAAATCCCCAACAATAAAGTTTTCCTTCAGCAATCCCGCAGGTGTGAAAGGGGCCTGCCGCAATCGTATTCCACGTCGTTAACGCTCCGATTCGGGAGGGACTAATCACATCACCAGTCTCGGCGCCATTACCCACTTGGCCATAGCTGTCCATTCCCCAGCAATAGAGTTTTCCCTCATCAATCCCGCAGGTGTGAGAAGAGCCTGTCGTAACCGCACTCCACGCCATTGACGCTCCGATTCGGGAGGGACTAATCACATTACCAGTCGTGGCGCCATTGCCCACTTGGCCATTGTCGTCATCTCCCCAACAATTGAGCGTTCCTCCATCCATTCCACAGGTGTGATGAAAGCCTGTCGCAATCGCACTCCACGTCGTTGACGCTCCGATTTGCGTGGGACTAGTCACATCGCCAGTCGTGGCGCCATTACCCACTTGGCCATGACTGTCCATTCCCCAGCAATAGAGTCTTCCTTCATCAATCCCACAGGCGTGAAAGGAGCCTGCCGCAATCGCACTCCACGTCGTTGACGCTCCGATTTGGGTGGGACTGATCACATTGCCAGTCGTGGCGCCATTGCCCATTTGGCCTGCGCCGTCAGATCCCCAACAATAGAGCATTCCTCCATCAATCCCGCAGGTATGATCAGCGCCTGCTGTCACCGCACTCCACGTCGTTGACGCTCCGATTTGGGTGGGGCTAATCACATTGCCAGTCGTGGCGCCATTACCCACTTGGCCATAAATATCAAATCCCCAGCAATAGAGCGTTCCTCCATCAATCCCGCAGGTGTGATTAGTGCCTGCCGCAATCGCATCCCACGTCGTTGACGCTCCGATTGGGGGGGGACTGGTCACGATGTTAGTCGTGGCGCCATTACCCACCTGACCATAAACGTCATCACCCCAGCAATACAGCGTTCCTCCGTTAATCCCGCAGGTATGAAAGAGGCCTGCCGTCACCGCACTCCACGTCGTTGACGCTCCGATTTGGTTGGGACTAATCACATCGCCAGTCGCGGCGCCATTGCCCACTTGGCCAAAGGCATCATATCCCCAGCAGTAGAGCTTTCCTCCATTAATCCCGCAGGTGTGGGAGAGGCCTGCCGCAACCGCAGTCCACGTTGTTGACGCTCCAATTTGGGTGGGACTAGTCACATTGCCGGTCGTGGCGCCATTGCCCAGTTGGCCAGAGCTGTCAGATCCCCAGCAATAGAGTCTTCCTTCGTCAATCCCACAGGTGTGATCGGCGCCTGCTGCTATCAGATCAAACTCAGGGACGGGGTCTGAATGCAGACCAAGCAGGGCGCTTGGCTTACTCTCTTTGGTACCCGTATCAATTTTGAACGTCTGGTAAGTTCCGTCCGTAAGCGAAGATCCTAGAGGAACCCTCAGATCCAGACTCACGCTGCTTTGACCACTTGAGATATCGATATATCCTCGCGTCGCAAGCCCATCGAGTTCGCCTAAAAATTCATTTTCCGTCTGATCGCTGTAAAGCGAGTAGCTGATTCGGCTTGAAAATGGTGCGGGAGAAGAAAGATTCAAGACAAGCTGCTGCGCTGGATCTCCCTTACGCAAGTAGAGAGTGTCTGTATTAAAACTAAAATTCAGACTTGGCCCCACGTTGACCGTGAGCGCATTCGAGGTTGTGGTGACGGCGTCCATTGTCGCGCGCACCTTGTACGAGCAACTCTCTCCATCCACGGCGGTCAGTATCCCGCTTACCAGACCGGTGGAAGAATCAATACTCAGCCCAGTACAGGTCGAGTCCTGAAGGCTATACACCGGAGGAGCGTTTTCATAATCTACTGAAGCCTGTCCCTGGTAAGGAAATGCCTCAGGCACGCTCACAGGAAGAGCACCCGTTTCCACTGCAGGGGTCGGCTGCCAGCCGTCTCCGCTGATTGCGGCGCTCGTATTGTACGCCAGATCTACGGCCCGGAGATTCGTATAGTAAGTCGTGCCGTAAGACAGGCTCAAGCCGCTGATCTGCCCGCTTGTACCAGTACCCGCGTCCCTCCAACCGGCAACGTCCGTCAGCCCTGGCGCCGTGCCGATACTGAGTTCGTATCTCAGCAGCCCGGAACCTGTCTCAGTCGCGCTTACCCAGCTGAAAGAAGGGCTCGTGCTCAAAGAAAGCGTGATCGAGCCGTCATCGATCGTCGTGAGCACAGGAGGTGTTGTGTCCTGTGCACCCACTTCGGTACCTTCGGTTTGAGCAGCGAGCTTGTCAGAGATGATCTTCGGCGAGCAGCCTGAAACAATCGATGCGATTGTCACAAGACTCCAGACCAACAGCCAGCAATATGAATCCCGAACGTCCCGCATAATTTGCTCATTTCAAGCATATCAGCGCTATAAGCCGACCGTCAGAGTGTCGCAAAGGACACAGCTTACCCAGATTGGACAAGGCTGCTCACCCTTCCGGGCGCAGAGGACCGAGCAATGCTTCGTCTCTTCCAGAAACTCCAAAATCCTTGCGCGTAGAAGTTTTGCATTTTTTTCGGACAGGCAAATGGGGCCGGAGAAAAACAGGTCTTCATCCGATATGTGATCCAACACGTGAATGGATCGCATGCGCCAGTTCATGTGATGTTTGGGAAACATGAGTGAATCGAGTTTCGCGGATAGACCCGACATCTGTTTCGATGAGCGCTGTCAAAAACCTCCAGGACGATTTGAATTCTGGAAAGGATCCGGTGCTGAGCACGACAGCAGCTCCTGCCCGGTAGAGTTCAGCTTATTCAAATTCCACAAACGCCTTGGAGGTGAACAGATGACGAATATCCGACCACCCAAAGGCCACAAGGGCAACCTCACATCCATCCACTGTGATTGTGCCCGCCCCTTCAATCACTTGACCTCCCAATTTTTCATAAAATGCTCTGAAAAGATTTTTCTGCGTGGTCTGAATCAGCATAGAGTTAAAACCCAAATCGGCAAGACGATGAGCAGCCGCGCTCACAAGCTTGCGACCGACGCCTTGGCGGTGCGCTGAAGGATCGACATACAGCGCCTTGATTTCGGAATCGAATTTTTCTGGAAACTTTTGAGGAGGAACAATGGCGTTTACGTAACCAACAATCCTGCTATCGATAACGGCTACAAAGCCCCTAGACCGAGTATCTCAACTCTGCAAACTCTTGATCGAGCCTTTGAACACTTTCTAACTTAAGAGGCTTCTTCAATTTCCTTGGAAACAAAGGAGCCCCTCCACCAAGAGTGACAGAAACAAACTGTATGATAAATTCATCCAAAAGATGGGCATCGTAGAATTTCCCAGCAAGCTCTCCACCACCAACTATCCAGATATGTTTGTCTTTGGCTTCAGCGGCCATCATCTGATGAACCGGCCTTACATCCCCCTTCACAAACCGAATATCTGCCCCGGAGTATACTGGAAGCTCCCTATTCGTAAAAACAAACGCAGGCACTCTATAGGGCCACTTTCCATCCCCAAACCCTGGTAGGCTATTACACATCCACTCATAAGTAGTAGATCCCATCGCAAGAGCACCTACTGTATTTACAAAATTTTCAATATAGTTGCCCTTTGGCTCCCCAAACTGAAACAGCCATTCCAACGAGTTGTTTTTGTCAGAAATAAATCCATCCAAACTGGACGCAGCAAAATAGATCGTTTTCATCATTTGCTCACAATCAAAATAATCTGATCGACTATAGATGAACAAAGAACCCCAAAGCCTGATTTAGAATTTTGGCTGGGAGACCTGGATTCGAACCAAGATAAACGGAGTCAGAGTCCGTTGTCCTACCATTGGACGATCTCCCAGCATAAGAAGTGCGGACCGATTTTTTATAACTGAACTGCCGGCGGCCTGTCTAGTCCAAACCTGCCAAAAGGTGGTCCCCACCTTTGACTAACGCGTGACTGTACCGGAAGTGGAACCCGTCTGGGCCTGTGAAATCCCAAAAGCGTTTTCCTGCCGGTAAGCTTCCAAATAATTCAAGACGGCGCGCTGATCCCGTTCACTGAGTTTTGGATTCCCCTTTACAGAGGGATGACCCGTTGAAGCAAGAGACCGGACTCGCCCTTGATTCCGGAACTCCGAAATCGCAGGACCCTGCCCGGCATCGTGACAGCCCACGCAATTCTGAACAAAGAGTTTCTCGCCTCTCATGGCAGAAGGATCTGTGCGTCGTTTTAGAAGCAGAGTTCCGTATTTTTCCTTATAATTTGCAAGTTCAATCCGGGTCAGACCATTCACAAAATACCGGCTCAGCGGGAGCGACTCTTCAAGTACTTTGGGTTTGGAATTCCAAGGTACAATCGTCTGCAGATTTTTCAGCGCGGCCCGGTTTTTTTGGAAGGCAACCAGAAGGGGGTACTTCGTGATGACGGCGCGTGGGATAAACGCCTGAACGCCCGCTCCATTTTTCAGAATGACCAGATCCACTTCCGCCTTGGCTTCCGGAGGGAGAGAACCCAGGCCTTGATCGATCAGGTTTTGAAGCAAAATTCCGGTCCAGCGCTCTGTTTTGCCCGAATCAGGTGCCTGCTCGCTGTTGCCCTGGTGCTTGAAATTTTTCTCCAGCTCTTTGCGGCTCCACTGCCCAAGTTCTTGGGTTGCCCCTCCGAGTTCTAAAGACAGGACCAGCTCTTTGGCCTGCTGGTTGAGTGAGGTCGCGTATGAAAGCGTAGGATTTCCGATTAAAATAAGCGAAAAAATCCAGAGCGTTAGACCCTGCAGATCAAAATGACGAGAACTGGCAAGCATGGGTACTATTGCACCAGCCTCGACCGCTCCTGTCAAGGCAACAGTATCCACACCTCACCTTATATGCCGCAAAAACTCTATTGGCTCTCCCGGTGGAATATGTTACTTAGAGCCCAGTTTCGCGGTCACTTAGAGCGGGGCAAATGCCCGCTTTTTTTTTGTCCGCAGCCAGAAATTAACGCAAAGCACCTCGAGAATTTAACCAGAATTTAAGAGGAGCCCGCAGGGAGTTAGAGCAGCTGAATGTCAGAGAGCACGAGAGACAAATTGATTGAAGTGATCACACCGTTGGTTGCACCCCTCGGGTATGACATCGTATATCTCGAAGCTCAAACCGGCCGACAGAACATCCTCCGAATTTTTATCGACCACAAAGAAGAGACCGCCGGCTCTGCCATCGGAATCGAAGATTGCGTCAAAGTCGCACGGACGCTCGACGAACCCCTGGATCTGATTCCTGAAATCAATCATGTTTTCAACGGAGCTTATGAGCTTGAAGTATCCTCGCCCGGCATTGACCGGCCGCTGCGGATCGCCCGGGATTACAACCGCTTCGCGGGCCGCGAAGCGCGGATTCACCTTTTCCGGCCACTAACTGCGGAAGAAAGCGGCAATCCGGAGTACCAGGCCAAGAATCCAAAACAAAAGAATTTTCTCGGAACCCTGATGGGAATGCAGAACGACAAGGTCCGCCTTGCTCTGTCTGCAGGGCAGAATGCCGCAAAGACAGGGTCTCACGGGAAGAAGGGCAAGGCTGCCAAAGCCGTGTCCAATACAAACAGGTTGGACGAGGTCACCATTCCTCTTCCCCTCATATCCAAAGCGAATCTTGAACCCCAGCTCGGGGATTTCGAGATCCAGAAAGAGAGCCAGTCATGAACGCCTCAGAACTCGCCCGTGTTATCGAATCAGTTGGAAAAGACCGTGGAATCAAAAAAGAAATCATCATCAGTGCTTTAGAGCAGGCCGTTTTGATGGCCGCCCAGAAAAAGTATGGCGCTCACGCCGTGCTTGAAGCGCATTACAATAATGATTCCGGCGAAATTGACCTCTTTCATTTCAAAAAGGTTGTCGAGAGTGAACCCGAAATGCTGGACGATAGCGAAGAGATCGAGCTACAGGAAGCACGCAAGCTGGATCCCGAAGCCGTTGTTGGCGATGAACTCGGTGTGAAAGTCGAAACCCCCGATTTCGGACGCATCGACGCCCAGACCGCCAAGCAGGTTATCTTCCAGAAAGTCCGCGATGCGGAACGCGAAATTGTTTATAACGAATACATTCACCGCAAAGGCGAAATCATCACCGGTATCGCCCGCCGCGTGGAAAGAGGAAACCTGGTCATCGACCTTGGAAAGACCGACGCCCTCCTTCCCCGCCAGGAAATCATCCCGGGCGAAATGTTCAAGCCCGGCGACCGCGTTCAAGCTTACCTTTCGGACGTCGTGCTCACCGCGCGCGGCCCGCAGCTTTATCTGACCCGCACGTCACCGAAATATCTGGCCAAGCTTTTCGAAATGGAAGTTCCTGAAATTCGCGAAGCCATCGTGGAAATCAAGCATGCGGCCCGCGAACCGGGTGCCCGCTCCAAGATTGCTGTTATTTCCAAGGACCGCGACGTGGATCCGGTCGGCGCCTGCGTCGGCATGAAGGGAATTCGCGTTCAGAATGTCATCCAGGAACTCAAGGGAGAGAAAATCGACATCATTCCGTGGTCGGACAACCCCGTGATCTTCGTCCGCTCGGCGCTCGCGCCTGCGGAAATTTCTTCCATTCGCGTCGATGAACGCAACCGCGCCATGGAAATCATGGTCGAAGATGATCAGCTTTCACTCGCAATCGGCCGCAAAGGACAGAACGTCCGGCTTGCGGCCCAGCTTACCGGCTGGAAGCTCGACATCATTTCCAAGACCAAATTGCAGAAGCGTACGGCAGAAGCGATTTTCAACCTGCAGCATATTGATGGCGTCAACGAGACGCTGGCTCATGCCATTTACCAGGCCGGCTATCTCAATGTCCGGCAGGTCGCTGAAGCTACGGTCGAAAACCTGCAGAAGGTTCCGGGTTATGATTCAGCCGAAGCCGCCGCCGCCCTCAAGCAGCACGCTGCCGCTGTTGTTGAAAAGGCCGGAGATATTCTGGCTATCACGCCCGTCCATGAAGATGATAAGAAAGGTACCTTCAGTGCCGCACCTCAGGGCTCGAAAGACGCGAAAACTCTTGCTGAAGAGCGTCTCCGCGAGATGATGAAGCAGGCTGATGGAGATTCCGGGAGTTCCAAGTCAGAGTAATTTAAAAACTGGTAAAAGGCTCAAACTGGAATTTTTTCGGAACTTTAGGAGAATAGTGAATGTCTGATCAACAAAACATGACAGTGTTCGAACTCGCAAGGGAGTTGGGTAAACAAGCCCTGGCTCTCGTTGACGAGCTCAAGACGCTGAATATCAATGTCAAGAACCACATGAGTGAGCTCACCCCAGAACAGGTCCAGGTTGCCCGCAGCTCCTTTGGAAAAAAATCCGGCGAGCTTGTGAAGCCAGCCAAGAAGCCTGTGGCACGCACACGAAAGAAAGCGGCAGAAACCCCTCAAGCGCTTGCAGTTCAAGCAGCCCTTGCGGAAGCTGACAAAAAAGCCGCAGCCCCGATCCTCCGACGCCGCTTGAAGGCGGATGGCGGAACAGAGACCGTAACCACGGCAACTCCATCTTCCAAAGCTGCTCATGAGGCGATCAGCGCGCATGACATGCCGGAAGCCGCAATCGCGACGAAAGAGGCCATTGCTGATGCTCTCAGGGAAGCAGCAGCACAGGTTGAAGCGGATGAAGCGACCCAGCTTCTGCAACAGGAAGCCGAACAGCATCAACCCGCCGCACCGGAAGCAGTTGAAGAACCAGCTCCCAGCGAGTCGGAACAAACTGAGCTGGAAACGGCAGCTCCGGCCGCGACGACGAGTCCCGCGGCACCTGCTCCTACAGTTCACGCACCTCATGCTGCAGCCACAACCAAAGCAGCAGCACCGACGGCTGCCCAGACACCCGCAACTCCCCCCACGACCAGTACTACTGCTCCAGCCAAGCCAGCCCGTCCTCCGATCGTTCTGACACCACGTCCGGTAGCTCCACGACGCAGTATTCTCAAAATTGTCGAGCCCCAGGTCATGACTCCGAAGATCATTAAAGCAGCGCCTCCAGCCTCGCCCGTCAAACCGGCGATGAAGGGTACGGCCACGCAGGACCGCGAAGGCTTCCGGATCATCAAGATGACCAAGGAAAACCTTGATCAGATGGTTGAAGAAGAAGCGGCAAAAAAACGCGGCGGTGGCCGCGAAGCCGAAATTCGTCCGGAAGATGTCCGCTTTGCCGATTACCGCAAAAAGGAAATGGTTTTCCTGCCCAAGAAAAAGAAAATTCCTGTGGGCAAGGAAATCAGAAAGACTCAATTGACCCAAGCCAAGGCGCAGAAGCGCATTGTCGAGATGAAAGATACGATTTCCATCCATGATCTCGCGAACCAGCTGAGCGTAAAAGCGGTTGATGTCGTGAGAAAGCTGATGGGCATGGGCCAGATGGTGACGCTCAACCAGTCCGTGGACTTTGATACCGCTACCCTGGTCGGCGCCGAATACCAGTATGAAGTCCGGAACGTTGCTTACAAAGAAGAGCAGGTTCTGGCCGATAACCAGGACACTCCGGAAGACCTTCTGCCGCGTCCTCCGGTCGTCACGATCATGGGTCACGTCGACCATGGCAAGACGACCCTGCTGGATGCGATCCGTGAAGAGAACGTAGCTGGCGGTGAAGCCGGCGGAATCACGCAGCACATTGGTGCATACACCGTTAATAAAAACGGCAAGATGATCACCTTCATCGATACCCCGGGCCATGAAGCTTTCTCCGTCATGCGGGCACGCGGTGCCAACGTTACTGATATCGTCATTCTCGTGGTTTCAGCCGATGATGGGGTGATGCCGCAGACACGAGAGGCTTTGAGCCACGCGCAGGCAGCTAAAGTGCCGATCATCGTTGCCGTCAACAAGATCGACAAGCCGGGTGCCAATCCGGAAAAGATCAAGCAGGGCCTGGCCGAGCTGAATTTGCTGGCCGAAGATTGGGGCGGCGAGACCATGTTCATTCCGGTTTCCGCCCTCAAGAAGACCAATATCGACAAACTGCTCGATGGCATTCTTCTGCAGGCCGAAATGCTGGACCTCAAAGCGAACGCCAACGTTCGGGCGATCGGGACCGTGCTTGAAGCTCGGCTCGAAAAGGGCCGAGGCCCGGTGGTCAGCCTTCTGGTCAACCGCGGAACCTTGAGAGTTGGCGAACCTATTGTCTCAGGTCCGTATGCAGGCCGGGTGAAAGCCCTGACCAATGACAAGGGCGCGAACGTGAAAGAAGCGGGACCTGGTTATGCTGTCGAAGTGCTTGGCTTCGAAGGCATTCCCTCCGCCGGCGAAACATTCCATGCAGCGGCAACCGATGCCGATGCCCGGGATATCGCCCAAAACCGCGTGGACAAGAACCGTGAACGCTCTGCCGTTGCAACAGGCAAGATGAGCCTCGAAGAGCTCTTCGCGAAAATTCAGTCAGGTGACATGAAAGAATTGAGTGTCATCCTGAAGGGCGACGTCTTCGGGTCTGTTGAAGCCATTCGCGAAAGTCTGCTCAAGATTGAATCCGAAAAAGTGAAAGTGAAAGTCATTCACTCGGCACCGGGCGGCATCACCGAAAGTGACGTGCTGCTCGCAACCGCCTCGAATGCAATCATCATCGGCTTCAACGTCCGCCCGGAAACCAAAGCCCGGCAGCTGGCGGAAGCGGAACATGTTGAAATTAAATGCTACAACATCATCTATGAATTGATCGATGATGTGAAAGCCGCCATGACCGGACTTCTCGAAAAGAAAAAGATCGAAAAATTCCTGGGTCGGGCCGAAGTCAGGCAGATTTTCTCTGTTCCGAAAATCGGGGTTATTGCCGGCTCTTCTGTCATTGACGGAAAAATCATTCGCGGTGCGAATGTCCGCTTGCTTCGTGAAAGCCGGATCATATTTGAAGGCAAGATGTCTTCCCTGCGTCGTTTCAAAGATGACACCAAGGAAGTCGCTACCGGCTTTGAATGCGGTATCGGAATTGAGAACTATCAGGATCTCAAGCCCGGGGACATTATTGAGGCCTATCAGATTGACCTGATTGCCCCAACGCTGAACGCCTGATTGGATAGGTAATACTTATGCAGGAAACACGCAGAGCCCGTCTTCAGGCGGTCATTCTGGAAGAACTGGCACATCTTGTTCCCAAGGAAATCAAAGATCCCCGGGTACCACCAGTCACCTTTACGGCAGTCGAAGTCACTCAGGACGGCAGTCAAGCCACGATTTTCGTGGCGATCCTGGGCGGCGCCCATGGCGGGCACGACGGTGCACCTCCTTTGTCGGATGCGGCTGCCGAGCAGCGCATGAAGGACTGTATTGAGGGGCTGACCTCCGCTTCCGGTTTTTTACGGCGTCATCTCGCACGCATTCTCACGGTCCGCCATATTCCTAATCTGATTTTTCGGGAAGATCGCGGCTTTGAGAATTCATTGCGGGTACATGAGCTGCTCCGCAAGATTTCCACCGATCCCGATCAAGAGACGAAGTAATGATCGATCTGAACACCCCGAACAGCCTGCCGCCGCTTAACGGCGCTTTGCTGATCCATAAGCATGCGGGAATCACTTCCTTCGGCATCATCGAACAGCTGCAGCATCAGCTGCGAAATACTTATCAACTCAAGCGCCGCGACCTGCCCAAAATCGGGCACGGCGGCACTCTCGACCCGTTCGCGACCGGTTTACTGGTCGTCTGCGTGGGACGCGCGGTGAAACTTGCGCAGTACTTTCTCGGATCGACCAAGACCTATGAAGGCAGTTTTCGTTTTGGCGAAACCACTGTGCCAGGAGACCCGACCGCTCCAGTTTCGGAGACTTCCACGGTTTTCCCGGAGGGCCTGACTCAACTCAAGGAGCTGGCGCGTAGAATGACCTTGCAGCCCTACTTGCAGATTCCGCCGATGCATTCCGCCAAGAAAAAAGACGGCAAACCTCTTTACGAACTGGCCCGTGCGGGCCTGGAAGTGGAACGTGAGCCCAAGCTCTGCAGTCTTTATGAATTTGATATTCTAGGTTACGAAAAGCCATTCGCAACTTTCCACATCAAATGCAGCTCGGGAACTTACATCCGGAGTCTCGCCCAGGATTATGCCAGGATGCTGGGCTCCGTCGCGCTGGTGGAAACGCTGTCCCGCAGTGGCTCAGGGACTTTTCGTCTGAACCCGGACGCTCTGAGGGTGGAAGAAATCCAGAAGGCAATGGATGCAGGCCAGCGCTGGGATGAACTCCCTTGCTGGATTCCTTTTGATCGCCTATTGGAAGGTTATCCTCAAATCGAAGCCACTCCTGAAGAGGCCGAAGCCCTGCTCCACGGCCGGCAGAATGTTCTTTTCAATATCATCAGAAGAGCGCCTCAGCGGGAACCGGAGGGAAATCAGATGATCGAAGCGAGCTTTCTCAGTATCTACTGCCGGAATCGACTCGTTGCTATCGTCCGGAAATCTCCGGAACAGGGCTGGAGCCTGGATCGGGTTTTCGCTTAGTTGTTTTGGCAAACCAGATCCGGCCATGCGGCAGATCCAGGATAAACGGGCCACGCGCGAGGACCGGAATTCCGATATCCGCTGCTATGCCCGGGCGCCGGTCCGTTGAATATGGAGAACTTGCGGCCTTCATGCCGGAAGCAAGGACCCCGGTTTTGCACTCCAAAGACCACTTCGCGCTCTGAGCAGTTTTGGCACTCTTGCGGATTCCAGCTGTCATTGAAAGCGGAACTTCTTCTGCTGAATTCCAGACGACTCCGAGCAGGTCCTTATCCGCAGTTTTGACGTGGCAGGCACTTGCCGCCTCACCAAATTGCGTGGTCGCGACCTCCACCCATTCAAAATTTTCGGGTTTCTCTGGATATCCAGCCTTTGGGAAAAACCCCGCGGGTGAAAAAAAGATCACTTCACTGAGCGGCTCCGAAGGTTTGAATTCCGCGACGACCCGTCTCAGGAAATCCGTTCCCAATACGCCTGCGCAACAGCTTCCAGAACTGTCCGAAGACAAAAACAGCTGGGTGGTATCGTGCAAAAGAAATTCACGAATTGGAAGCTCGTAGCCGGTGATTTCAGCCGACACGATTTTGACTTTTTTCGCCAGCGCACCGTCCCTTTTCAGACGGCGATCCGAACCCCAGCGGACTTTTTCAATCAGAGTCCCTGTACTTTCCAGTTCCACTGGTAAAACGCCCTGCTGCCTGAGCCAGGACGGTGAGACCATGCTGGTGCGAGCTGCCGAATCGATCAGAAACTGGCCATTCAGTTTTTTTGCTCCGACCTGCAGCTCCACGCGCACGGTGAAAGCTCCGCCCCATCTCCGGGAGGGCGCCCGCGTCAGTACCTTCGGCTCCCCTGCTCCCGGCACGGGTTCCATCATTTCCTCCCAGTCGCGCCGTGTATTTTTCTGATTACCGGAAGCCACCTGATTTTTACAGGCATTGCCGGTCAAATCTCGATAAAATCTCCATTCGGCCAAACGACCTTTGGCCGCCACCTTCTGACGCCATTCCTCACTCACGACCCGCAACCAGCTTTCAAAAAGAGCATTCGCAATCTGCAAGGCCAGCTGTGGCGTTGCTTCCGCGACCCTGCCCAAAACCCACTCGAGCTTCATTCTGGCTTCTGAGAGTTCCGCTTCCCATAAAGCTGCCGCTTCCACTGCAGCCTTGCGCGTTCCTTCTTCAGTAGCAAACCAGGAAACCGGCTGCGGCGTGCATGGGAAATCTTCCTTCGTCTGATACCAAGGCCCGGGTCCCCTGACATAAGATTTGGAAATACTCACCAGCGCTGCCGCTCTCACGCCAAAACGACGATTGGGTAACTCAATAGTAGTTAAGTTTTCCAGCTGTGTCTGCCGTTGCAGAACAAAACGCTGCCGATGCGGGTTGCTCTGATCAGGGTCCAGCACCAGCACGCGATCCGTGGTGAGCGGTTCAGCACCAGGCAAATATCGAAACCGCGTGGAAATCTCCGGATGGGCAGCTACAGCAGCGGCCGTATGCGCAAAAGAAACAAAAAAGAACAGGATTCCGGTGCAGGAGCGCGCGAATTTCATAATTGGAATTTCTTTAACTGCAGCTTTCTGGCCCAACCTTCGTCCATCCGAAGCCGGTAGAAAGTCCCTTTCGTCATATAGCGACTGACTTCAATGCTGCCATGGGCATGGAGTTGGGACTCGAGTTTGCTTTCAGAATACGGAATCAGAACCTCCCAGACTTCCATTTTCCCACGGAAGTGATTCATCACGGTTTCCCGAACCTTCTCCACATCTTCAGGATTCAACGCGGAGACCATCATGGCTCCAGGCACCACCAGACGCGCGCGGTTTCTAGCGCCGGGCTGCGTCCCAAGGAGATCGGCTTTGTTCAAAACCACCAGGCGGGGCTTGTCTTCGACTTTCAACTCCTTGAGAATGCGCTCCGTCTCATCATATTGTTCGCGGGCCTGCGAGGAACTGGCGTCCACCACATGCAGGAGCAGATCGGCTTGCTGCAACTCTTCCAAAGTTGAACGAAAGCTCGCAACCAGAGTCGGCGGAAGGCGACTGATGAATCCGACCGTGTCAATTGCCACAATCGGTGGATGACTGTTCGGGTCCAACGCGCGCACGCTGGCATCAAGCGTCGCAAACAACTTGTCTTCGACGAGCACATCACTGTGGGTCATCGAATTCAGAAGCGTCGATTTGCCCGCATTCGTATAGCCCACAATTGCAACTTTGAGCACGTCCTTGCGTCCGGACCGTTGCACATTTCTTTCCTTCTCGATCAACTTCAATCGATCCCGGAGAACCGTCATCTGCTTTTTGACCATTCGGCGGTCGACTTCAATCTGCTTTTCACCCATGCCGCGAGCAGCAGTGCCGCCGCCGCGCTGACGCTCAAAGTGGGTCCAGAAGTGACTCAGTCGCGGAAGCAGGTACTGCAGGCGGGCCAAAGCGACCTGAGTCTTGGATTCTCGCGTTCGCGCGTGTTCCGAAAAAATTTCGATGATAACGCCCGGCCGGTCGAGAATGGCTTTTTTAATTTCTGCTTCAATATTCCGAAGCTGGTTGGGCGAAAGTTCGACATCCACAATGAGGGCATCCGCCTTCAAGCACTCGACTTTCATCCGGGCTTCGTCAATCTTGCCTTTGCCAAAGTAGGTCGACGCATTGATTTTGCGGACAGTCGCGATCACGCGTCCGACCGGCTCAACGCCCAGAGTATTCAAGAGCCGGTCAAGTTCGTTCAGCGACTCTTCGTCACTACCGACTGTGACGACGCGCAGCTTTTTTGCAGAAGATTTACCGGGTAATAAGGTTTCATACTGATCGAGCATTTGAGTTCTCTTTCCTTAGCCGCTATAACTATACCAAACAGCAGAAGGCAATTATGAACGTGAATCAGAAATTTTGCGACGTCCAAGACAAGGCCCATGAAAAAGCCCAAAATACAATGGATGCACTCCTTGCAAAAACAGCGATTGAAGCTGCACATGCGGCAGGAAGCGTTCTGACACGGTACTTTCTCAAGAAACTTCACGCGCAGGAGAAAAAAGACGCAGGTATTGTGACCGAAGCCGATCTCGCTGCGGAAAAGGCCGCCTTGAAAATCCTCAACAGCCGGGAAGGAGCCAGGGCGAAGCTTCCTCAGTTCAGCTATCTGACCGAAGAATCCGGTAAAGGCGGTCAGGAACAGAGCGAAGGCCGCTGGATCATCGATCCTCTGGACGGGACGACCAACTTTTTTCATGGATTCCCGATGTTCTGCGTTTCAATCGCAGCCGAATGGCGCGGTGAGGTCCGAGCGGGAGTCATCTATCACCCTATTCTCAAGGAAACCTACGTTGCCACTCGCGGCAAGGGCGCCTTCATGAACAAGAAACCCCTTCTGGTTTCGAAAGCATCCAATTTGAGCCGTGCGCTTTTGACGACGGGATTTTCGTACACCAAAGACGTTCTAGATAAAGAAATACAATCATTTCAAAATATCAGCCGGATTTGCAGGGCTGTACGTCGCCCCGGAAGCGCCGCGTTAGACCTTGCCTATACCGCTCGTGGAGTTTTTGACGGTTTCTGGGAACGGAATCTTTCGCCTTGGGATGTCGCTGCAGGAAGCCTTTTAGTGACCGAAGCTGGTGGAAAGGTAACGGATTTCAGCGGAAACGCCTTCCGCGTCGATGCCCACGAGATCCTGGCCACCAACGGTATTGTGCATCAGCGGCTCCTTCGGCGCTTTTAATTTCATTCGCGATTTGACAGGAGTTTTCGGGCTCCCCTACAATTAAAGGTGAGCAGGCCTAGGAGGGGCCCATAGATGACGTCATGGGTTTACGTCTTTTCCAGATTTACGCCAGAAGCGCTCCTATTTGAGATTCTGCTCATTTCCATTTTGATCGCTGGATATGCGGCATTCTGGGTTCTGTATAAACGCAAGTACGGCGCTGCCAGCGCTGATGGTGTTGTCAAAACTTATATGAATGAGCTGATTCGCGATGCGGAGAAGCTCCGGGCCCAGCTCTTTGGGATGATCAACGGAACCGAACCGAACGCGTACCCCCCAACTGCAAGTGCAGGAACTGAAGCTCCAATCCAGAATTTTAACGTCGATGCCGCGCTTGCCAAAAATATCGCCGTCATGGAACAAAAGCTGACTCAACAGGCTGCCGCAATGGAAGCAGTCGTTGCCGAGAAAGCCAGACTTGAGTCCGAGCTAGTTTCCGCACAATCCCAGGCCGCAACCGCCGTCCCTGCCGCTGCTGGCGATTCTGCTGCGTTCTCGGATCTGCAATCCAAACTCAAAACATTGGAAGACAAGCTCGCTGAATACAGCGTCATTGAAGATGATCTTGCCAATTTGAAGCGCCTTCAGCAGGAAAACGCCCAACTCAAAGCAGCCTTAGGTGGACAGGTTCCCGTTGAGGCAGCCCCGGCCAAACCCGCGGAACCGGTTGCCGCCGTGGTCACAGGGCAGAGCGAAACTGTTGATCAGGCCGCGATTGACGCCCTTTTCGACAGCCCACCGGCAGCCGAGACCAAGCCAGCCGAACCCGCTGCAGTTGAAATCGCCGCTCCGGTCGCAGAAGTCGCCACCCCGGCCGTTGAAGCCGTCGCGGAGAGCGCAACTGCGGCAAGCACAGCAACCACCAATGATCCGCTCTTTGAGGGTCTGGTCGATCAGGTCGAAACCAGTCTCAAAGCGGAACCCGCTGCGGGTGCCAGTGTTTCTCCCGATCCTGTTCCTGAGGCCCCGACCCCTGCGCCAGTTCAGACTGCCCCAGCGAGTTCCACCTCGACTTCAAAGCCTGCTGCCGCTAAGATCGAAAAATCAGATGCAGATCTCGTTGCTGAATTCGAAAAAATGCTTAACGGCTAGTGCTCTTGTCTTGGTTCTTCTCGGGGGTTCCACGAGCAGTTTTGCGTCCACCACGGTCCAGTCTCATGCCGATGTACTTGCGGCCATGCGCAAGCAGCTCCAGTCACGCTCAGGCACCCAGTTCCAGACCCTACTCGCTCAATGGGAGAATCGTTACAGCACAAGAGCTGTGGAACCACTCTTTACCTTGGCCCGGGATTCCAAGCTTCCGGATACAGACCGCTACATCGCACTGATGGGCGGAGCAAAACTCGGCGGGATCAGCACCTCCCGTTATCTCGTGCCTCTATTGAAAGATCCGATTTGGATGATCCGCAGTGGAGCTTTACGGGCACTTTCTGCAATCCAGGCCCAAGAGGGCGCGCCCGCAGTTCTTGCCCTTCTGAAGGATCCAGCACTCGTCGTGCGTCTTGAAGCGGTTCAAACGATCGCGAAACTTCGTCCTGCAGGCAGTGCGGAAGCACTTTTAGCTGCGGCAAAAGATCCCGCCAATTTTCACAAAGGGAAAGCCCAGTGGGTCCCCCAGAAAGCTTTGGCGGCTTTGACCTTGGTTGGCAACAGCAGACATGCCGCAGGACTGAAACCCCTTCTTGAGAAACAAGATCACTCTTTACAACTGGTCACGGTCCAGACTCTCGAGAAACTCACCGGGAAGGTTTTGAAAAAAGGCCAACCGCTCAAAATCCGGGTTAATGCCTGGAACGCCTACTTGTAAGCCAGTTCCGCGGCACGTTCCATCAGTCCCCGAGCCACGCCCCGGAACGGATCCAGATCATGTAGCTTCTCTTTCCCAAAACGTTTGACCAGGGCTTCACGAAGCCAGGGTACTTTGGCCGTACCTCCGGTACAAAGAACGCGGTCAATCTGCCCGGGCTTGAGCTGTGCGGCGGCGATCGTTTCATCCAGTGACGTGATGATCGCCTCGAGGGGAGCTGCAGCATAGGACTCGAATTCAGGCCGGGTGAGCTGCTCATCGATTTCAACATCAGGATAAGTGAATTCCAAAGCGGCGGAATCCGACAGGGAAAGAGCGCGTTTGGCAGCCTCCACCGTCTCGAAAAGGGAAATACCGAGTTGATCATTCAGAAGTGTGAAGAGTCGTTCTATTTTCTCACGATCCTCAGGTCCAAGCGCCCACTGCTGAACATTCCTGAAAAATTCCAAGGTGTCTTGCTTGCGCAAAAGAGAAATTTCACCGGGATGGCAGATCCGCTCCATGAGATGCGGCGGCATTGTGAGAATGTTCGAGCCAAAAGGAACCTGATACTGCACGCCCGTACCGAAGAGCGGAGCAATGCGCTTGCGCATGATGGCGGAATCCAGAGCATCACCCGCCACGGACAAGCCACCCATGGCTATTACGTCTGAAGCGCGGAAATTCTCCTCACCCAGGCGGTAAACGGTGAAATCTGAAGTGCCGCCCCCGAAGTCTGCGGCAAGCACCAGTTCTTCACGTCGCGTGCTTTCGGCACTCCGACCGTAGCCAAAGGCGGCGGCGATTGGTTCCGGGAAGAATTCTATGTTTTTGAATCCCGCAATACGCGCCGCACGCTCCAGCCGTCCTTCCGCATAGCGGTCATCGGCTTCATCAAAGGCAAAGCGCGCGGGACGCCCCAAGACAACGCTCGTGACGTCTTCTCCGTAATGGGCATTGGCGCGCCGACGCATTTCTCCGAGAAACACACCAATGAGATCTTCCAGATTGAAGGGACGGTTTTCGACAAAAGTTCCGATGAAGGTCCGACGGGGAAGTTGTTTTTTGATCGAACGCACCAATCGTCCCGTGAAATCCCGATGACCAAACTCCTGAATGGCCCGTGCTCCGTAGAAAACTTCCTTGGAATTGGGGAAGTACAGGAGACTGCGCAGCACCCCCGGATCAGCTGCTTGCGGATCGAGAGGTACAAAGCCCCGAAGCCCCGTCGGATCGGCGGCGCCCAGCAGGGAATTGGAGGTTCCAAAATCAATGGCGTAAATCAGCATGTTTTCAAATAGTAACATGCGATGCGATTGATTTTGTTCACATTTCAAAAAATCCCGTCTGATTGTCTGCATGCACTCCAAACTCCATGAATTTGGGATTGAATATTTGACCTACCGGCCTTACCCTTCGCCTGAGTGGGGACGAAATGGCTCAGCGCGGTGGACTCAATTCAGTTTTGATTTTGATCTCTGCACTTTTGTGCAGTTTCAGCATTTCACACGCTTCTGCCGCTCCCATTTCCGTTCTAAGTTTTAATCTTCATGGCTATCACCCGACCGGCGAGCCCGAGCGCTGGCTTGAAAATCGGGACGGAAGTCGTACTGCTACCGATTCTTATCTTTTTTTCTTCGCGCACCAGGAACTCGAGCGTGGACATCGTGTTCGCCTGGATCGCCTCGCCCGCGATCTTCGTCAGATGAGTCCTGATATTTTATTCCTGCAGGAAGTGGCTGCGGGAAGCGGCGAGACCCCGAAGGATTGTGCGGCCTTTTACAAAAAGCCAGCAAACAGGAACGACGATCGGTTTGAACTGAATTCTGTTCTCAGGCTTGCGAACCGGCTGCCGGATACTTATAGAGCAGCCCTCGCTTGCCGAGGCAATGTCGGCTGGTGGACGAATCAAGACACATTCAAGGACCAGCGCGTGATCCGCTACACGGGTCCCCAGAATACCCGGCCTGAAGTTGTTTTTGACTTTGGCGCTAACCCCTATCCCGGTGGTTTGATCGTCGAAGGACTTGCCATGCTGGTCAAAGCACCTTTGGCGATCGCCGACGAGCAGCGCTGGACCATTCCCACTTCGATCGCGGGTGATAACGGATTTGTGCAGGCAGCCGCGATTTTACTCAATGGCAAGCGCGCCGATTCCCCCTGGGTGATCGCGGTGAATGTGCATGGAGCCCGCAAGTTGAAACATTTTGAACAAGCCGTCCAGATTCGCCGCAAGATCTCTGAATATCTATCGAGCCTGCGCCTCCCCGGACCTTTTGCCGGCACCATCGTTGGCGGCGATTTCAATGCGCAGCTCAGCCCGGATGTTTCGACCGTGCCCTGGGAAATGGAGCTTTCCGGTCGGCGTTACCTGTCCTGGCCGCTCGAAGCAGCTCAGCTGAAGACATTGAAGAACGAACTTATAAAATACAATTTCAACGAAAAAGTCGATGCAGACGCATCCGTTCGCGACCCAGCTGAAGCGGAGTGGCGGGCTGAGCACGCCATTGAGAACCTCCTGGCCTTCAGCCGGGAGTGGAATGCGATCCCGGGTTATACCTGGGGTCTCCAGGAATCATTGGCCTTCGCGCAGAGGAGATCTCTTTGCAAACTGCCAGTCGGACCAGAAAAATGGGATGCATCTTGTTCGCTGAAAAGCAGGATTGACCTGATCTTTACCAATACAGAAATGGCTGTGCAAAACAGCTATGTTGTTTATTCCAAAAACAATTGGAAATCTCTTCAGTCCCTTTCGGATCATCCAGGCCTTTGGGCGGAGTTTTTGCCTGACTCGCAACGTTAAACATCCACCACGACCATCGCTTTCCAGCCTTGGGGCGTTTTTGAGATTGCAAATTTGTGATGGGTAATCGCTTTAGCATCCGCACCCAGGGCTCCCGCCTGCTCTTTTTTATAATCTGAAATCATCTCTCCCAAGAATGAGACACTCAATGATCTCAGTGACGGATCGATCTTGATTTTTTCGGGACGCAAAAGGAGCCCATCTGCGTCCTTGAAATATAGGATTTTCTGCAAAAAGCCATAAAGCAGCTCCTCGAGAGCTTCGTCCCCCTGTCGCTCTGATTTCAACTCAATCGTGCGCTTCAAAGCGGGTCGAATGGATGAAACATCCTGCACCATGATGCTCAGGAGCGCGTCGGCAGCAGACTCGAACATTTCAGCAATGCTCGAACCGAGCGCCTCGAAAGCGGCGTCCGCGAGAGCGATATTATTCAGGTATCTGTAACTCATTGCTCATCCTTTTATATTTCCCAGCGGGGTAAATTTAATGATCGGGCGGCTCAGCCCACCCGCATGCGAGACGTGGATCACTTCATCAATATTCTTGTAGGCAGCCCCCGCTTCTTCAGCCAGTCCGGAAAGTGAAGTAGATCGAACATAAATCCCGCGCCTCTCCATATCGTCGGCAAGCTGTCTTCCGCGGAAGAGACTTTTGGCTTTGTGACGGCTCATCGTTCGTCCACTTCCATGAGCGGTACTGAAGAACGTCTGAGCCGCTGATTCCATGCCCAGAAGCAGATACGAGCCCGTTTCCATGCTGCCGCCGATGATCACAGGCTGCCCGACAGCTCGGTATCTTTCAGGAACTTCCGGTCTCCCCGGCCCAAAGGACCGCGTAGCACCCTTGCGGTGAACGAGGAGCTGCTTTTTTTTCCCTTCGATCCGGTGCTGCTCCAGCTTCGCTGTATTGTGGGCGACATCGTAGATCATGTGCATCCCGAGTTCCTTGGCCGGACTTCCAAATACTTCCGAAAACACTTCACGAATCTGATGCAGGATAATCTGCCGGTTCACGTACGACATGTTAATGGCGCACTTCATTGCACCGAAGTAAGCCTGCCCCTCCGGCGAGGTGAATGGAGCGCAGGCCAGCTCGCGATCCGGAATCTCTATTTTGTACTTGTTTTGCATCACCTGCAGGAAGAGCTGGAGGTAGTCACTTGCGACCTGATGACCAAAGCCCCGGCTGCCGCAATGAAACATGATGACCACCTGGTTGGGGGAGATACCGAATAGCCGGGCCATAGCCGGATCAAAGATGTTCTCGGGTTTGGCCACCTGAATCTCCAGATAATGGTTGCCTGAACCAAGTGTTCCGATCTGCTTTATACCCCGTTCAATCGCAGTCTGACTGACCAGCTCCGGATCGGCTTCGGTCGCGCAGCCACTGTCTTCTGTCAGTTCGAGGTCTTCATTCCACGCGTAGCCCCGCTCCAGGCACCAGCGTGAGCCGATTTTTAATACGTTTTTGAATTCTTTTCTGTTCAGCTCCAGGAAGCCACTTCCCCCTACACCAGCCGGAACGCGCTGATAGAGCAGGTTCACCAGCTTGTGCAGGCGTGGCTGCACCTCATCGAAGGCCAAATTCGTACTGACCAGGCGCATCCCGCAGTTGATATCAAAACCAATCCCACCGGGCGAAATGACTCCGGTCTGGGGATCCACCGCGGCCACACCCCCGATCGGGAAGCCATATCCCGAATGGCCGTCTGGCATGCAGTACGCGCATTGCACAATTCCCGGAAGCATCGCAACATTCGAAATCTGATCGAAAACCGCATCATCAAAGGTTCCCAGGAGCGAATCACTTGCGATGATCCGAGCGGGTACGCGCATACCGCTTTTATAAGTGATCGGGATTTCCCAGACTGCTTCTGCAATGCGTTTCAAATTCTCCCGCATTGGACTGGAAGTAGCAACGCCTGCACCAATGCCAGTAGCCTCTTTGCGGCTTTTCGTAGCGGTCGACCTGAGCAATGAGGTCCGGGATGAAATCGAGAAGCTGTCCCGGGAAGTTGAACTCGCATTGCACAGCAGAAATATCCGCTGGGTGCCTTCGGATAAATTTCATCTCACGTTAAAATTCATAGGTACTACAGCACCCGACCTGCTCGAACCGATCTCCAAAAAAATCGAATCGATTACAAAAGACAGAACGGAGTTCCTAATGAACGTGCAGGGCATGGGAGTGTTTCCAGGCCCGGCCCGAGCGCGAATTCTCTGGGTAGGGATAGAGAACCGGGAACATCAGCTCTCCGACGTCGCAGGTGCACTTGATCGTGAACTGGTGGAGCTCGGGATTGCGCCTGAAGCCCGTCCCTATGTCCCCCACCTCACGATCGCCAAATTCCAGAATCCTGCTCACGTAGACAGGATGATTGAGCCCTACTTGCAGCGACAAATGGGCACGGTGTCTGTGGATCGCCTGCGGCTGTATCAAAGCAGGCTGGAAGGAAAGGGCTCTGTTTACGAGCTATTACGAGAATTTCATTTCGTGCCGGCCCGTAGAACCCGTGTATAATAAGACTTCATGGGGCTGATTACCGGAATACTATTAGCAATTTGGGCAGTGACGGGAGTCCAGGCCGACACGTGTTCGCCTATCCGTCTGGACCAGGGCGATGGCCCGATGGCCGGGATGCCCATCCGCAGTCAGGGCAGTCTCGGCATCTGTTACGCCTACGTAGCCAGCCAGCTGAATGATTGCTGGGAAGGGCAAAAGCTGAAACGAGCTGCCAATATCAGTTCTGCGGCGGCGAACGCGACGATCAAACCTTCTTCAGCGCTTTACGCATCAATTGGAAGCTCTTTGGACCCGCGACAAAAGAATCTCACGAAATGCCCCGATCGCAGGAAAAATGGCGATTTTGACCTGCTGGTGGATGGCGGCCGGACCTGTGTGGCGGTCGAGACCCTGGCAAAATCGGGTTCCTGCTCCGACGATCTGGTGAACGAGATCATCAGTGAGCAGCTTGAGTCTTCCAAGTTCACAAGACCCAGTGCCGCGGCTCTCGCTGAGGCTGAAAAAGGCATACTTGAGTCGAAAACAGGAATCGAAGAAAATCAAAAGAGTATCGAGAAAACCACCGCGATCCTTGCAAAGCTGCCGCGTTCCGATTTTTATTATAATTCACTCAAGGATAATCTCGTTATTTATCAGGCAAATCTGAAAATTCACGAAGGGAATCTCAAAATATACGAAGAGCGCAAACAACAAGCGTCGACGACACCTTCGCAAGAGGCAAATTCCGTCCGCGCGCTCTATGACGAAAGCAAACTTGTGCAGGCGTGTCCCCAAATGGACCGGTGCCCGCGAGTGCCAGACAAGACCAATCCCCCACAACCTAACATTTTATCCGTTGTTGCGCGCGCCATCCTTGAAGACATGAAGCAGAAATTTGATCAAGGTGGATGCGCGAAATCCTCAGAGCTGAATCCAACCGACTGCAAGTTAGAATGTGATCATCGAAATTTCTTCTCAAAGTCTTCGCTGAAAGCCCGGATCCATGAAGCTCTCGAGAGGCCCAATCCCATGCCAATCGGAATTTCGATTTGCGCTGCTATCATCAGAAGTGAGGCTACACTTAATTTGTGGCAGAAGGAAGTCGCCCAGCCGGGCTCGACCATTCCGGCCTTTCCTGAGCCAGGCGCGAGTTGGAAAAATCACCCCTTTTGTGAACCCCATGCGGTTCTGATTGTGGGGCGGCAGAAGAATCCCCTCACCCAAAAATGCCAACTGGTCATCCGCAACAGCTGGGGTTCCGTTTGCGAACGCATGGCGACCTGCACCTCAGCGAGCTGTAGCTGTGAAAAGGATACCGGGCAGTTACTGATCGACGAAGAACTCGTTGCAGAGAACACCTGGGACATTCAGACCGTGCCCTCCCCGTTTAACGAAAAGAGCTGCAAATGAAGATCATTCTTTTACTGGTTCTTTTCGGAACCTCCGCTCACGCGGCCGAACTTACGTTCAAATTGGATTCTGGAAAAAGCGTTAAAATGACCGAACTCCGGGAAAGAACACTGCTCCTCAATTCCTCCTGCGTGAAAAACTCCGAACCTTCGGACTGCAAAGCCTGGAAGCTGGCGCAGGTCAGTTCTGCTACCGGTATTCACCCGCAGGGAGGCCAGGAACCCGGCGCTCTGGTTTGCGCTAAGCTCGGGGGCAGGGTTCAGATCGCCAAAGACAGCAGGAACAATGAAGAAGCTTTCTGCGGATTTTCCGACGGCTCGCTGATTTCCTGCGGATCGCTTTATGCAATCGCGCTGAAGAACAGCCTGAAGCCTTGAACATCTGGCAGAAAACAAAAACATTAATGTAAAAGATATTGTTTAATAAGTTTTGCAACGCCTTCACAATGAGGTGAAGTTAGACCCTTTGCCCAACGATTGGGGAGCGCCTGGAGATACTCCTCTCGCACCTGGTCCAACGATAATCCTTCCTTTAAGCCTCCTGAATCGACAATCACCCAGTTGTGCCCATCCCAAATCGCGTGTTTCGCGTTTAAGTCCCGAATATATACACCCCGTTTTGCATGCGAATTGATCATTTGCTGCAATTTCTGAAACTCAGGTGCATCAATGGGAGCTCCATTCAGTTTCCATTGGGCTATCCAATCATCCGCACGAATCCCGTCAATCCACTGCTTAAGAATGACAGTCGGTCCTGCTTCGATGATTTTTGCGTGTTTTACTCCGTATTTAGAATATAGCTGTTCTTTGACAGTTTCTTTGGCGAAAGACTTCAGCGTTTCTGCGGAGCCGTCCACAGACACTTTGAGTGCGAATAGAACTTTTGCATTTTCAGAACGGACTTTAAATACCACGCCCCTTTTTCCTTGATCGACTCGCTCAATCACTTGCAGGATTCGCCCTTCGCTCGTTCGAATCCATTGATCCTTCTGCAAGGAAGGCGTAATAGCCACAAAATCTTTGATCGGTTTTTTAATACTCGTCGCTTTGGGAGGGTTGGAAACCTCGGTTTCCGATGGCTTCATAAAGTATTTTTTAATCAATTCTTCTCGTTCATTTAAATCATAGGTTACGATGGCACGCCGAGCCTCTGAGTAACCAGGCGTATCCATCCAGAACATTTTGTTGAAACTGTATTTCTTGAGCGCTTCGTAGACATCAGGGTTCCTGCCGTTGATCAAGTACGAAAGAAGATCCGTAAACGCTTTTGAATGCGATTCGGAATACACAGAACGAGCTGCCTCCAGATGAACCGCCGGAAGACCCAGCGCCAGAATGCGTACAAGTCTGCTCTTATGAGGAACGGAATAGGGTTTTGAAAAATAGCTTCTTACGATTCTGCTCAAAATTTCTTCGTCTTTTGTGGAAATCAACAGATCAAGCACATCAGTCATATCAACCGCATGGGACTGGGAGAATGCAAAAGTCGCTAACTGACGCTTTGCCTGAAGGTCCGCCTTTTCAAGAAATTTGATCCAAAGATCAGGCCTTTTTGTCATAAACTCCTGGTTGAACGTCGAAGAGCTTAAAAACGAAAATACACCAGGATTTCCTTTGTCAATCAAGCGACTGATCAGATCGAAGGCTCCTTCGAAATGACCGTGCGTAAAAGTATGCGACGCAATCGCTTCCATTCCCTTGAAATTCTCCAGATCAATCACGCGATTCAACAGCCAAAGATTCTTTTGAGACGGAGGCATGGGTATATCGAACACTAGCCGCTGTACCTGGTCTGGTGCACTGTTTTTGATCAGCGTATCTACAAACGTTCCCAGCTCCGGGCTTTGCTTTGCGGCAATGATTTCCTTGGATACGATCATCGCGAATTCGTCATTCTTGATCGTATCCAGGATTGCTCCGAGCTTCGAATATTCACCATTTTGAATCAATGATTTAATGCCAGTTTCAGGATCTTCCAAAATCGAGGCCCATTCCGGGTGTTCCAGGGCAAGCTGGTGCTTGGAAGCATACTTTTTAGAAGTTCCGAGTTGAAGCAGCTTGAGTTCTCCTGGCTCAATTCTGCGCTGCGGGTTTGCGCGATTGTGAATGTCAATAAAGTCACGGATGGAGGCCTCGATCATCGGATCATCTGGATGCGCTTTGAACAAAGCAGATAGCTCGTTTTTTAGCGACAGAAGGTCACCGAGTGCCTGCACTTTTACTAGATTGCGCCAAAACGTGCGACGCGATTCAAATAAGGATTTTTCTTTTTCCGCATATGCCAGTAGATCCTGCATATAAGAAATTGCCTTGCTTTTAGAGACTGCGCCGTCTGACTGCCCAATCACCGTTGACATAGGGTGCCACCTTCCACCGACCGATAGGAATCTATCCGAGCGGTTTGTATACCGGGGCATGTGTTCGTAACTAATAATTGTGTAATGCATCGACCCGGGATCTAACCGGGGCGCGTTGGGATTTAAGGCGGTAAGAAATACCCGAGTGGAAGGGATATTTGCATTTTGAGAACACATCAGATGCGTTTTGAGTTTTGAGCGAAGGTGTGCGGGAAAGCGCTCGCCAATCACTCTTGGAATGGTGCCTTCAAAACCGGTATCCACAAAAAGAAACTTTTTGGCAGAGCTTAAGGATTTTTCAGAAATCCCTTCCTGCGACAGGTAATCCGAAATGTGATCTGCTCGCATGTTGGCACGGGAAACATTCAGAAGATGAATTTGATTCAGTGCCTTGGGTTGATCCTTCAAAGCCCACCGTGCGTAGTCATATAGAAGCTCTGAATCCCGGGCCAAAAAGTATATCTCCCTATCGGGATAAAGTTCCAACAGTTGGGCCGTAGCTTCAAGATGTGCACGCTTGAGATTCTGCCAGTCGGATCCAAATTCGTTATGGGTTACAGGCTTGATTTTGAGGATATCCGGCCGATCCAGATAGCTCTCATAGCCAGAGGGAATCGCATCCGATGCATACGCAAAGTAGCCGTTATACTGCCCTGGAATTAGTTGACAGGCACTGATCAAAGCCAGGCCAAACAATAGATAACTTACCCATCTGCAAAGGTTTAAGAAAATCTGGCCCACTTTACCGTGTCGGACAAAATCTTAGGTTTGTTTACACTTTACTCATCCGATACGTGTGCCGATTTGCAAGGCTTTATGTAAAATTCCACAAGGAAATCAAGAGTATAGCCTGGTCTCGCGCTGAAGAACGGTTTGACTAGTATAATTAGTGCTGAACGAGCACTTCAACATCGCCGTCAGCCGGCGATCCGTAAACAATTCCAAGACCCAAGCCACCAGGAAGCTGAGCGTCTTTAATAATAAAAGCCTGAAGAGGTCTGCTGAACTGGCCTTTAAAGACGACGCCCTCACAAGTGGGGTCTCCGTAGCAGCTGACGACATCGATTCCGTGCCCGGTAAGAATCGTCTGGCGATATTTCTTCTTGAGGTGATCGCAATCCGCTTTCCAGTATTCGTCCTGATCGATCACGACAGAGCAGGCTTTATCGGCGCTGATATATTGCTTGCCAATGATTTCGCTTTTTGGCGTCAGAGCAAAAGCAGAGGAACTCAGAGCTAACGTCGCGAGGATGATCGTCAAAGTTTTCATGAAAGACTCCTTAATCAAGTAAACAGTTATTTGGGTGCTTGTAGCGCGTCGCGTCATTTTAGACAAGAGCTCTTAGCCGTGTGACGAAAGGGCCCCAAACACTGGAATCTACTCAGAAATTTACTTTTTATCTTTCTTTCGTGCTCGGTATTTGAGTTTGGAGTCTGCAGCCGATATCTCGAGCGCTGACCAGCTACTGTTGATTTGATCAGCACTGATTCCCGCATCTGCCAATTCTTCCGACTGAGTCAGGGCGTTTGATCGATCAGGGCAAGCTCGGACACATTCGCCGCAATAGATGCAAAGATACGGGTTAAGGTGAAACTCGACCTCGCCAGTCTCCACATTTTGTGTAAACAAAATCGCTCCGGGTGGACACGCTTTCTCACAAATAAAGCAGCTGATGCATTTTTCTTTTTTCCAGAGAACCAGCCCGCGATACCGAGCAGCTTTAGGCAGTTTTTCAGCGGGATAATTCCGGGTCACCGGTTTGCGAACCAGATTCTTAAATGCCAGACCCAGGGCTCGAAACATTCATCACCTCGCAGTGCACGACAGGCATGGATCAAAAGACGCCAGAATAGGAGGAGCGTTGCCGTATTCTTCTCCGACGAAAGCGTTTACAATTACGGGAATATTCGCAAATGTCGGAGCCTGGATCTTCACGCGGTCCAAGGTGGAGGTCATATTCCCTCTGACCATGTAGATACATTGCCCGCGGGGCGCTTCGATATGGCTGATGGCGTCCCCATCCGGATTTCCTTTTACCGGTACTTCTATGTCACCGACAGGCAAGCCATCCAGGATATTCTCAATCATCCTGATACTATTGGCGAGTTCTCTCAAGCGCACTACATTGCGGGAGTGAATATCTCCCGCCGTCTCCAAGGCCAGCTCAAAACCAACGTCCCCGTATGGCAACATATCGGCCTCGACCCGCAAATCCGTTGCTAAACCCGAGGCACGAGCAATGGGTCCGGTAGCATTAAAACGCTGAGCGTCTTCAAGCGACACCACTCCGATTCCCTTATACTTCAGCGACAGGCTCCAATTGCTCATGAACAATTCCTGTAAATCGTTCACCCGGTTTTTCAGCAATGAAAGTTTCTTTTTCATCAACAAAGCCATCTCGGGAGTCAAGTCGCGGTTGACACCTCCGATGTTCACATAATCAAACTGCATTCTGTTCCCAGTGAAGGCCTCGGTTAATTCCAAAGCAGTCTCCCGGTCCTTCATGCAGGCCATGAAAAGCGCCTCAAAGCCCGCACATTCACTGGTATGTCCCAGGGCTATGAAATGGGATTGAATGCGGTCCAACTCGTTGGCCACAATTCTCAGCCATTTCGTCCGGCGCGTAGTCTCGATCTTCATCAGTCTCTCTACCGCCGTGACATAAGCCGTGGAGTGCACGACTGCGCAAAGGCCACAGACTCGCGCCACAACATAGGGAACCTGCTTGAACTTGAACTTTGTGGCGCAAGCGAGCTCAATCCCACGGTGAACAAATCCGATATCCGCCTCAACCGAGGCGATTCTTTCGTTTTCCACCGTAAATAAAAATCGAATCGGTTCCAGCAGGGAAACATGTTGAGCGCCCAGGGGTATGACGTAAGTGCGGCTCATTTATTCTTCCTCAAGGGAGCCTGAATACTGTCTGAATCAAGCATGAGTCCTGGTTGAGTGCCTTCGATCTGTACCCCGAATAAATCCACAATCTCGCGTTCGATAATCCAGGCAGAGGGGATATATCTGGTTAATGTGGGAATAAGCGCCGAATAATCAAAATAAGCGCGAAAGACGGTTCGATCATTCAACTTCCCGTAAGCTGAGAATATCCATTGCAACTCCAGCTGCGAGCCGGTGTCCAATGCGACCACAGTAATCAGCTGATGTTCAGTCGGAAGATACCACTTCGCCATCTCCGCTATGGCATTGGACGGAGTAACTTCAATTCTCTGTTCCACGATTTGTACATCCCTTCTCAAGCGAAGCCACACTTCCCGCCAGCCCCCTCCGATCGACCTGTCCCCGATCTATTGTCACAGGACCTCTGAGTTGCGTGGGAAATTCCATTTCCTTGTTTTTCCCGGCGAGAATTCCAAGACTTTTCACCACTCCATCGATAATCTGTTCCGGATGAGCCGAACACCCGGGAATGTAAACATCGACGGGAATAAACGAATCCACGCCGTTTTCGACGTTGTACATTCCACGAAAAACCCCACCGGTGCAAGCACACGCACCCACCGCAATCACCACTTTGGGCTCAGGCATCTGGACATAGAGTTCCACCACCCGCTCACGAGCCCGTTTGGTAATAGGTCCGGTGATCAGCAGGATATCCGCCTGTATTGGGTTGCCTGTATTTACGATCCCAAAGCGCTCAATGTCGTACTTAGGAGCCAAGCAGGCAAGAATTTCAACATCACAACCATTGCAGCTGCCCGCATTAAAATGAAGAAGCCAGGGCGATCGCACGCTGTGTCTGCTCATATAGCAACCCTCTGTATCGAAAGCACCACATAGTTGATCACGACCAGGATGATTACGAGCGGCAGGGTGATCCGATTCATCTCCCCGTAAGTCACACGCGCCGTTGCATTGTCAACAGCCGCAAGCAGAACAAAAACGCCGACGAAGATCGCTAGAGCCAGCCCGAGCTGTCCACCGCTGAACAAGTACAGGAAGCTGTAGACATAGACATAGTCAAGCCACTTGGAAACCAGAAGGACCCCTTTGTAAAAACCGGAAAACTCAATTTCCACGCCTCCTATGATTTCCTGATGTGCTTCGGAAATATCAAATGGCGATTTCTTCAATTTCACCGGCAGAGCAATCAGCAAAGCGAAAAAAATAAATGGCAGGGTATAGAGAGGCGGGTTTGCAGAGGTTAAGATGCCAGCTGGTTGAAAAGTTCCATACTGAGTAAACAAAGCTATCACGCAGAGGACAAATACCGGCTCATAGGTCAGGGACGCCACAAGTTCTCGTGTTGCCCCCATGTTACTGAACACCGAGCGGACGGAATACCCGGCCACCACCAGGAGCAATGTCGCGAGCAAATGAAAGTAAATCACCATCAGCAGGTCACTATTGAAAAACAGCATTCCGATGCTGACCCAAAGGACGATCATATGAGCAAGAGCCAGCAAGGCATGATAGGAATGAACAATAAATTGTCGCTTTTCAAGAAGCTTCAGCAGGTCAAGAAAGGGCTGAAGGAGCGGAGGCCCTTTGCGGCTCTGCATTCGTGCCCGAATCACCCGATCCGCTCCATGGAGCAGTCCTCCCAGTACGGGAGCAGCAATAATAGCAGGAAACGCAATCCAGTAACTCATTGCCCGATCACCCCTGTAAGCAGAATAACAGCAAAGAGCAAAGCCAAAATGCGATTATGGAGCCGCTCCACTTTCCTTCCCCCGGAATAAGAATACATGACAAAGTTTGAAGCGAATTTCTCCCCACAGGCATACTCTTTGACAATGTCCACGTTTCTTAAAAGTAAAAGGTAAAATACCGGAGGCACTGTAACGACTAGAAGAAAAGCCAGGAGAATCTGCCAAAAGTAAATCGTCGTGAACCCCAGCCCGATCGAAAGGCCATCCGCCCAGAGCCAGGGTGTCACCGTTTGACTGCCAAGCAGCTGGTTCACTGCGGGCACGAGTGCGTTGGCAAGTATCGGAGCAATGAATATTGCAGCCAGCGCAAGGACTCCAAAAAGTCCAAACCCGGAACAAAGGTATACCCAGGGCAGTTTTTCCAACTCAATGGCCCGACTATTGGATGAGCGATAGTGTGCCTCCATCTTCATTGCAAGCACACCCATGATCTTGAAGTAGAGAATGGAAAGAACCACGCTTCCGAAACTCATTACCAGGATCGGCAGCAATAACTGAAGCAACCCCATTCCGCTTGAAGCCGTTGCCAATCCCAGCCACTTACCAACGAAGGCACCGAAAGGCGGGAGTGCAATGCTCAAGAATCCGACATTGATGAAAAATGTTGTAATTGGCGCATATCGAATGAGCTGTCCGAATTCGTCAATGTTCTTTTTGTGGAATACCTTCTCAAGTACACCCGCCTGCAAAAACAAAAGGGCCTTCGATACGCCGTGAAAGAGCATCAGAGCGAGCGCCGCAGTCATCGCTTGCGGAGTGCCAATTGCCGCTGTCAACATCATCAGTCCGAGCAGCCCCACGGTGGACCACGCCAGGACCCGCTTAAAATTGTTTTCACTCAAAGCCATCACGCCCGCAAGGATGTAAACCACTCCGGTCAGAAGAATTGTTGAAAAAGAAAGCCAAGTCCCTGCGATCAGAGGCGCCAATCTCAAAAGCAGGTAAGGTGCGATCTTTACCATTGTGGAAGAATGCAGAATTGCCGATACGGGCGTAGGTGCAACCATTGCCCCGAGCAGCCAGCCAGAAAACGGAAGCTGCGCACCCTTCACCAAGGCTGCAATGACCAGGAAAGCAATTGGCAAAAGTGGAAACATCCCCTCCATTCGTGACAAAGTGGAGAAGTGAATCGTGTTTTGATTCACGGTAAGAAGCGCGAGGGCGAGCAGAATGGAGACGCCGCCGATCTGGTTCATCCAAAGCGCGGTTTGGGCATTTTTCCTGGAAATTTCATCTTGACGAAAACCAATGAGGAGAAACGACGCGAGCGTTGTCGCTTCAAATGCCAAATAGAACCATTCAATGTTGTTTACTGAAACCAGGAAGTTCATGACTCCCAGGAACGCAACGAGGAGTGCGGTAAACAGGCTTTGCCTTCGCTGCGTGGTCTTTTCGTCCTCTATATATCGAAGGGCAAAAAATGCAACGACACCGCCTACTCCGTTGATCAGGAGATACATCAATGAAGCAAGGCGATCGACGCGGAAATCCGGAACGCCGGCGTGTGGCAGCTTCCCCGATATCCATGCGAGTAATACAATTTGAAAAATTGACAATAAGGCAATACGCCAACTCTTAGTGTGAAACCCTATCCAGGTGAATAGGGCCAAAATGAGGTAGTCGAGCCCAAGAAGCAGTTGAGAGCCGCTGCTCGAAAGCGACCAATGCACTTCGCTTGCGCTCTGTAAATTCGCAACTACCGAAATGACAGCTAAGCTCACGACCGCAACTAAAGTAAGCGCATAGCGGAAGAAACGATTTGAAAAATAAATAAGAAGGGCAAAAGACCAGGGAAGCACCAACAACAGCACTGAGCAAAGCTGTAGGGAGTTCATTTGATGGCAACGCTATCACAATCGAAGAAGCGATGCGTTTGCACAATCATGAAGTAAATGTTGAAACAGGCAGAAATGGCCGAAGAAGCCATTGGTGGTTAGGTCACGCATTTTCGCGCAAGGTGCACCTGCAACGGCTGGAGAAAGCAGTTTCGTTCATCTAGCGCGCTAGCAGGGATGTCAAGCCATTGAGAACGCAAGTTGGTTTTGCCTCCGTACGTTGCTTTCTCCGAAAAACGTACATCGGATCTAGCATCTGTGCGGTTCGTGTGCCGCGAACTGCGCTCTGAAGCTTGGAAAGACGCTTTGTCATCTCGGTTGGAATTCCGGATATTCCCTTTCGGGTCTGCTCTTTTACAAACTTCTCATACGCCCTTAGGAAGGTCATCCCCGCTGACCCGGCCAGGGAGATTCTGAGCCGAAGAGCCGCCGCAGTCTTGACGCGTGACTCAACCAAAAGGTGGGCCCGACGATTGGAAAATGGTTCGGGCTGGCTTGCTATAACCGAACTCATGGAGCCCACGGTGATGCTTTTTCACCGTGAGCGCTGGACGAAGAACAAGATCGACCTCTTGGAGCTGGTAACCCTAAGAGAGTCCGGACTGCCCCTTCGAATCATAGCCCGTCAACTTGGATATAACAGGGCGACGGTCCTCCGGTATTTGAGCCAAGTTAAGGTCCAAGGAGGCCCGCATGGAAAGCCTAATGGATAAATTCGTCGGCATCGCCCTTGCCCTCGTGATTGGGACCACGATCAGACATCCCCTGACCTATCGACAGGAGTTGTTGAAACTCCGAGTCCAGATCATGAAGGAAGTCCGCGCGCCGTGGGGGTGCCCGTCGTTCACAAAGGGTGCCTGCGATAATTTCGATCCAAAGCGGTATCACTGAGATTTCCGGTATTCGCGCGTCTTGTTGGAGAAGAGGATTTCCGGATTCCTAGTGTCAAATGACCATTATGAAGGACGTCTAAACATATTTATCAGAACGTTTATACGAGCTTAGAGAACATTTTGTCGTATAAAAAGCGCCGGTTCTCGCGTTAAAAACGCTGTTTTTGAAAAAGAAGGTTCGTCTTTCGATTCGACGAACGATCGAGATCGCACAGACTTTCAAGGACAGAGCCGACATTTTTCCGAGAACTGCCGCCGTCATAATAGTTCGTGTTCATGACATCAGGGGGAAAGAACACCTCGAAATAATACCTGCAAATTTATTTAGGAGTGCGCGACAACCATAGCTTTATAAGGTAGCCATGGTCGTATCGCCACTACACCCCTTATGCCCGCGTGGCTATTCGGTCACGGACAATACCGCTGGGGTTCGATATATTGTTGAAAAAAATCGTTTGGATCCATTAATCTTGAGTTCTCACATTCCAAAAGAGTATCCCGTCTGTCGGCTGCCCCCTGGATTACAAGATGTGGACGACCTCGGGTTTCCCAGTGAAACGGGTCGAGCCTGTCTTCAAATCGAGACAGGTCGGTTGCATACAGCCCGCGAAGATCAATTGTATACAATGCATGGGAGATAGGTCCCTTGATTTGTACAATTGGAATGAAATCCGGAGCGCCATTCACTCGGCCTTTGGAATCAATCTTTAGCTTCAGTTTCTCGGTGGTTGAACCAAAGAATCTTCTGAAAAAGCCGGAAACCGGAACTGTTATGGTAACTGTAATTAAATCACCATCCGTCTTACCTGAGTCGATCCTGCATGGAGATCTTCCTAATAGGTCAGCTGATCGGGTACGATTCCTGATGAGTGTGCCGATCAATTTCGCATCAGTAATGGGTTCGATTGCCGCTTCCTTGTTGCGCTCCTTCAAGTAAATCAAATTGGAGAGATTTGCATCGTAAATTTCGGATCCCACTTTGAAAGCAATGGCCGATTTGCCTTTCCATTGCATGCCAGGCTTGAGTTGGAGTTCTTCATAAATCCCAGTGGGTCCAACGCTGCTACAACCATTGCCGCCACCACCGTCGGTTCCTCCTCCGCCTCCTCCATCTGTTCCTCCGCCTCCACCCACTGGCACAACTGAAGCTTTAAATTTGGAGGATTGTGCAATTTTCTCCGCAGCAAGAAGTGGATTCACTTCCAATGTGCCGTCGCCGAGGTTGCGGTACATAAGGCATTTACGGATTCTCCATCGAGTCGCATCAGTTGTCTTTCTTTGCCCGGACTGAAACTTCCCGACCAATGCGGCGATGCGCGCTGGGCCGGCGAGATAAGAGTGCGGAAAGTAACGTAAATAGTTCTTAGCTATACAACTAAGATGGAAAGAAGGCCCTGTCGCAGATCCTGGGCGAATCTCAAATACCGGTGCCCCGCTCATACCGGCTGAAAGATAAGTATCGGTCAAACAGTCCTTGCCTGCTTGGTCGAAAGTCAGTCCTCCCAGAAATTTTCGCATTTCTGGCAGGCCGCCAGAAAGCAGCTTTTTGTCTTTCCAGTCTTCGGGGATATCTTCTCGCTTGATCCACGAAGGCACCGGCATCACGATCGAATCGCCGAGTCTTAATACTCGATTTTCCAGTGGGATGATCAGGCCTTCGGGTGTTGCATCGAACGTCTGGGTCGTCGGATTCCATCGCGCCGCAGGTCTGACTGCTAGCTTGGGAAGCTTGATAAGCTCGATATCTGAAAGATTGTCCGCAAGCCGTTCTGCCTTTTCCAGGTCGATTTCCTGGCCCGCGATCCGAGCCCGGGTGTGTTCACCTTGGCTGATATGGGACGCAGTCAAAAGAAACAGATCCTCGTTGATCTGGACCACCGTTCCGGCTCCAAATTTGGATACGGGTCTCAGAGTGTGATCTTCTGTGAACTCCGAGGTAATCTGTGCAAGCCACGGCGCGTCCGTTGGGGAATAGGCCGGCTTTAACCAGTTGCCCCCTTTTGTCCAGCCGACGGTTGCGCCGAACAACATCACAACAAAAAAAAGCAATCGCACGCGCCTCACGCTCGCCTCCGTGACCGGGATTTGACGTCGGACTTTATAGCTACATCGACTAGTCGATATAGACCGTCTTCAAAGACAATCAAGCTCGGATGTTTTGCTCGCAACCGGCTCAGCAGTGTTTTAAATCGTGTTTCGCGGGCCACCGGATCGATTCGACAGCCATACAAGGCCTCCATGAGTGCGAACTTGTCCTGAGGCCCCGAATTTAACGCTGCGATTAATTGGTTTTCGAGATCCCCCAACAATGGCAATCCTTTCGAAATCTTCCGACGTGAGCGATCGCGCCAAGTTGGCGTCAAAGCGCCTGATTCCGGAGATGCGCCATTCTTTAGGATTTGTTGCGCAGCCCTGACTTCTGGAAACGTCGTTAAATCACATTGACTCAGAACCTCTCCCGCTTCACGCGAGCGGCCCAGCTCTATGAGCAAGTGTGCCTGATGAACAAGCGCCATTTCATAATGGAGCGTTCCAAGGTCCTTCTTAAGATAGCCTACGGCCCGGCGACTAAACTTAAGTGCGACACCATAGGCCCCGATTCGTTGGTATTCGCGAGAAATATTATTGAGTACAGTTCCGGCTATTCCGAACTCGCGGAGTTTTCTGGCCTGGCGATAGATCAGATTGTATTGTGTGATCAGTCGCTTGGAATCCATGTCAATACATGAAAATGCTGCCAATTCGTTTGATCTTGCTTTGAGGGCTTTTCGTAGGGCTCCCATTTGGGTCAGCTCATTTGCGGCAATTTGGTAATGGTGAATTGCTTTTGCGTGTTCCCCCATTGTTTCGTAAGCCCATGCCGCAACAAAATAGCATTCCCCCAGCCACTCAGTTTTTCCTTCAGCCAAAGCCAAAATTTCACTAATCAAATTTTCTGATATCTTTCTTTCCCTGATGGCAAGCCTGAGCTTGGCGAGGACCAGAAGTAAGGGATGCTCGTTCGTTGACACAAGAAAGGCGATAATTTTCCTGAGTTCAACCATGTCGCCCTGCAGGTAGGCAAAAAGAATATCCCCATAGAGCCGCAGTGCTGTCCCGCGTGGGAGCTGCAGGCGCAGCTCTCCTAATTCTTCAATATTGGCCTCAATGAGGTGCTGAAGAATAATCATCATCCTATTCCATGTTTCGGACTGTTTTTGCCATTTCTTAAGCACGATTTTCGGTAACCAGTATGTTTTGTCAGCGTTTTTTTAAACGCCAGATGTAACCCCATGTAACTGTTGAACGGCACTGTGCCAGAGTAAATTAGTCAACATTGAGTCTGTTCCAAGTGGTGCGGATAAAAAAGGAGAATGAAAAAATGAAAACTCAAAAGTGGAAAAGAATAGCAGTAATCGCAGTACTAGGTGCAGCAGGCCCCGCAGCTTTGCTCGCCCATCAGTCAAACCCGTTGTCCACGGGAGGGCGGAATCCTGCGTCAGCAGAAAATAGCAGTGAAACCAAAACGCAATTGATCGCCCAAACACGGGACAAGCTCAAGTCAATCGACATTGCTCTGCTCAGCGGCACCGACAAGGAAAGAGTAATGCTTCTTCGGCAAGCTCTCGCAAGTCTCGCGGCTCCTGTGAGCAACCATAAAACCAACGCTTGGTCGATCATTCGACAGGCACAGGATCGTTTTGCGGAGATCGATTATCATACTTTAAACGATTTGGATCGAGTGCAATTCCTGGAGGCGCAATTGACTTTTGACGAGCTTGCCAACCTTCGATCTGTCAGGACTTTCGTGGGAGGAGAGATGGTCCAAAGGTCTCAAGTGATTACCGACTTTGGATCGGACGACTCTTCTGTATGCAGAGAGGCCGAACTCAACGCCTGGAATATGGCCATGGCTAAATGTACGAGTGCTGGATACGAAGAATGCGGTGGTCCTCGGCCATCTGTTTATGGCAACGATAAGATCAATGGACTTGTGGCTGCGGTTCGAACAAAAGGTGGAACTGTCACAGGTAGTATTGAGGGGAACACTTTTGTACCAAACGAGTATGGAGTGCACTATCTCAATACCTGCCAAATTGAGGTCTCTGTCCAGGGTTTTGGTTTCTAATAAGTGTTTTGGCCGGGGGCAGGTCAAACGATCTGCTTCCGGCTAATCAATGAGGAGGCCTGTATGCGCCCACTTAACGGATTTGTTCTGCTTCTGCTTCTGACTTGCTTCGAAGCGGTTGCTCAAAATACAAATTCATTTACCAACCTTTGTACGTGTCTTGATGAGCTGTCCCGTTTGGGAGCAATTGCCGATGCCGATGGCGCAATACAGGTGTGTGCAAGAGAAGGAAAAGGTCCAGGTGAAATTTCATCTCGCGAACAGCTGAGTGTTCTCAGTAATACTCTTGAGGCTGTAAACCAAAATGCGCTGCCCACTCCGACTCAGGCGTGTCTTTTAGAGTCAAGGCTATTGCTCCGAAAAGCACGGAAAGCAATTCAAATTCAACAACTGTTCACCGCCACAGGGCATGGCAAATATTCCGTTTCTAAGCACTTTTTCAAAGAACACTATGCTTGTGCTCTCGCAGAAAGGCGCGCCTGGGAAGAAGCTGTAGGAAAATGCGCAGAGGTAGGGGCGTCAGCATGTCAGGGGCCGAACCCAGCTCAATTCATTCGAAAATCGGTTGTGGATTCGGTGACCGTGGATCATTCTACCAGGCAGTTCGAGCCAGATTGGTACTCCCCCTCTATGGTAAAAGACTATCGAAAAGGAGGCGCGGTCAGCATCGAAGAGTCTTGCATTGTCACGGTAACCGTGGAGGGCGCGGTTTCCGGTTAGAGAGCACTTCTGAACGTGGTCATCAATCTTTGCGATAAAGCCCGCAATATAAACAGTTCTGGAATTTGCGTGGAATTCAATCAAGGCCGTGAGCGTCGAAAAAGTCTGTGATCCAATCGAACGCATGAAGTGCCGGCGATTTTTCACTGGCCGTGATGTTTCCGAGATAGCGGTTGGGTCGCATCAGTCCAAACAAGTGATTTTGGAAGGGGCCGGAGGGTTGATTATTCTGTGCTGGGATTTATGGTTGCTTATTTGGGAGCAGGCTTGGATCAAAGGCAGATCACTTTGCAAGTCTCATTAGCAGAGATTCGCTGTTCTCGAATCTTATAGCATTCTCTTCACGCGGGTCCAGAAGTCCAAAAATCCGTGCTGAAATCGGGTCGTCTTCGGGTGCGCCATAGCTTTGATTCGTGCCAAAGAAAACATGCTGAATTCCAAGCGCTCGCCAGGCTTCGATTGTGCGATCAATGATTTGCGTTCTCGTGGGCTCAACGATGTCGACGTCATCTACGTAGTCGATGCTCCCGCCGGGCCGAATGACCGTGCCATAGTCCCATCGCAGCTGAACGTACAAAGCTGATGAATCAACATAGATATTCTGGATGGAGGTAGGCATATAAACGTGAGATATTTCATAATCAGCGCTCCATGCTACAGACCCATAGCGATTTTCATTGAGAGAATGCGATCATTCAAATTTTGCAAGATCAGAAGCGATGCTGGATCTGACGTTCTGGTGATTGCCGCATCGATGAGTCCACGAAGCTGCGCGAATTCAGCTCCAAATTGCCTCCGTCGCTCCTGAGTAATAGTGCCTTTCCCTAATTTGGCATCGCTGATTTCATCCTCAGAGCGGGTCGTTCGCTGTAATAGGTCTAGCGACTCTGGAGTTACTGTGCTGATGTGTCCTTGAATGAAAGTTTCCAGCGATTCACAACGATAGTAAGTAATCCAGTGCTCGCAGCTGTCTTCGGGAGAATCATTTGTTCTTCTGCAGCGGGAGGTATCGGGAATAGTCCAGCCAGCGCCTAGAATTGCGTTAACATCCTCAATAGTGACCGGAGCGTCATCTCTGGTCCCATCCTTCGAAAATATCAGGTTGTCGGAAATGTGAATATATCCATGCACGTTCGGACTAGTCGGATGGTAATTCTTACCTAGGGGTGCGGGATAATATTTCGTTCGAATCGCTCCGATGTCACCAGGGCGAAGCGGCTCGTCAAGCGGTACCTTCTTGCATAAGGGCGAGGTCAGGATATTCTCAAATTCGCTTCCATGAACATATCGGAAACCCGGAATGATGTTGGCCGTCTGCAGTGCAAGATTATAACAATTCGGACCGATGCCAATTCCATGATTCGGGTGGATGCCTTGAAACTGACGAACGAACCCCGGCAACACGCCCTCGATCTGTGCTATGCAGGTCGTTCCGTGTTGCTCAATTTCGGGAAGGTTCGCGGCGGATTCACCTCTACTCAGAGTCCAAGAACGCAAAGTCTCCACTTCGGATCGGATCTGAGAGCATGGGCCGCTGAGCGAAATAGATCCGCTGTCTCCGCTCTTAACCGACCAAGGTGCCGAGCCGGAATCAGCATTTGCCGCGACAGCGACGGATAGGAATATTACGAGCGCCAAAGAACAAGAAGGGTTTTCCATACGGATTCCTCAAGAGGATTGCACGAACGTATCCTTAGCAGACCCGATGCGCCGCGTCAAGAATCCGCCAGCATACTTTCACGCGCACGGATTGTGGCCGAAAAACTAATGGTTGGAGCATGGGTACTGGATTTCATTGGAGGTCTTTGTCGACGTTAGAAAATAAGGATATTTCGTCGACATTGCACACCGTGATGACAAAACCCCGCGAATGGCGGCGCGACCGAGAGGCCCGGAATCAAAGTCCGAGGACGTTGAATACTTGCTGGCCAAAGTGATTTTGCTCAGATTCACGTGCCACACAGAATCTCGACTCCAACTATATCGGATCAAAATCATCGCAGACAGGGAGCGCTAGGGACCTGCCCTCGGTGGTGTATTCCCATGAGTCAAATGGGGGTTGTACAAGTGATAGCCACTATAATCATTGGCCTTTTAGTGGTCCAACATTTGCCGCCATTAGTTGACAATAGCGGTTTGGTATTGTATGAATTCTAACTAGAGGTGCTCCTCGTGGAATTATGTAAGTATTGGGTATTGTTTAGTATTTTCTCAGCAATCTCGACTTCGGCCTTCGCGAATGTTGATCTTTTTCTTGCCCGCATGTTCGACCCCGACAGTCCCTCTGTTAGTAATGATCTCAGAAGGGCATCCCATGCGGTCGGTAGCATGGCGTTCGCTGTTGGAAATTTTGGAGTGGAATTCCCTGAACGATTAATGGAAGCAAGCGTACGCACAAGCAATCTTGATGGAACACCAAAGGAAGATCCAATCACAATGCAGGATTCTCTGCGTGCATTAGGGATCAACATGACATGGAAATCTGGCGATGGTCCGTGGCACCTAGCCGTTTCACCGACACAGGAAAGCATCTTGGCCGGGCTAAAAAGAGGTCTAAATCTGCAATCCGATCAGATTCGCTGGCGTGGAGATATGAGCGAGACAACTCGTCGTCTCGTACCAGACAAGCGCGATACCCCTGGGGAAGGTCAGTGCACGGGGTTCCTGATTGGACCAAGCTATGTGATGACCAACCATCATTGCGTCTCAACAGATGAAAAGTGTGGGATTATTGCCTTTCGTTTCAATGAAGAAAAAGCGAACGATGGATCGCTGAAGTCAATATCCGCGTACAATTGTAAACGGTTGATAGTTGCTGACCAAGAACTCGATTTCGCGATAGTTGAGGTTGAAGGAGAGCCCGGAAAGCAGTGGGGAACTGTTAGCCTTTCTTCTCGCGAACCCGAGGGTCCTAATCAAGAGTGTCACTGGAAGTGGTTTCGACGTGAATGTAAGCCCATTTTAGGTGAATCTGTTTCTGTTGTGGGTCACCCCGCGCAACACGATCCCTACCCGGAGGGAAAGAAATTTCAAACAATCAAGAAAATCTCACAGTCCTGCAATGTAACTGGAATAACCTCATCCACCGAAATCAGATATAACTCCGCAATTGAATTTGGTTATCAATGGAATTTTGATGTCGAACGTCTCGTTTCTCATCTGGAGTTGGAAATTAAGCCCATACTTTGGCGTGACTTTAGTTCGGATTGCGCTTCAACTGGTGGTAGTTCCGGAAGCCCTGTTTTTGATAAAGATCTTCATGTAATTGGAATTCTTCATACAGGTGGAGGTTTTTGGACAAAAAATCCAGACGCTGCTCCTTCGAGCGGTATAGTACCCGTGTCGGAGATTGCATCAAGATATTCGTCACTGTTCTCTTCACTGGGAGTTGCATTCGAAAAGTAGCGGTTTCCGAATTTTCTTCCGCGATTTCTCTTTGAAGGACGATTGAAAAAGCACTGGATAATGTCCGGTATTTTTGCGGAATTCGCTCACATCGCCACGCTGTCCGGCGGGCTGATTACGATCGAGAAAACCGCGCCGTTGATGCGGTGGCCGGGATCGCGACCTATACCGGGATTTCTGCGAAGACACGTTTCGTCCCGGTATCTCAGTGCATTGTCGGAAACACGATTTCAGGAACACGCATGATTCCGGCCAAAATAAGCGGTTCTTCCTCTTCCAGAGGCTCCGAAATTCCGCCGCAAGCGTTATAGACGAAAGGGAATTCCCATTTTTGGACCGCCCGAGTGCCCACATGACTAATGCCTGCGATCCAGCGCCTTCTCCAAAAAGGCTCTAAGTTCGAGGAGATGGCGTAAGGTCCTGCGATCTCCAGAATCCGCGCGCCTTTCCGGGCGGACCCGACAGAGCGGCACCACGACAGACGCAAATGCGTTTTTTGAGGTCTTCGTGTCTTTTCAGCAAGTTGTCGAAATTTGAGACGCAAATACGTTCAAAAAATGAAGAGTGTCTTCCTACAAAGACACGGTGTCTTTGGGCGATGACACTTTTGGCTTTCCGGGGAGCCGTTATCGTTCGGCATGATCATCGAATCACAGCAAAGTGACGCATCGCATCTCTCAAGATGAGAGACAAGGTATCGTAACCTTTTTACAATTTTCACCGCTAAAATCGGCTGCGCTCATGTGAAATCAACATCTTAACTTCGACCCACCCTGGCACATTTCTGGCTCTACTATAAGTGAAAGGCCGGCGGGAGTGCCGGACTTCGAGGACTAAAACCGTTCGAGAGAATTTTTGAGAGGAACCGAAAACTTTTAACCATCATTGGGTCCAAGGGGCCCCGGGGAGTAGTTCGCCAAGATCGCAAAGAGAGTCGCTATCCGAGCTGATCCGCAAGTCTGATGCGGGGCCCTGAGCTTCGCGGTCGAGATGTGTGCGCAGTTCCGCGCTCGCCATCGACTGGATATCTCGCCGGGGCTCCCGATGGCGAACTATTGCCCAAATTGAAGAAAGAGAGAGTGTCTTATGAAAAACGACAACATTGATTACCTTTTGCCGTTTCTCGGAATCGCGCTGGCAATTGCGCTAGCTGGTTGGGGGCTGTCCGGGGCAGCGAGTTTTCTTGCCCAGTTCTATCATTCCATCGTCATGCCAAGCATCCGATTTGCTGACGTACTGATTGCAAACTATGGGCGGGGAATCGCGGAGGCCACTGTCCTTATCGCGCTTGGCAGTGCTGGGCTTCGATTCGGGTTCAAACAGACCGAAACGTTGGCCATCGAATTCTCAAAGGCAACCCAGGGGATCGTCGCCGAAAGCCAGCGCCTGAATGAAAAACTGGAAGGCCATTATCGAACCTTGAACCAACTTCACGCGGAGAAGATCCAACTGAAAGAAGAAGTGGAGTCCCTGAATCAATGCGCGAAGGAATTGGAGACGGAGAACTGTGGCCTTAAAGCCGAGATCGAGGACCTAAAACATCCGGAGCGACGGGAACAAGCACGACTTGAAGAAGAACGGCGAGCCATGGAGGAAAAGCTCAAAGCCTATGCATCGAATGCCCAGTGGGGAGGTGTATAAATGCCAAACCTCACAAGCGAATTGACCGAACGGGATTTAAAGCTGTTCAAGCTTCTTTCTGACTTTGGCGTCATCAGCACTGTCCAGTTGTCAAAGTGGATCTTCCCAAAAGTCGCAAGGACCACGGCTCTGAGACGACTGCGGTTACTCGAGAAGCGTGGCCTGATCCGAAAACGTGGAACCTTACCCGATGCGACTGCGGTCTGGATGATCGATCAAAAAGGGCAGCGGTTGATCGCGGGAATGACAGAAAACCTCTACTTCCCTGCTCATCAGCTGGAGCATGAAATCACTTTGAACGAGATCCGTTGGCGTCTGCATGGCCTCGGCGTTGTCCAATCCTGGATGAACGAACGGGAATTGCGCCGCAAAGCGCCGGACCGAAATGGCTTCGAGAGAGAGAATCTGGCTATTCCAGATGCGGTCATCCTGATGAAACACTTCGGCAGGCCCGAGGCGTTCGTGCGGCTTGAAGTCGAGTTGAATCTGAAATCAAACGAACGATACAAGCGACTATTCCGAAGGACCGATCCGTATAGCCAGGGAACGCGCGCGTGGATCTGGTATCTCGTGAAGAGTCGGTCCATGGGGAATCGGATTCTCAGGTACGCCAAGAAGCACGCCGACTACAGCCTGCCTCCTGTTCTCGGTTTTACCGTGATTGATGATTTCCTGACAGACCCGTGGAGCGCCGAATTCCATCAGCTTGAGAAAGCGACGACGCTTGCAACGGTAATGAAACTGTCTCGGCCGGAATCCGCAGTTAAAAACACCCATGCTCATGCAAGTGCTCACGCCTTGAGCACCGGAGGATTGAATGGAAATGCCGTTTCTGCCGCATAGAAAGTACTGAGAATGCGCAGTCTTCCACCCCATGAACTGAAATCGGGTTGAGCAGCCCCTTTAGCCCGAGACCCCTCCCCCCCTACCAGTGGTTGGTGAGAGGGGTCTCGGGCATGGGGCTAGGTAGAGTGAGAGTTCATGGGGTGGAGGAGTATTTTTTTAGGTAATTGGGTTGATACTTTTTCTGGGAATAAAGACAGGAAGAGAATTGAGGAACTGATGAGAGTTTTAGATTTATTTAAGGGTGGCTTGGGACAGCTGCGGACTTTATTGCTGCGGCTGATTCGGGTTACCGGGAAAGGAGATGACCTGTGGATTCACATAGGGATTCATCTTCTGCAAATATGCGCACACCCAGAAAACGCTGGGAGTGCAGCACCGTTAAGTACGTGAAAGTTGTGATTAATAAACCTGAGTGGGAAAGTCTTCTTGAACTGGTGGCCAAGGATCTGCTAAGCATGAATCACCAGCTCCAAGATCGACTCCGATCAAATTCTTCGATCCATTTAAACGACGTTCAATCCCCTGCGGCTATGGCCACGGGAGAAAGGGATATTCCACATGGATCAATATATGAAATTATCAAGCAAGCGGGCTAGTCAACAACACAAGGCAACAGAGAAACAGGTCGGATTCTACCTTCGCGTCAGCACGGAAGAGCAAGCCGAAAACCCGGAAGGCTCTATCAAGAATCAAGAGGAGAGATTAAAGCTGACGCTTGCCCTGAAAAATACGGACGGAAAGTTCGGAACACTCGCTGGTGTGTACTGCGACGCCGGACGCTCCGGCAAAGACATGAACCGACCCGAACTAAAACGATTGCTCAAAGCCATCGAGGCGGGTGAAATCAACATGGTCATGGTGAGCGAGCTTTCCCGCTTATCGCGGTCCATCAAGGACTTCTCTCAAATCTGGGAATTCATGCAGGCGCATGGTTGCGGATTTCTAAGCCTTCGAGAAAATTTTGATACCTCAACCGCAGCCGGTGAGATGATGCTTTACTCAATTGCAAATTTTGCGCAGTTCGAGCGCAGACAGACGAGCGAGCGCGTTGCGGCAGGATTTCTCAGTCGAGCACAGCGGGGACTTTGGAATGGAGGCCCCCTGCCGTTGGGTTATGAGCCGGATCCCGAGAAGAAGGGAAATCTTCGAATTGTAGAAGACGAGGCCGATGTCGTTAGGGTTGCCTTTCAAGCTTTACTCTCCCATGGATCAGTGCCCTTTGCTGCGAAATGGCTGAACGATAACGGCTACTCCCCGTATGGGCCTCTCCGCGGTGGTGGATATCTTCCGAGGCGTCGGCACTTCACAACCGCCTCGTTGTACCGGCTACTCAGGAATTCAGCCTATGCGGGAAGGCGAATCGTAAAGGCCAGAACTGGGAATGTCGTCCAGGTCGTGCCGGCCGCCTGGCCGTGCATTATTGAGGAGAGGCTTTTCGATCGCGCCCAAAAAGTCTTAGATGCAGGGAAAGGACAGAAGACTGGCCGGGGCTCACGGTATCCCTATCTGCTTTCAACTCGAATTACCTGCGGACAGTGCGGGGCCCCTTTGATCGGGAATTCAGCGCATGGTCGGACCACAAAGGTTCCCTACTATGGACATGGATCTCAACTGCGGAGGGAAGATTCTCTGGGTACCAAGGGGCCGCGCTGCAATCCGTTTCGAATTCCTGGGAGAAAGCTTGAGGAGCGCGTTTGGAAAGAGGTGGTGTCGCTGATTGAAAGCCCAAGTCACCGGGAGCCGCTCTTCCAGGCCATTCAGGGCCTCACGCAAATACACCCAAGCAAGAATGGGGAGGTCGCGCGAAAAGAAATTGACCTTACCGTTACTGCCCAAAAACTTGCAAACCTTGCCAAACGGATCGCAGAACTGCCACCAGAGGTCCCGGCTGAGGTGTTTTACGATGAAATGAAGAGTTTAGCGGAAAACCAGGGCAGGCTTAAACTTCAGCTTCAAGGAGCCAAGCTCAGAGCCGGTGAACAAAGATTAGCAGGCAGAGAGGACTATGAACGGATTTTGGAAACGCTCCGAAACCAGCTCACCGACCTAACGCCTGAGACTAAACGCAGGATAATTCATGCACTGATCCACAAGGTCGTGATCACGAATACAGGCTTTGAATTGCACTACTTTGCAGGAGTAGACCAAAAGAGCCACCAAACGAAAAAGGGGGAAGCGTTTGCTTCCCCCGCGTTTTCTTTGAATAAAAAAAATTATTTGCCGAGTTCGTTTAAAGGATTGAATGGTTCGGGCGATTGGGGTTGAACCAACGACCCCCACCGTGTCAAGGTGGTGCTCTGCCACTGAGCTACGCCCGAACATTTACACTGGCAAAGAAAATCTTTTTTAGCCTGAACTCGTTACGCCGTCAACGCCTGATTCACGATTCCAAAACTTCTTCAAAGCCGCGCTCCTGAGGGATTCACCAAGAGAAACAAATGCTTCCTCCTGACCTTCTGGCTGCCCATCCGGCTGCACCTGTGAAAGCAAAAACCCCACGGGCAGATCCAGACCACAGGGTCGTAGCCCCACAAAGCTCGTTGAGGTCCTGAAACCGTTCACGCAAAGACCGTGCAGCACCACCCCTTGCGCTATGTGGATCCCCACCGCTGCAAATTTCCCATGAGGTCCCCAGACACCCGTTTCTGCGCCACTTCGGATTTCGGCCTTCGGCTCAAACTGGCGACCGACTTCCAATGCAATCTCCAGCAAACCATTCACCGCAAGTCTCACCCCGCGTGAGTCACCCGTCAGTCGTGCCAGCGAATCCACCGCAAAAAGCACCCACTGCCCCGGACCGTGATAGGTCGCAAGCCCTCCGCGATCCGTTGTGTGAAGCTCAACTCCCTGCCGTTTCAAAATCTCCGGACTCAGCAGAATATCTCCGGGGTTTGTCCTGCGACCGATTGTGATCACCGGAGCTACTTCACTCAGAAGCAGAGCCCCCGCCCCCCCGGCCTGAACCCGCGCCAGGATATCTCGCTGCCTAAGATCCAGAGCCGCATAGCTCCAGGGTGCCCGCGAGTGGTGCCGTTTGATTTCTACTTCGGGTTCAATAGAGTTGGACAACATCGCCTTCTTGAAAATTGGCACCCGTATGAACTTCCGTCAGCGCGCCATCGGGTCCGATGAACTCGACCAGCTCCAGAGTTCCTTTGAGTTGACCGGGAGAGCGGCCCAAAAAAGCCCCCGTTACCGGATCATAGATGTCATCCCCAGGGGTCAGGACGCGGAGAATATCTCCTCCCATCAATCCGGAATTCTTCCCGGCATTGACGTAAACTTTCGTTCCGGCCACTTTGGCGATCCGGCCCTCCCAGGTCATCTTTTCGATTCCACGCACGACTTCCGGAATCAGGGGAGCAACAGCGTTTCGAATCGCGAGATGGGTCAACTCCGAACGGTACTCCTTGCTTTGAAGACTTTTTCCTTCAAACGCAACCAGCGAATTGGCCGAGGCTTCTCCCGAGCGGGAGAGAGCCAGAATCTCGCGGCCCATTGAAACATCGAAAACCTTGATTTCCACATCGGCTCCGGCGAGAGACTGCTTCTGGCGCAGCAAACCGACATCGTCCCCTCTCTGTCGGAAAATCGCTTTCGTCACGCGACCGATGATGAGTACCGAAACACCCAGCCGGCGACCTTCGCGGATCAGCTGGGCCACCTTGATCTTTTCACCTTGAATCAGATCTTCCGTGCTCAGGGAGGATTTCTCGGTGGTCAGGAGCAGTCGCTGAGTGGAGATCAAACCGCGCCGCAGTTCCTCAGCCGCAAAAAGTCCCATCTCGGATTCGCGAACGGGCGTATTATTCCAGAAATTCAGAACCAGTACCCTCTTCTTGGGCTGTCCCATGGATTCGATCCGCTGAGTGGGCGTCGTCGCAGCACTCGAGTAATAACTTGCGGGCTCGGATTTGGTGTATTCCTGGTCCTGGCGAAAGGCCGGAGAACGTGTACAGCCTGTAAAAGCGACAACCGCGGCAAGGGCAGCTAAACTCAGGGTCTTCATTGAACCTCCATCTTCACAGCCGTTTCGTGGCCCTGGCCAATAGCCGGGTCCTGCGCAGCCTGTGCGACCTGCTTGCGGATATCGTCGGCGCTTTGATCTGTCTGCAAAGCAAGACTGATCCGGCCCTTCGTCATCCGACGCTCGTCAATTGAACCGACGTTTTTGAAATACATTCCGAGCAGCTCGCGAATCTTCAGATAATGTTGAAAGTCCTTGAACCCCGAAATTTCGAGCATCACTTCTTTACGCGTCGTCATTCTCGCCATTTGCGCGGCCTGGAAAAGCTTGGCGCCCAGACTGCTGAAGCTATCGGTCAAAAGGCGGGCTACCGCTGTTTCAAAACGATCGTTTTCGAGCAGGTCCAGCTTGCCTTCCTGTTTTTCCATATCCCTCAGAAACAGATAGGATTGCGTGAAGTAATTTTTGTCTTCCCCGTGGATATCGTCGATATCATCCGAAATCACCTGTCCCCATTGCATCACCAAAGCTCCTGCAAGTCCCTTGGTTTTGGCGAGTTCGGTGACCCGGTCATTCAACGCCTTGCCTTTGAAGCCACTCACTTCCTCATCATTGAGCCAGACCGGCACGAGACCGCGGCGCTGCAGGCGGTTTTTGACCAGATCGCGGATTCCCGGCGTACTGGCCGTGCACTTAGTGCAGGCAGTATCCACTTTCAAAATAGTCAGGACTTTTTTGTTCTGAAATTTAAGGGTTTTGGGTGCGTAAAACCTCAGGTAGTTCTGAAGGATTTCAAGGTCCGCCACGCCCGAAACGCGGTTGCCGGTCTGACGGTAATCGCGGATGAACCGCTGATACTGCGGGATCACCTCGTCTTCGACAATTTTTTTCTGCCAGACCTCGAGCTCACCGATTTTAACGATTGCGTCGGTCAGCATTGTCTTCAACTGAGCGCTGACCTGATCCCCGGAACTTGGAGCTGGAGCCAGACTCGCTGATTCAGAAGGCCCCGGAACCGGTTCCGCCCGAAGATTCAAGCTGATCAACAATCCCGCCGCCAATAAATTCACACAGATCAGGCTTCGCATGAAATGAGCTTAACATGGCAGGAAGATAGAGCAAAGCTTACTGGAGCGAGACAACGTCCTGACCAAAAATTTTATTGATCCCGGCCATGATCAACGGGGTTGCTTCTACCGAAACAGTTTTGGGTAGAACCATGGTCGTCCGGAACGAGGGATCTTCAAATTCAATCCGCACCGGGCTCTTGCCCCGGTTCTGGAGAAGGTATTTTTTGAGTTCTCGAAGCTGTTCGGGCAGGACTTCTGCGGGTTTCAATTTCAAGATCACCTGCTGGACCCGCGATTTATGCGCTTCCGAAGCCCAACCCAGACTCTTGGCCAGAATTTTGGGCGCTTCATCTCCGCTTTCGAGCTCACCGATGAGAACAACCGGCTCAGCTTCGGCCAAAGCCCGCTTGATCGTTTCCTGAACCTGAGCATAAGTGTCCGGGAAAAACACGACTTCCAGCTTGCCTTTCAGGTCTTCAATCTGACCAAAAGCCATCCGCGTGCCTTTTTTAGTCATGACTTCCCGAATTTCAGAAAGCAGCCCACCCAATTTCACTTCGGGACGCTGGGGTCTCTGATACCGGCCGGTTTCGCCCCAACCGGTATCCTGCGCTGGTGCGGCAGCAGGACGGGCTGCCTTTTCCAGGCAATAAGTTTTCACTTTTTCAGTACTCCAGCCCAGCCACTCTTCACAGATCTTCTGCCAGTGGTCCATGGGGTGACCCGAAACATAGAAGCCGACAACCTGTTTTTCCTGAGAAAGCTTCTTGGCCAGCGGCCAATCCGTCTCCTGCTTGAATACCGACGACGAGGGCGTGACCAGTTTGATTTCTTCGGCTGAAAAGGAATCAAAAAGAGAAGACTGCCCCAGTTCGCGCTCAGCCTGCTCATCGCCTGCGACATCCAGAAGCGATTCGAGGGAGGCAAGAAGGCTCGGCCGGTTCACTTCTCCGATCCTGTCCAGTCCTCCGGCCAGGATCAAGGATTCCAGAACCTTCTTATTCAGCTTGCGCGTCGAAACGCGCTTGCAGAGATCCATCACGTTTTTGAAACGCGCGATGGCCCGGGCCTCGAGAATGGCATCAACTGCAATTCCCCCGACCCCCTTCACACCTTCGAGGCCGAAGCGTATTCCTTTGACCCGTTGACCGGATTTCCGGAGTTTCTCGGGATATTGCGGAGATTCCGGTGTGACCCATTCCACACTGAAGCGCTTCAAAGACGCATTCACATCGGGCGGCAGAATCGGAAGACCATGCGCCCTGGCATCACCGATGTACTTGGTGATCTTGTCGGTATTATCCATTTCCGTAGTCATCAATGCGGCCATGAATTCCGCAGGGAAATGGGTCTTCAGATAAGCCGTCTGATAAGTCAGCATTCCATAAGCCGCGGAATGGGATTTGTTGAAACCATATTCGGCAAACTTGGCCATGAGATCAAAAATACCTTCCGCTTTGGTGGCAGCAATCCCCTTCTCAACGGCGCCCTTGACGAAAATCTCGCGGTGTTTGGCCATTTCTTCGGGCTTCTTCTTGCCCATGGCTCGCCGGAGCAGGTCCGCCTGCCCCAGACTGTAGCCGGCCAGTTCGCGGGCGATCTGCATCACCTGCTCCTGATACAGGATCACGCCATAAGTATCCTTGAGGATGGGAGCGAGGATCTCGACATCGTAGACAATCGGTTTACGCCCGTGCTTGCGGTCAATGAAGTCGTCGACCATGCCGGAACCCAAAGGACCCGGCCGGTAAAGAGCGTTGATGGCAGTCAGATCCTCCAGGGAGTTTGGCTGAATCCGCGAGCAAAGATCTTTCATCCCTGAACTTTCGACCTGAAATACGCCATCCGTATCGCCGGAGCTGATCAAGGCGAAGACTGCCGGATCATGATAATTCATCCGGTCAAAAACGAAATCAGCCTCGGGCGTCCCGGGCTCCGCGCCCATCTTGACGAGCTTGACTGCGTTGTCAATGACCGTCAGGGTCTTGAGTCCGAGGAAATCGAATTTCACCAGCCCGATGGCTTCACAAAAATCCTTGTCGAATTGGGAAACGACATGTCCGTCTTTCCCCATGTAAAGCGGACAGTAGGTGACAATCGGTTTCTCAGTGATGATCACGCCGGCAGCATGAATTCCCGCATTCCGGTACAGCCCCTCAAGCGCGCGGGCGTAGGACATGATTTTGGCGACTTTGGGTTCGTTCTCGATCCGCTCGCGAAGGCGAGGCTCCATTTCAAGAGCACGATCGATGGTGATATCCAGCTCACTCGGCAGCAGCTTGGTGATCGCGTCCATGTCCGCAAAGCTTAACCCGAGTACCCGGCCCACATCTTTGATTACGGCGCGCGCCTGCAGCTTGCCGAAGGTGATGATCTGGCAAACATTGGATTTACCGTATTTGCGCGAAACGTAATCGATCACTTCCCCTCGCCGGTCCTGGCAGAAATCGACGTCAAAATCGGGCATGCTGATACGTTCGGGATTGATGAAACGCTCAAAAAGAAGATTGAATTCGAGCGGGTCAATGTCGGTGATCTTCAAACTGTAGGCAACGAGCGAGCCCGCGCCTGAACCACGGCCCGGGCCCACGGGAATTGTCTCGCGCTTGGCCCAATTGATGAAATCAGCAACGATCAGGAAGTAGCCGGCAAAACCAGTCCGCTCGATCATCGCCAGCTCATCATCGAGACGTTTGATGTATTCTTTTTCCTTCTCAGCCCAATCCGGCAGCTTCCGTTTGCGCTCGAACGAGGGCTCTACAAATCTTTCTTCCAGGCCTTTGCGAGCCTGCTGCCGAAAGTAGGCCAGCAGATCAAATTCGGCATCGGCCGCGATGTCATCCGGGCGATAGCGCGGCAGATGATAGATCTGCCTCCCCTTTTCATCTTTGAAATTAAATTCGAGATTACAGCGATCGGCGATGAGTTTCGTGTTCTCAAAGGCACCGGGGAAAGGTTCAAAACGCGCGCGCAGGACTTCGGCTGTCTTCAGATGAAATTCAGAAGGCACGAGGCTGGCGGGCCGGTCAAAATCGAGATTCCTGCCATGCTCGATGCACTGAAAAACTTCATGGGCTTCGGCGATTTCGGGATCCAGATAATGGCAGTCGACCGTGCCGACACACGGAATGTCATGTTTCCGGCCGAGATCACTCAGGCGCTGATTGACATTATCCTGCTCCGGAATTCCGCTGTCCTGAAGCTCCAGGAAGAAATCCTCACCAAATCTTTTCTTGAACCAGAGCATGGAATCAACGGCGGCGGCCTCGTCACCCGTCAAAACCTTATAGGGGATCTCCCCACGCAGACACCCCGATAAAACGATCAGCCCGTTACCCCAGGTATCCAGCAGTTCACGATCCACAAAGGCGCGAATACTGGTCGACTGTCCCTTCTGCGGCAGCGGGGCATTCAAATACGAGGCGGTCACCATCTGGCAGAGGTTCTGGTAACCGGACAGGTCTTTGCAAAGGACCGTCAGGTGATGGTACTTGGGGGCGGAATTCTGCTGGCCTGCTTGCTGAACCGAGGCCTGTCCGAGGGGGGCATAAATCAACTCGCAACCGATGATTGGCTTTATCCCGGCCTTCTTGGCTTCGAGGTAAAAATCCACGGCTCCGAAAAGGTTATGCGTATCCGTCATTGCGACGGCAGGCATTTTCAACTCGGCTACACGCTTGACCAGGGCATCGGTCTGATTTGCACCCTGGAGCAAACTGTATTGAGTATGAACGTGCAGGTGCACGAAGGATTCGTTTTGCATGGATTCCATTCTTGTAACCAAGAGTTCAAACAAAGGCTAGAAGTGTAATTTGACGCTATGTGTCGTCATCGCTCCCGTGCCATAGTCTTGGTCCATCGATATCATTAAAGAAAGAGAAAGAGACTCCCCTATATGAAAAAAGCCAAAAGCGCTTCCAAGAAATCCCCTGCCAAAAAGAAAACTTCGGTCGCCAAGAAAGCCGCCGCAATTTCTTGCACGAGTCCGCTTTGCAAGCTCATGACTTCCGCCAAAGGCCGCGCCTTCGGTCGCGCCGGCGAAGTGTTCTACACGGAGTATCTAAAGATCATGAAAAAGAAAGGCGACAAGGAAGCCATGAAGGCTTTGGCTCCCGCCCTGGTTGAAATGAGCGCAATGGCCCAAGGGAAAATCTGCGCTTGCGATACGGAATGCGGCACTGACGAAAAGTGTGCCGATGGTTGCGACTGCAACTGCTGAGCTCAGCCAGTCGTTCCAAGATCAATTCTGTTCAGCCGCGCACCACGGCAACGTGCGGGGTGTAAGGTGCGGCCATATAGCGTGACCGGGTGAAGTGACGCCCAAGATCGCAAATGGCAAGCTCCACTCCCGGCTCAGGCACATCCATGCTCTCTGGCAGGTAAACCCGGAGCTGCTTGTTCCTTCCCAGCTCAACCGTGATTGAACGCAGGCAGAATGCCCAACCAAAGAGATCATTCGGCATTTCCGCCGGATGCGTGACTCTCCCGATGAACAGCCCCTTTCCGGATTGAAGCGCCTTTCCGGCTTTCTGATAAACTGAAATCAGCCGGGACAGCGCCACTCGCAAAAAAAGACCGGCAAAAAGAAAAGGGAAAAAGACCCAAAACGCGGTAAGAGCCACTTCCATTTGATAATCACCGCAGCGCTCTTTCTGAAATTCGCTGACAAAATCGCCGCTCACGCAAACGGCCGGCGGATGGGTCAACACCCACGGAAGACGGCTGAACTCATAACCCGCCATATCGATGGGTCCCAGATTCACCTGTTCATTATTCGCCATCGCTCCCATCAGGACAAAGCCGATGAAAAAAACAAAGATCGAGATCCGCGCCATGCGGAGCAAAAAGACCTTCTTCGGAATATAATGAAACGGTGTCATCGACATTTCTGTTCACTCCCACTCGATCGTGGCGGGGGGTTTGGAAGAGATATCGTAAACCACTCGATTCACCCCACGAACTTCATTGCAAATCTTCGAAGAAACTTTAGCCAGAAACTGGGGTTCAAACGGATACCAATCCGCAGTCATGCCGTCTGATGAGGTGACGGCACGCAAGGCGACGACATGATCGTGCGTACGACCATCGCCTTGGACACCCACGGACTTAATGGGCAGAAATACGGCGAAAGCCTGCCAGATCTTTTCATAGAGCCCGTCCTGATGCAGGGACTCGATAAAGATCTCATCCACCTGCCGCAGAATTTCCAGGCGCTCGGGGGTGATTTCACCAATGATCCGGACCGCCAGCCCAGGACCGGGGAAGGGATGCCGCCTGAGAAAATCAACCGGTACTCCGAGTTCGCGCCCGAGCGCACGAACTTCGTCTTTGAAAAGTTCTCTCAAAGGTTCGACCAGTTGAAATTTCAAGTCCTTCGGCAGCCCACCGACATTGTGATGAGACTTGATCGTCGCGGCACTGAGATGGCCGGCGCTGGATTCGATCACGTCGGGGTAAAGGGTGCCCTGAACAAGGAATGCCGGAATGCTTCCGATCTCCTTGCCAATCACGAGCGCCGCTTCATCAAAAGCGCGGATGAATTCCGCACCGATGATTTTTCGTTTTTTTTCCGGATCAGTCACGCCCTGGAGTTCGCCCAGAAACCGCTTGGAAGCATCCACAATGCGAACCGGAAGATGCATGCTCTGATTGAAAAGTTGCTGCATCCGCTCTCGTTCATTGAACCGGAGCAGACCATGATCCACGAAAACACAGTGCAGCCGGTCGCCGATCGCCTTATGAACCAGGGTTGCGGCGACGGCCGAATCCACGCCACCGGAAAGAGCGCAAAGAACATGCTGTCCGGGTTTTACAAGGCCCTGAATTTTTTCGACCTGCTCCTCCAGAACTGAACGCATGTTCCAATCAGCTTTGAGTCCTGCCAGCTTTGTCAGAAAATGACCGAGCAGTTCCCGACCGTTTTCCGTGTGAGTGACTTCCGGATGAAACTGCAAGCCGTAAAAATGAGTTGTCGGATTTTCGAAAGCCGCCAAAGCTCCCGATTCACTGCGCGCGGTTTCCTTGAACCCGGCAGGCACCCGGACTGTCTCATCCCCGTGACTCATCCAGGCTTCAAAACTCCTGATTTCCGCTCCGAAGAATGCGCTCGATTTTGCGAGAACCCGCATCCGTCCATATTCCCGGGACTCGGCCCTCTTGACTTCGCCGCCCAGATCACGTGCGAGCAACTGCATTCCGTAGCAAATCCCCAGAACCGGAAACTGCTCCTGTTTCTGATATTCAAGGAATCCGTTCGGCAGCGCTGGTGCCCCCGCATCATAAACCGAAGATGGCCCACCTGACAGAACCACGGCACGCGGTTTAAAGGTCTTTAATCTTTCGAGCTCAATGTTCGCCGGCAGAATCACGGAAAAAATTCCGAGTTCCCTCACCCGGCGGGTGATGAGCTGGGTATACTGGGACCCGTAGTCGAGAATAACCACTGCGCCATGCATTGGGATACTCATCGATTGCGACTCTCCATCCGGTAATTGGGAGCTTCTTTGGTGACGTCCACGTCGTGGGGATGACTTTCGACCAGACCGCTGTTGGTAATACGCACAAATTCGGAAATTTCCTGCAGCTGTGTAATCGAACTCGCGCCGCAATACCCCATTCCGGCTCTCAAGCCCCCGAGAAGCTGTGCAATGTTGAACGAGAGGCTTCCGCGATAAGGCACCCGCCCCTCAATACCTTCAGGAACGAGTTTTTTGACTTCATCGACTTCGCCTTGGAAATAACGGTCACGAGATCCCTTGGCCATGGCATCCAGACTGCCCATGCCCCGGTACATTTTATATGAACGTCCCTGATACAGAACGGTTTCGCCCGGTGCTTCATCGGTTCCCGCAAAAAGTGACCCGATCATCACGCACTGGGCTCCGGCCGCCAGAGCTTTCGTGATGTCGCCGCTGTATTTGATTCCGCCATCCGCGATGAGCGGAATCCCCTTGGGATTTGCGGCGCGGGCGCATTCCGATACGGCAAAAAGCTGGGGCACTCCGATTCCGGCCACGACCCGCGTCGTACAGATGGAGCCTGGACCGATTCCGACCTTGATGGCATCAGCGCCTGCACCGATCAGGGCTTGGGCGGCATTGAAGGTCGCGATGTTCCCGCCAACCACATCCACCTTGCTGCCGTACAATTTTTTGAGGTAGGCAACCATATCGATCACGCCTTTGGAATGCCCATGGGCGCTGTCGACAAACAAAACATCAACGCCGGCTTCCACGAGGGCGGCCGCGCGTTCGGGATTGTCCCCCCCGACACCGATCGCGGCTCCAACGACCAGACGCCCGAAGGAATCTTTGTTGGCATTTGGGAAATCCTGCTGCTTCTTGATATCCTTGATCGTGATCAAACCTTTTAAAAATCCTTCGGAATTCACCACCGGCAGTTTTTCAACCCGGTTCTCTTTCAGGATTTTTTTGGCCTGTTCCAGAGTCGTGCCTTCCGGAACGGTGATCAGCGGCATTTTGGTCATGCGATCGCTGACCAACTGGGTGAGATCCTCTTCAAAACGCAAATCGCGGTTGGTGAGGATCCCGATGAGTTTGAGGCCACGAGCCTCTTTCACGGTCACAGGTACGCCGGAAATTTTGTAAGTTCTCATCAGATCAAAAGCCTGGGCGATCTTTTCAGAGGGATCAATCGTGATCGGATCAATGATCATGCCCCATTCACTTTTTTTGACTTTTTCGACTTCGAAGGCCTGATTCCTGATCGAAAGATTTTTGTGAATCACGCCGATTCCGCCTTCTTGCGCGAGGGTGATGGCGGTTTTGCTTTCAGTCACGGTATCCATGGCTGCCGAAAGCAGCGGCATCCGCATCGGAATGCGTTTGGTCAGTTGGGTCCCGAGCGATACCTGGGAAGGCAGGACTTCCGAATAACCGGGAAGCAAAAGAACATCATCAAATGTCAGCGCTTCATGCAGAATCTTCATTGCTCGCTCTCCTGGGCTTCTTCTTCAATCAAAGTTTCGAGATCCGCCTGATCATCTCCCAGACGAACCGGACCATGCAAGTAGCGATAATAACCTACAGAATCATTCACATAATTATCGGCGCTTTTTTTCAGAAATTCACGCTCCTCGGGTTTCAATTCCCGTGCGACCCTGGCCGGCGCCCCGATCACCAGGCTGCCGGGTGGAACTGTCATCCCTTTGGTCACCAGTGCTCCCGCCCCAATGATGCAATCGTCCCCGATCTGCGCCTCATCCAGGATGATCGCCCCCATGCCTACCAGAATCCGGTTGCCCAGAGTGCAGCCATGAATCGTCGCACGATGGCCAACGGTCACTTCGTCACCGATGACCAGAGGACTGGTCTTGCGGGTCACGTGAAGTACGGTCTGATCCTGGATATTGGTTCTGGAGCCGATCCTGATCCAATTCACATCCCCTCGAAGCACGCACTGAAACCAGACGCTGGAATGGGCGCCGATTTCCACTTCTCCGATGATATCCGAGGAGGGAGCAACAAAGGCCGTCTCGTGAATTTGCGGCCAGCGGCCATGGTGCGGAATAATCATAATTTCCCCTGTAAGGTGAGACTCGTTGATCCGGTGATTTCAATTTCAAGGAATTTACCAGTCAGGTCTTCTGCCGGGCCCGCGCCGGCTGGCACGAGGAAGTTCACGATGCGAAAGCAGCTGGTTCTCCCTGTCCACACCCGGCCCGTTCCGGAGGGTGCAGCCTTTGTGTCAAATTTCGGCTCGCGTTCATGCTCCGCGCCCTCGTCATGGTAATGAGTTCGGGCCTTCCGGGCGCCACCGGTCACGATATTCTGATTCTTTGCTTCCCCTTCAACCAGGATCTCCACACGTTTGCCGATGAAAGCGGCATAGCGCTGCTGTGAAATTTTCAGCTGATGGCTCAGCAAAATATTCAGGCGCTCACGTTTCAGCGAATCAGGCACATCATCCGGCATCTTGGCCGCACGGGTTCCGGGTCTGGGAGAATAGGCGAAGGCGTAGGCACCATCATATTGAAGGCGATCAAGCAGCTCGAGAGTCGCTTTGAAGTCCTCATCCGTTTCGGTTGGGAAGCCCACGATCAGGTCGGTGGAAAGCCCGACGTCCGGGCGGAGCTTTCGCAAATGTTCCATCTGAGACAGGTACTGCTCGACTTTATGGTGACGTCCCATCTTCTGCAGAACCGAGTTGGAACCACTCTGAACCGGAAGATGAAGCTGCGAAGCCAGTCGCGTGACACCGCCCTGCTCAGGCGGCGCGTAGCACTCAATCAACTCTTCGCTGAAATCAAGGGGATGGCTCGAGGTGAAACGAATTCTTTTAAGTGCCGAACAGCGGGGGTCGGAATCGATGGCCCGCAGGAGCTGCGGGAAGTTCTCCTCACCTTCCTTGGGCCCGACTTTTCCGATCACGTTATGCAAGGTTCTGGGTTCCCGGGCCAGGGTATTCACATTGCCCTTACCGAAGGAATTGACGTTCTGGCCGAGCAGCGTCACTTCCCGCACTCCCGTCGCCACGAGTCGCGCCACATCATTCACTACTTCGTCGATAGTCCGTGATTTCTCGCGTCCGCGGGTATAGGGGACAATGCAGTAAGTACAGTATTTGTCGCAGCCCTTCATGATGTTCACGAAAGCCTGAGCCGAAGCCGTGTGAATCTTGGTTTCGGTGGAGTAATCCATTGATGGGTCAAAGTCAGTGTAAATGACGTGACGTTCGCCACTGCGGACCCGGTGAAGAATTTCGGGAAGATTGTCGATCGTGTCGGTTCCGAAGACAAAATCAAGATAAGGCGCGCGCTTGAAAAGTTCCTTCTGGTCGAGCTGCCCCACACAGCCTCCCATTCCGATAATGGGTGCACCCCCGATGCCGGGATCACGTTTGAGCAACTGTAATTCCCCGAGCTGGGACACCGCTTTATGGACGGCCTTCTCTCGCACTGAACAGCCGTTGATAATGATCACCTGCGCCTGCTCGATCTCATCCGCAGGATCCATACCCAGGCCGGCCAGGAGAGCGGCCATCCGCTCCGAGTCAGCAACATTCATCTGGCAACCAAAGGTTTTTATGTAAAATTTCTGATTCATTTTGAGGCGAAGCTATATCGTATCTTGCGCCGAAGTACTAGGCTCTCGATCAGCACATAGACGATCGCGCTGACGGTAAACCCGACCCCTTTGAGCAGGGCCCAGGCTGCTGTCGACCAATGAAGCGCGGCCCAGGTGGCAAGCGCCGCGTGCAGCCCGAAGAATATCCCGATTCGCACCGTCATTCCCGCAAGAGCCGGAGAAAGATTCTTGAGATCCAGCTGGAGTCCCTGCTGCTTCGTGGCTTTTTCCATAAAGATCGCCATCAAGGGTCGCCCGATCAATACGGAACCGATCAGTACCAGTGCCATGACCGCCTCGATCAAGGCTGGCTGAAGTTTGAACCAGAGCCCCTCCTGGGTAAACAAGGATACTCCGCCCAGAACCAGGATCATCCCGTTCGCGGCCCAGGTCAGAGTTTCGACTCGCCGCTGCGAGTACCATTCCCAGAAGATCTCCCCGGCCCCGAAAATCATACCTGCGCCCAGACCCCAGAGAGTCCCAAAGCGATCTTCGATGACGGTGAATATAAGGACGGGCAGAATCCCACCCAAGAGCAACGCCCGCAAAGCCTTGCCGCGATCAGCGGGTAAGTTCACCTGCCGCTCCGTTCCCCCCTTCGTTATTCCCGGATAACAGGCGACCTGTGGCGGTTTCGACGAGAGTGGAAGGATCCAGACCATCTCCCGGGCAATGGGCGACACCAAAACGCAATTTGATTCCGAGCGATCTTTCAAAACGGCCGACCACAGCTTGTGCGTCGTTTTGCCTGCAGTCATCGAGAACCAAGGCAATTTGCCGGCGCTTGGGGAGGACATAAACAGCGTCGGTGGCTCGAAACAATTTTGCTGCAATTTTGGCCCTGAATTCGTGCAAGTCTTCTGCAGCGGGAACTTCAACCAGAGCCAACGCGACGGAGCCGATCTCGTGAGACACGACATAGGCTCGCGAAACGAGAATCGCTCGCAAGCCCTCGTCCGAGGAAATATCGGGAAACTGCAGGATCAGCGAAACCTGACGCTCCCGGCGCTCCTGATTGAACTGCCCGATGTGCAGCCGTAAAATCTGATGAAGGAGCACAAATTCGCTGCCAAGCCCCTCTCTCATCCGGGAGAGAAATCCTTTTTCAGACTGGACTACACCGCCAAAAACCGATGAAGGTGAGCCGACCCCCCCGTGGAAAGCCGCCAGGCCCTGGCTCCATTCCTTGTCCCACTCGGCCTCCGTTCCTTCCGCCAAGGTGAAAGTGAACTGAACTTTGCGATGATCGACCTGAGCCTGAACTGCACCCTTGGGCTCCCCCCAACCGGTGACAATCGCGAAACAGACATCGAAGGCGCGGCCGATCTTCTGAGGATCGGCGAGAGCAAGGGTGTCGGGTGTACGGGAAACGAGCTCCACCTGAAAGCCGTTCTCCTTGAATTCCGCCAATCCGGCCTGCACTTCCCAACGGGCCCGTAAAACCCGGAGCAGATCCACCTCGCGGAGTCGTGCATGGAAAGCGCCGCTTTCGATCGAAGCCAGATCCAGCAAAGTGATCAGAGTACGGTGGAGGCGCTGGGCATTCTTGTGCGCCATCGAAATCAAGTCGCGCTCAGACATTCCTTCAGGGGTGCCGCTTTCGAGAACGCCGAGGGCATTCAAAACTCCGGTGAGCGGTGTGCGAAGCTCATGAGAGATGAGCGAGAGGAGATTTGCCTGAAAAGCTTCAAAAAGCGCTTTATCCGAAGGTGTTAATTCAATGTTTGGCTGGTAACCGACCGCAAGCCCCTGGGTGAGTTCAAACCCGGCATCCGAGTTGGGCGTGCGCGTGGACTGGACCGCACGCTTTGTTTTGGCCTTTGCCGGAATTTTTGCCGGGACTTTTGACGGAGCTTTGATTGCAGAAGTACGCGCGAGTTTACGCGAACTCTTTGAGCTCAGTGGGGTCTTCGACTTCGAGTTTGACAAGCCAGCCCTCTTCCAGAGGATCTTCGGTCACGCGATCCGTTTCCTCTTTGATTTCAGAATTCACTTCATGAACCATCCCGCTCGCCGGGGCGATCACTTCGATTTCACTGTTACTACCCGTCACCGTTACGACGACCTCCCCTTTGGTAAAGTCATCGCCTTCCTCGGGCATTTCAATTTTTTGAACTGCTCCGATTTCCTCGATCGCGGCACTGGTCAGGCCGATGGTCACAATAGCCGCTTTGCGGGTGAACCAGAGCTTGCCGTCCAAATACTCGCCAGATTTCGGTGCTGCTTCACTCATCGTGAAAGTCCTTTGTTTCAAACATTTAGGGGCCTCAATCAGAGTGCCATACTGGCACATACCCGGGCAACTCTTTCTGCCTGTGTCTGTTTTGACTCAAGGCAAGAGAGTTCCTCTGGAAGACAGATACTTGACGATTTGACTCCATTATATTTTTGCGTCACAATTAACTTAATAGGTTTTAGCTTGGCCGGGGGTTTTGGCCAACCTAGGGGGACGTCATGAAATTTACTCAGCTTATCGTTGTGGGTGTTGGTGTTGGATTGGTACTTGCGCTCACTCCAGGAGTCGCGTGGGCAGCAGACTATGTTGCTCCCAAGCCCTACCAGGCACCAAAATCACTCGGAGTAGGACAACTCAACACTGATGCACCCACCGGAATGGGGCTGAGCGGGTATAACCGGCTCAACACCACGGGCTCCATTGCGGAAGGCGACGTGAATGCGTGTTACGCCGCTCAGAACAAATGCTACCAATCGCGCTGCAGTATCGTCGACGAAAACAAGAAACCTGAATGTATTGAATTATGTAACGAAGACTTTCGCGCTTGCGACGAAGCCTATAGGGCGAGTAATGAGGCCAAAGAAGCAGGACGATCTGCCAAGGGAATGCAAAGTTCAGCTGAAACTCACTTCAAGACGGATAAAGAAACAAGATTCACGGAAACTTTTGCCACCGGCGCCCAAGTCATGAACATGGCAGGCACGATGAGCACTAATGCCGCGACAACAGTGATGGGTGCACAAGCGGCGAACAAAGCCATGACCAACAACAGTCAATCCGAGCAGCTCAAAAGTGCAGCTTCCATGACCCGAATCACCGGTGCCTCGCAACTCGGCCTGGGCACGATAGGTGCGGCAGCAGGGGGTTACCTGATTTCACGCGGCCTGAAGCATGATTCACATTCAGAACGAATTGCCGCCCTCAAAAGGAATGCAGAAAACGAGAAAGAAACAGCTGCTGATGCACGGCAAAAAGCCGATCTTGCAGCTAGGGCAGGCAAATTCAGGGAAGCGGATGCTTACGCGCTTTCGGCCGGAAAAGCCGAACGTGCCGCAGCGGCTGCCGTCAATGAACTCAACGCTTTACAGGCCAAAGAAGCCTCCGCAGCCGCGAAAGCCCAAGCCATGGGGGCAACCTCTTTGATGAAAGGAATGGGCGATATGATCAGCGGTACTGCCGCAATCCTAGCAGCCAGAGAGATGGACAAAGCCGCCAAGAACATGCAGGCAAGCCAAGGCATCATTGCTCCAGGAATGTCGATGAGCAGCGACCCACTCGCACCCAAAGACGGTGTGGTGATATCTGGAAGCGGCGAAGGTCCGGAGATTGCCGGCGTGACGGCGGATGATGCGGCAAAAACGGGCGACGATGATCTGGGGACACCGCTTGGGAATCTGGCTCCGGATGGGTTATCTCCGGCGCCTCCTGCTGGAGAATTCGTTTCCAAAGAAATTTCTCCGGGAAGCGGTGGCGGCGGTGGCGGCGGTACGAGCACCTCTCCTTCCGGCGGCAGTGGTGCAGACGGCGATTCCGCCCCGAAAATGGCGGCGGCAAGCCAGGGCAGCTACGAAAGCTCCGGTGGTGGAACCAGCAGTAGCAGCGGCGGAGGCCGCGGCGGTGTTGCGGATAAGGGAATTGATCTGGCCAGCATGCTGGGCCAGCTTCTGCCAAAACCCGAACAGGAAGAACAGAGAACAGATATTCTGGCCTTCGGCAATCGTGAACCGGCTTCAGACAATTCAATTCTGGGGCCGGATTCAAAGAGTCTCTTTCAACGAGTCGCCGAGACGACCCAGGCAAAATACAAAAACGGCATGCTTCGTTAGTCGGTCTGGTGAGCGGGGGTAAAGGGGGTATATGGCTTTCTCAAAAAACAGCTCCGTATTTTTTGCAGTCACTCTCCTTTTCAGCATCGCCACTGCCAACAGTGTCCGAGGCGCGGAGGATCCCTGTGCCGGTGCAAACGATTCAGATATTGATCAGCAACAACGCCGGGAATATTGCGCAGCGGCCAAAGACGCTAAAGAAGGCGCCAAGAAAGATAAGATTCTGGGTGGCGTCTGGGCAGCCGTTACGGCTACCTGCACGGCAATTTGTGTTACTCCCTTGGCCGGGCAGACGTATGGTGCGGCCGTTTGCGATGCTGCAAACATGGGTGCGAGTATTACGGATGCGATGGTGACCAAGCAATATGCCTCTGCGTTGAGTTCGGTGGGAATGGTGGGCATGAGCATGATGATGCGCGGCGGGATCACAACCCCTAAGGGCAGCGAGAGCCGGGGTCGAATGAGCGCCTGCCTCGGCGCAGCGACAGCCGGAATCCAAACTTTCATCAAATTTGCCGCCGCCAAAAATCACAATAGCAATGCCGATGCGAATTTGGGCAATGCCAGAAGACTCAACAGCATCAACATGCCGGGCACCAGCACTGATCCGCTCGCCGCGAAGGACAGCAACACCACTGCCCCTGTCGGGTCCGGAATCCAGGGCAATGCGGATGCTTCTTCAGCCTGTTCCGTCGCAACCACATCGAGCAATATCAGTGCGCATATTTCCTGCGCGGTATCCAATGATCAGAATCTCCCCCCTTTCGTCCGCTCACCCGCATTTCCTGCAGAATTCAAGAAAATGACCGGAACTGACCTGGCGGAATTTCTTTCCAAATCTCAGGATAATCCTTCCAACGCCATCGCCAGTGCTTCAGGTCTGGATGCAGACGGAGCCTCCAAAGTCGCGAGCTTGATGGACGATATGAACAGTAAATATGGTGCCGCTGGACTTAACTCCGGGATTTATGCAGAGGGCGGTGGGGGCGGCGGAGGCGCGGCCGCAGGCGGGGGCGCGACTCCGGATTTCAACGAAATCATGGCTGGTCTGATGGCACAGGTGAATCCAAAGGGAGAGGAAGGTCCTCCGCCGGGATTCAGTGAGGCAGATGTCGCCCAAATGAAACGGTCGCCGGCACAGGTTTCGGAAGATCGTACTTTAAGTATTTTCGCCCGTGTTTCCTACCGCTACTATTATGTCGGTAAACGAGTATTATTTTCTCAACAAGCCCCCGGTAATACGATACCGGCAGGGAGGCCTCAATGAAACTTTTGCACCAGGTGGCCGCAATCCTACAGTGTCTGCTGCTTGCATCACCCTTGGCTTTCTACTCGAGCACTGCGCAAGCGGGATGCCCGGCCTGCAGCAAATTCGAAGCCGCATCGGCAGCCTGCAAGAACCCAGCACCCGCAGCCTCCCCTGCCGCTTCCAGCTCCAAAGTCGATCTCTGCGCCGATGACCGATTCCAGCAGGACTGGGGGCAGATCGGACATCAATGTGCTGCCGTCACGGCAAGCGAAAAGGGAAAGACAGCCGAGATGGTGACGGCGTCTGTTTACACCGCCGCCGCCGCTGTTTGCACCTCTGCCTGTATCGCCATGCATTCACCGATTATCGCAGCGTCTTCGGCATTGCTGGCTGCCTGCACTGTCTCGGGCACGGTAGCGGGTATCACAGATCTGACCTATTCGATTCTGATCGGAAATGCGGTAGGCGGGGTGATGGGCGGGCTTGTAGGCGCGGCCGGAGCCGTAGGCAGCGCAGCGGTTACTGGTGTGGCCAGTTCGAGCGCGGGACACAAGATTGCCGGAAGCCCGTGCTGGTCCATGGGCATTCTCTTCGCTGTTGCCGGAATCAAATGGTACATGATGAGCAACAGTGCCGGTGCCGCCCGTGAAGCCTGTAATGCCGCCGGAAAATACGCTGACAGTAATGCCATGGGGAATGGTGGCGGTTCAAGAACAAGGATCAACACTCCCCTTGGAACAAAGAACCCGCTGGCGCCTTACGATGCAAACGCTGGGGCACCGAGCCCGTATATTTCGAATTTGGACAATCTGGATGGATTCCCCTCCACTCACCTTTCAGCCGCAAAAGCCAGTCCGGATATTTTCGGCGCTTTTCCGAATAGCGGTACTTTTCCTGAAGCACTCAAGGAACTCAATATTAACCCCGGGGATATCGCACGCCAGCTCGAAAACCAGAGCCCGGCAGCCCTCCTGTCCGGTATGTCAGGTATGCCCGATAATATCCGGCAAAAACTATGGGAAATTGATGACGCAATCAAGAGCGGTGGCATCCAACTCACCGGAGGCGGGGGTGGCGTTTACAGTGGCGGCAGCGGCGGGGGAAGTGGCGCGGTTGGCGGCGGCTCAGGGAAGAATCCCTTTGGAGACCTGAGTGCTTTCGGTAAAAAGAAAGATGAAGCCGTTGAAGGTCCTGCTCTCTTGAAGTTAAGCGCAAAAGACTCTGATATATCATCTCTGAATGACGACGATATCTGGCACTCGACCTTCAAAGGAACGATTTTTGAAATTGTTTCCCATCGACTCACCAAAAGCCGCGACAAAATCCTGCCCGGCGAATGGGCAACCCCCTTGAACCGCGCCTTGATGGGACTTCCCGCAGCCAAGAATGAGCCTACTCAGTAGCAGGGTGCGCCACCTCGGAAATGAGTTGCAAACCCAACTCGTCCTGAGTATGACTAACGAACAATTTGTTTAGGTACGGGGCTGTAGCTCAACTGGTAGAGCGCCACAATGGCATTGTGGAGGTCGTCGGTTCGATCCCGATCAGCTCCACCAATTTTCCAAGTCCCTAGATGCCTTCCCAGCCTAAAGTACCGAAACAAATAACAAATGGTTTCAGCACTTTTCAGGCAATCAAAACAAGAACCATCACAGAAAATCACAGAGCATCACGGGGCGTGGCTACTTTCGTGCTACATCCTGGCTACACAGGAACGCAGTGACTTTTCGGGCGTCATCCATTTCAATTTTGTCGAAGACCATTCAACGCGAACTCAGGAAGGAAAGCAGAATGGCACGACTCATTGCAACGGTCATTCAATGGGCATTATTTTTAGGAGTCTCCGGCGGACTGGTGGATGCCACGATCGCCATGCGAAAGGAGGCGGCCAAGGCGCATCAGATCGGTCTGATCAGCCTGGGCCATCTCAACCGCAGTCTTCTCGGGCAGTCTCGCAACTCCCGATAATCAAATACCCCGCGTCTCGGACTCACTCGTTGGGTTCCGGGCGCGGGGTATTTTTTTGTCCAAACTTCAAAACGGGAGTGATTCATGACAACGGAAACCGCGAATAAAGCTAAGATTACGGCCCTGTACGCAAGAACGTCGACGGTCGACCAAAAAAATGGGCTCGAAGCACAAATTAGAACCCTGCAGGAATACTGCGAAAGAAACAAGATCACCAACTTTGAAATCTTTGCGGATGATGGGATCAGCGGCACGAAGGCGAGCCGCCCGTCACTGGATCGAATGATGGCGCTTGCCCGTACGGGCGGCGTGGAGCGAAATATTGTCTACAGTTTCAGCCGGTACGCGAGAAGCGTGACCCACCTGCTATCTGCACTTGAGGAACTCCGGGCTCTGAACGTGGGATTTACGTCGTACACGGAGAACCTGGACACAAACACCCCCGCCGGAAGGGCCTTCTTCGTGATCATTGCCGCCGTGAGTCAACTTGAAAGAGATTTAATAGTGGAACGCGTGAAAAATGGCTTAAAAAACGCAAAAATGAAAGAAGCTATGGATGACCGGCACTGATTAACACATCAGGGCCATTACCCCGAAAAGTAAGTAACCAAAAACACTTACTCTACGGAAGGAGAGTCATCCATGAACCCAAAATCTACAATATTTGTC